>Ga0194134_10000684_pt1 | contig 51584 bp, 55 predicted proteins | sample TA2KigOff0mmetaG_FD_148602 | JGI IMG/M metagenome (GOLD analysis project Ga0194134, IMG submission 148602) | Freshwater microbial communities from Lake Tanganyika, Tanzania - TA2015056 Kigoma Offshore 0m | ecosystem: Environmental > Aquatic > Freshwater > Lake | place: Tanzania: Lake Tanganyika... | reverse complement strand
GTCTGGTCCGCCACGGTCGTGGTGACGGCGCTGTGCCTGGTGAGCCTGGCCTACACGCCCGGACTACTCACCGCACTGGTGCTCTTCCTCTTCGGCTTCTCCAATGCCGGCGGCTTCACCATCGGCCTGTCGATGCTGAGCGAGTTCTCCCTCGACGCACCGTCCGCGGCACGCCTCACGGCCATGGCCTTCGCCATCACCTACCTCTTGGCCGCGGTCGGGCCGGCCCTGGCCGGTGCACTGCTCGACGCCGCCAGCTCATGGACTCAGGTCTACGTGATCCTGGCCGTTGTCGCGCTGCTCCAGTTGCCCGTGCTCGTCCCCCTGCGCAAGGGCACCGTCATCCGCGCGTGAGCTCGCTCAGTCCGCCAGCAGGCGAGCGACCGCTGCCGCAAGCATGGCCGGCGCATCCTGAGACTGTGCAGATGGCTGCATCACATGACTGAGCACGGTGCGCACAAGCATGTCGGTCGTGACATCGAGACTCTCGCTGCAAACGCCGGGGTAGCAGATGAGGCGATCACGGACGCGTTCGCTCGCCACGGCGATGACAACATCGGCACGCGTGGTGAGCAGCGGCACGAGCTCGGTCTCTGCTCCGTGAGTGGCGGTGACGATTGCGCGCAGGAGCGGATTGACACGCGCCAGGCCGAGCACGCGCCCGATGGCATCGGCGACACTCGCCTGAAGGTCATCCGGGTGAGCATCGAAGCCGGCATCGACCTCATCGAGGAAGGCTCCGAGCTCCCGGAGCACCATCGCCTCTGCGAGTCGATCACGCGAACCCCACTCGTTGTAGACCGTCTGGCGGCTCACGCCCACGCGCTCGGCAAGCGCGGCCATGGTCACGCCGGACCATCCCGACTCGGCAGTCATCTGGGCGGCCGCGGCCAGAATCCGCTCACCGGTCGCCATCTGCGCGACAGGCACGCTCACCCCACGTGCGCAACGAGGAAGTCGACCTTGTCGCGCACGCCGCAGTCCGGGCAGCACCAGGTGTCGGGGATCGAGGCGAACGCCGTCCCCGCGGCGAAGCCCTCACGCGGATCCCCGCGGCGCTCGTCATAGGAGTAGGCACACCCGGGGCAGGTGGCGACCACGGGTCCCTCGGCGACGAGCAACGAGCCCGGGAGATCCTCGCTCGCGCGCGCCGCGGCCGTCGCGGCCTGCGGTGCCGGGTAACGCCGCAGGATGCGCTCCCGCTTGTGCGGGGCGACGTTGGCGCGCGAGATGTCACCATCGAAGTGATCCAGCACGCGCGGATCCATGACGCGATTCCATGCCGGAGGCACGAGAGCGAGAAGGATCATGCTGGCGTAGCCGGTGGGCAGCGCGGGGGCGGACTTCTCATCGCGCAGTGCCTGGTAGCGGCGTGTGGGATGCGCGTGATGATCGCTGTGACGCTGCAGGTGGTAGAGGAGCACATTCGTCGCGATGTTGTTGGAGTTCCAACTGTGCCTGGGCTCCACCCGCTCGTAGCGCTCCTTGCCGGGCACGCCCACGATCTCGCGAAGCATGCCGTAGTGCTCCAGGTAGTTGACCGCCTCCAAAAGCGTGATCGCGATGAAGGCCTGGATCAGCAGGAAGGGCATGATGGCCGGGCCGAGCCAGATCACCATCAGCGCCCACAGCGCAGCGGTCATCAGGAGGGCATTGATGACGTCGTTGCCGATGCGGAAGGGATGCTGACCCCGCCGCGAGTAGCGGCGCGACTCCAACTCCCACGCGCTGGCTAGGGAGCCGAAGACCGTGCGCGGCCAGAACCGGTAGAAACTCTCCCCCACCCGCGAGCTCGCCGGATCCGCCGGCGTGGCCACGCGCACATGGTGACCGCGGTTGTGCTCGATGTAGAAGTGGCCGTAGCACGACTGCGCGAGTGCGATCTTGGACAGCCAGCGCTCGTGGGACTCCTTCTTGTGGCCGAGCTCGTGAGCGGTGTTGATGCCGAGGCCCCCGATGAATCCCACGGTGACCGCGAGGCCAATCTTGTTGACCAGCGTGAGGTCGCCGGTCGCGATGTACCAGAACGCGAGCGCGAAGCCGGCGTACTGCAGCGGGAGGAAAAGGTAGGTGAGCCACCGGTAGTAGCGGTCCTGCTCCAGCGACTTGATGACGGCGTCGGGCGGGTTGGCAGGGTCAAGCCCGACGATCCAGTCGATGATCGGCACCATCCCGAGGATGACGATGGGGCCGAGCCACAGCCACACGCCCCAGCCCGTGAGCTCGTGCAGACCCACGGCGAGGAAGGGCAGGAGCGGCATGGTCAGGCCGAGCACCCACAGGTAGCGCTTGGAGTCCCGCCAGGTGGACGTGGCCTGCTCTGCCCTCATAATTGACAGATCGTAGGGATATGTAAACCTCACGGTCAAGGGCCGGGCGAGTTTCTCCTCGTGTGTGAGGGCCTATGGGGGCCGGATACGGTCGTGCCGTGACCGCATCGCCGACTAGGCATCATCCGGGGTTCACGCAGATCCCCGTGGTCTCCCTGCGCTCATGGAGTGGATCGGACGCCGAGCGCCAGGAGGTCGCCGACTCGCTCGTCCGGGCCTGCCACGAGGTGGGGTTCTTCCTGCTCGTCGACCACGGGATCGATCAGGGGCTCATCGATCGCTACTTTGCCGCCCTCAAGGACTTCTTCGCGCTGCCGGTCGAGACCAAGGCGCTCATGGCCAAGGCGAACTCGCGACACTTCCGGGGCTGGGAGGCGATCGGGGCCGAACTCACCAACAACCGCGTCGACTACCGCGAGCAGATCGACCTGTCATCCGAGCACCCCGCGCGCGATGCTGACGTGCAGCCGCCCTACCTTCGCCTCGACGGACCCAACCAGTGGCTCCCCGAGGAGATCCTCCCGGGCTTCCAGGATGTCGTCACCGACTACTTCGCCGCGCTGTCGACGCTCGCCAACGAGGTCATGTCCGTGCTTGCGGTGGGCCTCGGCCTGGCTCCGGAGACATTCACCGAGAGGTTCGGCGAGCGGCCGCTGTCGTTCATGAAGCTCATCTCCTACCCGCCCACTCCGGCGGGTCAGGCGGGGGTCAACGGCCATCACGACGCTGGCTTCCTCACCCTGCTTATGCAGCACGGTGTCGGCGGCCTGCAGGTCGAAAACCAAAGCGGCGAGTGGATCGATGTACCGCCCCGAGACGATGCCTTCGTGGTCAACCTCGGCGAGATGCTGCAGTCGATGACGGGCAACTACCTCGTGGCCACCAACCACCGCGTCGTCTCCCCTGCGCAGCGCTACTCGTCGGCCTACTTCCACGGCCCCGACCTGCGAGCGAGTCTGGCGCCCCTCGTCCTCGATGAGGAGTTCGTCGCGGCGGTCGAGGCCAGCCCCAGGCACCGGGAGGCTGGCTTCATGGCGCGTCGCGAGCAACTGCTCGATGGCGAGAAAGGCCTAGCAGGCACTTCAGTCTCTGTGTTCGGCGAGCAGATGTGGAACTACTACGTGCGCAGCTACCCCGACCTCGTGCGCGCCCACTATCCCGAGACGCTGACGGCACCCTAGAGGTAGCGGGAGATGACCATCGCGGCCATGACCGCAATGAGCAGGATCGTCAGCCAGACATCGGCACCGATGCGCAAGAGGAATTGCACGCGGTCGAAGGCGCGCTCCGATAGCCGGAAGGTGTTGTCGGCCAGGTTGACCCGCATTAGGCTCATGAAGACGGTCGTCGTGGTCACGGTCACCAGGAGGCACCAGGGGCACAGGGCACCGATGACGAAGTAGGCCTCGTAGAAGAGCCAGTAGGCGAAGACCAGGCCGACCGAGTAGAACACCATCGCGGTGTTCATAAACCACCGCGGGAAGCGCACGCCGCCCAGACCGGCGACAGCAACCGTGATGACAACGGGCTCGGCGATTAGACCGAGGAAAGCGTTGGGCCAGCCCAGGAGGTTGGCCTGCCAGGTGATACCGACCTTGGCGCAGGAGATGGTCTCGGAGACGTTGCAGGAGAGAGCGGCGTTGGGGTCGGCCGCGAGCATGATCGCGTCGACCGACAGCACGAGGGCCGCGATGAGGCCCAGCACGCTGGAGACGAGCATCTCCACGTAGGCACCGCGATGGCGGGCATTGCGAGCCCGGGGAATCCGGTCGCCTGCCTCTTCGTCTGCAGCGACGGCGTCGGTCGTCACGGACTCCTCCTCATTCACGGCCTCTTGACCCTAGCGAAGGGGACGCCAGCGAGCCTGTTCAGGTTCCCCGGCGCCTGCGCCACCGCTAGACCTCCAAGCACGCGACCCAGACCTGGCCCGGGCCCACTCGAGGAGCGTGAGGGCAGCGAGCACGAGCGCATCCCGCACAAGAGGTACGCCGATCAACAAGACCAGCATGGCGAAGGCCGCGAGCAGCAGGATCATCGGCTCGCGGAGCACCGACCAGGTCAGCCGCAGCAGCCCGCGTGGGCGCTCGGCCGGCGGTTCATGGGGCCCGTCGCGCGCCAGGCGGTCGGCGGCTTCGCGAGCGGAGAGGCCGGGAGCGGTCGTGACCCCCGCCATCGCCACCTCCCGGTCACCACCAGGGTGGCTCAGTCAGCGCGAGATCGGACGCGACGGCTCAGGCGCTGACCGGTCAGGACGCGGAGCCGACGGAGCGACGTCCGCGGTGGGACATGACCGATAGCCAGGACATCGAGGACATCAGGGAGCCGGCGCTCAGGCAGGAGCCCACCGACAGGACCGACAGGGCGGACCCAATCGAGCCCACCGACAGGACCGATCCCACACAGCCGATCGAGAGGGTCGAGTTCTTCGAGTAGATCGACAGGAACGAGTTGTCGGAGCCGATGCTCCACTTCGACGCCACGTCAGATCACCGCGTCGAGGAACTTCTTGGTCTCCGGGCGCTGCGGTGACGCGAACATCTCGGCAGGCGTGCCCTGCTCGAGGATGACTCCCTCGTGGAAGAAGCACATGTGGGTGCCAACCTCGCGAGCGAATCCCATCTCATGCGTCACGACGATCATCGTCATGGAGTGATCCTCGGCCAGGCGCCGCATGACCGCCAGCACCTCGTGGATCAACTCCGGATCGAGGGCCGACGTGGGCTCGTCGAAGAGCATGACCTGGGGCCTCATCGCCAGTGCGCGCGCGATGGCGACGCGCTGCTGCTGGCCGCCGGACAGGCGAATGGGGTGCTCATCGGCCTTGTCGACCATGCCCACATCGGCCAGGAGGGCCATGGCCCGCTCCCGCACCTCCTTCTGGGACTCCTTGCCCACCTTCAGTGGAGCCTCCATGACGTTGTCGATCACCGTCATGTGCGGGAAGAGGTTGAACTGCTGGAAGACCATGCCGCAGCGCATGCGCAGGTGGCGGATCTGCTTGCGGCGGTGGCGGGTGGGCGGCCCGGCCACCACCGATATGCCCGCAACATCGATCTCACCCTGCGTGGGCTCCTCGAGGAAGTTGATGCAGCGCAGGAAGGTGCTCTTGCCCGAGCCGGACCGGCCGAACACCACCACGACCTCGCCCGCGTTGACATCGATGTCGATGCCCTTGAGGACCTCGAGGTTGCCAAACGACTTGTGGAGGTTGCGGACGCTGACGACGGGCTCGCTCACGACGCCTTCACCGCCGTACGCACGTAGCCCCTGCTCATGCGCGCCTCGAGCTTGCGCTGGAAGAAGGAGAAGATAGCGGTCAGACCCCAGTAGACGATGGCGGCGATGATCAGGGCCTCGAGGTTGCGGAAGTCCGCCTTGCCGGTGAGCTGGGCCACCCGGAAGGGATCGGCCCAAAGGATGGTTGTGCCGAGCAGGCCGATGAGTGCGGTGTCCTTGATCATCGCGATGAACTCATTGCCGGTCGGCGGGGTGACGATGCGTGCGGCCTGGGGCAAGACGACGCGCCACATCCGCTGGCGGTAGGACATGCCTAGGGCTTCGGCGGCCTCGGTCTGACCGTGCGGGACCGCCTCGATGCCCGAGCGGAAGATCTCGGTCATATAGGCGCCATAGTTAAAGGCGATGCCCACGACACCGGCCACGGCCGCGGGCCAGATGAACCACGCCGCATAGGGCTCGGGCAGCAGGCCGATGGCGAGCTGAGGGAGCGCGAGGTACCACAGGAACAGCTGCACGATCAGCGGCGTGCCGCGGAAGAAGGATGTGTAGAAGCCACTCACGCCATAGGCGATCGGGTTTTTGGAGATGCGCCCCAAGGCACCGAGCAGCGCCAGCAACATCGCCAGCGTGATGGCGATGACAGAGAAGAGGATCGTGACCCAGACGCCCTTGACGATGGCCGGGGCCTTGTCGATCATCCACGCGATATCGAAGCCGCTCTGGAAGAAGGCGAACGCCAGCAGGACGAAGATCACGGCCCAGACGAGGGCCACCTTCACACGGAAGGGGACCTTTAGGCTCGCGGCCTCCAAGGACTCCGCGAGCCCGTGACGCTGACGCGTCACGGGCTCGCGGATAAGCCCAATTGCGGCGGCTTCACCGTCGCGGTGGGCCCCAGAATCAGCCATTGGGCGTCAGGCGCCCGGGCCCTTGGTGATGTCGACGCCGTACCACTTCATCGACAAATCGCTGAGAGTCCCATCAGCATGCATCTCGGCGATGATGCGGTTGAGCTCGGCCACGAGGCTGTCGACGGGAAGAGGCGAGCTCTTATCGGCCGCCACCGCGAGGGGCTCCAGGAAGACCGGATCGCCGACGAGGCGGATCTCCTTGCCCTTCTTGATGGCCTCCTCGAGCAGCGGCACGGCCGAGACCATGGCATCGACGCGGCCCAGCTTGAGGTCCTGCAGCACCGTGGTGTCGGTGTCGTAGGTCACGATCTCGACGTCCTCGGGCACCAGGAACTCGAAGTTGAAGCCAGGAATGCTCAGCGTGCGGTTGAGGTAGTACTCGTAGGTGCACGCACCGCAGACGCCGACGCGCTTGCCTGCGAGCTGGTCGATCGACTGGATATCGCTGTCGGCATTGACCGCCACTCCCGCGGGCGTGAAGTAGTAGGGCTCGGTGAAGTCGAGGACCTGGGCGCGCTCATCGGTGATCGACATGGAGCCGACCGAGACATCCCAGCGGTCGTTCCAGTTGCCAGCGGTGATGACGTCCCACGCCGGGGTCTCCCATTGGGTGGTGACCCCCATCCGCGTGGCGATCTCATTGGCCACGTCGATGTCGAAGCCCTGCCACTCGCCCGTGGCCTCGTCGTACGACGACTGCGGCGGGTAGGCCGGATCGGTGGAGACCCGCAGGACTCCGGTGTCGAGGATCTGAGCGAGCAGGCCGTCGGCCGTCGGCGCGGCTTCGCTGGACTCCGGCGCCGCGCTGCTGGTCTCAGGAGCCGGTGCTGCGCTACTGGACTCCGGGGCGGCCGAGCTTGACGTCGCTCCGCCTCCTCCGCCGCCACAGGCCACCAGCACGGCGCCGCTCAGGAGCAGCGCTCCGGCCGCGGTCAAGGTCTTCATCAAACGCATAACCACTCCTTCAGTTGTGGAACCTCGCCATTCTCACCGGGGGTCTCCCCCGAGGGGGGATTTTGCCGACATTCGAGGCCGAGCCGTGACCCTCCGCAGCAGGAGGAGCGTCAGGCGCTTGGATGGAGCCGTGACCCACGAGGAGCGGCAAGCACGCGCCCCCTACGCTGAGGCGCTGCGGCGCAATGCCGACGAGGGCTGGGTTCGCCTGGGAGTGCCGGGCCACCAGGACCAGCCCAAGCACCATCCGTCACTGGCGGAGCTGGCCGGCCCCGAACTCGTCGCGGTCGACATCCCGATGTTCACCGAGGGCGTGGACTTGCCCGCCCCGGGCGAGACCACCAGCCCCCTCCTGGAAGCCCTCGACCTGGCCGCCGAGGCGTGGGGTGCTCGGCGCACGTGGTTCCTCACCGACGGTGCGTCGCAGGGCAATCACGTCACGTGCCTCGCACTTCGTGCACTGAGCTCGCACGCGGTGGTGCAGCGTTCCGTGCATACGTCGGTCATCGACGGTGCCATCCTCGCCGGACTGCGACTGGAATTCGTGCAGCCGAGCGTCGACCCAGCGCTCGGGATCTCGCACGGGGTGACGGCATCTGCGGTCGATCAGCAATTGATCGCGCACGCGGGAGCAGCCGCGGCGTACATCGTCACGCCCTCCTACTTTGGAGCGTGCGCTGACATCGAGGCGATCGCGGAGGTCGCGCACCGGCACGGCGTGCCGCTCGTCGTCGACGAGGCATGGGGCAGTCACTTCGGCTTCCATCCCGAACTACCGAAGTCAGCCCTGCAGTCCGGGGCCGATCTGGTGATCTCCAGCACCCACAAGCTCGGCGGCAGCCTCACCCAGTCAGCCATGCTGCACCTGGGCGATGGCGCGTTCGCCGACCAGCTGGAGCCGCTGATCGTGCGCGCCATGACCACCTTTGGCACCACCAGCCCGTCGGGCATCCTCTACGCCTCGCTGGATCTCGCTCGCCGCGACCTCTTCATCAACGGCATTCCCGGGATCGGCGCGAGCATCGCCGACGTCGAGCGCCTGCGCGAGATGCTCAATGCCAAGGGCAGATATGCCGACCCGGATCCGAGCATCCACGCGGCGCCTGACGTCATCGCTCTCGATCCGCTTCGATTCGTCGTCGACACTCGTTCGGGTGGCGTGCCGGGCTATGTCGCGCGACGTCTGCTCGAGGAACGCAATCTCATCCACGTCGAGATGGCAACCGGCACATGCATCGTCGGACTGGTGGGCGCCGGCAGCCGTCTCGACGTCGACTACGTCGCTGCGGCGCTGCATGACCTGCCGGAGCAGGACCTCGGGGACCATCCACCGATCCACCTGCCCCCCAATGCACCCCGGCGCATAGACCTGCGCGACGCCTACCTCAGCCCGACCGAGATCGTGCCGGCGGCCGAGGCCGTGGGCCGTGTCTCGGCCGACTCCCTCGCGGCCTATCCGCCTGGGGTCGCCAACGTGCTGCCCGGCGAGGCCATCACCCAGGAGATCCTCGACTTCCTGCACGAAACGGCGCGGTCCCCCTACGGCTGGGTCCGCGGCAGCGTCGATCCGGCCGTGGACCACCTTCGCGTCACCGCTCCCCGCTGACGCAGAGTGGCCGAATCGCCGCGGTGGCCCGTTGTGCCCTACTAGTCTCGCAAGCGCTGCGACAACGAAGGCTCGCCGCGGCGAAGGAGGCTTAGGTGGCTGCCACAGCGGGCTCAGCGCTGCGTATCCGTGCCGTGTCCAAGACCTTCCCCACGCCCGAGGGCGGCGAGGTCCTAGCCCTCGACGCCGTGAGCCTGGAGGTCGCAGACGGCTCGTTCACCGTGCTGCTCGGCCCCTCCGGATGCGGCAAGACCACGCTGCTGCGCTGCATCGCTGGCCTGGAGTCACCGGACAGCGGCGAGATCGAACTCAAGGGCGTGCGCATCGACGACGTGCCCGTCTGGAAGCGCCGCGTCAACACGGTCTTTCAGTCCTATGCCCTCTTCCCCCACATGACCGTGGCGCACAACGTCGCCTTCGGCCTGCAGATGGACAAGCTGCCCAAGGCTGAGATCGCGCGCAAGGTCGACGCTGCCCTTGAGATGGTGCGGCTTTCGGGCCTGGGCGCACGCCGCCCCAGCCAACTGTCGGGCGGCCAGCAACAGCGTGTCGCGCTTGCCCGTGCCCTCGCCAAGGAGCCTGAGGTGCTCCTGCTCGACGAGCCGCTCTCCGCCCTCGACCTCAAGCTCCGCCGAGGCATGCAGACCGAGCTTAAGCGACTGCAGCGCGAGACCAGCATCACCTTCATGTTGGTCACGCACGACCAGGACGAGGCGATGTCGATGGGCGACCAGGTCGCCGTCTTCGACAGCGGCCGCATCGTGCAGGTCGGGCCACCCCGCGACGTCTACCTGGCGCCCCGCACCCGTTTCGTCGCCGACTTCATCGGCGAGGCCAACATCCTCCAGGGCACCGCGAGCGCCCAGACGATCACGGTCCCCGGCTTCGGCGTCCTGTCGACCGACGCACTCGCGACCGACGGTGTGGCAGCCGCCGACGGCCAGGTCTTCATTGCCGTCCGACCCGAGAGCGTGACCATCTTGCCAGCGGCAGACGGCAACGGCACTGTCGTCGACGCGACCTTCGTCGGTGGCGACCTGCACATCGACGTGAAGGTGGGCGACGTCGTCATCTCGGCTCGCCAGGCGGGCGCGGCCCCCGGCGCGCTGTCCGCTGGCGACACCGTGCGCGTCGCCTTCCCCTCGGGCTCGGTGCGCGTGGTGGAAGCTTGATGGCCTCGACGACTGCGACGCAACCCCGCAAGCATGGCCGCGCAGGTCAGGGCTCCTGGTGGGCTGGCCTGCCGGGAATCCTCTTCCTCATCGCGCTCGTGCTCGGCCCACTCATCATCATCGTCATCTACTCCTTCCTCAGCAGGGCCAAGCTCGGCGTCGGCGTGAAGTGGATATTCACCACGCAGCCCTACGTCGAGCTCTTCTACAGCGAGTCCCTGTCAGGCGAGCGCACCTTCGACCCGACCTACCTGCAGATCCTCTTCAACTCGGCACTGTATTCACTGGTGACGGCCGTGGTGTGCCTCGTGCTGTCGATCCCCATTGCCATCTGGATCGCCACCAGGCCCCCGCAGTGGCGCACCGCCCTGGTGTTCTTAGTCACCATCCCGTTTTGGACCAGCCTGCTCATCCGCACCTACGCGTGGATCATCATCCTCAACGACAACGGGCCGATCAACGCGGCACTGGAGTGGACCCGCCTCATCAGCGAGCCCATCGCCATGCTCTATACGCCCTTCGCCACAAGCGTCGGCCTGGTTTACGCGTTCCTGCCCTTCATGATCCTGCCCATCTACGCCAGCGCGGAGCGCTTCGACTTCCGACTAGCCGAGGCTGCCTACGACCTTGGGGCCACGCGCCTGACCGTGCTGCGTCGCATCGTGCTGCCGGCCGTCCGGCCCGGCGTGATCGCCGGCATGATCCTGGTCTTCATCCCGGCTCTCGGCTCCTACCTCGCACCGGAGCTCCTGGGCGGTGGAAAGACCTCGATGATTGCCAATGTAATCGCGGCGCAGTTCGGGGCATCGCGCAACTGGCCCTTCGGTGCGGCCCTCTCGGTCATGGTGCTCGTCATCACCATGCTGGCGCTGGTCGTCTTCGCGGTGGTCAATCGCCGGGCAACGAAGGGTGGCACGCGCCAGGAACTGGAGTCATTCCTATGAGCCGGGCCCGCGGCACAGGTGAGTCGCTGAAGAATTTCCCCTTCTTCGGCGTGATCTCGATCATCGTCTTCGCATTCCTCTACGTGCCGCTGGTCTTCGTGGTCGGATACTCCTTCAATGCCAACCGCGTGGTGACAGTGTGGAAGGGCTTCACCTTCGACTGGTACGCCGAGGTGCTCACCAACAACGACATCCAGCGCGCGCTGATGAACTCGCTTCGCGTCGCCGTGGTCGCCACGATGATGTCGGTCCTCTTGGCGACCGGCCTGGCCGTCGGACTCATCCGCATGGTGCGCGCCGGCCGAACCTTCGCGTGGTCGCTGATCATGGCGCCCCTGATCATCCCCGAGATCGTCTTCGCGATCGGGACCCTCGCCCTCTTTGTGCAGATTCGCGTTCCGCTCGGCGTGGAAGCGATCACCCTTGCCCATGTGGCCTTCTGCATCCCCTTTGCGCTACTGCCCATTCGCGCGCGCCTGCGATCGATCGACCTGTCGATCTACGAGGCCGCCGCCGACCTCGGGGCCAACGAGTGGCCGATCTTCCGTCGCATCACACTGCCCCTCCTCATGCCCGGGATCGTGGCGGGGGCACTCCTGGCCTTCATCATCAGCCTCGACGACTTTTTGGTCTCCTATTTCCTCGCAGGCCCTGGTGGAACGACCCTGCCCGTCTATATCTTTAGCATGATTCGCAATGCGATAACCCCGGGAGTGAACGCAGTGTCTACCCTGCTATTGCTCATTAGTCTTTTAATTGTGACCGGGTCCTACTTGATAACGCGAAGAAGGAGGTACTGATGACACCATGGCATAAGCGCCGCGCCGTCGGCCTAACTCTCGCACTCGGCCTTACGGGCATGCTGGCCTTGACTGCGTGTGGTGGCGAGACCACCATGGGTGGAGGAGATGAGGCAGCAACCTCAGCGCCCGCCTCGTCGGAAGGTGGCGGAGCGGCCGAGAGCCCGCAGCCAGCCGCGGACTTCCCTACGCCCAACGGCGGGGAGCTCAATCTCTACAACTGGACCGACTACATCTCGCCCGATCTGCTCGATCGCTTCGAAAGCGAAACGGGTATAACGGTGAATCTGGACACCTACGACTCCAACGAGACGCTGTTGGCCAAGCTGCAGTCCGGTGGCGCCAACTACGACGTCATCATGCCCAGCGACTACATGGTTGCCCAGATGATCGATCTCGGGTTGCTGCAGCAGATCGATGTGGCGTCCTTCCCCAACGCCCAATACCTCAAGCCTGAGTTCGCAGATGCTTACTATGACCCAGGTCGCAAATACACCGCGCCCTACATGTACGGCACGACAGGCATCGCCTACGACCCGACCAAGGCGGGTATGGAGATCACATCGTGGGCTGACTTCTTCGCGGCCGACAGTCCCGCCGCCGGCAAGATCGGCACGCTCAACGACCAGGTTGAGGTGATCCACGCGGCTTTGCGGGCGGTCGGATCCGCGCCTTGCTCCACCAACCGTGACGACTACATCAAGGTCGAGGAACTCCTCGCCGGCTGGAAGCCGAATCTGGCCGTCATCAATTCCGACGGCGTGATCGGTCGCATGGCCTCCGGCGAGCAGACCGTGCACATGATGTGGAACGGCGCTTTCACGCGCGCGGAGGCAGATAATCCCAACCTGGAGTACGTGTATCCGGCCGAGGGCGTTACGGTGTGGGCCGACGGCTTGGCCGTTCCCGTCGGTGCGGAGAACATGGACAACGCCAAGATCTTCATTAACTGGTTGATGGACCCCGAGAACATCGGGGAGGCGACCAATTTCGTCGGATACGACAACGGCATCACCGGCTCCGACGAGTTCATGCGTGCGGACCTCGGTAGCAATCCGGCCGTCATCATTCCCGACGAGTTCAAGGCGCTCGCGGCCCCCGTCCCTGGCTGCCCCTTGGAGGCCATCGACCTCTACGACCAGGTCTGGACGAACTTCAAGAAGTAGGACCCCGAGGGGCGGCCGACATCGTCGGCCGCCCCTCCTGTACCCAGGAGGGTGCATGGGCACGACACGCATTGAGAACGCGACGGTGTGGACGGGGCACCGGCTGCCCTCCGGCGGGGTCTTCACGACCGACGCCGTCCTGATCCGTGACGACCGGATCAGCGCCCTGGGCCAGACCGCGCTACAGGGCCACGCCGACGAGGTCATCGATGCTGGCGGTGGGTTCGTGCTCGCGGCCTTCGGCGACGGGCACGTCCACCCGATCTTCGGCGGCCTGGAGCAGCAGTTCGCGCCCGTACGTGACATGGCGACCCCACGGGAGATCGCGGCCTCCGTCGGCCAGTGGGCACGCGCGAACCCGGAAGCCGAATGGGTGCGCGGCGAGGGCTTCGATCACACGCTGGCCCCCGAGGGCATCTTCCTCGCCGAGTGGCTCGACGTCGAGGTGCCCAATCGGCCCGTGGTCTTGCGCGCCACCGACTATCACACCGTGTGGGTGAACTCCGAGGCGTTGAGGCGTGCCAACTACGCCGTGGGAGTCACACAGCCCCACGACGGCGAGATCGTCCTCGGCGAGAAGGGCATGCCGACCGGCACCCTACGCGAGTGGGGCGCGTGGCGCCCGGTCTACAACCTGCTTCCCGAGGTGCCCGAGTCGACCCTGATGGACGCGGTGTCGTACGCGTCGGCATCCTTCGCCTCCGCTGGCATCACTTGGATCCAGGACGCCTGGGTCGAGCGTAAGGACGTCGGCACGTGGCTCGCCGCCCGCAATGCCGGCCTGATCGATCAGCAGGTCGACCTCGCCCTGTGGGCCGATCCCAACTCGTGGCGCGACCAGCTGGCCGGCTTCGAGGAGTCGCGAGCGCGAATCGTGGCCGAGGGCGGCGGCCAGGTCACCAGCCACACAATCAAGTTCTTCGCCGACGGTGTTCACGAATCGGGCACGAGCGCGATGCTCGAGCCGTTCTGTGACTGCCCGCACTCCAAGGGCTTGCCCAACTGGGATCCGGAGGAGATGAAGCGCGCGGTGGCCGCAATCGATGCGCTCGGCTTCACCGCGCACATGCACGCTGTCGGTGACTTCGGCGTTCGCATGTCACTCGATGCGGCCGAGTACACCTCAACGGTGAATACCCCGCGCGACCGCCGGTGGGTCATCGTGCACACGCAACTGGTGGATCCGGCCGACCTCGGCCGCTTCGCCGAGCTTGGCGTCATCGCCAACTTCGAGCCCTACTGGTCGAAGTACGACGCTTGGCAGTCTGAGCTCACCGAGCCGCGACTGGGCCCCGAGCGCACGCACCGGCAATACCAGACCGCGAGTCTGGCCAACCTCGGCGCCCCCATCTCCTTTGGCAGCGACTGGCCGGTCACGACGTACTCGCCGCTGGAAGGCATCCAAGTGGCGGTCACGCGCAAGGTTGCCGCCGACGGGCCAGCCTGGATGCCCGAGGAGTGCATCAGCGTGGACGCCGCCCTCTCCGCCTACACCAGCGGAGTCGCCTTTCAGGCCGGGCGATCCGACGCCGGCTACGTGCGACCCGGTGCCGTCGCCGACCTCACCTGGATCGCCCAGGATCCGCGCGCGGTCGATCCGATGACCATCGGCACCATCCCCGTGCTCGGCACGTGGTACCGCGGGCGGCGCACATTCAACGGGTGACGTGGCACTGACTCCCGGCGAGGCCGATCGACTGCTGCTCTTCACGCAGGCGCAGCTGGCCAGGGCTCGCCGCGAGCGCGGACTCCGGCTCAATGTGCCGGAAGCGACGGCCTACATCGCCGACGCGGTGTGCGAGTGGGCGCGCGATGGGCTGTCGCTGACGCAGGCTCGCGACCAAGCGCGCACGCTGCTCACGGTCGATGACGTCCTAAGCGACGTACCCGAGGTGCTGGTCGAAGTGCGGGTGGAGGCTCGCTTCGACGACGGCACTCGCCTAATCGTCGTCCGCGATCCCTTCTGCGTCGGCCTCGCCGACGAGTCCGTCGATCACCGGGTGACCGGCACTTCGATGACGATGCGAAATGAAGCCAGCACGCCCATTGGCGTCACGTCGCACATCCACCTCGCGGAGGTTAACCCGCGGCTGCGCCTCAACCGAGATGCCGCCTTCGGCATGCGCCTCGACATCCCCACCGGCACCACCTTGTGGATCAGCCCTGGCGAGACGGTCGAGACGCACCTCGTGCCGATCGGCGGCGAGCGCGTCGTGGAGGGCAACACCGGAGTCGTCGACGGGCCGCTCGATGATCCCGCCGTTCGCGACAGGGCGCTGGCGCGACTCCGCGAGTGCGGGTATCTCGACGTCGTCGACGGCCAGCCCGTGAATGCCGCCGCCGACGCTGAGACCGCGGTCGCTCGCCTCATGGACGGGCGTCGCTCATGAATGCCTACGGACCTGCGGCTGGCGACGTGATTACGCTCGGCGACACCGGACTGCGCCTACGCATCCCCGACCGGGTGCCAGATGCGGGCGACGAGTTCCGCGTGGGCTTCGGCAAGTCCGGTCGCGACGGCATAGGGCTGGCGCCGGTGCCGACCGCTGAGTCGTGCGATGTCGTGCTCACCAACGTCACCGTCATGGACCCGGTCGACGGCGTCCGCGTGGCATCGATCGGCATTCGAGAGGGCCGCATCAGCGGTATCGGCCGCGCCGGCAACCCGCGGGTCTCCCCCGACATCGACGTGGTCGTCGGCTCCGGCACGGTTGTCGTCGAAGCAGACGGCCTCATCGCGACACCGGGTGGAATCGACACTCACGTGCACTCGATGTCCCCACGGGTCTTCGAGGCGGAGATCGCCTCCGGCGTGACCACGGTGATCGGGCAGGAGGCCGGGCCGGTGTGGGGCGTCGGCCTGGGCTCGAAGTGGTACCTCGACCTCGCGCATCGCGCCCTGGACCACTACCCGCTCAACATCGGCCTGCTCGGACGCGGCTCGAGCTCCCGCGCGGCCGTCCTGCGGGAGGCGATCGACGGGCACGTCTGCGGATTCAAGGTGCACGAGGACACCGGGTCCACCCTGTCGACCATCGACACGGCGCTGCGCGTGGCGGAAGAGTTCGACGTGCAGGTGGCCCTGCACACCGACGGCCTGAACGAGACGCTGTCGGTCTCCGACACCCTCGCCGTACTCGACGGCCGCGTCCTGCATGCCTTCCACGTGGAGGGCTGCGGCGGAGGCCACGCACCCGACGTACTCACCCTGGCCGGCCACGACAACGTGCTGGCGTCATCCACCAACCCCACGCTCCCCTACGGCGGCAACGCCGTGGCCGAGCATCTCGACATGATCCTGCTGTGCCACGGCATGGATGCCGGCAGCGACGCCGACATCCGCATCGCACGTGCACGCGTGCGCGGAGTGACGATGGCGGCGGAGAACCGCCTGCACGACATGGGCGTGATCCCGATGACCTCCTCCGACGCGCAGGGCATGGGCCGGGCCGGCGAGACCTGGTGGCGCACCTTCGCGCTGGCCAGTGTCATGAGCGAGGACGCCGAAGCCGACGACAACGACCGCATCCTGCGCTACCTGGCGAAGATCACGGTGAATCCGGCACTCGCGCACGGGCTGGCGCATGAGATCGGCCGCATCGCGCCGGGGTTGCTCGCCGACATCGTGCTGTGGTCTCCGTCGAGCTTCGCCGCCAAGCCGTGGCTCGTGCTGAAGTCCGGGTTCCCCGCATGGGGCGTCACCGGAGATCCCAATGCGAGCATCTCGGAGGCCGAGCCCCTGCGCATCGCCGAGCAGTTCGGTGCCATCGGCACAGCGCCCGCCCAGCTTTCTCGGCTGCTGACCAATGCGGCCGCCACCGACGACCTGCCGTCGCAACGTCAGGCACTGGTCGTGCGTGGATGTCGCACAGTAAGAGGCTCGGACATGGTGCGGCATGGCGTACTCGGCGACGTCGCGGTGCCCGGCGACGGCTCGGTCGTCACGTGGGAGGGCCAACCGCTACGCGCTGAGCCGGTCGAGCGGGTGCCCCTGTCACGCCTGCACTTCTGGTAGTCAACATGGGAGGGGGCCGGACTCCTCCTGCGGAGCCCGACCCCACCCTCAGCGAATGGATCGCCGACCCAGGCCGGCGCTGGGGACCTCGGTCAGGCGTAGCGACCGAAGATCGCGTCGATCTCTGCGCGCTCAGCCGGGGTCATCGCCCGGGCCCGCTCCTGGTCCCACATCTGGCGGATGCTCTTAGGCTCCTCCGCCTGCTTCTTCCACAACCTCATGTTCACTCCTTTGCGTTCAGGGCTAGGCCCGATCCCCCGGGGTCGGGGGACCTGATCCCGCTGGCCCCTCGTGAGGGCCATATGAACGGTGACATGTCGGGGAGGCGACTGCCGACAGGGGGTTCTCAGAGCGTGGGGCAGATCACGCGTGTCGCGGGAACCCGCGCGCGCGAGGGGGACGGGGCTACTAGTCCTTCCACAGGGCGGAGCCGCGCTTCCACTCCTGCCAGGTGTAGTTCCAGTGGCCACTGAGGTATTCGCTCGTGCTCACCCGGGGCGAAGAGCCCTTGACGTCGACGGGGGTGGCGAAGTCAGTGTTGTTGAACAGCCAACCTGCCTCGGAGACCGTCATATTAATGCAGCCGTGCGAGGTGTTGGCGTAGCCGAGGTTGTAGTTCCAGGGAGCGGAGTGGATGAAAACGCCGTCCTGCGTCGTGCGCATGGCGTAGTCGACCATGACGTCCCACTGCTCACTGTCGGGGTCGTTGGGATCACCTGGATTAAACAGACGGCGGGGCGACTCATGCGTGGTGATGAGCATCATGCCCGACGGAGTCTCCCACCCTGACTTGCCACCTGAGATGGGGAAGGTCTTCTCGACCTCGCCATTGCGGACGTATTCCATGACGTGCTTGCGTAGGTTGACATTGAGTGAGATGGCCGCACCGGTCTTGAAGGTGCGCTCGATCTTCGAGCCCCACCATCCGGAGGCGCCCTCGACCCCGGTGAGATCCGCCTTCAAAGTGATCGTCGCGTTGCCCGGCCAGTAGCCGCGGGGACGGAAAACCGCCTTGTTGGGCTCAACCCAGAACCAGCCGGCCTCGCCAATCTCCTTGTCGGAGGTCACGACCAACGCCTGCTCGACCTCGGCCTTGTTGGTGATCACCCGGTCGAAGGTCACGACCAGCGGGACGCCGATGCCGTACTCGTCCTGGCCATTCGAGGGGAAGATACCCGCCGAGAAGGTGTTTTCGGCACGCTCGGTCGCGAAGCGCAGCCGATCGACGAGGGCGCCGGACGCGTCGTAGACACGAGCCCACAGGGAGACGGCCGGGCGCAGAGGGTCAGTCGTCCACATGCGCGCCTTATTGGTGGGGCGCACGGCGATCACGATCGATGGGTCCTTCTCACCGATGACCTCGACGCGACCACCCGTGGGCACGTTGGAGATCTTCAACGCCAGACCAGGCTTCACCTTCACGTATTTGGTGACCTTCTTGTCACCAATCTTGAAGACGACGGGCTTGGGCGGCCGCGGCGCCTCGGGGGTGACGGTCACTGCATCAGACGCGAGCCCCGGGCCGATTGCGGTCACAGCCCGCAGCTGGATGGAGTAGGACTGGCCGTTGATCAGCCCCGTGATCGTGGCAGAAGTAGCCGTGATGGCGGGAACGAACGGCGTCCAGGTTAGAGCAGCATCGAGCGAGTACTCGTAGTTGATGATCGGATCGGTGTCGTCAGCGACCGGTGCGATGAAGGTGACCGTGGCCGAGGAGTTGCCCGCCGTCACGGCAAGGCCCGTGGGAGCTGCTAGCGGTGCCGGATCGGCGTCGACGCCGGTGGGAGCGGCAGCTGACGCCACCGGGGCCACCGCGACCGGCACGCCGATCAACAGGCTGCCGGCGGCGACTAGGGCGATCGCTCGGGCGAGGGCGCGCACGCCGAACCTCCTGGGTCTCACGTCGGGGACGCCGTAGCGCCACCCGTTATTATGCGCGACCACTTGCCCGGATGTCGCCATGGCACGTCGCCCGCGTTGGCTGCGTCACGGTCCACCGGGCCAAGTGGGCCGGCCGAGCCGGCTCTCTCGGACTGGTCCACCGCACGCACTGCTCACCTCTCGGGATTAGTTGACTGTTGTTTTGTATGCCATGGCGGACGTCTCCCGACCGCAAGGTGGGCCCTCCCCGCCCGAGAAGTGGCCCTGCCCCCTCCGGAAAGTGGGAGACACGGTGACTTTGGGCCGCCGCGAGGCCCCAAACGCGCCGTTTGTCCCACATTGTGGGACAAACGGCGCTGGGCATGGGGGCTATCCGCCGTCGCGCAGCATTCGGCGCAGGATCTTGCCCGAGGCGGACTTGGGGATCGCCTCCACGAAGGCCACCTCGTGGATGACCTTGTAGGTGGCCACGTGCTGGGCCGTGAACTCGGTCACGTCGGCGGCCGTGAGCTCCTGGCCGGGCCGCAGCACGATGAACCCCTTGGGGATCTCCCCCGCCTCGTCATCGGGGATCCCGATCACGGCGGCGTCGGCGATGGCCGGATGCGTCAGCAGGAGTGCCTCGAGTTCAGCCGGAGCCACCTGGAAGCCCTTGTACTTGATGAGTTCCTTGACGCGGTCGACGACGGTCATGTGGCCATCGTCATCGATGATCGCGACGTCGCCCGTGTGGAGCCATCCATCGGCATCGATGGTGGCGGCAGTCGCCTCCGGGTTGTTGAGGTAGCCCTTCATCACCATGGGCCCGCGCACCCACAACTCGCCCCGCTCGCCCACGCCCCTGTCCTCTCCCGTTTCGGGATCGACGATGCGGCATTCGGCGTTGGGCACCGTGATGCCACTCGTGCCGGCCTTGAACTGCCCGGGCGGCGTGAGGTGCGACACCGGGCTCATCTCGGTCATGCCATAGCCCTGCACAACCTCGCACTCGATTCGCGCGCCTGCCTCGAGGGCCAGCTCTGCGCTCAAGGGAGCGGCACCGGAGAACACCTGACGCAGTGATGAGAGGTCGTATTGATCGACGAGCGGGTGCTTGGCGAGGGCGAGGACGATCGGGGGCACGGCGAAGAAGCGCGTCACCTTCTTCTCCTGGATGAGCCCCAGCACCTGCTCGAGGTCGAATCGCGGAACCGTGACGATCGTGACCCCCTGCGCCAGGAGCCCGTTCATGAGCACCTGCATGCCGTAGATGTGGAAGAAGGGAAGGACGGCCAGGGCCACCTCGCCGTCTTCGACGGCAAGGCCTCCCTCGATCTGGCACAGGTTGGCGACGAGGTTGCGATGGGTGAGCATGACGCCCTTGGGCAGGCCCGTGGTGCCAGAGGAATACGGCAGTACGACGACGTGGTCGTCGATATCGACGGTCACCTGCCCCATGGGTTCGCCGAAGAGGGTGGTCACCGGCAGCGTGCCGTCGGGGGCGTCTCCGATCACATAGATGTCGGTTATGTCGGTGCCCTGCACGGCTTCCATCGCCGTGTCGACGAACATGCCGATGGTGATGAGCAACTTGGCACCCGAGTCACGCAACTGGAACCGCACCTCGTCAGCGGTGTAGGTGGGGTTGATCGTGCTGATCGCGACTCCGGCGACTGCCGACCCGTGGAAGGCCACGGCGTATTCGGGAAGGTTGGGCGCCATGATCGCGATGGTGTCGCCAGGGCCTAGGCCGCGAGACGCCAATCCCCCCGCGAGACTGCTGATCATCATGGCCAATTGCCCGTAGGTATAGGTGCGTCCCGTAGGGCCGTCGACGAGGGCCGGCCGGTCGGGCGCCAGCTCCGCCCATCGCATGACAAACTCGGTGATGGGCACATCGGGGATCTCGATGTCGGGCAGGGGGCTGCGGAAGACGATCATGGCTCCTCCTCGTTGCCGCGACCCTAGCGGCGTGCGGTGAAAAGCGTCGAGAAAATGGCCAGGAGGGCAGGGTCGCGCACCTCCGGTGGAAGTGCATCGATGAGGGCGTGAACGCCGGCCATCTCGTCCGGCAACCCATTGCCGGACGTCAGGTCGGGCAGGTTGGCGAAAGCCCCCTCCAGGTCCTGCGAGGCATCGATCCAGGGCATGTCGCGGACCTCGTCGGCGGCCGCGGCCAGGTCGGCCGTGAACTGGCCGACGGTCGCCAGCGACACAGGCTGGACAGTCAGGTGCAAGGTCCGTGGGAGATCAGCGCAACTGGGCTGGGGCTGCAGCGACCAGCCACGCGCTCGCATCGCATCGGCGAGCCGGAAGGGATCGACGCTCCTGTCCGGCCCCGCAGCGATGGCGATGAGAGTGGTGTCGGGTCGAGCAACGACGCCGATGCCGGGGATCTGGTCGATCGCAGCCACAATGCGCAATGTCGCCGCACGGGCATCGCGGACCGCCGTGCGGTAGCCCGAGTCGCCAAGGGCTTGCGCCATCGCCCAGGCCGCGGCCATGGGCCCTGCCGACTTCGTGCTCTGCAGGGTCGTGTTGACCACCGGGTAGCCGGGCCAGGCCGAGAAGGCGAAATAGGTGCCCATGCGATAGGCCGCATCCGCAAAGAGAAGAAGCGAGACGCCCTTGGGTGCGAAGCCGTATTTGTGAAGGTCCAACGAGATCGACGAGACACCCGGCACCGTGAAGTCCATGGGCGGCACTGCCTCGCCGTTGAGTCGCGCGTAGGCCAGGGTGACTCCGCCGATGCAGGAGTCGACGTGGCACAAGATGCCGTGCTCCAGCGCAGCGGCAGCGATGCCGGGCACGTCATCGACCACGCCGTGCGCGTAAGACGGTGCCGAGGCCACCACGAGGGCCGCTCGACCACCCAGCTCGTCGAGTGCCCGCCTCACCGACTCTCCGGTGAGGCAGAAGGACGCACGATCGACCGGGATCGTGCGTACGTCGAAGCCGAGCAGGTGGGCTGCCTTGTGGAAGGCCGAGTGGACGGTGTCTGCCATCACCAGCACAGGGCGCCCGTCGGGATGGGCAGCGGCCCAACGCTCGCGCGCCGCGAGCACCGCGAGGATGCATGACTCGGTGCCCCCGCTGCTGACGAGGCCGACAGCGTCGGCGGCCGCCCGCATCATGTCGAGCCCCCAGCCGACGAGATCGTTTTCGAGGCGCGCCACGCTCGGGAAGGTCGTCGGATCGAGCGCATTGACCTCGCCGAAGCCCGCAAGGGCGTCGAGGGCCGCATTCGTGGCTTCGGGCATGCCGGCGTCGTATACGTATGCCAGCACGCGACCGCCGTGCACCGGTGGATCGTCGGCCCTGAGGTCGGCGAGACGCGAAGCGATCGCGCTCGCGTCCAGCCCCTGCTCGGGCAGGCTCATGACGTTGCTCTCATCCGCACGCAATCGGGGTCGAGTTGGTCGATCGACGTGCGCCCGAGGAGACGCATGGTGGATTCGATCTCCTCGCGCAGCAGGTCGACCACGCGTTGCACTCCGCGTTCGCCACCGGCCATCAGGCCATAGAGGTAGGCGCGGCCCACCGCCACCGCACTCGCCCCCAGGGCGAGAGCAGCAACGACATCCGCGCCCGACATGACGCCACCGTCGATCAGCACCTCCACTCGCGGATCGACGGCCTGGCGCACCGCGGGCAGGATCTCGAGGGGCACGGGAGCGCGCTCCAACTGGCGTCCACCGTGATTGGAGAGGATCACGGCATCAGCGCCGTGGTCGGCCACCATGACGGCATCGTCCACTCCCTGCACGCCCTTGACGGCTAGTTGTCGACCCCAGACGCCGCGTAGCCAGTCGAGGTCGCCGATGTTGATGGTCGGATCGAAGACGCGACCGATGAGATCGGCGACCGTGCCATCAGTGCTTGAGAGCGTCGCAAACGTGATGGGCTCGGTGGTGAGGAGGTTGCCCCACCATCGCGGATGCAGTGCCATGTCGACGGCCGTTCGCGGCGTGATGCGCGGAGGGATCGTCAGACCGTTGCGCACGTCGCGATGTCGCCTGCCAGCCACGGGGGTGTCGACGGTCAGGATGATCGTGTCGTAGCCGCAGTCGGATGCGCGCTGCACAAGCTCCTTCACGTAGCCGCGATCACGCATGAGGTAGAGCTGAAACCACCTACGCGTGTCCGGAGCATCTCGGGCAAGGTCCTCGATCGAGGTGGTGCCCAGCGTCGAGAGCCCGTAGGGGATCCCGGAGCGACCGGCCACCGCGGCAACCGCTGGCTCACCCGAGTGGTGCATGAGCCGAGTGAACCCGGTCGGGCCGAGCACCACTGGCAGGGCCGCCCACCCTCCGAGGAGCGTGGTGGACGTGTCGACGATGCTCACGTCGTGCAGCACCCGAGGCTGGAATTCGACCCGGGCGAAGACCGCGCGAGTGCGACGCAGCGACAACTCGTCTCCGGCCGCCCCATCGGTGTAGTCGAAAACGGCTCGGGGCACGCGGCGACGCGCCAGTCGGCGTACGTCGGCAATGCTCGCGCAATGATCCAAACAGGACCCGGACGTGAATCCGACCAGGTGGCTGAAGTCGCCCCAGCGGGGGATGCGTCGAGTCGTCATACCGCTACAACCACGCCGGTGGGACGGGTACGGCATCGACGCCTGTGACCGCGAGGCCGCTCCCGGGAGCACGACCGACGAGCCAGGCCACGACCTCGGTGGCGCCTCCGCTGACACCGGTGGTGGGATCGGGGCCGACGCTGATTCGCGCGCCTTCCACCTCAACCCAGCCGACCGGGAAGCCCTCGCGCGCAGCGAAGGACGCGGTGATCCTGGGCAGCATCCACGCGACGAGCGCGGGCGGCCAGTTTGACCAGTCGTAGGTTGATACCCCGAGGTCGGCGTGATGCACGCAGATCTCCTGGAGCCGAAGCAGTGGCAGGTCGCCAATCCGCACCATGAGGCCGAGTCGGATCTCCATATCATCGCCTGCTCGATCTGCCGGAATGCCGGCAAGGTCATAGGCGAAGTCGGCTTGCGTGGAAGCGAGGGCCTGCGCGTGCTGCGCGACCGTGCGACGCGATCGCCAAGCGATGTCGCCCGAGCGCGACTCGAGTGATTCGTACATCGACCGCGGCACGGCATCGCTCATGCTGCGCGCCCGACGCCCCAGCCCCTCGGCGTTGCCAGCGATGTGAGCCAGCACATGGCCGCGGGTCCAGTCCGGGAGGTTGGAGGGGTGAGCGAGATCTTCGATGTCCAAGGACTCCACCGAAGCCAGGAGCAAAGCGGTCTCATCCGCGAGCACGTCGAGCCCATCCATCACGACGCCCCACCATGTGCCCGACGCATGCGAGCGAATTCGACCACCTGCTGCCCGACCAGGTGCAACTGTTGGGTGATCGGGTCGTCGGCGGTGAGATCGCTCAACCGGACGACGCTGCCATTGATTGCCGCTCCGAAGGGTGTCGGCCAGCCGCGCAGGGCGTGCACCACCTGGCGGATCTGCTGAAGAGTGGTGATCGCCGCCTGCCATCCGTGCGCGACCGCGACGCATCCGACCGCCCGGCCCTCCAGGTAGGGCCTCGAGTCGCCGCGCAGGTCTTCGATGTAGTCCAGCGCATTCTTGACCAGGCCGCTGATGCCTCCGTGGTAGCCGGGACTCACGACGATGAGGCCGTCAGCCCGGCGTACGGCCTCGACCATGGCGCGCACGGCATCGTCGCGCTCGGCCGTCTCGGCATCGTAGAGCGGGAATATCAGCGATCGACCGCGCAGGATCTCGACCTGCGCTCCAGCGACCTGTGCACCCTCGGCCGCGATGCGCAGCGCCTCGCCGCCGGAGGACTCGGTGCGCGTGCTGCCGCCCAAGGCGAGGATCCGCACGGGCCTCGCGCTTGTCTTGGAATCCCCTGTGGGGGCGTCTGCCACGAGGGAACGCTAGCGAAGCATGCGTAGGCTCCCGTCATGAGGAGCCATGTGGTGGTCGCGGCGGCACTCGCCGCTGGCATCGCCCTGACAGCCTGCTCGGGCTCCTCCCCCGAGCCCGGCCCCACGCCCTCCGCCTCCGCCGTGGGCGGCATGGCGACCTGCGACCAGGCCACCGTCTCCGCGGCCGTCGAGTCAGATGTCAATGCGACCTATCCCGGTGCCACGTTCGTCTCCCTCGACGACTTCACGTGCGTTGAGGGGTGGGCGAGCGCCACAGCACAGGTCGACACCTCCGGCACGACCGTGCCCACCGAGTTCTTCCTCCGGGCCGAGGGCCAGTTCTGGATCCCCACGTCGATCGAAGACATCTGCAGCACGCCGCTGGCCGAGTCGGACGCGCCCGAGGAGATCTACGTCGCGGCGTGCGGGGTCCAGCAGTAGTAGCTACTCCTCCGGAGCCACGACTGTGGGCGTGCGCACGCGCACCGCCCACGCCACGCACCCGACGATGGCCAATGCGGCCACGACCATCGCCAGCGTGATGGTCTCGCCGAGCAGCAGCGCCGACCACAGGAGCGTCAGGGGCGCTTGCACCTGCTGGGTCTGCGCGCCACGCGCAACACCAGCCATTGACAGGCCCTTGTACCAAGCGAAGAACGCGAAGTAAACCGACACGAGGCCCAGGAACACCATGCCGACCCACGCGTGGGGCGTGACGGGCGTGCTAACGCCGCCGGTCAGGGCCAGGATCACCGAGATGGGGACCGTGAGCGGGAGCGCGAGTACAACGACCCACGAGATGACCTGCCATCCGGGCATGACCCTGGTGAGCGAGGCCCCCTCGACGTAGCACCAGGACGAGGCGAGTACGGCACCGACGATCAGCAGGTCGGCCACAACGTTGCCGCCCTCGCCCCCGCCTCGCAGGAGCGCGAAGACGATGAGCGCGACCGTGCCCGCAACCGCCGCGATCCAAAACTGACGGGCGACGCGCTCACCTGTGCGCAGGACGGCGAAGACAGCGGTGACCAGCGGCATGATCGCGGCGATGACAGCCGCGTGCGCCGCGGTTGTGCGCTCCAGGGCAAGCGCGATGAGGATCGGCCAGCCGAAGACCGCTCCGGCCATCGTGTAGAGCAGGGGGCGCAGAAGTGAGCGATCGGGCCACGGCACGCGGCGGATGAGCAGGATGATCGCCGCTACAGCCCCGGCGATCAGCGCCCGACCGGTGGCCGTCAGGACCGGATCGAAACTCTCCAGCGCCCAGACGGTCCAGGGCAGCGAAAAGGAGAAGCCGAGCACGCCGAGAAGGGCCAGCAGCAGGCCGGCCGTCGTCCGGTTGGTCTGCACACCCAGACCCTAGGGGCGTGCAGACCGCGCACAGTGGTAGCGTCCCCCCTCGCGCACCGCTAGCTCAACTGGCAGAGCAGCTGACTCTTAATCAGCGGGTTCGGGGTTCGAGTCCCTGGCGGTGCACTTTCATTTGTGTGGTTTCGGCTGATGTGGCGATGACCGGTCAGCGTCTTGCCTGCACCGTGCCTGACCAATCGCGTGACCCCCGGGGGTCTGGGGCGGGCGACGATGACTGTCGACTCGGAAGGGACCTGCCGTCGGAGGGAGTCTTCATATTCATCGACCTCGTGGCTGCTGCGGGCCTCGCGGCCCCAGCCGCGCTGCCGCCTGCGCCAGCGAGGCCGGCAGCGGTCATCACCGCTGAGCCCGTGGCGACACCCGCCCGACAGGTTTTCACCTGGCGATGGACCGATGGCTCAAAGGCCACTGAGCGAACGTTCCGCAAGTCCACCAGCGGGACGATCGACAAGATCCCCTAAGTCGTGGTGAGGGTCTATCCCGCCTATCCACTGTGGAAGGCCAAGCTGCTCTTCTGGGTCAACACTGGGTGACGCGCCAGACACAGCCAACCGATAGCAGTGCCCGCATGTTCATGTCCTTCGACTTGCGCGGACCCGAGGGCACGTGGGAGAACGTCAAGTGGATCGTGCGCATCAAGCCCCAGGACGTCTGCACGACCCGAAGCGTGCCCGTGACGCCGCGCCCGCGGAATGCCGAGATCCGGCTAAGCGTCCGCTACGTCGATCGCTGACGTCAGGCGCAAGCGAGGATCGCGCCAGCCGCCGTGGCCCCGGACGAACTTGTCAGCGTCGTGCGGGCCCCAGGTGCCCGGCGCGTAGGACGTGACGGGCGGTGGGTTGTCGAGCACCGGCTGGACGATCTCCCAGGTGGCCTCTACCGAATCCCACCGCGGAAACAGCGTGTGATCGCCAGCCATGGCGTCATGCAGGAGACGCTCGTAGGGGCTGGAGAACTCGCCCAGGGTGTCGCCAAAGTCCAGCGAGAGGAATTCTGGCTCCACGGTATCCACACCGGGCGTCTTGACTCGGATGCCGATATCGATCCCGGAGGGCTGACCGATGCGCAGCACGACGTCGTCATGCCCGGCCACCCGCTGCATGCGATCGCCGAGTCGGAACGCCGGAGCTTTCTTGAAGCGGACCACCACCTCCGTGGCGGTCACAGGCAGTCGCTTGCCGGCCCGGATGATGATGGGCACCCCGGCCCAGCGCCAGGTGTCGCAGTGCAGCCGGACCGCGACATAGGTCTCGGTGTCGGAGTCGGCAGCGACTCCCGGGATCTCGCGGTAGCCGTCGTATTGCCCCCGGACGACGTCGTCACAAGACAGGGGGCGAATGGCACGGAAGACATCGAGACGCCGCTCGCCGATCGGGTCTTCGCTCGCCCCCGGGGGCTCCATTAGCACCAGGGCGAGCACCTGAAGCAGGTGGTTCTGCACGACATCTCGCAGCGTGCCTACCTTGTCGTAGAACGACCCGCGGTCCTCGACGCCGAAGTCCTCCGCCATCGTGATCTGGATGGACTCGACATATTCACGGCGCCACAAAGGCTCGAGCCAGGCGTTGGAGAAGCGCACGTATTCGATGTCCTGCACGGGCTCCTTACCCAGGTAGTGGTCAATCCGCAGGATCTGGTCCTCTCGGATGACGGCATGCAGGCGGTTGTTGAGTTCGATGGCCGTGTCGAGGTTCGTGCCGAAGGGCTTCTCGACGGCGACGCGGCAACCAGCGGTGAGGTTGGCCGCTCCCAGTTGCTCGACGACAGGACCGAAGAGCGACGGCGGAATCTCGAGGTAGAAGAGCGGGTGCTCGGACCGCTTGAGGTAAGCCGCCAGCCGGATGTAGAGACCCGCATCGGTGAAGTCACCGCCGATGTAGGTCATCCGCTCGCTCAGACGCGTGAGCACCGCATCGTCGACGACCTCTCCGAAGGGTTCCAGGACCGCGTGCACAGACTCTCGGGTCATCTTCCACAGGTCGGCATCCTTGATGTCGTTAGCAGCGATGCCGACGACTGGCACGTTGAGCAGCCCGCGCTTCTCGAGGTGGTAGAGCGACGGCAGCGTCATCTTGTGGGCGAGATCGCCAGTGATGCCGAAGATGACCAAGCGGTCAGACGCGGCTGTTGCAGTGGCTGACTTCACGGCATGTGCCTGCTCAGTGGCAATGGCAGCGACGACTGCGACGCCAGCGGCGCAGGACGATGAGCGTCAAGACCGTGCCGGCGACGATGGCGACCCGATCCGGGCGGACACCGCCGTATTCGTCGGTGAAGAAGCCCTTGACCGCGTTGACGCCGCGCGCAGCGAGGGCGCCGGGAGAGGTCTCGGCGCGCAACTGATCGAGGGTGGCCGCCAGGTTGTCGCGAGCAGCGCTGATCTCGGCCTCGAGCTGCGCGGCGGACGGCTGGTCAGGCGCCGCCTTCTTGTCGATCACGCGCGGCAGCCTAGCCCCTCCCTCCGGCCGGGTAGCGGAGGGGCTTGTTGCGAATACTTTGCATCTACGAGTACTTGGCGTAGGCTGACGCGATGAACCTTCGCCTCTTCCTGCCTGTCGCCCTTCTCGCCCTCACCGCCTGCGGGTCCTCCGGGACCGCGACGGATTCGTCGTCGGCTGCGGCTCCCGAGGGCGCGCTGGTCGTGGCCACCACGGTGTCGCCGCTGACCTCCATAGTGGCGGCCGTCGGCGGAGACAACGTTGATATCCAGGGCATCGTCCCCGAGGGCGTCAATTCGCATACCTTCGAGCCGGCGCCGCAGGATGCCGAGCTGCTCAGCAAGGCCGACATCATCTTCGTCAACGGCCTGAAACTTGAGGATCCGACGCTCGCCCTCGCCGAGGCCAACATGAAGGACGGCGCCGAGATCGTCGAGCTGGGCACGATCGCCCTGCCGGAGGCGGACTACATCTACGACTTCTCGTTCCCAGAAGACGAGGGCAAGCCCAATCCGCACCTGTGGACCGACCCCACCTACGCGATCCAGTACGCCGACTTGGTGCGGCAGAAGCTCTCCGAGCGCGATCCAGCCAACGCCGCGGAGTACCAGGCCAACTACGACGCCTTCAAGGCTGAGGCCGAGAAGCTAGCCGAAGCGGTGAGCACCGATCAACAGACCGTGCCCGCTGGCGGCCTGAAGCTCGTCACCTATCACGACGCCTACGCCTACTTCGCCAGGAACTTCGGCTGGTCAGTCGTGGGCGCCATCCAGCCCAAGACCTTCGACGAGCCCACTCCCACTGAGATCGCTGGCCTCATCGAGCAGATACGCACGGAGGGCGTGCCCACGATCTTCGGCTCCGAGGTCTTCCCCTCGACCGTGCTCGAGGCGATCGCCGCCGAGACCGGCGTTCGCTACGAGGACTCGCTGCGCGACGACGACCTGCCCGGTGAGCCCGGCTCGCCGGAGCACTCGCTGCTGGAACTCCTGCGCTACAACTACCGCACGATGATCAGCGGCCTGGGCGGCGATCCGGCCGCTCTTGACGCGCTCGTGTTCACGATTGCAGTGCCTGACATGGCCTACTATCCGCAGTAGTACCGAATGAGAATTGCACCATGACGTCCCCGGACACCCTCATCCATCTCGAGCACGTATCAGCCGGCTACGGCCATGACACGGTGGTGCACGACGTAACGCTCGACATCGACGCCGGCACCTTTGCCGGCATCGTCGGCCCCTCGGGCGCCGGCAAGACCACGCTGCTCAAGGTGCTGCTCAGCACGCTGCGCCCGCAGCACGGCACGGTGACGCGCAGTCCTGCGCTGCGCGTTGCCTACGTCCCTCAGCTGGAGACGGTCGACTGGAATTTCCCCGTCACGGTGGGCGAATGCGTGCTCATGGGCCGCACCGAGCGTCATCTGGGGGCACCGTCGGACCGGCACACCCGATCCGCTTGGCGCCCCTGGCCGTGGCCTTCCTCCGCGGAGCGCGCAGCTGCCGCAGAGCTGCTGGGACGCCTGGGCATCAGCGACCTCACCGACCGGCACATCCGCGAGCTCTCCGGTGGTCAGCAGCAGCGGATGTTCCTGGCCCGGGCGCTCGTGCGCCAGCCGCAGGTGCTACTACTCGACGAGCCGACGAGTGGGGTCGACGTCAACACTCGCCACGACGTCTTGCACCTGCTGGCCGACCTCCACGACGAGGGCGTGGCCATCGTGCTCACCACGCACGACCTCAACGGCATGGCCGCGCACCTGCCGCACCTGATCTGCATCAACCGCCACGTCGTCGCGGTGGGCACGCCCGAGCAGGTGATCACGCCCGCCGTGCTCGAGGAGACCTTCGGCGCCCAACTCGAGGTGCTCCAGCACCTGGGCATGCCCGTCGTGGTCGACATCGCACGGCTGGGGGCATGATGGAGACCCTGCTCGAGCCCCTGGGCTTCGCGTTTTTCCAGAAGGGCCTGCTCGTCGCCACGCTGTCGGGGGCCCTGCTCGGCTTCATCGGCGTCTACATCGTGTTGCGGGGCATGAGCTACATCGGCCACGGGCTCTCTCACGCCATCTTCGGCGGATACGCCGCCACCCAGCTCTTCGCGGCCCAGTTCTACGTGCTGGGTGCCGGGCTCTGGGGTATCGCGTCGGCTATCGCGATCACCACGGTGGCGCGTCGCAGCCGCATCGGCGCCGACGCTGCCATCGGCGTCGTCACGACCGCGTCGTTCGCTCTCGGCGTCGCACTCTTCAGCAAGTTCGGCTCGAGCGGGCCGGCATTCGACCAGGCTCTCTTTGGGAGCATCCTCGGCATCACCAATAGCCAGATCATGTGGCTCGTTGCGGTGTGCGCCCTGACCGGGCTCATCGTGTTCTTCCGCTACCGCGCGCTGCTCTTCACGACCTTCGACCCCGACGTGGCCGCCGCCTCCGGCGTGAAGGTGGCGCGCATCGAGGCGCTGCTGATGGTCATGCTGTCGCTGTCGATCCTGGTAACGCTCACCATCATCGGCGTCACCCTCGTGGCTGCCATGCTGGTCATCCCGGCGGTCATCGCGCGCATGCTCACGGACTCGTTCGGTCGGATGCTGGCCATCTCGACGGTCACTGGCAGCGCCTGCGGCCTGGCGGGCATGTATCTGAGCTACTACGCGGGCGTGCCTTCCGGCACCATGATCGTGCTCGTCGGTGCCGTGGTGTTCCTCGTGGTACTGGGCATCAGCGGTGTGCGCGGCCGCCGCCGTGCCGCCGGACTCGACCAGCACTCGGATCCACGCCCTAGGGTCGCCGCATGACGCGACTGGAGCCGGGCGACCGTGCGCCCGTCTTCACCCTGCTGGACGACCGCGGCCGCACGGTGTCGTTGACGTCGTACAAGGGCAAGACCGTCGTCGGCGTGATCAGGTCGACGTTCGTCATCGGATCGACCGGGCGCATCGAGCGGGCAATGTATGCCGTCAAGGCGACCGGACACATCGCCAAGCTCCGACGCGACCTCGGGATCGACTAGTCGCCAGGTAGCCTGATCTCACGCGGGCGTGGCGGAATTGGTAGACGCGCACGGTTTAGGTCCGTGTGTCCTAGACGTGAGGGTTCGAGTCCCTCCGCCCGCACTTTGTGGATCTCTCGGCGTCTTGCGTCGCATATCGACAACTAGACACCGCGTAGTTGTCGATATGTGGCGCGGACGGCCGCGTAGTTGTCGATTGGCGGCGCCAGCGGCCGGACGGCATCAATGCGCGTGGTCGTCCCCGGAACTCCCGCTCGGCCTCTCCACGATCCGGAAAGCCCCCATCATGCCCATGTCCTCGTGGAAGAGGATGTGGCAGTGGAACACGGTCTTGCCCGTGAACCGTCGGAACTTCATCTTTAGCACCACGTATTCGGCAGGAAGCACCTGCTCGGTGTCTTCGAGTCCGCGCGGCTTGACCTTGCGATAGGTGAGCGCCTTGCCTGTGGCCGGGTCCCAGCGCCCCCTGCCGACGATGGCGAAGTGGTTGACGTGGATGTGGAAGGGATGGCCTTCGAGGACGCCGCCTTCGGCCCGTGACGGGTCGTTGCGCACCACCCACTCCTCGACCGTGTCAACCTCCACCTCGAAGGGGTCATGAATGTCCTCGTGGCTGAACACCTCGCCATTGATGTAAAAGAGCGGGCCGGTGGCCGGGGTGAAGGACTCCGAGAGAGTGAACGTGCGCCGCTTGGCCGGCTGCTCCTCCAGCCAGGCTGGACGCGCAGTGATGGTCGTGGGCGCTCGTGCCGGCACCCCCGGCTCACCCTCAATGACCACGGTCGCCAGCACCTGGGCCGACCACCGGCCGTACTGGCCGTTGTCGTAGCCGAGGGTCCGCAGCGAGTAACTGCCGGGATCCTTCGCTCCCGTGACGGCCACCTCCACGCGGGCACCGGGGGCGAGGGTCACCTCCTTCGTCGTCCACGTCTCGAAGACGGGGTGACCGTCGGTGGCGAGCACCGTGAAGCGATGGTCGTCAAGGGCAATGCGAAGGAAACCGTCGTTGCCCATGTTGCCCATCCGCCAGGTCTGCGTCTCGCCAGGACGAAGCGCCATCGTGGGATTGACCACGCCGTTGACCGTCATGATCACGAGGTCGGCGCTGGCAGAGTCGACCGGCAGCATCGTCGGAGTCGACGCCGCGGGATCGAGGGCGAAGCCCTTGAAGACCAGCAGGCGCTCGCGACAACCTCGATACTGCGGTAGCGCCTCGACTCCCCCATTGACGATGATCGGTCCGGAAAGCCCACTCCACACCGACTCGTTCGTGTAGCCGTGCACGTGCGGGTGGTACCAGAAGAGCCCGCTCGGGTGCGCGCGCGGCAAATGGAAGCGACTGCGCAGTGACCCACCCGGCCGGGCCTCGATGAAGACGTTGTCGGCGTCACCGGATGGGTCGACCCAGAAGCCGTGGAAGTGCGTGTTGATGGGCACGGGTACGCCGTTGTGCACGGTTAGGTCCATGCGATCGCCGGGTGAGAGTCGAAGGCATGGTCCGACGAAGGAGCTGTCGTATGTCCACAGTCCATCGGTCGTCACCCGGTCGAGGGCAGCGGCACCAGCGACCGCTTCGAGCCTTGCCTTCAGTACGCCATTGCGCGATCTGATCACCGGGATGCGCGGCAGCGTCTCGCGAGTGCCGGCCTGGGCCGACGGTCCGCCGAGCAACACGGCGCCCCCGGCAACGGCGGCAAGGCCCAGGGCTTCGCGACGGGTGAGTCCGCTCACCCGCGCACACTACAGCGGGGGCGGCGCCGGGGGGCGCAGGGCGTCCGCGAGGTGCGCTACCTGGCCACTGAGTTCGGAGGGAATGACCCACACCTTGTTTGCCGAGCCCTGCGCGATCTCCGGCAGCGTCTGGAGGTATTGGTAGGCGAGCACGTGACTGTCGGGCTTCGCCTCGTGGATCGCGTTGACCACCTTGCGGATCGCCTCCGACTCGCCGTCGGCGCGCAGGACCGCTGCCTGGGCATCACCCTCCGCGCGAAGGATCTCGGCAGCCCGTGCGCCCTCGGCCGTGAGGATCGCCGACTGCTTCTCGCCCTCGGCGGTGAGGATGGCGGCACGCTTGTCGCGCTCGGCGCGCATCTGCTTCTCCATCGACTCCTGCACGCTGCGCGGCGGATCGATGGCTTTGATCTCCACGCGGTTGACCCGGATGCCCCAGCGGCCGGTGGCCTCGTCGAGCACGCCGCGAAGTTGAGCGTTGATGCTGTCGCGCGAGGTCAGCGTCTCTTCGAGATCCATGGATCCGATGACATTGCGCAAGGTAGTAACGGTGAGTTGCTCGATACCGGTGAGGTAGTTGGCGATCTCGTAGGTCGCCGACCGCGGGTCGGTGACCTGGAAGTAGATGACCGAGTCGATGCTGACGACGAGATTGTCTTCGGTGATGACCGGCTGTGGCGGGAACGACACCACCTGCTCGCGCAGGTCGACACGCGCGCGGACCTTGTCGACGACGGGGATCACGAAGGCCAGACCCGCATTGAGGGTGCGCTGGTAGCGACCCAGACGCTCGATGATGCGCGCATGGGCCTGCGGTACGACCTTCACGCTCGAGAAGACAAGCACCACGACTATCGCGGCGACGACGACGGCGACTACCAGGGCTTCCATAAGACTTCCTCTCCTACCAGGCCACCAGGGCGGTGGCCCCTTCGATCTGCAGCACCTGCACGCGCGTGCCGGGCTCGAACATGCTCTGCCCGTCGTACGCGCGGGCCGACCAGACCTCGCCGGCCAGCTTGATACGCCCGTCTGTGCCATCGACGGACTCCAGCACCAGGGCCTCGGCCCCGACAAGCGCCGCGACGTTGGTCCGCGTCTCACGCGTAAGGCGCATGTGTCGCCTCGCGACGGGTCGCACAAGGCCGAGCAAGGCGACGGACACGATCGCGAAGACACCGACCGACAGTGCGGGTGGCGCGCCCAGGGCAGCGCTCAGGCCACCGGCGGCGGCGCCACCGGCGAACATGAGGAGCACGAGCGAGCCCCCCGTGAGGATCTCGGCGACGGCGAGAATGCCGGCGGCCACGATCCACCACACCCAGGCATCCATACCTCCACGGTAAGCCGGATCGGCCGCTAGCGCGATGCCATGACCTGGGCGAGCGCCCGGAAGGCCTGGCCGCGGTGGCTGATGGCGTCCTTCTCCTCGGGGCGCAACTCCGCAGTCGTCAGGGCATAGCCCGCCGGGACGAAGATCGGGTCGTAGCCGAAGCCGTTGCCACCCCGGGGGGCTCGGGCGAGGGACCCCTCCAGAACTCCCTCCACGACGTGCTCGCTGACCCCGGGAACCACCCATGCGGCAGCGCAGACGAACTGCGCGCTCCGGCGCGAATCGGGCACGTCGGCCACCTGTCCCAGCACGAGGTCGAGGTTGGCCGGGTCATCACCGTGCTGACCCGACCACCGTGCGGAGTAGATGCCGGGCATGCCATTGAGCGCGTCGACGCACAGTCCGGAGTCATCGGCGATGGCTGGGAGTCCGGTGAAATCCGCAATAGTTCGCGCCTTGAGAAGCGCATTGCCTGCAAAGCTCGATTCGGTCTCGGCAACCTCGGGTGCGTCGGGGAACTCCTCCAGCCCGACGAGCTCCACGTCGAGTCCGGCCGCACGCAGGATGCGCTGGAGCTCGCAGACCTTATGCGCGTTGTGGGTCGCCAGGACGACGCGATCGGTCATGGGGCGAGTACGGCGCGCTGCAGGGCCGTCAGGTCGCGGCATCCCTGGGCGGCCAGGTCGAGCAATTGATCCAGGAGCTGGCGATCGAAGGGCGTGCCCTCGGCAGTGCCCTGCACCTCGACGTAGGAGCCGCTGCCGGTCATGACGACGTTCATGTCGGTGTCGGCACGCACATCGTCGTCGTAGTGCAGGTCGAGGCGGGGCTCGCCGTCGATGATGCCCACGCTCACCGCTGCAACGGAGTCGATGAGGGGACTGCCCGAGACAAAGCCCTTGCCCTGAGCCCAGGCGACCGCGTCGGCCAGTGCGACATAGGCGCCGGTGATCGCCGCCGTGCGCGTGCCACCGTCGGCCTGTAGTACGTCGCAGTCGAGCACGATCGTATTTTCCCCCAGGGCTGACATGTCGATGATGGCGCGCAGGCTGCGCCCGACCAGGCGCGAGATCTCCTGGGTGCGTCCGCCCAGCTTGCCCTTGACCGACTCTCGGTCGCTGCGGGTGTTGGTGGAGCGCGGGAGCATCGCGTATTCGGCCGTCACCCACCCGCGGCCGGAGTCCTTCAGCCAGCGCGGCACCCCGGGCGTGAAGGAAGCGACGCAGAGCACCCGGGTGCGACCGAAGCTGACGAGCACCGATCCTTCCGCCTGGTCGAGCCAGTGACGCTGGAAGGACACCGGGCGAAGAGCACCGGCCTCGCGGCCGTCGGAACGAGTGGTCATGTTGCAGACCCTAGACGGCACGAATCGTCGACTGCTCGACGGCGCCGATCTCGGGACCGAGGAAGCGATGCCCCAATCGCGCGAACGCGCCCGGATCACCCGTGGCCACGAAGCGGTGCCGGGGGTCGGACAGTTGCGAATCGCGCACGAGATCGTTTTCGGCCAGCGTGCGGTAGACGTCCTTCGCCGTCTCTTCCGCACTGGACACGAGCGTGACGCCGTCGCCCATGACGTAGGAGATGACGCCGGTCAACAGCGGATAGTGGGTGCAGCCGAGCACGAGTGTGTCGACCCGGGCCTCCTGCATGGGAGCGAGGTAGTCGCGCGCGACACCGAGCAGGTCGGGACCTCCCGTGATGCCGGCTTCCACGAATTCCACGAAGCGCGGGCAGGCCTGACTCGTCAGTGTCAGATGGGGCGCAGCAGCGAAGGCGTCGTCATAGGCTCGGCTGGTGATGGTGGCCCGCGTGCCGATGACGCCGACCTGCCCGGATCGAGTGGCGCTCACGGCACGGCGCACGGCCGGGTGCACGACCTCGACCACCGGCACGTCGTAGCGCTCCCGGGCATCGCGCAGCACGGCCGCACTTGCCGAGTTGCAGGCGATGACCAGCATCTTCACGCCCCAGTCAACCAGGTGGTCCATGACGTCAAGCGCGTAGGCGCGAACGTCGGCGATGGGCAGCGGCCCGTAGGGGCCGCGTGCGGTGTCTCCGACGTAGAGGATCGGCTCGTGGGGCAGCTGGTCGAGCACCGCTCGCGCGACCGTGAGACCGCCGACGCCGGAATCGAAGATGCCGATGGGGGCATCGGTGTCAGGGCGGCCCATAGGGCACCAGGCTACGCCCAGACCGTGCCGTCGAGCCGCTCCTCTGCCTCCTCCAGCGTGCCCTCGTAGGCACCCGTCGAGAGGTACTTCCATCCGCCGTCGCACACGATGAATGCGATGTCGGCCCGATCGCCTGCCTTGACCGCACGATGGGCGAGGCCCAGGGCTGCGTGCAGGATCGCGCCGGTCGAGATGCCCGCGAAGATGCCCTCGTGCTCGAGCAGCTCGCGAGTGCGTCGCACGGCATCGTGTGGGCCAACGGAGTAGCGGCTGGTGAGGACCGACTCGTCGTACAGCTCAGGGACGAAGCCCTCGTCGAGATTGCGTAGGCCGTAGACGAGTTCGCCGTATCGGGGCTCGGCGGCGATGATCTGCACGTCGGGCTTGTGCTCGCGGAGGTAGCGTCCGGCGCCCATGAGCGTGCCCGTTGTGCCGAGGCCCGCGACAAAATGGGTGACCGTGGGGAGGTCGCGGAGGATCTCCGGGCCGGTCGTCTCGTAGTGCGCCAGGGCGTTGGCCGGGTTGCCGTATTGGTAGAGCATCACCCAGTCGGGGTGCTGCTCGGCCATGCGCTTGGCGACGCGCACCGCCTCGTTGGATCCGCCCGCCCCCGGGGAGTACACGACCTCCGCGCCCCACATCCGAAGGAGCTGCGTGCGCTCGACGGAGGTGTTCTCCGGCATCACGCAGACCAGGCGGTAGCCCTTAAGGCGAGCGGCCATCGCGAGCGAGATGCCGGTGTTGCCACTGGTGGGCTCGAGGATGGTGCAGCCGGGTGTGAGGATGCCGTCGCGCTCGGCCTGCTCGATCATGGCGAGCGCGGCGCGATCCTTGACCGATCCCGTGGGATTGCGGTCTTCGAGCTTGGCCCAGAGGCGAACATCGTCGCTCGGTGACAGCCGCGGCAGCCCGACCAGCGGGGTGTTGCCTACGGAGTCGAGCAGCGAGTCGTAGCGCATGAGGGCATTATCAGCCGCCCGCGACGGCGGGCAGGATGGTGATCGAATCACCGTCTGCGAGCGCGGTGCCCAGGCCGTCGAGGAATCGGACGTCCTCGTCATTGAGGTAGACGTTGATGAACCGGCGCAGCCCCGCCTCGTCGACGAGGCGCTCACGAATCCCGGGGTGGCGGCCGTCTAGGTCGCCCAGAAGATCGGCAATCGTCGCTCCATCGCCTTGGACGACCTTGGCGCCGTCGGTGTAGGGGCGCAGGATCGTGGGGATGCGGACCTCGACTGCCATGGGGATCTCCGGATCGTGATGGGGTATTTAGCCTACGGGCCGACCTCGGTCAGCGCTTCCCCAGTCTCCGCGACGACGACGGCCTCCTCCGTCACGACGCCATCCACGATGCGGAATGAACGGACTTCCATGGGCCCCTCGCCACTGCCGCACTCTCGGGTAGACACCAGCACGTAGTGCGCCCCCGGCTCGGAGGCGTAGGAGATATCGGTGCGAGAGGGATAGGCCTCGGTAGCCGTGTGGGAGTGGTAGATGACAACGGGCTCCTCGTCGCGGTCATCCATCTCGCGATAAAGACGCAGGAGGTCGACGGAGTCGAACTCGTAGAAAGTCGGCGACCGAGCAGCGTTGACCATGGGGATGAAGCGATCGGGCCGGTCAGAGCCGGCGGGGCCCGCGATGACCCCGCAGGCCTCGTCAGGATGGTCCGCCCGGGCATGGGCAACTATGGCCTCCAGGTGGGCCCGGCGGATCGTGAGCACCGATCCAGCCTAGGGGCTGGGGAATTGAGCAAATCGTGCCATGGGTGGTTAACGTTCCGGGTTAAAGTTGCGGAGTCCCCCAATCAGGAGGACCGTCCCCTCAACGCCCCTGGGGGCGCGCAGCGGCGCATCGGGCGCCTCGAGAAAGGGGTTCCGCGTGGAGGTCGTAGAGACTCTCACCAACGCTCAGTTCCAAACGGTCTACAACATCGTGTCCTTTGCCTTGGCAGCCATGTCGGCCACCACGGTGTTCCTCCTCGCGGTAACCCCGCGAGTGCTACCGCGCTACCGCCTCGCACTCATCGTGTCGGCGATGGTCTGCTTCATCGCGGCCTACCACTACCTGCGCATCTTCGACTCGTTCGGCGACGCCTACGTCGCGGTCGGTGCTGGCATGCCTGGCGTTCAGGAGACCTTTGAGCTCGTCAAGGGCGATGGCTTCAACGAGGGCTACCGCTACGTCGACTGGCTGCTCACCGTTCCGCTGCTGCTCTTCGAAACGATCGCCGTGCTCGCACTCCCGTTGGCAGTGCGTCGCAGCCTCCTGTGGAAGCTCATCCCCGCATCCGGGCTGATGATCATCCTCGGGTACCCGGGCGAGATCACCGCCGAGATTGCCTCCAAGGCCATCTGGGGTGCTCTGTCGACGATCCCGTTCCTCTACATCCTCTATGTGTTGTTCGTGGAGCTGAGCAAGGCGGCGAAGACCCAGCCCAACCAGGTCGGCAAGGAACTCGCCGGCCTGCGCTGGCTGCTACTGGCCACCTGGGGCGTCTACCCCATTTCTTTCGCATTCCCCATGATCGGATTCGACGGCGCGGACGCCTTCGTCTACCGGCAGATCGGCTACTCGCTGGCCGACGTGCTGGCCAAGTGTCTCTACGGCCTGCTGATCTTCAAGATCGCTCGCATCAAGAGCCTGGACGACAGCCAGGAGTTCGCCGCGGAGGAGATGAAGGAGGCCCCTTCGAGCAAGGGCGCGGCCGCCTAGGTCCGCCACAAGCTCATCGAAAGGGCGCCCCGCCACGGCGGGGCGCCCTTTCCTACGGCATCACCGATTGAACCAGGCTCTCCTGGAGGAATGTGAGCCAGTCGTAGACGTGGTAGGTCGCCACGCGCGGGTCGTCGTCCGGGAGCGCAGCTAATTCCTCGAGCGACTCCTCACTGATCCCGAGCCGGGAGCCGAGCGCGAGGCGCAAGTCGGTGATCGCACCGAGCCAGCACGTCGCCTCGTCGGCCGTGAGCGTCACCTTCTCTCCCGAGCGAGCCAGAGTCTGGAGTGCAGTGGTCGCGTTGGCCACCTTGGTCTGGCGGAGGGATCGCTCGGTGAAGCGGCGGAACTCGGCGGCCGCCTCCGGGTCGTCGTGGTAAGCATCGGGGAAGAGCCGGGCGAGCGCGGGGTCGTCGGGCGTCTCGGCTCCCGGGTCGATTCCCACAAGTTGAGCAAGGGGATCGTCGGGGAGCTCGCCGTCGGGCTCGACGAACTCGACGAGTTGCGTCAGCAGCGCGGTGAGCAGGCCCTTCTCCACCTCGTCGACGCGCAGGACGATGCGACCCGTGACGCCGCGCCGAAAGCCATAGACAGCCACGTCAGTCGTCCTTGGAGAGGGTGGCCCACAGGCCGTAGGAGTGCATGGCGGTGACGTCGCGCTCCATCTCCTCGCGCCTGCCGTTGGAGACCACCGCTCGCCCATCGTTATGGACCTGCATCATCAGGCGCTCGGCCTTCTCCCTGGGATACTTGAAATAGGTCATGAAGACGTAAGTGACATACGACATAAGGTTGACCGGGTCGTTCCAGACGATGGTGATCCAGGGTCGATCGACGACGGCGTCTTCGGCGGATGCCGGACGCTCGAGATCGGTGGGCGCGGTGGTCACCGCACCAGCGTACGGAAGATCCGACTAGGGCTGAACGTCGAGCGTCAGCACCCCTGACCGGCCCATCCCGAATTGATCGGTCGCCTCCACGACAAATCGATAGCTTACCTGCTTGACCCTGGTTGGTCGCACGGTCACCGTCACGACTCCGGACGAATCGGTGCTCAGGCTACGCAGCGGGGCCCACGACCCGTCTGATGCCTGGCGTTGCAGGACCACGGCGATGCCGGCCTGCGTGGGAGCTACTCGAGCACTCAACTTCACCGGAGTCTTGACCTTGGGTGCTGAAGTCGCAGCCTTGGCCTCGACAGCGAATCGGACCCGCGTGGAAGCCGGGCCGCTCGCGCCCGCCAGTCGCGAGGAGGAACCCGCCACCTCCACGCTCCACTCACCGGGTCGGTCGACGACGACCTTGAAACTGCCCTTGCCGTTCTTGTCGAGCGTGGTGGATGCGACCTCGATCCGCTCGCCCGCCCCACCGGCCGGCTTGAAGTACAGCGTCGCCTGAGCCCCGGCCGCCGGGCCCTTGCGCGAGTCCGTGGCGACTCGAATGCGTGCCTGGGTGCCTGCCGTGACCATCGCGGGAGCCTTGATCGAAACGTCAGTGGGAGCTGGTGCGATCTCGCGGCCGTAGTCGGCGAGCCGCGTGTAGAAGTCGGGCGTGACGGTGCCGAAGTCCCAGACGGCAATGCCGCCAATGCCCTCGTCGGGCACGATCGAGGCACGTGCGAGTGCTGAGCGCGTGTCAGCGAACCACACCTCGCGCTTGATCTTGCACGCCTGATCCTTTTTATTGGCCTTCCCCGCGACCTCCTGCCAGTACTGGAAGCTCCACTCGCCGTCTTCGGCGTTCCACTGGGGCTCGACCTTCTCCCGTGCGGCGATCTCCCGGGCCACGGTGGGCGTGAGGGTCGTTCGCGCGGGGGTGTCCTTCGGCTTCCAGCCTTCGGGGCAGGCCTCGTCGGCGATCCACGTGCCGCCTGAGACGAGGGGCCAATTGCGGCCGTATTGCGGGACGCCCACCCACACCCGGTCGGCGTACTTCTCACCCACCTGCTCGACGGCACTTTGAGCCACGAGCCGAGCCCAGTCGTTGGGCCCGATCGGTCCTGGCACGCTCCAGCTGTAGTCGTAGGTCATGATGTTGAGGCGATCGACGTAGGGGGCGATCTCCTGCCACGCGTAGACCCAGTATCCAGTGCCAGGATTGGCAGCCCCTGTGCCGGTGAACGGCGGTACGCCACCGGGGACCGTCGCCCACAGGGTGAGCCCCTTGGCGCGGAGTTGCTCGGACAGTTCCTTGATCATCGCGACCCAGCGCGGCTGGGTAGCTGCCCATGACTCGCGGCCGTCGTGGAAGGCAAAGACCTCCCAGTCGAGGTCGATGCCGTCGACACTCGCCTTGACGGCGTAGTCGGCGATGAGCTTGGCGTAGGCCTTGCGGTTCTTGGCAGAGGAGAGATAGGCGCTCAACTTGCCCTTGCTCGCCGATCCCAAGTCGGTGATCGAGGCGTTGACCTTGATGCCGGCAGCCTGCAGAGCCTTGCGCTGGCGGTCGAACTTCGGCGTGGTCCATGGCGTGGAGCTGTCGCAGAGAGCGTCGCCCCAACTGCCGTCCTTGTCGTAGTCGCCATTGTCATAGATGCACAGCGGGTCATCCTTGTCCTGGAAGGACCACCAGAACATCGCGACTTCGCCCACCACGCCATCGGACTCCGACGTCATCGCGGTCAGGGAAACATCGGATGCCCACCAGCCGAACCATCCCGAGACGAGCGGTCGAGGGGGCGCTTCGGCAGACGCCACCGTGGCAGGGAGCGCGACAGCGCCGGCGGCGACACAGGTCGCCACAAGGAGGCTGAGTGTCGAGCGCGCACGCATTAGGGACCTTCCGCCGGGATCTCATCTAGAGTACGTCCGGTGTCGCACTGAACTTGGCGGCGACAGTCACGCAATCCGGGGCATTTCCCAGGAGCATGGGCGCCAGATCACGCGCATCTCAGGCGAGTGCGCGGGCAATCTCGCTCGCCGCACGGGCCACGCGAGGCCCGAGATCCTCGGGCGGAGCCACCGCAGCGAGTCCGACGGCCGCCTCGACACCGGGGATGCCCAGCACGGGAGCCGCAATGCCACTTCCCGCGGGCGTCTCCCCCGACGACACCACCCACGGCGGGTCCAGCGGTCGTCCGGCGGCGGTACGCGCGGCGAGGACAGCCCGACCGCCCGCGCCCAATTCGAGCGGCACGCGTGACCCCAGGCGATAGGCAACGTGGACGTCGGAGCGCGGAGGCTCGACGACGGCCACGGTGAGGAGATCGGCGCCATCGACGACGCCGAGGTAGGCCGTGGCACCGGTCGTTTCGGCAAGTCGACGCAGGGAGGGGGCAGCGGCATCACGAAGGTGGGGCTGCACCTGCCGGGCGAGCCCGAGGACGGCGAGGCCGAGCCGACAGCGTCCGTCGGCGTAGCGGCGTACGAGCCCGTGCTGCTCCAGGGTAACGATCAGGCGATAGACAACGGTCCGACTCACCCCGAGGGCCGAGGCGATCTCGGTGACTGTGAGGCCCTCAGGGGAGTCGGACAGGAGTGTGAGAACACGTAGACCGCGATCAAGGGTCTGCGAGGTCTCCTTGGCCATCGGTGCTAGGCCGCAGCCTTCTTGGCAAGCGACTTCACGCTGAAGGCGGAGATGATCTCGAAGATGCCGAGCACGAGGAGCCAGATGCCGGCGATCCACACGAAGATGCCCACCGCCCACGGGTTGATGAGGAGCACGACGCCGGCCAGCAGGTAGACGATGCCGGAGAAGATCGCCCAGCCCTTGCCCTGCGACACCGAGGATGAATTGACGAGCTGGAGGATGCCGGAGAAGAGGAACCACACGCCAACGAAGATGCCGAAGAGCTCGACCTTCTCCTCCGGCCCGAAGCGGAACATGAGCAGGCCAAGGAGCAGGGCGACGATGCCCGAGATGATGAGCAGGGCGCGATACCCGCCGGGCAGGCCGTGCGCGAAGGCGCGGACAAGGGACACGATGCCGGAGACGACCAGGTAGATCGCCAGCACGATGGCAATGACCCAGGTGGAGCCGCCGGGATTGATGATGATGATCGCTCCAACGATGAGGCTGACGACACCCAGCACAAGCAGGGCCCACCAGTTGCGGCCCAGAGCTGAAGCCACCGCACGCTCGTCGTCGTAGGACAGGCCGGTCATGGGGTCGACCGATGCCATGGAGTACCTCCGAGTGTTTAGATGAGGGCCGCTTGGCCCCAGGACGTCCCCAGGTTAGGGGGGCGGGCGGGCTTATCCCAGGAAGCGCGCTAGGTACTGGCGAGTACGTTCCTTGAGGGGCGCCCCCAGGACCTGCTCGGGTGTCCCGTCTTCCAGGACGACCCCTGCGTCGAGGAAGCACACCCAAGCACCTTGCGCGGGCCGAGGGTGATGTTGTCGAGCACCGACATATGAGGGAAGAGGTTGTAGGACTGGAAGACGATTCCGACTCGACGCCGAAGGGCATCGAGGTTGGTGTCGAAGGCCGTCACGTCGAGGTCGTCGTCGAGGAGGATGCGCCCCGCCGTCCGCGCTAGGACCCCTGCGTCGCAGGTGTGCGGGATACCCCCTTCATGCGGGCGGCAACGACCGCGCCCACGACGGCCACCGCTGCCGACAACCACCAGAGGGTGTCATAGGTACGCACGCTCGCCCCACCACTCGCGACGGCAGCGGCGTGGATGGCACCGAGCACACCGAGCGCCAGCGAACTGAGGATCGCATCGGATATCTGCAGCGCCGCGGAGTTGGCGCCCTGCTCTGACTCCGGCGACAGGCGCAGGGTCTGCACCGCGATCGACGGGAAGCACAGGCCCATGCCGATTGATGCGATGAAGTAGGAGACGGCGCAGACGAAGGCCGGAATCCCCGGCACCAGGCAGAGCGGCAGGCTCGCCAGGCCTGCTGCCGCGAAGAGTGCGCCGACTCGCACCGTCGCACTGCGGTCGGTCGATTCGGGAATCCGACTCTGCGAATACGAACCCGCCCACCAACCGCCGGCCGACACGCTGAGCACTAGGCCGGCGAGGGTCACGGTGTAGCCACGCTGCTCGACCAGGGCCAGGGGAATGAACGCTTCGGCACCGAAGAACGCCCCGGCGAGGATGCCGCGCATGAGCACTGTGGTCGGCAGGCCGCGACGCAGCCGGAGCGAGCCGGCCGGCAGGAGACGTCGTACACCGAACAACAGCATGCCGAGTCCGGCGACCAGGCCCAGGGCATCGGCCCACAGGGGCAATCCGGCGGGGCGCACGAAGGCAGCCATCGCGAGGGTGAGGCCCATGGCGGTGACCAGCGCCGGCACCGCTCGCCCGCTACGCCCGCGGTCACCGGAGCCGCCGTCGTGCTCGCGCAGGATCGAGCGCAAGAGAAGCGCGGGAAGCACCAAGACCAGCGGCACCAACCAGAAGGCGTAGCGCCATGAGAGGGACTCGGTCAGCCAACCGGCGATGAGCGGGCCCACGATGGCGGGCACGACCCACGAGGCTGCCAAGAGCGAGAAGGCCTTGGGCCGGAGGTGCTCAGGGAATGCGCGGGCGATGAGCACATAGGTAGCCACGATGAGTGCCCCGCCCCCCAGGCCCTGCAGCCCTCGCGCGGCGATGAGGACAGGCATCGACCAGGCGATGCCCGCTACGACCGCGCCGCCGGCGAAAAGCGAAAGGCCCGACCACATGGCACGCCGCGGACCGTCACGGTCACACCAGGTGCCCGAGATGACCATGCCGACGAGGGAGCATGCGACATAGGCATTGAAGGCCCACGCGTAAAGACCCAGCCCGTCGAATTCGATGGCCACCACGGGCATAACCGTGGCGACGGCCATGCCTTCGAAGGCGAAGAGCGTCATCGCCGAGACGACGCCGATCGTGGCGGCGCGGTAGTGGGGGGAGAACAGGCTCAGGAGTCGCCGTCCGGGTCACGCGGCTTGCCGGGGCGAAGACTGTTGTAGATCTCCTGGCACTCGGGGCATACAGGGAACTTCGAAGGATCCCTGCCGGGCACCCACTTCTTACCGCACAGAGCCTTGACCGGCGTACCAGTCACGGCACTCTCGACGATCTTGTCCTTCTGGACGTAGTGGGCGAAGCGCTCATGATCGCCATCGTCAGTGCAGGCCAGTCGTTCGTCGGTGAGGGTCGTGCCCTCGAGCGATGGCGAGTCCAGCGGCGCGGTCATACGCCCGAGTCTAGGGGCGATCAGTTGACCGAGGGATCCGCTGGGCAATGGACCCACCACGCCAGGGTGCCCCCCTGTCGGGTGAGCACGGCGCGCCAGAGGTCTTCGCGGTCGGACAGGAACGCGTCGAGCACCGGGTCTGCCACTTCCACTACCGCCCAGGCCCCCTCCTCCAACTCTCCATCAAGCTGGTCCGGCGACCACCCGGCGTAGCCGGCGAAGATGCGAAGGGCATGGAGCGATGGCGCGAGCTCGTCGGGCGGCGTATCGAGGTCGATGATGCCCAGCGGTCCGCTCACGCGGCGAAATCCCGGTGGTTCGGCGGCGTCTACCGAGGCCGCTAGGCCGAGTGCGCTATCCAGTGCCACTGGGCCCCCCTGGAAGAGGATCGGCGTACCCGTCAGGTGATCGCGCCACGCTGGCAGCACGGTGCCCACATCGAGGGATGTGGGCTGGTTGAGGACGACACCCAAGGTGCCGGACTCATCGTGCTCGAGGATGAGGATCACCGAATGACGAAAGGGGTCGCCGAGAATGGGCGCGGCCACGAGGAGGCGACCGGGTGCGGCCTCAAGCGTGGGGCCGCCCAGCACGGGCGTGCCCTCGGGGTCCACGGACTCCATGCCTCCATCGTGGCCCATAGGGAACTTGCGTGGGGGAATGACCCTGTCAAGTGACTTGCCTCATCCTTTCGGCTGAGTTAGGTCGGCCGTGTTGGCCGATAACCCTTGCGTTGCAACGCACTTACCTTTGATACATGCCCCAGCAGCCCCTCGCCCAGGTCCCCGTAGACGCCATTTGGGATTGGCAGGAACACGGCTCATGCCGCTCCGCCGACCCCTCCCTGTTCTTCCATCCCCAAAACGAGCGGGGCTCCGCTCGTCGCAACCGCGATCGTGCAGCCAAGGCGATCTGCGCCGGATGCCCCGTGCGCATCGAGTGCGCTGACTACGCCGTCCGCGCCCGTGAGCCCTACGGCGTCTGGGGCGGACTGACCGAGGAAGAGCGCGAGACGATCTACGCCCGCATCGACCTCGCCGAATACCCCCGTCGCCGCGGCGAGGGCGCCCGAATGGCGGCCGATGAAATCGATGCCGCTACCGCGCCCCTCCGCGTTACCGCCTGACTGACCGCACCCGCTTCACCGCTAGCCTCTACGGATGAACCTCGCCGGCCGCGATCTCCTCAGGGAGCTGGATCTGACTAACGCTGAGTTCGATGGCCTAGTGACCCTGGCCGCCGACCTCAAGGCCCAACGGCTTTCGGGTCACGAGCGGCGTCGCCTCGAGGGCAAGGTGATCGCCCTCATCTTCGGCAAGACATCTACGCGCACACGGGTCGCCTTCGAGGTGGCGGCCTACGAGCAGGGCGCCCAGGTCACCGTGCTCGATGCGCAGTCGTCGCAGATCGGTCACAAGGAGTCGATGGCCGACACAGCCCGGGTCCTCTCGCGGATGTTCGATGCGATCGAATACCGCGGCGATGACCAGGCGACCGTCGACGAGCTCGCCCACTACGCGGACGTCCCCGTCTACAACGGGCTTACCGACACGTGGCACCCCACGCAGATGCTGGCCGATGTCCTCACCATGCGAGAGCACTCAGCCGGAGGCCCCCTCTCCTACGCCTTCCTTGGCGATGCTCGCAGCAACATGGGCAATTCCATCCTTGTCACCGGCGCGATGATCGGCGCCGACGTACGCATCGTCGCCCCAGAAGCCCTGTGGCCATCTGCCGACATACGCCGTGCCGCACAGGAGAGAGCGGTCGAGACGGGTGCGCGCTTGACGCTCACCGAGGATGTCGCCGAAGGCGTTGCCGGAGCCGAGTTCGTGCACACCGACGTGTGGGTGTCGATGGGCGAGCCCGTCGAGGTGTGGGAGCAGCGCGTGGCGCTCCTGCGGCCCTACCGGGTGGATTCATCACTGATGGCACTCACTGGTCGCCCCGACGCCAAGTTCATGCATTGCCTGCCAGCCTTCCACGACGAGTCCACCGTGGTCGGCCGCACCGTGGCCGAGGACTTCGGGCTGCAGGGTGGCGCCGAGGTCAGCGATGAGGTGTTCGAGTCGTCGGCCAGCATCGTCTTCGACCAGGCCGAAAACCGCATGCACACGATCAAGGCCGTGCTGGTCGCCACCCTGGCGTGATGGGCCCGCGTGACTAGGCCTGCTGGAGGCGGGTGCGCAGGGCGCCGAGCTGATCGTGCAGCGCCGACGGCACGCGATCACCGAACTGCCCGTAGTACTCCTCGGTCATATCCGCCTCTGCGAGCCACGACTGCGTATTGATCGCGAAGAGTTCCGCCATCTGCTCATCGGAGATGCTGAGGCCGTCAAGGTCGAGTTCGCCCTCCGCGGGGATCCGACCCACCGGGGTGTCGACCGCATCGGCTTGGTCGACCACGCGGCGCACGATCCACTCAAGGACGCGTGAGTTGTCGCCGAAGCCCGGCCAGATGTAGGAGCCGTTGCGGTCCTTGCGGAACCAGTTGACCTGGTAGATCTTCGGGAGCCTTTGGGGCGCGGTGAACTGTCCGATCTTGAGCCAGTGGGCCCAGTAGTCGGCCATGTTGTAGCCGCAGAAGGGGAGCATGGCGAAGGGGTCGCGTCGCAGGGCACCCACGCTGCCCTCCGCGGCCGCCGTCTGCTCGGACGACACGGTCGAGCCGAGGAACACGCCGTGCTCCCAGTCGAACGACTCGGTGACCAGCGGCACGTTGGACGCGCGGCGCCCTCCGAAGAGGATCGCATCGATCGGGACGCCCTCGGGGTCCTCCCAGTTGGGGGCGATTGACGCACACTGGCCCGCGGGAGCCGTGAAGCGGGCATTGGGGTGCGACGAGGGCTCACCCGACGCCGGGGTCCAGTCGTTGCCCTTCCAATCGATGAGGTGGTCCGGTGACTCCTCGGTGAGGCCCTCCCACCACACATCACCGTCGTCGGTGAGCGCGACATTGGTGAAGATGCAGTTGGCATAGAGCGCCTTCACGGCATTGGCATTGGTGTGCATGCCGGTGCCGGGAGCAACGCCGAAGAAGCCAGCCTCAGGGTTGATCGCGTAGAGCCGGCCATCGTGACCGAAGCGCATCCACGCGATGTCGTCGCCCACTGTCTCGACCGTCCAGCCCGGCACTGCTGGCTTGAGCATCGCAAGATTGGTCTTACCGCACGCCGACGGGAACGCCGCGGTGAGGTAGCGCGTGTCACCCTTCGGTGACGTGAGCTTGAGCACCAGCATGTGCTCGGCGAGCCAGCCCTCGTCGCGCGCCATTGCCGACGCGATGCGCAGGGCGAAGCACTTCTTGCCGAGCAGGGCGTTGCCGCCGTAGCCGGAGCCGTAGGACCAGATCTCGCGGGACTCGGGGAAGTGAGTGATGTATTTCGTGTCGTTGCAGGGCCAGGCCACATCGGGACGAGCGCTGCCGTCACCATCGACGAGGGGGTATCCCACCGAGTGGACCGCGGGGACGAAGTCTCCGTGCTCACCGATCTCGTCCAGGGCCGCAGCACCCATCCGCGTCATGATCTTCATGTTCACGACGACGTACGGCGAGTCGGTGAGTTCGACGCCGAGCTGCGCGATGTGCGAGCCGAGCGGGCCCATGGAGAAGGGGACAACGTACATCGGACGTCCACGCATCGATCCCGCGAAGAGCCCCCCGAGGATGCCCTTCATCTCGACCGGATCCATCCAGTTGTTGGTGGGACCGGCGTCCGACTCGTAGTGCGAGCAGATGTAGGTCCGGCTCTCGACGCGTGCAACGTCGCGGGGATCGGACCGTGCGAGGAAGGAGTTGGGCCGCAGGTCGGGGTTGAGCCGGATGAAGGTGCCGGACTCGACCATCTGCGACGTGAGGCGCTCCCACTCGGCTTCGGATCCGTCGCACCAGATGACCTCGTCAGGCTGCGTGAGCTCCGCGACTTCCTCGACCCACTCAAGCAGCTTCTTGTTGCGCGTGGGCGGATTCTCCAGGCCGCGGATCGTCATCGGATTCCCTTCGTCGAACGCCGTTGTCCGAATGCCTCCCGGGGTGGCCCCGAGCGACCTGACGCCATCCTGCCGTTCCTGCAAGCATCCGAAAACCGTGAAAACCTTTACACGGTCAGCTTTGTGAGCAAGGGCACAGGAGGTGCTCGCCGCAGGCTCAGGACGTGGGACGGAAGCGACGCAAGAGCAAACTGTTGGCCACGACGAAGACCGAGGAGAAGGCCATCGCCGCCCCGGCGAAGAGGGGGCTGAGCAGCCCAACCGCAGCGAGGGGGATCATCGCGATGTTGTAGGCGAAGGCCCAGAAGAGATTGCCTTTAATCGTGCGCAGGGTGCGCCGGGACAGTCGAATGGCATCGACTGCGGACAGCAGATCGGAGCGCACAAGCGTGATGTCGCTCGCCTCAATGGCAGCATCGGTGCCGGCGCCCATGGCGATACCCAGGTCCGCTTGAGCCAACGCGGCCGCGTCGTTGACGCCATCGCCCGTCATGGCGACCGAGGCGCCTGTCGCCTGCAGTTCGCGCACGACAGCGACCTTGTCTTCGGGCATCACCTCGGCGCGCACGTCTTCGATTCCCACGGAAGCGGCCACCGCATGCGCTGACCTGGTGTTGTCCCCGGTGAGGAGCACCGGCCGCAGGCCCAGCTCGCGCAGCAGGGCGATGGCACGCGCGCTCGTCGGCCGGATCGCGTCGGCCACGACGAGGGCACCGCGCACGGCTCCCTCCCATCCGACCGCGACAACCGTGGCACCACGCCCCTCTGCGGCGTCGATCCCGGCCAGGAGCTCCGGCGCAATCGAGTGAGCACCGACCATCTCGGCCACCCACGCGGGGCGCCCGACGGCAACGGCGACATCTCCTACACGTCCCGTCACTCCCAGGCCGCGATGGTTGGCGAAATCGGTGGCGGGAGCCACGTCGAGCCCTCCGACAATGGCGCGTGCGACCGGGTGCTCGCTCCCCTTCTCGACCGACGCCGCCATGCTTCCGACGACGACGGAGTCCTCACCGTGCGCGACGAGCACGTCCTGCAGCGCCATCCGACCCGTCGTCACCGTGCCGGTCTTGTCGAGCACGATGACAGAGGCGCGTCGCGTGTCCTCCAGGACTTCGGGTCCGCGAATGAGGATGCCCAACTGTGCGCCACGGCCGGTGCCGACGAGAATCGCCGTCGGCGTGGCCAGGCCGAGCGCGCACGGGCAGGCGATGATGAGTACGGCGACGGCAGCGGTGAAGGCGGCCTCGACGTCACCCGTGATGAGCCACCACGCCGCCAAGGTCACCAGAGAGATAGCGATGACCACGGGCACGAAGACGGCGGAGATACGGTCGGCGAGCCGCTGCACAGGGGCCTTGCCCGCCTGCGCCCGCATGACGAGACGGGAGATCTGCGCGAGTTGAGTGTCTGCTCCCACGCGCGTCGCGCGGACGGTGAGCACGCCGTCGACGTTGATCGATGAGCCCACGACAGCGTCACCGACCCCTACCTCCACGGGCAGGGATTCCCCCGTCAGCAGCGACGTGTCGACGGCGCTGGCTCCGTCCTCGACGACACCATCGGTGGCGATGCGCTCGCCCGGGCGCACCACGAAGGAATCCCCCACGCGCACCTCGGCGACCGGCACGCGCCTCTCCACGCCGTCGATGAGCAGCGCGGCATCGGGGGCGGCCAGTGCCGCAAGAGCGCGAAGGGCCGCGGTCGAGCGCCGCTTGGCACGCGCCTCGAACCACCGACCCGCCAGCAGGAAGACCGGCACGACAGCGGCCACCTCGAGATAGATGTCCGGCACTCCAGTCGTGGAGTGATTG
>Ga0194134_10000682_pt1 | contig 51727 bp, 50 predicted proteins | sample TA2KigOff0mmetaG_FD_148602 | JGI IMG/M metagenome (GOLD analysis project Ga0194134, IMG submission 148602) | Freshwater microbial communities from Lake Tanganyika, Tanzania - TA2015056 Kigoma Offshore 0m | ecosystem: Environmental > Aquatic > Freshwater > Lake | place: Tanzania: Lake Tanganyika... | reverse complement strand
TGTGTTCTTGGTATTCCATGATCAATCGCCGAACCTTGGTGAAGAACAATGCCGCCGTATTCCGGTGCACCCCAACCATCTCACCCGCTGCACGGGCGGTTGATCCCGATACAAACAGCTTCAAAAGTTCACCAGACTGACGAGGTGACAATTTTGAATACTTCAAGCCCATTCAAATACCCTAGAATATAAATTTCCTAGGACAGCCCCTTTATTATTATATAAATAAGATGTATTGGCATGTGGGTATTGATGAAGCGGGATACGGATCAATCCTTGGCCCGTTTGTCATGGCATATACTGCCGTGGGGTTTAAATCGGAGCCCTCGCTTACCGACAATTGGTCAATGCTTTCAGAATGGGTATTTGACCACAAGAATAAGGTAACAGAGCGCAACAACAAACTACCAATAGGCGATTCTAAAGATATTTCAAACTTAGCTATGGGTCTTCAAATGCTTGGAGCCCCTTGGAGATCATTGTTTCGACAAGATTTACGTGCAAATGTCAATGTTTGTGATTTTCTTGATGTGATTGAATGCATTAATAGAGATCAGTTAAATAATGAGCCTTGGTGGAACAAAAAATTCAACATTCACTTGCACAAAACAAATATCAATTATAATGCTAATAATAGCAATCCACTTTTTAAGGCTGGTGTTTTTGTACTTGGTGTCAGTCAATTCAATTCCGTCTGCCAAATGAATGAATCAAAGGGCGCGGTAACTTCCTATGGTTGGTGTGAAATTATTAAGGCATTTTCAAAAAAGGTAAAACAGGGAGATAGTATTAAAATAATTACTGATAAACACGGTGGGAGAAATCGATACAGTTCCCTAATTGAAAAAGCTTTTGACCAGGTGATTCTCACATGTCCTAAAAATGAAAATGCGATCGAAAGCCGATATCAACCGATTGGAACTCCATATGAATTAGAAATCATTTTTGCTCCCAAAGCCGAGAACACTTCACCTCTAGTGGCAATGGCATCAATGTTGGCAAAGCATCTTAGGGAAGAATGCATGAATATTTTTAACGAGTTTTGGAAAAATTTTGCTAACGATTTAAAACCAACAGCCGGTTACCCAAATGATGCCAAGAGATTTATAAAGGATATCGAGAAATTATTGCCCATAATAAATATTCCACTATCTACATTGGTAAGAATTAGATAGTAGAGTTTGGAACGCAAATCCAACCAAGGTATCGAGATCGGATTTGTTTATTTAATTGTTTCCAATCTGTAACATGTGAATCCGCATTTTCATTGGCAACTAAAACGATACCATGAGCGATGTTTTGGCAATAAGTTGATAAGAAATTAGTAATATTCGAGTTGTTCACAATAACCGAAAGTGGAAACGATCTTCTACATTGATCAATCAGCTCCCTGAAAGTGCGCTGTCGGATATGAAATTTCATACCCTTGTTATAGGTAGGGCAATGAATATACGAAAACTTTGAATTTTGATGAAGTTTTACTAGATCACTGAATGAACAAGATCCTTCTAAATAATTAAAAATATTATAAGTTTGATATTGAAGATCTTGTAATTCAAAACCATTTGTCACACATAAAACTTTTTTGTAAAATATTTTAAAATGCTTGAGTAATCGAAGAATCATCTTAGATATTTCTTTTTCATCGCCCACATCGATTAAATTAAAAACTATAAGAGCATTATTTCCCCATTTCTGATTTAAACTTTTGACAAAATCCCGCAGAATATCAATGTCATCATATTTATTTGAGATGCGGTTTTGCTCTGAGATGGACTTTTGAGAAGTATTTAATGAACTTACAACATCAATGTTTGTCAACACTTCATGAATATCAGGAGATGACTCTCTAGAATGCCCATAGCCAACCTCTATAAACGACAATCCATTTAAAGTTACTTCAGATTTTGTGGTAAAATTTGATTCTATACCAACCAAATTTTCAGATATTTGACTTATTTGAGGAAAAAAGCTGTGATTTGATTTGCCGAATAATGAATTCATGTATCACCTTTAAAAAAATATATTGGCAGTCTTGGCAGATACACTGGTTTTGAATGTTTACGATGTTACGCGCTTAATCATAAAATCGACTGACAGTAAGATTTCCTTAATTGTTTTCAAGATTGAAGCGATTTTCTTGTGGTAACTTGGTATACAGAGTTTCCATTATCGAATGCTTTTTTCTCAAAATTTGTTCTGAGTGAATTCACAGAACCTGAACTTTCCTGAGATGCTGAATTCATGCAAAGACCTTCCATATTTTCCATTAATTTTAAAGTCAGAAAATAATAGTCCGGTACATCACTGGCAAATTTAAAACTTCCACCTGGAACTAGAGAATTTATTATTGAATATAGAAAATCATGCGACATGATGCGCCTTTTTTGATGCCTGTTTTTCCACCAAGGGTCTGGAAAGTAAGTGTGAATTGTTTCAATGCTGTTCTTGAGAATGTATGTTGATAGTATTTTGCTTGCATCATTTATCATAAGTTTGCAGTTGGTTATTTTTCTTTTTATAAGTCGAGAGGCAGTGTAATAAGAATATTTTTTTTCTTTCTCGATTCCTAAGTAATTTTTATTAGGATTTCTTGATGATTGCTCGACAAGAAAAGACCCCTTTCCAAAGCCAATTTCGATTTCAACTGGATTTGAATTTCCGAAAATATCCAGAAAAGATAATTGGTTAAATTCTTTAGATATATTTATAAAGTATTGATTGACTTCCACATCTGATAAATGATATTTTTTTCTTCCCATTGGTATTAAAACCCAATTCTCTGAAGGAATTTTCACTCGGAACGAATCAGTGCTATTCCAATTATATTGGCATGAAAAACTAATATTTTATCCACAAATCCTTGGACATTAAATACAACTTGTCGTCTTGTAAGTTTTAAAGCCTTACCTACAAGAAATAGCCGTTGACCAATTTTTACTGGTTGACGAAAACGCACCTCCTCCATGCCACCGAAACCTACGAAGTCCCCATTGGTCTGGTTTGTTTTGGCACAATAGTAAGAAGACAATTGTGCAGCAGCTTCGCACATTAATATTCCTGGCAAAAGAGGGTAGCCAGGCATGTGACCCCTTACCCAAAATTCATTTTCAGTAACATCTTTGAATCCAATAATCATTTGTTCGGTAGTGTTCAGATAAACTATGGCGTCTAATTGTTCCATTTCAAATCGTTGAGGATTGTATTTTTTTATGAAATCGCGATCAGCCAAGACCTCCATATTCATTAATTTGGATGGATCAATCAATAGGGGGGGCGGCATAACTTCCTCGATTAAAATGCCAATACACAAGATTTATCTTGAACAATGAGGCCTTTACTTCAAAACGAAAAATCAAAATTTTGTTGTAATTTCTTGTTAGTTTAATTATCAATAGATTTATTTTGGTCTCTTCTAATTATAATAAAATCATTGTTTTCTTTTTATTAATCATTATATTGCAATTAAATTATTTTTTCAAATCTTTCTGTCTGGGTTTCTCATCCGTTCAACAATAACCTTAAATTTACGTTTCTGAGGCAATTGTAATGTTGAAAATACCAAAGCGATTAAGGGTTGTTGATGATCTGAGACTTGAAATTGACTGGGAAGACTTAGTTGTAAGTTCAATTTCAATTCAACGATTGAGAAACGCTTGCCCTTGTGCTTCATGTCGAGAAAAGTCTTTGGAGCCCCCAAACCCATTGCGTGTTTTAACTTCTTCTGAAATGGTTCCACTGCGTATCATAAAGATGGAACCAATTGGGCATTATGCTTACAAAATCACATGGAGTGATGGTCATGATTCTGGAATCTACAGTATTGAGTTTTTAAGAAGTTTATAACCTAGTATGGCGGTGTCAATATGTCATCTATACAAAACCTTCCAAAAATGGATCTGCCAAAAATTAAAAGAATTATTGCTGTTGCCAGCGGTAAAGGGGGGGTGGGTAAATCAACAGTCTCCACGAACCTTGCCATGGCTCTTCATTTTTCAGGCAAAAAAGTAGGCCTCTTGGACGCCGATATTTATGGTCCTAGCATTCCCTTGATGCTTGGAATCAAGGGCGAAGTTAACCAAGCGACCACGCAACTTCCTTTGAATCTCAATGGTCTACTTGTGATGTCTATGGGCTTTTTGGTGCCCAAGAACAAGGCCATTATTTGGAGAGGCCCGATGGTTCATCGCGCCTTGACACAATTCTTGACACAATTGGATTGGGGAGACTTGGACTATCTTGTCATCGACCTTCCTCCAGGAACAGGTGATGCCCAGTTAACTCTGACTCAATCTGTACCGTTGACTGCCGCAGTAATTGTTACAACTCCACAGGAAGTGAGCCTTATTGATGCCCGCAAAGGCCTTGAAATGTTTCGGGAAGTCAATGTTCCAGTTTTGGGAATAATTGAAAATATGAGCTATTTTGTTGGAGACGACGGAAAGAAATATCTGCCATTCAAATCGGGCGGAGGAGGTTTGCTGGCCCGTGAATGCTCGGTTCCTTTACTGGGGGAGATCCCCATTGATCCGAAAATTGCCGAATGTGGAGACGATGGAATACCCATTCGAGCCAGGCACCCTGATTCTGCGGTGTCGACCAGGTTTTCTGAAATTTCTAATAGAATAGTTGAGGAATTGGATTCATCGCCAATGATGCCAGCATTACCTACCTTGGAAATGACATGATAAGGAATAAATCATAGTGGACGTATCAAGGCCATTGATATATCTGCCACATTGGTTCCAGTCCATCCAGTTTTCAAATGAGATCCAATTGCATCATGGGCATGATAAGTAGAATGATTCTGAATGGCAGATTCAAAGTCAACACCCTCCTGATGGCCTCTGGTCATGATATTCAAGTCAAAGAAGCCACCAGCAACATCAGTTGGCCCATCCTCGCCATCAGTACCCGCACACAAAACAGTTGTCTTGTTAAGAATTTCTTTCGACAAACTCATGCCAATGCGTATCGCCAATTCTTGATTTCTTCCACCCTTCCCTGAATTTTGCTTTACCGAAACAGTGCATTCTCCACCCCAAATCAATAAAATTGGTCCTTTGATTTTCATCGCAGTATCTTTTATTTCGGTGGAGATTTGACGAGTGGCTTCTTGAATAGCTCCAACTATTGGAGAATAAAATATTCTTGTTTCGATGCCTAAATTTTTCGCGTGAAGGGAGCACGCTTCAAGAGCCATGGTATTATTGCCTAGCAAAATATATTTAAGCAAAGGATGTGCCACTTTCAATGTCTCATCGATCTTCCCTAATGCGCCTTTTTCCAACCTTGCCATGACCGCCTTTGGCAGCAAGTTTGTTGCGCCGATATCGGCAAGCTTTTTCAGCGTTGACTCGAAAGTGGATGGATCTGGAACTGTGGGTCCTGAAGCTATAACTGATGGATCATCTCCCATAACATCCGAAATGGCAAACGTGGTCAGAACACTTCCACTTCTTGCAGCTTCTGAATCCAACCATGCCTTGCCCAACCCACCTCCTTTTATTGCAGATAAATGCTTTCTGGTTGAGTTTAATAAACCAATATCGGCTCCGAGATGTTGAAGGATTTTTGTTGTCGTCCATTTGTCTTCCAAAGATATTCCCTCGGCCGGCAGTGGCATGAGGGCTGAGGCGCCACCGGACAAAAGACAGATTCCAACGGTACCATTTTTGGCTAGACGAGCTTGTTCCATTTGCTTTTTTGAACCAAATATCCCTTCGTGGGTTGGAAAATTGCCGCCTGGTGGTCTCGATGGATGCAGACTCAGGTTTGGAATAGTGTCGGATGTTTTCAATTGATCATTTGGTACATTCAATGTCCCATGCCATGTCGCTCCCGGTGAAGCTGAACGGGTGAAAGCCGCGGCCATCGCAGCCCCGGCTTTGCCGCCTCCCAGAATGAGGTAATGACCGTAATCCCCGCCATTCTTTTGATAGATTTCTTGCCAAATTTTCGGAACTAGATAATCGGGATGAACTTTTTTAATTCCAGCCTTCCAGATTTCAGTTAGTAAGTCGCGATCATTCATATGGCAATGTTCCATAATTTTTTTCCAAATCCCTTAACGCGCTCGCAAGATGTTGGATTTCAGATTCAAGCGTAGAATAATGACAAGAAATTCGCATGAGCAATCCAAGGTTTGGATGCTGATTTAAACCAATTTCGATCATATGTTTTTCCCAAAGGAATTTTCTCAAGCCATTTAAGGTGATTGGCAATCCGACTTGATAGGCAATCATAGAACAACTATTGTCATGGTTAGTCGGCGTAACCATATTTAACCACTTAAAATCCGATAATAATTCTCTAGCAAAATTGGCCAGCGCGGTTTGTCGGGATAGAGCGGATGCCAATCCAATGGACTGCCTGAATGAAATTGCGGTTGGTAATGTCAACCAGGGGCATGGGTCAATTGTTCCAGTGAACTCTAAACGCCTTATGTTGGGAGTTGTTCCAAACTCGTCTTCGGCATCATCCGATAATTCCGGGACTGATTTGTAACCCCAACTTACCACTTGCGGATCCAGTTTTGTGAGAGCATTTTCAGTACATGCAAGAAATGCTGAACCAAGTGGACAACCTAGCCATTTGTGCAGGTTTCCAGCATAATAATCAGCAGAAATATCGTTTATCGAAAAATTCAAACAGCCTGGCGCATGAGCGCCATCAATCACCGTGATGATATTTTTTGTTGCTGCTAACTGGCAGATTTCACGCACGGGCAAAACCATTCCGGTTGGGGAACAAATGTGACTTACAAATAAGACTTTCGTTTGTTTGACAATGCGATTTTTAAACGAAGCAATAATTTCTGCGTTATTGGATGATTGATCGGATAGGTTGATTGTTTCAATTTGTGCTCCTTGTCTTTGGCACACGCGCTGCCACATTGTTTTCATCGGCTCGTATTCCAAATTTGTGATCAATACAATGTCTCCTGGTTGAAAATTAATAGAATTTGCAACCATATTTAAAGCGAATGTAACATTTTGACAGAAAACAATATTTTTAAAACAAGTGTCTATATGTTTAGCCAAGGAATATCTTGCTTTTTTAAGTAATCCTGAAACCTTTCTCAGATAAAAATTCATGGGTTGACTGGATAACTCTGCTCTCAGTTCAGTCACATGTTCCCATACAGGCCTTGGAATTATTCCGAATGAGCCAAAATTAAGATTGATCGTTAAGTGATGATACAATAAGGATTTCCTTATCTTCAACCAATCATTTTTCATGGTTTTCGAATCCAAATTCAAATTCCTTATTTGGAACTCGGACTCTTTCGCTGTCGTCTAGTTAGTAGGAATCTAATCTTGCTTTCGTAGTGACAGGCATGATTGTTTCCTCTATGATAGAATCTTTATGCATTCACTGGATTAGTTCTTCCGATCCTCCCACTCCAAAGGAGTAGGCGCATGAATACCAACCGCCGGCATTTTCTTCAACATGTGGCAGGTGCCTCGGCTATTGCAGCGCCTGGCATGAACTTCTTTCATGGCCTTCGTGCGGCCGAAGACAAGCTCAAGAAGGAAAATAAGAGCCTTGTTATTTTCTGGATGGGTGGTGGGCCCAGCCACATGGATCTCTGGGACCTTAAGCCGGGTGCGCCTACCGGTGGTGAATTTAAAACCATCCCCACCAGCGCCAGCGGTGTTCAAATATCCGAGATTTTGCCAACCGTTGCCAAAAACTTCAAAAATCTTGCTGTTGTGCGTTCTTTGGTTACCAATGAGGGCAGCCATGAGCGTGGCACAACACTGATGAATACTGGAAGGCAACCCAGCCCTGTGGTGGCTTATCCTGCTGTTGGAGCTGTTGCCTCATCTCTTTTAACTCCCAAAGAACTTGCTCTTCCAGGTTTTATTGGCGTTGGTGGAACGGCCCAACGAATCGGGCCCGGGTTCCTAGGCATGATGTACGCTCCATTTAGCGTTCAAAACGCCGGTCAGCCTCCTGCTAATATCAAACCACCCGCTAGCCTTGGTTCTTCCCAGATGGAGCAGGATGAAAGGCTCCGTCGCAGGCAGCGACTTTTCTACACGGTGGAGGATCAGTTTGCCCAAGGCAACTTCCCTCATCTCGTGAAAGCTGAAGATCGCGAAACGGCGGGAAGCTCGGCCCAAGCTCATGCTTCGATTTACAAGAAGGCTTTTGATCTGACCATTTCACCGCTGAGGAATGTTTTCGACATTTCCAAGGAACCCACCAGCGTGATCGATGCCTATGGTGGTCGCGCCAATGGCTTTGGAATGGGATGCTTATTAGCGAGGAAGCTCGTTGAACAAGGTGTAACCTGCGTGGAAATTGATCTCGGTGGATGGGATAACCACAACGGCATCTTCAATACCATTCGGACTGGCAATGGCCCCAGACTTGATAAGGGCATGGGCAATCTTGTGAAAGAACTTGAAGAGCGCGGTCTTCTCAAGAACACCGTTGTTATGTGGATGGGTGAGTTTGGTCGCACTCCTCGCATTAATCAAAACGGTGGCCGTGACCACTGGGCACGATGCTGGTCTGTTGTCATTGGTGGTGGAGCCATCAAGGGTGGGCAGGCTTATGGCGCAACGAGCGACGATGGCATGGATGTCAAAGATAGTCCCTGCTCGATTGGTGATGTTTTTGCAACTGTTTTCAAAGGTCTTGGTGTTGATCCCACAACTCAAGTCCGAGACAACCTCGGTCGCCCCTTGGCTATCGCCGATGGCAAGCCTCTCAAGGGATTAATTTAAGCTTCCCAGTTGAGATCTTCCTGAAGCCGGCCTTTGTAGGCCGGCTTTCTTATTTAGTAACAGTCAACTATATTAATATCAACAAGCTTGCATTATACAAACATGCCTAGCTTTTGCTTTTGCGGTAATCCATCTATTTGCTTGGCTTTTAATTTATTCCTGATCATCCTTAATTCTAATTTTTTTTACTCCTTGCGAAATGGTTAAAAACATAGAAACTAAATTTCAATGATTCAAAAAGGAAAGCACATGAAAAAAATTTGTGCCATCTTGATTATTCAAGCCTTGTTGCAATCTCGAGCAACTTCCCAGACATCCACCGAACCACCGCTAGCTGCGCCACCTAGCGGAATACCCAACCAAACAATTGATCCAAATCGTGCTGGTCCAGACAGCTCTCCAATGGGTTTATCTCAAACATTGGAAAATACGGGCACCTTCAACCCACAAGATCCTCCTTCCCCAGTAGTAACCCTTCGCGTTCGTGTTCCTGCATCTGTTTCTCCCGGTGGAGAAGCTGTTTATAGAATTCATGTGGATAACATTTCGCCTGCTACAGCCCATCGTGTGCGCGTCAGAAATCCGATTCCAAATAATGCGCGATTCATCAGCGCTGACCCAAAGCCTGACAATGATGGCACTGAACTAACTTGGCTATTTGGTTCGCTCAAGCCAGGTGAGCAACGCTTGATCACGATGGTTCTTCAAGCCGAGGGAAAAGGCGATATCGAAAACACAGCCAGGGTTAGTTTTGAACATGGTCAAACAACGAAAACCAGGGTTGCATCCGCGATAAAATTGGAAAAAAAATCTCCGGAACGAGCCATGGTTTTTGATTCATGGACGTATTCGATTGATGTAATCAATACGGGAACCTCGGCCATTTCAGATATTGTGGTAACGGATACGATTCCCGATGGATTGGAATTTTTGACAAGCAATCCTTCCACTAAAGGAGAGAATCCGCTGACTTGGAATATCGGGAAACTTGATCCAGGCCAGCATCAGCGGATCGATTATCAGGTCACTGCAAAGAAATCTGGCGAATTCTTAACAACCGCAAAATTAACTGCAAATGGTGGAATTGTTCGGGAGTCTGCATGCAAGGTTATTGTTGGTGAATCAAAGCTGAAAATGTACAAATCTGGACCAGATAAGCGTGCCGTTGGCAGACCGGCTACGTATCACATAACCATTGAAAATGATGGACAAACACAAGTCAAAAATATTCGAATATCTAGCAAAGTTGATCCAAGTTTTGTCATGTTAGCTGCGAGTGGTGGCGGAAGGCTCGTTGGTACAGATGTTTTTTGGGAAATCCCTTACCTTGAACCAGGCAATCGAAAGACCGTCCAGATGGTCATTCGAAGTTCCAAGGCTGGTGAATTGGTAAGCAGGGCCGAGTGTGTTGGCGACAAGCTCAGCCAAGGCTTGCAAGGAGAAAAATCAACCATCTTCGAGAAAAGAGCTGATTGGGCTCTGGAGATCGACAAGACAGTTGATCCCATTGATGTCAATGAAAAAGCTACTTATACAATCAAAATAATTAATTTTGGTCAGGTTCCGGTTAACTCGTCTTCCCTAATTGTTTCACTACCGGAGAATTGGAGAAACGGTACTGGAAAGTTTGATCATAGGACAGTGGCGCAATCAGGTACAACAATTACCTTTCCAATTCAGGAAATAATCCAGCCTGGCAGGGAGTTGCAGTTCCAAGTTTTGGCAACACCCATGATGAACGGAAAGGGATCAATCAAGGCTGAACTTGTATCCGGAGGTGTCATCATGGCAACTTCTTCTGAAACCATTCAGGTACTGCCATCAAGAGGATCTGCCTCCTTGCCGTAATTGTTTATCGATTCACAATCATATCTTTCCAATACATTGGAATTAATTGAGCTCGACCTAAGTTTTTTTGATTTTCTATTGAAATCGATTGCATAACTATTTCCCGATTCTTGACTCTTGAAATTTCTGGATTTCGAAAACCGATAATTATTGAAATTCCACAAATGATTCCAACGGCACCAAGAATTGTCCAACAAATGAAAGAACACATCTTATTTTCTCCTTGCCAGAATGCTTTAGCAAAATTAAGGCCATTAGATGATAAAAAATGAGAGTTTGATTTAACTACTAATTTGCCAAGGAGATAGCAGGCAACCTAACTCAACGATTTAAGCTCAACCACGCCCAGATGATGTAAATATTTCTCTGCGCCCAATCCAATGACTTGCAAAATGATCGTTAACAGTCCGCTCCATATCAACATTACAAAATTCAGATTCAAGTCTTCTCAATAATGTGTTCATTGCAAATGATTCGGAAGAATAATGACCGACTATCAAAACTGAAATGCCCATTTGGTGAGCCAATAACATATCGTGATATTTCATTTCCCCAGTCACGAATAGATGGGCTCCGATGGAAGGACAGATTCGCACCCATTCACCGGCTGATCCGCATCCAATGGCAACTGTTTTGATCTCTTTAAAAGGGTCTCCGATTGATTGGACCATTTCTGCAGACAAAATATCGGCAATACTTTTGGCAAGGACTTCCAATTTGATTGGGTGAACCAATTGGCCAAACCGGCCTTCGCCTTCGTTTCCAACCTCTTCCGCCAAAGGGAAGATGTCATAGGCGGGTTCTTCATACGGATGAACCGACTTCATCTCTGAAATTGCAATGGAAACCAAATGAGTTGGAACAATTATTTCAAGGCGAACTTCCGGCATGGATTGGTTTGTGCCAGGAATCCCAATTGTTGGGTTCGAACCCGACTCTCCGAAAAAAGTTCCAATCCCTTCCGTTCTGAAACTGCAACCTGAATATCTTCCAATAATTCCTCCGCCAGCATTAAAAACAGCATTGGCTATAACATTCGCGTGGCTTTTGGGAACATAAATGACAAGCTTGGCGTTTGCTTTTCGTTTATGGGGATAAAGCGGTCGAATATTCTGCAGACCGAGTAGTTTCGCGAGTTGATGATTGATGCCATGAATTGCGTTGTCATGAGCCGTATGCGGGCAATAAACACTAATGTCATGCTTGCACAATCTCCTAATGATCCATGACTCATGCGACTCATCCGTGATTTGTTTCAATGGCTTGAACATGATGGGGTGATGCGTAACAATCATGTTCACATTGCGTTCAATAGCTTCTTCGCAAACAGATTTGGTAATCGTAAGACAAAAAAGGACTCTATCGACTTTGTTGCAAACGGATCCAAGGAGTAACCCCGTGTTGTCCCATGAACTGGCCAATTGAACGGGAAACCACTGATCGAGCTTGATGCAAATGTCTCCAACGGTTTCTTGCTTTTGCATGGCAGATTCCGATTTGGAACAACAAACACCGTCATGAAACTATTGAATTTTAATACGCTCGGGAAATCGATTTTTGCCTACTTGCCTTGTATTCCTAGAACTTGGACCTCAGGAATATTCAAATCAATTAGAAGGGGATCTTGAGTTTGTGCAATTGCGACGTTTCCAGCCTGGTCTTTGACCGAAAGCCTCAAAAATGCTGCCGGTGGCATACTGGCAGGTACTTGCCATAGATACCGTCCAGTGTTCGGTAGATCAGCACCGGCGATGTTGTTCCATGGCCCTTCCCGATTATCTGACCACTCCAAAACAATTGGCTGACTGGTCAAGTTCCGGTCAGTTGCTTTCCAAGTCAGGATCAAACCATCCTTTCGGCCTGGATCAGGTTGTGGGCTAAATAGCGTCGCTTCTGGGAATGTCGAATCGAGTTCAATTCTCATGGCCGGCGATTCACCACGAGCGGGTGGCTGGCGACCCAAACCCGCTTTGCTTTTCACAATCAATGTGAAGCCGTGAATTAGTCCTTCTTGAGAAACCGGGAGCGGGACACTTAACCTTTGACCAGGGATAAATTGCGGCGATTCGGTTGCTGCCAATGACCAAGTCATCCCTTCATCGTGAGTCGCCCAGATTTCAATCAAACCAATTCCAGAGGGACCGACCCTGGTGATTTCAATATCCGCTCTTACCGGCCGTTTGGAAACCACTTGTAAGGGTGGAAGATTCTGCCGATTGCTGAGTGTCGGACTAATCGGGGTCGCACCTGAGGATGATCCCGCAATGTTCACAGCAGTGGTACCGGGAGCAAGTGAAACTGGATTTACATAATTTGGAGCATTAACTCCAGCCGGAATCGATGTTTCAGGAAGCAATGGTTGGACCGGAATGTTCCCAATCCCAGAAGCGACCGGTTGGCTGAAGTTGCTTGGTACTGGGGTTGGATCTGGGGGTGGTGGATTCGCTGCCGAGGGTTGTTCATTTCGAGCAACCGCCACAAGCATTGAATTCGAGGAAGGGTTCTGAAAACCGTCGGGAGTGGAATTCAAATCTGGTTTCTTCGCAATGTCGCGAACAGAAAAGTTTTGATTGCCTGCTTTATCCTGAACAGTTAAACGAATTTTTCCAGAAGTATTTGGAGGAAGGGGAAAGTGCCCGCTTCCTTTGTGGGATGGCACAACTTGAATGGGAATAACGGACATGCCCCCCTCAATTTCCAATTCAAATTTCAAAGAAGAAAGGTCGGTGTTTTCATCAGAAATTTCCCATGCCAGATGATAATTTTGATCACGATGAGCAGATTCGAAATTGATAATGGGCTTCTTGGTGTCAACAAATATTTTTTGCCCAACTGGTGCCCTGTAGATGTCTCTGGGATCCATATTCCCATTCAAGTCAATCACTGCGACGCTAAACCAATAGGGTCCATCCGTAGGAGCGACAAATTGAAACCCATCCTGATCAGGCTTAATTCGACTGTGAAGTTCCCAGGATCGTCCCCGATTAAAAGAAGAAAAAAGGACAATTTCCTTAAGCGAATTTTGTTTTTCAGGCGCAATCGAAACGGGAATGGTAAATCGTGGCGTCGATAAATGCTTTTCCTGATCAGAATGTAGGCCCAGAACCATCAGGCCAAGCATCGGCCCGGTGAAAGTCTGGAACATAGCCAATACCCCAATGTACGACTTAGCGAAAATATTTCGCATGAGCCCAACACTCTGGTTGTATCGGCAAAAGCGAGGATTCGAGTTGAGGGAAACGGGCCTGTTAATATCATTCAGAAAGGAAGCGAGCTAGTTAGATTGCAGAAGTAATCAAAATAATCTTCTTGGCTCCGCTTAATGACCTCGTATGCTTCGGATTTTCCATAGGCTTCACCGTTACGACATCGAGGTCGTAAAGCTCCAGGGGCATCTTTATATGTCAAAAAGTAATGCTGAAGCCTTTGCAGCAGTTGGGCAGGAATGTCTGAAACATCCTGCCAATGGCCGTAGGCAGCGTCATTGGACATGACGGCTAGAATTTTGTCGTCGGCTTCATCTCCGTCCAAAAGCCGCAAACCCCCTATCGGGCGCGCTTTCATGAGCAAATCGCCGTGTGTGATCGTCTTTTCTGTAAAAACACAAATGTCCAAAGGGTCACCATCACCTGTAAGCCCCGTCAATCCCGTGTGCATCATGCAATATTGGGCAACTCGGTTTCCACAATAGGTTTGTGGAAGGAGGCCATAAAGCGAAGGACAAACATTTGAGTATCTTTGCGGACGATCAAGCAATAAAAGTCCACTTTCCTTGTCTAATTCGTACTTAACAGTGTCAGTAGGTACAATTTCAATATAAGCTGTAACGATATTGGGAACATCAGGCCCGATTGACACGCCATGCCAAGGATGCGCCTTGAAAACATAACGAAGAGAGGTCTCGCGAAACCCTGGAATGGTTCTGCTCATTGGAATCCTCAAATAAAGTTAAAGTTATAGAAATGGGTCATCCCGGAATACATAGGAAGGGTCTTGTTACAGAATCTAACAACAAATTGCAAATTTAAGCAAATGAGATGATCGTTGGCGGGAACTACCGCTGAATTATTTTTCAAAAATTGCCGAGAAGAAAATACTACATGATTTTCACCAAGGAAATAAAAAAATGCATCTTCTAATCACTGTTTGCTTTGTCATTTGCAATCAGTCCCAATTGCCGGCACCACAACGAATCCCCTCAGTTAATCCAACTGTGAATCCCGCAGCAACATCTCCGTCATTCTATTCATCCTCGAACGGTCCCTCCCGATATACAGGTTGGCCCACCTCTCTTTACGGGGCACCAAATCAAGTTTCCGATTCATTCACTCCTGTGCCCTATTTTCTTGTTTATCAGCCTGGAATGACAGGTAGTGCATCTGGGATGAATGGCGCGTGTTCCGGTTGCTCAAGCAATTATCACAAAAGGAAAATCAAGTGTTTTGCGGAATTCAATTGCCCGGGATGTGGTAATTTCAGGACAGATGCTATCTTTATATTTGGTTCCTGCAGAGCTTTCTTTGGTGAGGCTTGTGTTCCTGGACAAGCTTGTCCAACGCCTTGGGACCTTCTATATGGACCTAATCGTCCGCCTCAGTAATCTTCAATATATTTGTCAAAGTTTTCATTTTAAAATTCATTTTTGACACTCATTAATTGGCTGATTTATATCAGTAAATTATTTTAATATATATTTTTACAGTGCAATTGCAATAAGATTCATTAACCATTTTGTTATTTGTTAAAGGAGGCCTGACTTGGTTAAATAAATTTGTAATATATTGTTGTGCCCCATAAACTAATCTATCAGGAATATGATGTTTTCAACTCCTTTGGCTTCTTAGGCTGTTCAAATGAATTGGCTTCCGCTTCGACAATTCATGCATTCCTCAAAACCTTTAGTTATTTTGACACATGTCAGGCCAGATGGAGATGCCATTGGCTCATGTTTGGGATTGGCACTGCTCGCAAAATCACTTGGAAAATCGGTGCGGATTGAGCTTGATGGTGGATGCCCGGCAAATTTCTCTTTCTTGCAACCATCAGAGCTCATGGTTCCGATAGGAAAATTTTCAATACCAGACGATGCTGAAATCGTGATTGTTGATACCGGAACCTGGAATCAACTCAAGCCTTCTCAGGGGGCCATTAAATCACCAGGTCGAAAGGTTGTCGTGGTAGATCATCACAAAACCCAGGATGACCTTGGAGGCCATTTGATATTGGATACCCATGCAGAAGCCGCTTCGGTTCTTATTTCCAGATTTTACAAACATATGAGTGCAATTCCGGACACTTTTGCGGCAACTGCTCTTTTCGTTGGTTTGGCTAATGATACAGGTTGGTTTCGTCATTCAAATTGCCATGCGGGAACCTTTCAACTTGCTGGAGAACTGGTCAGCTATGGCGCTAGTCCTTCTTGGATACATGACCAACTATTCTGTCGGGAATCAATTCAAAGACAGCGAATCAAGGGGCATGTGTATACATCAATGAAATTGCATGCTGGAGGCAGAATAGGTTCTTTCAAATTCCGGAAAACCGATCCCGAACTTCTTGGTGGAGCCAATATTGAGAGTGTTGGTGGCCTTGTGGATATTCCCCGGCAGGTGGCTAATGTCAAGGTTGCTCTTGGCCTTTACGAACAAGACAATGGTAGTACCCGCGCAAGCCTACGAAGTGATGGTTCAGTTGATGTCGCATCAATCTGTGCCAAATATGGAGGCGGTGGACATAAGCCTGCTGCCGGCTGCACTATAAATCTAGATGCTGATCAGTCTGAATTATTGCTTATTAACGAAATAATGAAGGCGCTCGATTGTGACAAAGGGAATAATTTATGAGGGATCACAATCAGTCACCATCGAACTTGCAAGAATCATCCCTTGCTCTTCGATTGGTTGTTGCCGTGTTTCTTGCGAGCGTTGGAATTGGGTATTTCTCAGCGCTTGTTAACTTACACTTTCAGGAAGCAAGTCCCGGAAACCCATTGCCGGATGCGAATGATGTCATCAGGGCATATCATGGTGAAGAATCGACTAATCAGATTGCCCGTCTATTGAATGCACCTGATTCGCTTCCATTTAATGGTTCTGGCAGCATGCGTGGCGCATTCACTGAGAAAAAGAATCCAGGCGCATTAAAAACGGGCGTTGAAGAGATTTTGGCACAGCTAATAGATGGTGGATACAAAATTAATCCAAATTTGCGCCAAATCGTCAAAGAGGCTGTCGATCGCTTCTTTGATTTCGAGCGGTTGGCCCTGTTATTTTGGTCTGTAAATGGTCATCCCAAAGATGCGTATAATGCTGATGACTATGATCTTCCGGCTGAGTTAGCTTCCGATTACCGAAAATTCAGAACTTCATTTATTGAAAAATTGACACCGCTGCGTCCGGTTCCTTCAGGTGACTCCCCGGACCCCTCGATTTTGGCAATTAATGATTTCATCACATTAGATGACGATGGAAAGGGTGTTTCATCACGAATTCGTGGAATCATTGAGGAGCGCTGTGTGAGGTGTCATGATCATGGCAAATCTGTTTCGTCATATCCGTTGTCCCGTTATGAACACCTGAAAGTTTATCTAAATGAAGATTTTGGCGCTGAAAAAGGTAAATCATTGGCCAAACTTGCCCTCAGCACGCATGTGCACCTTCTGGGTTTTTCAGTTTTATACGGCCTCACTGGAATAGTATTTGCCTTAACGGAATATCCTTGGTGGTTAAAAGCTTTTATTTCTCCTGCCCCTTTATTGTTTCAAATTATTGATATTTCATTTTGGTGGTTGGCCAGAATGGATGCACCATTGGGTCCATTGTTTGCACAAGGGATCATGGCAACAGGTGGATTGGTGGCCATAAGTTTGCTTGCCCAAATTGTTCTCGGCTTGTTCTCATTATTTAAAGGAAAAGAAAAAATCGTATTTTTAATAATTTGTGGTATCGCTGCAGTCATTGGACTATTGGTTCTTGCTTTAGTTGTGATACCTCATTTGCAAAGAGAAAAAGCCCAGTCCGGAATTCCAGAAAATCCAGTCACTTTAAAGCCGTAATGTTGGCTGCCTTTTGGATTTCCTTTTCCCTCCACATCGAATCAAGTTGTTCCCATGAAATCGAATAATTTCTTTCCAAGGCTCGATCATAACCCAAATCTAAACCGTCCTTGAGAAATGCAGTAAATGCCCGCGGTCCTTTGATTGAAGCAAGAAATTGAACAACAGAAACACTTTGGGAGTAAAAAGTTCCCATCAATTTGCTTTCAGGGTAGTCCTTTTGATTCATAAGTGTTCGTATGGGAAAAAATCCCGTTTGACCGGCCAGTCGCTTGAGGTCATTTGTGTGCCTAGCTATCCTGTCTTCAGGCTCTGAGAGTACGGACATTCCTTCATCCGCCCACCTTGGAACCAAGTGCTGCCCAAATTTTCCTGCCAAGACAATGTGCGTGGCTTCGTGAGGTATAACCCCAATGGCCATGTTTGGATCATCTGAATGAAGGTCAATTCTTCGAAGCACGATCCTTCCTGATTCAATCTTAACGGTGCTGTGTCCTGGTGATGTTGAAGGAGCACCAGTAGCGGACGAGTATTGACTAGCAGTATTGTGAATCACGACATCACACGGAGGATTCCAAGGCTCATTCACTAAACCAAACCACCTTTGGGTTTGATTTGCCTTGGTCGACTCGAGCAATCGGGCCAATTTTTCCACATCAGCCTTTTGAAGATGATGGTGAATTTTAAAAGATTCTGTGAATGCCGTGTTCCATCCATTGGCTACTGAATGGGATACCAATTGATCATCAATGATCTCAGACTTCTTAATGTTGAAATTTGATTTCAATGCTGCAATCTGGGGAAGCAGTTTGGGAGCCATTGCACCAATCGCCGATAATTCTTTGTCGATTTCCTCGGGTGAAGAGGAATGAGGGTACCTTTCGCTTATGGTGTATAGCCTTGAATAAGCCCATCGTTCCTGAAACGAGGAATCAACAACCGGATCGTTTTGCCAAGCCAAGGAATAATACCTTGCCGCCGATGCATACTCACCTTTTGCAAAATCCGAATCAGCTTTGTTCTTGTATTGATATGAATCCCATCGTTGCTGTGAGTTTGTCCAGGAAAACGGATTGTCGTTCAAATCGAATTGAGTTTCATATAACTTGGCTCTTTGAATAGCGGGATCTGTTTTATTTGTTTGGCGAGGTTGTATTTGGATGGCTCCAACTTGAATCTCTGGAATATGAAAATTGTTCCTGTCCCAAGAATGGTTTGAAATGGGTTTGATGGATTCTTTAAGAATAGTTGATGCGGGACTGTTGGCCTTGAATAATGGATCAATAAATGAAAGCCTTCGCTGGTAAGTGGCCTTTTCAAATTGTTGGTCACTGCCTTCAACTTGCTTCAGTAATCCAATGTATCCAATTCTAAGATTTTCCAAATATATTTTATCGCCATTGATGATACCCAGATTTCTCTCAAGTAATCCTACGGCTTGACGAAAATCATTTCGCTCAAGGTGCTGGCGGGCCTCGGCGAGGGTTTTTTCAATCATCACTTTCCTTGACAAATCATTATTGGGTGACTCCTCAGCGGATAATCCAAGGCTTGCAACAATTGAAATCAATGTGATGAAAAATAATTTGAAAGTCTTTTGCATTAACACCATCCTTGGTGATGAGCCACGACCTAGCTTCCATGCCAGTCGTGGCCAGCATCCTCATGAGCAGACATCCATGTCGCGCAAAGTGCCTCAAGCACGCTGAAGATGCGGGAGCAAACGATATTTGCGGGTTTCTTCAAATGCAACCCGAAAGTTATTGTGGTTTTATCAAGGCTGGCAGATACTCAATCTTCCGAATGTGGAGATACGAAATGAGACGGTGCTTTTATTCAGTGATTGGCCTCTTGTTATGGGGAAGCCTCACGATGGGTTCTGAAGAAACAACCAATAATGCTAAAAATTTTATTTTGAACCATGAATCCCGCATCAAGCCTCTAGAAATTGAAGCCGGGTTGGCATGGTGGGAAGCCAATACCACTGGGAAGGCGGAAGCATTTGCAAGAAAGGAAGTGATTCAAAACAAAATTGATGCCGCTTTGGGTGACAAAGCAAGATTTTCAGCTTTAAAGGATTTATTTTCCAAAAAAAATCAGATCGATGATTCAGAGCTTCGCCGATGTGTCGAATTGCTCTATTTGCAGTATTTGGAAAAGCAGGCAGACCCGGAAATTCTTAAGCAAATAGTGATTTTATCCAATCGACTTGAAAAAAATTTCAATGGCTTCAGGGCAAAGGTCTCCAAAAAGGAAATGACAGAAAATGAGGTGCGGGAAATATTGAAAAATTCAACTGACAGTATTCGCCGCAAAGCCGTTTGGGAAGCAAGCAAGGCTGTGGGAACTGTTCTTGAAAACGACTTAAGGCAACTTGTCAAACTTCGCAATCAATCAGCCAAGTCATTAGGATTCACTTCATATCACGCCCTTCAACTGCACTTGAACGAGCAAGATGGAGAATCATTAATTTCCCTATTCGATGAATTGGACAAGCTTACACGAACGCCATTCATGAAAATCAAGTTGAAGATTGATGCTGAATTGGCAAAAAAATGCTCTATAGCCTTAGAGGATTTGCGCCCGTGGCATTACCACGACCCCTTTTTTCAGGAAAGTCCAGCAATATTTGCAGCTGATTTGGATGAACCTTTTAGAAAACTGGACATTCTTTCACTTTGCAAGCGCTTTTATCAGGGCATTGGTTTGCCTGTGGATAAAGTTTTGGCAAAAAGCGACTTACTCGAAAAGCCCGGCAAAAGCCCTCATGCATTTTGCACGGATATTGACCGGGAAGGTGATGTCAGGGTCTTGGCCAACATAACGCCCAATGAGTATTGGACCTCAACAATGCTCCATGAATTGGGGCATGCTGTTTATTCAAGTTTGAACATGCCTAAAGACCTCGCTTACCCGTTGCGGGGTGAAGCCCACATCCTGACCACAGAAGGTATTGCCATGCTTTTTGAACGCTTTTCAAGAAAAAGCTCATTTTTGAAAGCCATGGGAGTCAAACTTGATAATTCCCAACAATTCCAAGAAGCTGCTTCTCGTTCACTTAAATACAGGCTGCTGATTTTTTCGCGATGGTGTCAGGTGATGCTGCGCTTTGAAAAGACCATGTATGAAAATCCGGATGCTGATTTGAATGCCATCTGGTGGGAACTTGTTGAGAAATACCAAGGATTGAAAAAACCGGAAGGAAGAAACTCACCAGACTACGCCAGTAAAATCCACATTGTGAGTGCTCCCGTTTATTACCACAATTATATGATGGGTGAGCTATTTGCATCGCAGGTTCACCAGGCGCTTTGCAATGAATTATTTCCAGGAAAATCGCCGGAATCAGTGGTCTATTGCGATGATTTGCGCGTGGGCAAATTCTTTCAGGAGAAGATCTTTTCCAAAGGACGGAAATTGAGTTGGAATGATCTTACCCGCTCGATTACCGGCAAGCCGCTCAATTCAGAAGCGTTTGCAGCAGATTTCCAAGAATCAACTCCATAACAAATGTCGACACATCCGTGGCCATGTGGGGAATGATTGGTTAAACCGATTTCATGAGCCAACCTAATCATTCCCGCGGATGTCCTAAAGGAACCGCCAATCTTATCTCATCAATCAGCCATAAGCGGATTGAGCCCCCACCTATCAAGCAAGGGATTTCGTTGCTTGAAATAATTGACTCAACATTTCTTTCCTATAACGCTGGTCGTCTTCGTGAGGCGGCGCAATTGCTTGTGACCAAAATGTTGGCTGACGAGGTGACGCTCGGGGTTTCACTTTCCGGTGCGCTGACTCCAGCGGGCCTTGGAATGTCCTGTTTGGTGCCACTGATTGAAAACGGCCTGGTTGATTGGATCATTTCAACAGGCGCGAATATCTACCACGACGCGCACTTTGCCTTGGGAATGACGCTTCATCAGGCCCGGCCCGGAATGAACGACCATGAGTTGCGGGAAAATCAGGTAATAAGGATTTATGATATAATTTTTGATTATGAAAACCTACTTGGAACAGACTCTTTCTTTCGAACCATAGCCCGTCAAGAACCATTTCAGAGGTCGATGGGAACGGCTGAGTTCCACCATCTCACGGGAAAATACCTGGATGCCCGTGAACGAGAATTTGGCCTGATTGGGAAAAGTTTCCTTGCCGCCGCGTTTAGAAATGGAGTTCCGGTTTTCACTTCATCCCCTGGCGATAGTTCGATCGGAATGAATTTGGCAGCCTTGCAACTCGAGGGAAACCTTCTTCAAATTGACACATTAAAGGATGTCAACCAAACGGCTTCAATTGTCTGGGATGCCAAGCAAAATGGAAAAAGCGCGGTCATGATTCTAGGTGGAGGGTCGCCAAAAAATTTCATGCTGCAAACAGAACCCCAAATCCAAGAGGTCCTGGGATTGCAGGAAAGCGGTCACGACTATTTCCTTCAAGTAACAGATGCCAGGCCTGATACTGGTGGCTTGAGTGGAGCAACCCCCCAGGAAGCGATGACATGGGGTAAGGTGGATCCAAGCCAACTACCCGACACCGTTACCTGCTATTTGGACAGCACCGTGGCCCTTCCCTTGTTGACGGCGTATGCGATCACCAAAAAGGGATCTCGTAACCCGAAGCGGCTGATGGATCGCCTTGAACCCCTGACTCATCAATTGAAAGAGGCTTATCGTCAAAAACTTTCACCATGACGATTCGCGTCATTACGACAAATGCAAAAGCCCGCATTTGAACGCGCCAATGATCTGATCAATAGGTTCGATTCCAACAGAAACCCGAATAAGCCCTGGACTAATTCCCTCCCTAATTTTTTCTGTTTCAGACCAAGACCTATGTGATGTTCCGGAAGGGTAGCTGAAAGTTGTTGCTGTGTGTCCAAGTGAAGGGCTTAGTGTGAAATTAGGGCAATTCTTGATAAATCGTTGCACACCTTCTCGTCCTCCTGGCACTTCAAAACTGACGATATTGCATGTTCCTTGCGGCATCAATCTCATGGCGGCGGCATATTCGGGATGATGCTCCAATGATGGATGGTGAACCTTCATGACGCCACTTGATTTGGATAGCCAGCGAGCTAATTGGGTTGAATTTTCATGTGAAGCTTGAACACGCAGGTGAAGTGTTTCGAATCCACGAGCTGTCAGCCAACAATCAAAAGGCGAACTGTTCATTCCATAGAGGCTGATCATAGGAACGATCGTCTTCTGTGTGGATGATTTCCCACAAATGAAACCTAGCGTGGCATCACTATGCCCATTGACAAGTTTTGTGAGACTTTCAACCACAATGTCCGCCCCTTTAAAAAGGGGCTTAAGAAGTGCAGGGGTTGGAAAGGTATTGTCGACAATCAGCATGGAGCCTGATTGGGCGCATATTTCTGAAATCTTGTCGATTTCACCAACTCGAACCAAGGGATTTGAAATCGACTCAACGAAGACAAGACTGGCGGGAACGCGCAGGGCATTTTTGAGGGTTTCTAACTGGTCGGGATAAAACCAATCGACTTGTGTTCCTCGTTTTTGAAAATCCATGATCAACGCCGTTGTCTTGCCATACAACCACCTGCTGGCAACCAGCCGGTTAACTTGGCCCAAACAGGACAAAAACACTGCCGCTATCGCTGACATGCCGGATGATGTGACGCAACCCCATTGAGCGCCATGGGCATCTACAAGTAATGCTGCAAGGTCGTCCGCATTTGGATGCCCATCTCTTGCATACAAGTACTGTCCGGTTGGGCTTGTGTAATATTGTTCTAATTCATCCAAATCAGAAAAGTTATAGACACTTGCTGGCTGAATGGCTGGAGCAAGGGATCTTTGACACGATGAGCCAATACGATGTGGCTTCATGGTTCCTCATTTATTCTTCAATAATTCTGAAATGGAAAATTCCCAGATTTGGCCTGCCGTTTCCTTGCGATAACCAAGGCGAGCCGATTGATCCCGTGATATTGATTCTTCAATTCCCAAATATTTTGTGGCATAGGCAATCCAAACGGCGCCAGTTCTCAATCCATCCTTGTCAAAGATAAAAACTGGCTTGCCGTTGGCTGATTGAATATCGCGGTCTAGACCGGCAAGCATTGCGGAATCCAGTTTTTTGGCTTCAATCTCAATGGATCTGTAATTCAAACCATATTTTTCAACCAACTCTCGCGTTGTTATCGCATTTTCATTCTCGTGACGAAGGTGAATTACCAAATAAAATCCAGCTTCTTTGAGCCAAGCAACTCCGTCTGGAAATGGTTGATGACCGCCAGCGATTTTATCTGACAACACGGCGTAACCTGGAATATCCACAGGAAATGAAGAAGGATTGCTTGCAACTGGTGAATTCTTGGGTGACGAAGAAATCTCGGGAGCTCCCAAATAAACTGTCGGCGGGGATATCAATTTGTTGGTTGTGACGGGGATTGGACCGGTACCACCGAAATTGGTGGCTGGATTTTGATTCGGTGGAATCGGAGCCATGGAAAAAGGGCCCGATGGTGGTGCCGATTGAAATGCTGGCGTAACCGACGCTCCCATGGAGGTGGGCTGAGGGCCGGTCATGACTCCTGGTGGAGGAGAAATTGTAATGGATCCCGGCTTCTGAGTTGTTCCAAACAGTCTTTGTCCCAAAGGAGGCTTCTGGCATGGAGAACAGGTGCTAGATGTCTGGCATCCTGCAAAAGCAATTGATGCAATTAAATTTAACTTGATGTAGCTTCTCATACATTTAATCCTCATGTCACAAATAGATGTTACGAAAAACATCCTATGGTTTGGCAATTCGAACTTTGAACAATAACAATAAATAATTGAATTATGGTTCCGGATGTTACGGTCGGGTGGGAAATAGCTTCGATGGCGTTGACACTAAACGCATGGAAAAGACGTAATGATATTTCTCCTTAGTTTCATAATACTTGAATGTGCGAATGGAGGAAAACGCTGTGATTCATGATGATTCGAAACATTTTCAAGAACAGAAAAAATTACTTCGGGAGCAAGCCCATGAGCGACGAAACGCTCAAACCGACAAGGATTCTCTCAGCGAACTAATATGCAACAAGCTTATGGCAGCTGATGAATACATATCAGCAAAAACTATATTATGGTATGTCGATGTTCGAAGCGAGGTTAGAACTCGTCAACACTTGGGAAAAGCTCTCGATGATGCCAAAAAAATTGCAGTGCCCTATTGCGTTGATGGCTATTTGAAATTGTTTCATCTGGCGGACTTGGATGAACTTTCATTAGGGAAATATCGTATTTTAGAGCCAAAAGCAGATCTTCGAAGTTTGCCTGAGAAGGCTGTCGATCCACAAGATTTGGATTTGGTTGTTGTCCCTGGCGTTGGATTTGATGTCCGTGGCGCCCGAATGGGTCATGGATTTGGTTATTATGACAAATTGCTTGAGCGAGTCAGGCCCGGCATTCCTTTGTTGGCTTTGGCTTTTGATTGTCAAATTTTTCCTGAAATTCCTGTTGCCCCCCACGATGTTTTCATGACAAAAGTCTTGACTGAAACAACACAATATCCAAAACCATCCAGTTGATATAGTGAGACGGGAATGATGCCTGCAACAATCGACGACACTTATGCCGAAGCATTCCGTAGCATATACGCTGAGATTTTAATCACAGCCAAAAATCGCAAATGGCTTGATCATGCTATTTCAGCGGCAACTGGCAATGCCTCAAGCACCATCATGTGTGATTGTGAGGCAGGCTTGGATAGGTATGTGGGACCAAGTGGTGATCTAACCCTTGAAACCCCAAATTCAAGACCTGGTGCTCTGGTTCAATTCCATATACCTCGGTTTAAAAAAGATCGCGTTGAGTCACTTGGAAAATCATTGTTGATGCGTATCAGTCAAAATGTTCTTACTTGCCCAACCACTGCAGTTTTTTCCGTCAACCCTTCAAACGATTGGCTGCCGATTGGAAAAAAAATCGCTTTTTTTGGTGATGGGTACCAGCATCGCGATCAACGATTCGGCAGAAAGGTTTGGGTCATCCCTATTCTCGGAGGCGAGTTTGTCATTGACCGCAGATTTTATTTTCATGATGGACTCATGGGTGGCAACCTTTGGTTCATGGGTTCTACCGAGGATTCCGCATTGCTAGCGGCAGAAAGGGCTTTTGCCGGCGCTTCAGCAATTTCGGGAGTCATTTGCCCATTTCCAGGCGGCATCGCTGCAAGCGGATCCAAGGCTGGTAGCCGATATAAATTTGCAGTTGCAAGCACATATGCGGAATATTGCCCAACTTTACGAGGTGTTAGCGGGCTCGAATCATGCCTGCCCCCAAATGTTGAGTCCGTAATGGAACTTATTATTAACGGACGCGACCTCAAAACTCTTGTTCAAGCCACTCAGGCTGCGATTAAGGCGGCCATAGACACTCCGGGCTTGATAAAAATTTCGGCTGGAAACTATGGCGGCAGACTTGGAAAGTCCTTTATATATTTAAATCCGGCTAAACAACCGGCCAATCAATAGTGAGGGTTCCATGGCTATTCGCCATGAATCAACTTCTGTAATAATCACTGACATTCAATCATTTCTTGATTACATAAAAGGGGAACGATCCTTATCCCATCACACCCAAGCGGCATATCAGCGAGACCTTGATCGATACTCCACATGGGTCATTACCAATAGAATCAACCATCTTGAACCAACTTCCAAGCAGCTTCTTGATTTTGTCGAATTCCTTCATTCTGAAAAACTCAAACCGCCAAGTGTGGCTCGTCATCTCGCCTCATTAAAGTCATTTTATCGCTTCTTGAAATTGGATGAGCGAGTGCAAGATACGGCTGTGGATCTGCTGGCAGCCCCATCCCTATGGGACCGCGTTCCCCATGTACTTAGCCCTGAAATGGTGGATCAACTGTTGTCCGGACCAATTCCATCGGATCGGTATGCGCTTCGGGATAGGGCGTTGCTGGAAACACTATATGCGAGTGGATGCCGTGCTTCCGAGGCGGCGGGACTCCAATTGACTGACTTGAATCTTGGCGAAGGATACTGCCGTTGCGTTGGCAAGGGCAATAAGCACAGGGTGGTGCCTCTTGGAGGTCGTGCTATCACTGCCATCCGGGAATACCTCGAACTTCTCCGACCAAAAATCATGTCAGAAAAACCTGCATCAGAAGCGCTGTTTGTCTCATCACGGGGAATGCCATTAGAACGAACAATGATTTGGAGAATCGTTAAGAAATATGTGACGCGGCAAGGAATTCATGTCAAAGTGAGTCCCCACACATTAAGGCATAGTTTTGCAACTCATCTTTTGTCGGGTGGAGCAGAATTGAGATCAGTCCAAGAAATGCTGGGCCACTCAGGAATAGCAACAACTCAGAAATACACGCATATCGACAAAAACAGGCTTAGGTTGCTGCATCAGCAGTTTCACCCAAGAGGCGGATCCGGCACGAATTGAGACGCGGGGAAGGTCGTGCCACCTTCCCCGCGACCCTGCTCGTTTTAAAAGAAAGTCTGAAGTAACATTTCTCTGAGAAAAAAAGAAAGAGAATGAACTCTCCCCACCAATAAGGGCGAGGAATTGAAATAAAAAGTGCCATGAAAACCAAAAATATTTTCAAATGGGTTACAAATCAGCAAATGGAAGAACAGTAACTTTGAAATGTTGATCTTGTGAGAAACAATCAACAACTTTGCCAGGTTCCCACAATTCTTTTTTGACAAATCCTAGGGCAAGGGGATTTCCGTTGATCCCTTTGGAAATCGATGTAATTTTTCCAATCTCTTTTCCATGTGCATTCAGAGATGAGCCAGAAGAAATATTCCCCGACCCATCTATTTTCATTAAAATCAATTTTTTATTAATTTGGCCTCGATCTCGCGCCATGACTATTGGCTCTTGTCCGATATAACATCCTTTTGTACCAGAAACAGAAATAGCATTTCTTCTTAGCTCAGGTATAAAGACAGTATCATTGATTTCATTACCCAGCTTGGGAAGACAGGCTGCTATCCTAAGTTCATCCCAAATTTGTTCACAGGCAAACTTTGCTCCACATTCAAGAAGATTTTTAACAATAATGCTTCCATGCTTGGCAAGAAAAACTATGTCGTAACCTTCTGATCCAAGCCAATCAACTCTTCTGATATGGCATACGGCATCTCCGATGTTTCTTTCCATGTGCTGCCATCGGGTCAATTGTGGAAGATCTGTTTCCAGAATAGAAGCAAGAATTACCTTGCACCTAGGGCCCATTAAATGAACCTGACAAAATTCATGAGACCGATCTGAAAATTCTACTTGTTCACTGATGAGATGCCGGTCCAAGTGGCGAATGAACTCGTCTTCCATCCCATGTGGCAAATCAATCCAAAATCCATCTCTCCCACGGCTTAACAAAACATGGAATATATTGGCCCAAGCGACAACTCTTGCCCTGCTATTGGCGAAAAAGGCTTCAACCCCTGCGCCGATCGGCATTCCAATAACTTCATTAGTACACAAATTATGTAAAAATAATCCAGCATCTGGACCAACAACTTCAACCTTGCCTCGCGTTGATAAATCAAATACCAGCGACCCATCTTTTAATGATTGGGCAATCATCTCCTTGTATGGTAGAAACAAACTTGGTTCAGTTATTCCTAAGTTTCCATAGAATCCATGGGATTCCAAGACAGGTTTTAAAAGCGAATGGTGCAACATGGTTATTGCCTCATAGTTACCAAGATCGTTTAAAAACGCACTTGAGAGGATTCCGAATAAATAAAATATTATTTGAAATATCGACCAATCGCTGGATCTCGTTTATGTTCGATATCAAATTGGCCTGCACATCCTCACAAGCCTCGAATGGTAGCACTTGATAAAGGAATATAGAGGCCTTGGAGATAACGGTTGACCACAATCGCAAGGCCCTAACTGTCGGATCCGCTTCTCTTCTCACATCATGAGAGTCAGGATTGGAAAGCACCCACGACGCTAAATGAGAAAATCGTGTGTCTTCTATGATTTTATTACTAATTATTATGATTCGTCCGCCATTTTCAATAGTTGAAGTCATTCGATTTGTAAGCTCAGCTAGCTCAAAAAATGAAAACGCTTTTTGAATATCGAGAATAATAAGATCTGGAGCAAGAGAAATTTCACAGGTCCAAATCTTTCGCCTTAGTGTTTTTGCAATTCTAAAGGCTTCCATGTTTCCAGCAACCCAATGAGATTCACCTTCTGATGGACCATTGACATGCATAATCAAATAGGGTGAGCCCAATAAACCAAGGGCTTCGCCTTTTGGACCATTGGGCAAAAAGTAAGACATCCCCTTAGAAATCAAGCTTGCGGGACTATTCTCGTTGTTAATTTGTTGGGTTCCGCAAGCAATAATAAGAAAATCTGCCTCAACCAGCCTTCTGTTCAGATAAACATTTTCTCCATTTCTAGAAGATCCAATAATGCTTTTATTTAACAAATCTGCAGAGTTATGCTGCAAAACCGAGCATCCCCCAGAAATTTCACTTACTTTTTCAACTTCCAAATCAGTTGCATAACCTGGAAGCAAAAGGGTGATTTGGGACTCACCTATTCCGGCCTTCCCAAGCGCTGATAACAAGGCGGAAAGCTTAAAGGCATTGTTGAATATGGGTGGATCAATCGCAATTGTTACCTTATCATCTGGTGTGACACATTTCTCAAGTTGTGGCAATCCAACGGGTGATTGCAAGGCGCTTTCTAGACTATTTGCTTTGAAGCTTTGGATGAAATTTGGCATCTCCTGAAATGACTGGTCGGTTTTCAGCCTCAATGATTTTCCCAAAATATTGATGTCCATTTTAATCTCGACTTGAATTCCATTTGGGCCTTATTAAACACGCTCTTGGATATATCCGTCCTTTAATTTCATACAAAAACTTTATGTTTTTACCCTTACTACAAAGTCGCGCGAATCGGTGACATTTAGCAAGGAAATTGGTTCATTGATTTTGCGAGACCAATTTCTCTAAATCTTTAAAAAATCCAGGGTATGTTTTTGCAACGCAATTAGGATCTTCAATATTAATTCCTGGAATCCTTAAACCTGCCAATGCAAGGCTCATAGCCATGCGATGATCTTTGTAGGTGCACAAAGTGGCCTCGTGGTAATTGCCTGGCTGGATTCTGATTGATGTTTCCGTTTCCTCTACCACCGCACCAATTTTTCTCAACTCGGTGGATAGCGCTGATATTCTATCAGTTTCCTTATGTCTAATATGACCAATATTTCTAATTGTTGTGGGGCCATTCGCGAATAACGCGACCGCTGCCAGTGTCATCACAGTGTCGCTGATAGAGTTCATGTCCACATCAATTCCTTGATACGCTTTTCCGGAAACGGTGATTGAATCGCTTTCGACCAATACATCACACCCCATTTTCTTCAGCGCATCGACAAACCCGACATCACCTTGCAGACTAGATTTTGTTATACCCTGAATTTTCACCCTTCCCCCCGTTATTGCTGCAGCACCCCAGAAATAACTTGCGGCGGACGCATCTGGCTCAATCGAATACGATTCTCGATATGCATTGGGAGAATGAATTACTTCAAATGAGCCGGCAGTTGTTTCCTTAACAGGCACATTCCACTGCTTGAGCATTTGAATTGTCATGGTGACATAAGGCTCGGATACCAATTTCCCTTCAATTCCAATGCTCATGTCACGACCACACCATGGAGCTGCCAGCAAAATTCCAGAGATGAATTGACTGGACACATTTCCCGACACGCCGACATTGTCAGTATCCCATCCCATCGACTTGACCGTGACGGGAGGATAACCAGCCTTTAAATGACACTGGTATTCAATTCCAAGCGATGACAAAGAAGATAGGAGGTCACCCAAAGGGCGTTCCCTCATACGGGTAACTCCATCTAATTTGTAGGCCCCACTTCCAAGCGAACAGATGGCGGTCAAGAATCGCATGGATGTTCCGGAATTTGCCAAATACAGTTCGGCTGATGGACTAGGGATCAAGCGGTTGGTGTCCGAATCTGCACGCCTACAAACAGAAATGTGGCCTTGATTCCAATCACATGTGATTTCCCATCCCAGCCTTTTAAGGCTTTCAACCATGACTTCCGTGTCTTCGCTGGCAAGTGCCCCGTGTAATTGGCATGGCCCCATTCGTGAAGCCAGTGCTGCCAAAACAAGCGCCCTGTTGGTGATACTTTTGCTACCGGGAACGACACAGGTTCCACTTAATGGCCTTGGGGAAAAAAGAGCCAACTGACATTCCATTATTTATCACCAATCATGACTCAAATTTAAATGGATCAGGATATGTCACGCTTTGCAGGCAGAGTCCCTTGGCAGGAGCTGTTGGCCCAGCTTGGCTTCTTGATCCAGAAGCCAAGGTATCCGCAAGTGCCGATACAGGTCTGTGCCCACGACCAATATCAATCATGGTCCCCGTTATTGCGCGAACCATGTTGTACAAAAAACCATTAGCCTCGATTTCGAGCCATACTAGCCAGTTGTCCACCCCGAGCTCAATTCGATAGATTGTTCGAACGCTTGACTGCCTGTTTGGCCACCTCGTTTCAAATGCCCTGAAATCGTGAGTTCCATGGAGTGGGTCAATGGCTTTTTTCATACGCTCAGGATCAAGGGTTTGTGGCACCTGAAGCTGAAAACGACGACGAAAAACATCCAACTTTCCGCCATGAATAATTGTATAGCGATATGTTTTTTTTTGCGTATGTCTCAAAGCATCAAAATCAGGTGGCATTTCATCAATGCGATGAAGATCGATGTCATCAGGCAAATGGGCTCGCAAGGCAAACAATAATTTATTGATTGGTATGCCTATTGTTGTGACAAGGCTAGCTACTTGGCCTCGAGCATGCACTCCACGATCAGTCCTTCCGCTACCCCTGCAATATTTGCCAGGATCACCAAGCCGACCGAAGGCCTCCTCCAAAGCGCCTTGAACGGTTCTTTGACCCACCTGATACTGCCACCCATTGAATTCTGTGCCGTCATATCCGACAACTAAGCGCAATGTTCTCATGGGAAACTACTTGAGAAAATTGAACTTCCCTGACGCAATCAGGATTTCGGCAATCTGTACGGCGTTTGTTGCTGCACCTTTACGGAGATTATCCGCGACCACCCAAAGATTCAGGCCATTCTGGATAGTTGAGTCTTTCCTTATTCTCCCAACGAACACCTCATCTCGGCCTTCACAGTTGATCGGCGTCGGCGCCTCCTGCTTTCCTGTTCCGTCTATCAAAACAATGCCTGGGGCACGGGACAAAATATCTGTGGCTTTGTCGACTGAGATAGGTCGTTCGAATTCGATGTTGATCGATTCGGAGTGACCCGTCCTCACAGGCACGCGAACAGTTGTCGCATTCACAGCAATCGAATCATCACCCATGATTTTTTTTGTTTCGCGCACAATTTTCCACTCTTCTTCGCTGAACCCCTCATCACCAGGCTTCCAATCATGAGCCAAAACATTTCCAGCCAATTGTTCAATATGTGCCAATGGCGGTGGCACAGCGATTCCCTGCCCAATGGCTTTGATTTGTGAGTCCAGGTCTGCCAAACCTGTGGCGCCTTTTCCGGAGCTTGCTTGATAGGTGCTAACAATTACCCGCTTGATTTTAGCAAAATCATGAAGTGGCTTGAGGGCAACTACCATCTGGATGGTCGAACAATTCGGATTGGCAACGATGCCTTTTGGAATATTTTCCAAGGCATTCGAATTGACTTCTGGAACAACCAGGGGAACATCCGGATCCATTCTCCAGGCACTGGAATTATCGATAACGATAGCTCCGGCTGATACAGCGACAGGACTCCATTCCCTGCTGACAGATGCCGGCGTGCTTGACAGCACGAAATGGATGCCTTCAAAAGCCTTCTTGGACAAAGGCTGTATGGTATTTGATTCGCCAGCAAACTTGATTTTCTTGCCAGCGCTTCTTTCCGAAGCAATGAATCGAATGCTCTCGAATTTGATTCCTCTTTCAAGAACCACTTGGCACATCAACTCACCAACGGCTCCAGTGGCACCGACAATAGCTAGGACAGGATTCATGCTAAACTCAAAATGAAACCATGAATTCAATAAGTCGCGCACCCTGTGCGAATGAACTTCAATATACCACGGACGCTGCCTCTGGGCGGATTTCATGAACCAATTGAATGACGAATTGTGGATGCGCAGGGCACTTCGACTTGCATCTAGGGGTTTGGGCCATGTGGAACCCAATCCCATGGTTGGCGCCGTTATTGTTGATCGGGGTGAGTTGGTTGGTGAAGGTTGGCATCATCGATACGGCGGCCCTCACGCCGAGATAATCGCTTTATCATCGTGTAGAAGACTAAATGAACAAATGATCCTTTATGTTTCCCTTGAACCGTGCTGTCATCATGGCAAAACTCCGCCTTGTACTGAAGCAATCATCAGATCAGGCATCAAAAGGGTTGTTATTGGCTGCCAAGATCCTTTCCCGTCAGTATGTGGAAAGGGAATTGAACAATTAAGAAACGCTGGCATTGTGGTTGAGGGTCCAGTTCTACTCGAAGATTCGAAAAACTTGATTCTTCCTTTTATTAAGTCGGTTACCCAGCGAAAACCCTGGACGATCCTTAAGACTGCTGCATCACTTGATGGCAAGATTGCTACACGAAATCATGAATCGAAGTGGATAACTGGTATCGAATCAAGGAAGCATGCGCATCAGTGGCGTGGGATGGTGGATGCCATCGTGGTCGGAATCAACACGGCCATAAAGGATGATCCACTGCTCACAGCAAGGCCTTCAGGCCCAAGAGTCGCGGCGAGAGTTGTTTTTGACCGTTCGGGCAAACTTTCCGATCAATCAGCATTGGTAAAAACGGCCAAGGAATTTCCCTTGCTTGTTGTGACAACTGATCATTCTCCCCGGGATTGGAGAAATAAATTAGAAAAAGCCGGGGTAGAAATGCTTGTATATAACATTAATGGCATTAATAGCTTTCTTAGTGAAGCTGGCAATAGAAAATGGACTCGAGTGCTAATTGAGGGCGGAGGAACTCTTATGGGGGCTTTTTTAGACTCTAGTAATGTTGACGAATTTCATCTTTATCAAGCATCAAAATTGATTGGTGGGTGCGAGGCACCATCATCCATCATGGGTGATGGATTCGGATCGCTTGGGGAAGTCTGGAACGGCAGCTTGATTGAATCCATTCAATTAGGAAATGATTGGTTCAGAAGGTTTATTAAAAAATAAGTCAAACCAAGGGTCGTTGAGGCCCGAATATTGGCATTCCTTAAGGCTGGCGAAATATAGGGCAATGTGTTATCAATGAGAATGTGATTTTTAACAGGATAAGATCTTAACTCCGTAGTAGTTGAGGAAGAATCATGCCTCATGTCGTTACAGAGCCATGCCGTGATTGCAAATACACGGATTGTGTGACTGAATGCCCAGTAGAGTGCTTTTACCAAGATGGGGACATGCTGGTAATTGATCCTAATGATTGCATTGATTGTGGTGCATGTGTGCCCGCATGTCCTGTTGAAGCCATCTATTCTGAAAGCAGCGTTCCAAGCCAATGGCAGGAATATATCAACATTAATCTTGAGCGTGCCGGGGTGCTTAAAGGGCAAGGCAAGCAGCTCAGCAAAAAACAAGCGCCAATGAAGGGACCCCGCTGCAAGGGATCATAAACTCCCTTTAAAAGTCACCCTAGTAATGATGAAGCCCATCCAAAGTTGGATGGGCTTCTTGATTTGGTAAGGTTCAAGTTATGACTGGGAAAACTGGAATCCTGCTTCTCCAACTTGGAACTCCTGATGCCCCTACAGCATCAGCTTTGCGCCGATATCTTGGCCAATTTCTATCCGATCCCCGCGTGGTTGATTGGCCAAAGCTCATTTGGCGACCCGTGCTGAACCTGATCATTCTGACTTTTCGACCTCGTAAGTCCGCTGCCAAATACAAGCTGATTTGGAATGATCAATCAGGATCCCCGCTGATGAGTCATTCAAGAAAGCAGGCAGAACTACTTCAACAGAAGTTCCCGAATATCCCAATTGAACTCGGGATGACATATGGAAACCCAAGCGTTGACTCCGCCATCGACAAACTTCGCTCCAATGGAATCGACAGAATTATTGCCTTGCCAATGTTTCCTCAATATTCCGCTACGACTACGGCAGCAGCGACAGATGCCTTGTTTAAGAGTTTGGTTCGGCAGGAAATCAAGAGGGTTCCCGATATAAGGGTTATACCCCCCTTCCCTGAATTTCCTGCTTACATCGAAGCTCTCGCCATCTCAATCGAGGAAGATTTGAGAAAAATCGATTGGGATCCCGAACATTACATCATCAGTTTCCACGGAATACCGAAGCGATACTGCAAGCAGGGCGACATCTACGCCACGCATGTCAAGCAAACAACCAGAAAGCTTGTTGAACGAATGGGATGGAAAAGAGGCAGTTGGAGGCAAACTTTCCAATCAAGATTTGGTCCTGAAACCTGGCTGAAGCCGTACACAGATGATTACTTGAAGGAACTGGCTTCTAGTGGCATCCGAAAGGTGTTTGTCGTTGCCCCAGGCTTCACCGCTGATTGCCTTGAGACAATCGATGAAATTGGTAGAGAATTCCTTGAGGAGTTTCATGAGAAGGGGGGAGAGCAAATCCGGTTATGCCCCTGCCTCAATGATCATCCACTATGGATTTCCGCCATGCAGGAACTGATCAGCTCTGAAGGAACCGGATGGATCTGATCACTCCATTTTCTTTCCTGTACCATGAATAGACCACCCCCCTGATTGCCTGCACTTTGTTTCCAGGCTGTCGTTCAGATGTTGTCCAAGGATTCGGTAAGAACAAATTCGCGGTAGCGGTTTCCCCAGCCTTCTCATCGTCGCACATATCGATGTCCATTCTGATGGCAGTAATGTTGCATCGTCGCTGATCACGACGATTCTGGTTGCACCATTCAACGAAGCAACCCTGATGGCACCTGCAAGATCAGTATGGCCTCCAGGACGGGTATTCCTGATGGTTTGAATTGCTATTTCTGACCGATAGGCATTCCAAGTCGACCACAGTCCGGTCGAAGCCACTTCATCGACACTTTTGTCAAAAAGCCAGATCCTGACTTGGTTGCTAGATATGGAAGTTGATGAAACCGATTCAAATCCTCTTATCACATTTTCCCATCCACCACCGAGGCCCATGCTAAGGGAGCGATCGATCACCACAGCAAGCTTTTCGGCTGGCCATTCACTTTTGAAACAATTCAAAAACAGATCAGTGTCGCGTTGAGGGCAACCCCGTTCAAGTTTTCCTCCTATATCAGATGTTAGTGATGAATCCATGTCGAGTAATCTTGTGCCTTGCATGGCGTTTCTGACATCGTGGTTTAATAAGGCAATTGGCGAGAGTTGTGCTGTAAACGGAACATCTTCAAGATGGTCGTTGGGTATAAATTTTGGGGAAGGTATTTTTAGTTCATTTGCCCAAAAAACAGTGGCTTGGCGATTCAGACTTTCGACTGGATTGAGATAACTTCCAGAACCTTGAAAATGCAAAAATAAAACAATAAATAAAAGGAAAATAATTCCGTGGAAAGCCACTGAAATCGATGCGGCTAAAAAAAGCTTTTCCAGTTTCAAAAAACGGGCCACGATACCATTCCTCGCACATTGGAATGAACCCAATATCCAACCCGTGATTTGAACTCAAGAACATTTGGATTTCATTTTTCTGGCTTCATTACCACACCTTTAAGCTGGAGCAATCGACCTAATTCCAAAAGTGGGTTGGGGTGATCGTCAACTCGCAAGTCAATTTCACGATCACCAAGCTTGTTGGGGCCACCTTTTTCCCGAACAATTAAAATCGCTGCGGATTGTTTTCCTCTTTTGTCACCACCTGCTTTTTCCCCGGCGAGCAAAGCCTCAAATATCCGCTTGGGAAAGCTTCCCTTTTTTGCCTCAAATGCCGCGCACATCTCTTCAAGAACTTCAGGCCCCGCCAAGAGGTTGCCTTGAACGGTATATCCTTTTCCTTGTTTGGAACCGGCCCATGCCAAACAGCGTGACCCTGTGAATGCGAAGGCATTCCCCTTATGGTCAACAATGCCCACCTGTCTCATTTCCTTTCCAGGGTCGGCATCAAGTAAAATCCTGATTGCTTGTTCAGGACTTTTTCCTTGAGCTAAAAGCACTAATGAATCGGTTCCTAAATTTGTATTCACATAGCTTTGGGTTGCCGTACCACCGATATTGGCTTTTGCCCAGGGAACAGCTGAACCAACGGCCAAGTATTTGCTGGCAACACCAATTCCTATCGCGCCACTTTCGGAATCAAGAGCGACGATACTGAATGTGTTAATTTTTTTTTCAATCAAGGAACCGGAATTCCCGGCTGTGTAGGTGAGCGTTCCGATGGCAAGAACGAGTGGAATCAATCGAAGCGAGAGTAATTCATGTTGCCTTGTCATGACTGAATCCCCAACTTTTTAGTCATATTGTTCACATATATGGAGCCGTTCAGCATCGAACAAAAGGATCGGAGTTCTCAATTGGAAGACTATCTTGGAATATCCTTGCAAAGCACCGTTGCGGAAAGCGAAATAGGTTTTTCCTCACGGCTTTCTGGTTTTTGGACGGAAATGCTGAGAAAACATCCCACCCAGTTCGAGGGAGTATTTGCCGAATCCGTTAAATTTGAAAAAAGAAGTGACACACTCATTCGCCACTATCTGGTCCATAAAAACATTATAGATTTTATTGTTAATTGCTTGAAAGATGTTGGCATATCATATCTCGAGATAAATCGCGAAGACTTTTTCTCAAAATATGAAGCCTCAAGTCCTGATTGGTGGCAAATTGAACATTAAGGGCAGATTGATTTTTTTCTTGTTTCTTCACAACGATGGGATTCAGCAGAGTGTCATTTGATTTGAAGTTCCATGCAGGAGGCAATGGATTCAGTGCATGTTTTCATCAGCGCTGGGGAACCTAGCGGAGATCTGCATGGGTCCAATCTCATCGGTTCGTTGAAACAGTTGGATTCGACCATAACCTTTTCGGGATTGGGCGGCGAAAGGATGATTGCCGCTGGAATAACACCACTCGTTCATGTCAAAGATCTTTCGGTGGTTGGATTGCTTAAAGTAGCCGAACGATTCTTCGACCTTTCCCACTACTTGGATTTAGTACGACGCCATTTCATGAAGAACCGTCCTGATGTTGTGGTTCTCATTGATTTTCCTGGTTTCAATTGGTGGGTTGCAACCAGAGCCAGGGAATTTGGTATACCCGTTATCTATTTTGTCCCACCTCAATTATGGGCTTGGGGTGGATGGCGTGTTGCAAAAATGAAGAAACTAATCGACAAGGTGCTTTGCAACTTCGAATTCGAAAAACAGTGGTTTCATGCCCGGGGAGTGAATGCCGAATTGGTAGGCCATCCTTATTTCGATGAGTTGATCAACAGGCAAATCGATACAGATCTAGTTCATGCAATCAAAAGCAAAGGATCTCCAGTAATTGGTATTCTTCCTGGTTCTCGTGTTCAAGAACTTCATCATAATCTTGGCAGCCAACTTCAAGCAGCGACAATCATCCACAAAAAGTTTCCTTCAGCACATTTCCATGTTGCATGCCTTCATCAAAGGCATGCTGATCTTGTTCGAGAAAAAACACGAAGTGAATCCTTGGCTGAAATTCCAATCACCATTCATTCTGGCACTACTAAGGAAGTCATAAGTGCTTCGGACTGCACAATCTCGGTATCTGGTTCGGTAAGCATTGAATTGCTACAGGCTGCAGTGCCATCAGTCATCCTGTATCAAGCATCACGACCAATGATTGTCTTGGCAAAATGGCTCATGAAATGTCGATTCATAAGCCTTCCCAACTTGATTGCTGATACGGAGCTTTTTCCTGAATTTGTAAATCACAAACCGCTAGGAACCGAATTGGCAGGAACCATATGCGATTGGCTGATAAATCCCCAAAAATTTGAGCAATCAAGGCAAAATCTGAAAAATCTTTGGAACTCAATTTCTAAACCAGGTGCTTGTGACCGTGCGGCTAGACAAGTTGTTCACTTAGGAACAACAAGGAAGAGAAAAGCTTCTTAGGGGCTCTAACACAACCGTGCTAAGCGGTTCCAGCAGATCAGGATACATCCAATTGTCAGGAAAGCCTGATGGATGTCAGCGCGCTTCTCATAACGAACCCTGAGTCGCCGTTGCTGGAAGAGCCATGCGAAGACGCTTTCGATGATGGAACGATGCTTGCCCAGGCCGCTTCCGTGTTCGGTGTTCCGTCTCGCGATCCCGGGGATATGATCCTTCTTTGCCTGCGCGGTTTGCGGATCTTATCCTCGGCATCATAAGCCCGGTCTGCGTACAGGGAGTCGGGCCTGCGTCTCCTCCCGCCTCCCGGCCTCTTGATGGAGGGAATGGAATCGACCAGGGGCATGGCGGCTTGGGAATCATGAACATTCGCGCCGGTATGGATCAAAGCGAGTGGGACGCCTTGGCCGTCGCTGATGACATGCCTTTTCGATCCGTTTTTGCCGCGATCAGTGGGATTGGGGCCAGTTTGCGCCCCCCAAAAAGGGCTCGGACAGAACTGCTGTCGACAACAGCCTTGGACCAGTCGATCTTGTCCGCCAACCCCAACTCATCAAGGAGTGCCTTCCAGACCTTTTGCCAGACTCCGGCAACCTGCCAGTCCCGAAGGCGCCGCCAGCAGGTCATGCCACTGCCGCAGCCCAACTCCGGTGGCAACAGTTCCCATGCCGTTCCTGTTCTGGCAACAAATAGAATTCCTGTCAGGGCCAGACGGTCGGGAACACGGGGACGACCGCCCTTGGGATTTCGCTTGACGGGGGGAAGGAGAGGCTTGATCCTCTCCCATAGATCATCTGTCAAAAGGGGCTTGGCCATCTCCGGTCCTCCTTGACCGGATCAAACTTAACCTCTGCATCTGTAAGGTCAAGACATTTTGTTAGAGCCCCTTAGAATTTAATGCCACCCGTGAAAAGCAGATTAAACATCGTAATGTCACCGTTGTTCTGGGATTGAAGAAGGTCTGTCCAGGTGTAATCCCATTCAAGCCTCGTGCCAAACTGTAGAACGCAAGCTCCCCAAGGAATTTCAACATCTGTGTGTCCGGCAAGGAATACTGATCCAATAACTCCTTTTATATGCGGATAATCAGTGGGCTGAAGCTTTGAGCTGCCCCATCTCCCACCAATGTCATAGCCGTATCGCCAATTCTTATGATCCTCATCAGCGTTGCCCAGCAAATAGATTTCTCTTCCAAGCGACAAATTGGCAGTGGTCAAATTCAAGCTAGTTATCCCAATATCAAGTGTTGGTAAGGTAGGAAACGGTCCCCCGTTTCTTTGGACAAGGGTAGGATTATTGTTTCTTGGATCCACAATATTGTTGAGGGTCGCGACCGGATTTCGATTTCGGCCATTGAAGTGAGTATTGGAAATTCCAAGATCAACTACCCAAGCTTTGTCGGCTTCGGGATTGAAAAACAAGGAACGACCACCTCCCCCTATGTTCCACCCGGCCTGCAGGTTGTCTCCAAAAATGTTTCCACTTAAAGGAAAGGCGACACCAGTACGAACATAAACTTCCCATCCGATAGGACCAAAGTTTCCTACAGGTCCGCAGCAACCTGCAGGGGTTGGCCTGGTGATCCAATCAGATGCAACTCTTTTGTTAGTGGAAACGGGGTTATCAACTCCATCAACCAAGTCATCTCTTAACGGCAAGGGATTGGGAGTTGAATAAGGCAATGAAGGAATCACTTGAGCGGTAAGAAATCCGTTGGGGGAAATAAATAAGGCACTGAAAATGGCCAAATATGAAAATGATTTCATGTCAATGCCCTCATCCTTGGACACGAAATTTGCATAAAACCCAATACACTTGGGAAAACATGAAGACTTATGCTGGTGTTATCGGTTGCGCTTTCCACCAAGGTGAGGATTATTCCGGAAGAACCGCCTAGATTGATTTTTCTGATATCAAACTCGGGCAATAAGCGTGGCTGAACAAATAAAAAGCAGCTGGACATTGCATGGACTGATGGTTTCAGCGGCATTAAAGGCTTATTCGTGTACTGATCCAGAAATCTCCTCTCAGGCCGTCTCAATCGCAAAGTCGTTTTCCTTATCGGGAAGCCCCGTACCGTGGTTGGGAATTATTCAAGATTTGTGCTCCTTTATTGTTTCCGTGCCCGGTGCCAATCCTGAAGAAGGATTCAATAAGTCAATTTTTCAGAACGATGTTTTTGCTGATTATCAAGACATGGTTTTGGCACGATGGCAACAAGATGATGGATTGAGAAGAATTCAGAAAGCGGTTTCAGGAAGAACTTTGAAGCGTAAAGTCGAAGCAATATTGCATATTTTTAAATTTTGGATTGAGTCCGATTTTATTGAGCCTGCATATGCAAATTCTGGAATGATTGTTGCCCTGGAAGCAGATGGGATTCGCTTGGAAAAAAAGGCAATTGAAAGTGTTGAGCATAGTGGTTGGCCATCTGAATTGATTAAAATTCTTAGGACAACAGTCAAGGCTTTTCGTTTTGCTTCACAAATGACCGATCAATCTCTTATTGAAATGATTGAAAAGGGATTTGATGCCTTTGAAGAAGCGCCGAGATTCCAACTAAGGCAAATACTTCATTTAAATAATCAACTACAAGTGTCACTCACAGAAAATTCATTCGTTGATAACACTCAACTATTAATAAGAAGCCAACTGAGGGATTGCTCTGGTCAGATTTCACTAGGTGGATATCAGTCTATCTCGAAACGGGGACCCTTTGAATCCCTCATACCATCTCAATTAGTCTATTTTGATGAAAATTTGGAATGCCCGAACCTTCTTGCTTCCCGACATGAGGCAGGAGAACTTCTTTACTACAGGCGTGGCGAAAATGGAAAAAATAACGCCATCAACATTTGCATTTTTTTAAGTTCATCATTGCTTTTGACTCGAACAAAGGAAATAAACTTGCCTTGTCAGACTCTGACCGCAGTTTACTCATTTATTTACAATTTATGGATTAACCTGAGAGATAATCATGGATTCGGTGCGAAATTATCCATTGCATTTGCTGATTGGAAAATGGAAGCACCCCGTGAAATTCAAATGCTCGAAAAACTTTTTTGTTCAGACATCGAACTGGAAATTGTAAAAGTTAACTATTTGGATTGCCTTAATTTCCAAGAATTAATTAAGTCTCCAACAACACTTAAAAACATTCCAATATTAATTAGAAAAAATGCTGATGACTATAGTGGGCGCATATTGAATTTCAAATACAACGATATAATTGTTAAGGAAGGCAATGTCTTTCTTAATAATGATTTCAATGTTGGGGAAAGTTTAAAACCTTGGCCTCAGGGATGGGCATTCACGATGGGTCGTCTAATTGAGACAATAAGAAATTCGTGATCAAAACTTTACAACAAGCTAACATTTCGGGATGGTAACATGCTTTGTTCCTTTTTGATCAAGCTGTTGATTTTTCAGTCTGGTTACCATGGTAATAGCCAAATGGCTATTGCACCTGACGGAAAACTACTGGCTTTAGCCTGCACCGACGGTGGCACAGTATTCGCAATTCATGTGCCTAATTTTGAAATTGCTTGGCAGGCCAAGGTTGGAAAAAAACCGGAATGCGTAACTTTTGCAATGAATGGAAGCATTTGTGCTGTTTCCAATTTTGATGATGATTCAGTGGTTCTTCTGGATGCGAAAACCGGAAACATTAAAACGAAAATTCTTGTGCCCGATGAACCCTACGGATGCATCTGTTCGGCTAATGGCGAGAAACTTTTTGTGACGCATGATTATCCCGGCCTAGTTTCTGAAATTGATGTACCAACCGGAAAGCTCATCCGTTCTTTTCCATCGGCACGGAGAAATCGCGGAATCGCACTTTCACCTGACGAATCCCGGTTGTTTGTCACCGAGTTTTTGACGGGCAACTTAGTGGCGATCGAAGTAAAGACTGGAAAAATTGTAGATCAATGGCACGGGCATTCAACCGATAATTTGGCGCGACATGTGGTTGTGCATCCTCAAAGGCCAAAAGCCTATGTCTCACATATTCGTTCACGAGTTAATGTCATTGATGGAGGCGGGTCCATCTTTCCCCATTTGACTATCCATGACCTTGTCCCGCCATCCAACGCAAAAAGAACCAAATCTTTTGGCATGGACACTTACAACGGAGTTTTTGTTGTCACCAACCCATGGGAAGCCGATATTTCACCAGACGGTAAGCGCATATACACCCTCTATTCTGGCACCGATGACATGAATGTTTCTGAAATCGTCAATGATGATTACAGTGAAATCAGGCTAGTCGGTAGTGCTATTCGAGTCGGACATAATCCTCGGGCTGTGCGCGTTTCTCACGACGGAAAAAGCGTCTTTGTTTTCGATTCTTTGGATTTTCAAGTCAGGAGGCTTGATTCGGCAACCATGCGGGTCAACGGTATTGTTAAGGTTTCGGTTCCTGAGAAGAGCCCAGAATGGATTAGAGGAAAATTACTCTTCAATTCCGCAAGGCCTCCAATGAGTTCAAGGATGTGGGTCGCCTGCTCATCCTGTCACCCCGATGGCCAGCCGGATGGAAGGGTTTGGTTCAATCCTGAAGGAATGCGAAAAACGCCATCATTATCAGGATTGGCTCATACTCATCCTCTACATTACTCAGCCGACCGAGATGAAAGCCAAGATTTTGAATTCACCATCCGGAGCCGATTAATGCAAGGGGCCGGATTGATTCCTGGAAGACTTAAGGAGAAAGTCCCGTTCAAGCCAACCGAACTGGAAGTCCAAACATCTGGAAAGTCAAAAGATCTGGATTCCCTTGCTGTCTACACGAATTCATTTGGCTTCACCCTTTCCCCACACTTGGAGAATGGTCATTTATCCGCTTCAGCAAAAAGGGGGATGAAGCTGTTTGAAGATGAAAATGTAGGATGCTCAAAATGTCATTCTGGGCCATATTACTCGGATAGTTCCCTTTCCAAGCCATTCAGGGTGCATGATGTGGGAACAGGCGAGGAAGACACTACAGAAAAGATTGGAACACAATACGACACACCATCTCTTCTTGGGGTATACAAGACCTCTCCTTATTTACATGACGGGAAGGCCAAAACACTTTTAGATGTTTTGACCACGGCCAACAAAAAAGATAAACATGGAAAAACAAGTCATCTGACAAAGCCGCAAATGGAAGATCTTGTCGATTTCCTTAAATCTCTGCCATTTGAAAATCCTCCGTTAAAAACTGCAAATACGATTCAATATTTTGATCCAGCCCGCTGATTTTACAATGAGGTGATAATGAAGGCCGACTTGACGGATCGGTATTACGCTGCATTGAATGCTGTTGAAAAGGCATCTAAAGCGGCATGGAAACACTATGTTGCTGGTGTCACTTATGAAACAAAATCAGACGCCACTCCTGTGACTATTGCGGATAGGGAGGCCGAATCAATTCTGCGTGAGGAATTGGGTGGCATCTTCCACAATGATGGATTCTTGGGAGAAGAATATGGAGACCGCCCTGGATCCTCTGGCTTCAAATGGATCGCTGATCCCATCGATGGAACCAGAAATTTTATCCGCGGAGTCCCTCTTTGGGGAACATTGTTAGGTTTGGAATATCGTGGAGATTTGGTTGCTGGTGTCTGCTCATGCCCTGGAACGGGTCAGACATGGCATGCGATGCGAGGGCATGGTGCCTGGCTGGGTAATACGAAAATCAATGTAAGCTGTGTAAATATATTGAAGCAATCACATATTTACTATTCAAGCATTTCTTATTTTGACAAGCATGGTAAAGCCTCAGCCTTTCTTGATCTCGTCAGGGACACTGAGCGGCAACGAGGGTTTGGAGATTATTTTGGGTTCATGCTGGTCGCTCAGGGTGCAGGCGAAGTCATGATTGATCATGGCGTTCATGCATGGGATGTGGCCGCATGCAAGCCTATTATAGAAGAAGCAGGTGGGAAAATGACCAATTGGGATGGCGGTTGGGATGTTTTCAAGCCTGATGTTATTGCTTCAAATGGGATATTGCATGATTTTGTTGTGAAGTCACTTGGGTGATCTAGTATGCACTTCCCCTTTTCTGTTCGCTGGGTAGGAAACGCCGACACCGGTTACCTGGAGCTTTTGGATCAAACATTACTGCCATTGGAAGAGCGCATCCTGAAGATCGCCGACGCATCTGTGGCCCGTGAAGCCATCACCAGCTTGAGGGTTCGTGGGGCTCCAGCGATAGGAGCTGCTGGAGCCTATGCCTTGGTTTTGTCAGCACGAGGAATTACTGATTCCGATCAATGGCATGAAAAACTCACACAACAAGCCGTCTGGCTCAACGATTCCCGTCCCACTGCGGTCAATTTGTCATGGGCCTTGAACCGCTTGGTCCAACAAGACGCCAAGAATCCTCACCTTGACCTGATCACCCGAAAGGAAAATTTGCTTAACGAAGCAAACCGAATCGTTGAAGAAGATCGCGAAATGTGCGAATGCATGGGCAAAAATGGTGCTGCCCTGATTGGGGAGGGATATGGAGTATTAACTCATTGCAATACCGGATTGCTTGCAACGGCGGGTGAAGGCACCGCTCTTTCAGCGATGTACTATGCCCATCGGTTAGGTGTGCAGTTTCAGGTTTATGCCGATGAAACACGACCTTTGTTGCAAGGATCAAGATTGACAACATGGGAACTACATCGAGCGGGGATCGATGTCACCTTGATCTGCGAAGGAATGGCAGGAATGCTGATGAGTCAAGGAAAGATTCAGTTGATTATGGTTGGCGCCGATAGAATTGCTCAAAATGGAGATACAGCGAACAAGGTTGGAACCTATGGCTTATCTATCTTGGCCAATTTTCACAAAGTTCCATTTTTTGTTGTAGCTCCTTCCTCAACTTTTGACCACAAACTGAAAGATGGATCAGAAATACCTATCGAACAAAGAAAAGCCGAGGAAGTTACAACTGTCTTTGGCCAAAGGATTGCCCCTGCGAGCGTTAAAGTTTTTAATCCGGCATTTGATGTGACACCTGGAAGTTTGATCACTGGAATCGTTACTGAAAAAGGAATCATCAAGCCGGTCAGTAGAGAATCCATTCTGAATCATTGGAAATGATGTCATTGGAGCAATTTCAAGGATGGACAGAAACTGTAAGATCTAATGGTTACTACTTGATGAGCTGGCTTATCAAGCCAATGCAATTTCAGGAGAATGATTATGTATTTGTTGAGAAAGTTGTGCATTGTTTCTGTTTTTTTTCTTTGGGAACCCGTACTGCAAGCTCAGCAATGGGGTTCATTAAAAGGAAGGGTTATTTGGGCAGGAACAGAGTCACCAGATCCCGAAAAAGTAAAAGTTGATAAGGACCAAGATCACTGCCTGTCAAAAGGCGGTATCAATTCAGAAAAATTTGTAGTTAATCCCAAAAACAAGGGCGTGAAATGGGTCTTTGCATGGCTTGTTGATCCGAAAGACGCCAAGGGCAAAATCCCGGTTCACCCTTCCCTCGATGAACCTTCGGCCAAGGAAGTTGTTATTGATCAACCCTGTTGCAAATTCGAACCTCATGTTTTAGGTCTGCGAGAAGGACAAATTTTGGTTGCGAAAAATAGCTCACCGATTCCGCACAATGTAAATTTGGTTAGCGTGGGAAAAAATCCATCGAAAAATGAAATCATTCCTCCTGGACGAGCCGTCAAAGTGGAAGGATGGGTTTCAGCAACCGCTCCAACCTTGGTCAAGTGCGACATCCACCCATGGATGATTGGGTATATTCGGGTTTTCAATCACCCATACTTTGCAATCACTGATGATGATGGGAATTTCGAAATGAAAAATGCGCCCGTCGGTGAATGGAACCTTGTGATTTGGCAGGAGGAAGCCGGTTGGGTTACTGGAGACCGAAAAGGAATACCAGTAAAAATTTCTTCAGGTGAAAACAAACCCATTTCGATAGATCTTAAATCATCGAAATAACCGAAGATATATTGGCGGTGGAAATGATTCCGCCGCCAATATTTTTAAATGATCAAAAGGGCAGACATCAACTTTTTCTGGATAATGCAGCCGATACAAAGCTTGAAAACAGGGGATGAGCCTTCGTTGGTTTTGACTTGAATTCAGGGTGACATTGAACAGCAAGATACCATGGATGAGAGGGTAATTCCACTACTTCAACCAATTTGCCATCCGGGCTGGTCCCGCTAAATGACAACCCCTTGTTTTCGAAATCCTTTCTGTAAGCCCCGTTAAACTCATATCGGTGCCGATGTCTCTCAGACACTTCAAGCATTCCATAACATCGATGCGCAAGGCTGCTTGGTGAAATGACGCAAGGGTATAAGCCAAGCCTCATAGTTCCACCAAGGTCAGTCTTGGTGAACTGATCATCGAGAAGACATACGACTGGGAATCGAGTGCCTTGATCGATCTCTGTTGTATTGGCATCAGCATAACCAAGCACATTTCTTGCGAACTCAATGATGGCGCATTGAAGTCCCAAGCATATCCCAAAAAAAGGAATTTTATTTTCTCGTGCATATCTGATGGCTTCAAGCTTGCCGGGAATCCCACGATATCCAAATCCACCCGGAACGAGAACACCATCCACTCCAGCCAGTACTCCCGAAGCGTTTCCGGAAGTGATCTCTTCACTGTCGATTCTTCGAACAATAACGCGTGCCTTGTTGGCGATTCCCGCATGCTCCAAGGCCTCATAGATCGATTTGTATGCATCCGAATGACTGATGTACTTTCCTACTACGGCAATAGTCGTTTCTTTCCGTGGATTGAGAAGCCCATTAAGAAGACCTTTCCAATTACTGATATCAAGTGGACGCCCTCCCAACGCAAGCTTTTCAACAATCAGCTCATCCATCAGATTTTCACTAAGTGACAATGGCACTTCATAAATACTGAATTCCTTGTCCCTTTCTTCAATGACAGCTTTTCGCTCGACATTGCAAAAAAGAGCTATTTTTTGCTTCATGTCCTCACTCATGGCTCTTTCCGTCCGACATACCAAGATGTCAGGTTGCACTCCAATTTGCCTTAACTGGCCGACACTTGTTTGGGTTGGCTTTGTCTTGGCTTCACCTGCTGCCTTGAGGTACGGCACCAGTGTCAGATGCACATAGAGACAATGGTGCTTCCCAACATCCAATGCGAATTGCCGAATGGCTTCTAGATATGGCAAACCCTCGATATCACCAACGGTTCCACCAATTTCAGTGATGACAACATCAACATTTGGCCCTCGAAGCTTGTGGATCGCTCCCTTAATTTCATCTGTCACATGGGGAATGACCTGAACCGTTTGACCTAGGTATTCTCCCCTTCTCTCTTTTTGGATGATGGATTGATAAATTTTGCCGGTCGTGAAGTTGCAATCCCTAGAAAGCGGCGCGTTGGTGAATCTTTCATAATGACCGAGGTCTAAATCAGTCTCAGTACCGTCATCAAGCACATAAACTTCCCCATGCTGGTACGGACTCATTGTTCCGGGATCGACATTCAAGTATGGATCAAATTTTTGCAATCGAACATTTAATCCACGATGTTCAAGGAGCATGCCCAAGGAAGCACTAGTCAGGCCCTTCCCAAGGGAACTCACAACACCACCAGTAACAAAAATGTGCTTGGTCATGGCATTCCATATTTGTAAGGCGTTATTGTTTCTTACTCATCAGGTCGACAAATTTCTCGTAATCCTGAGGCGTGTCTATTCCGAATCCACGGGCATGAACCAGTCCGACCAGGATTGAAAAGCCGTGGCCAAGAACCCTCAGTTGCTCTAACTTTTCTATCTGCTCAAACGGATGAACAGGAATTGATCTCAATGATAAAAGAAAATCGCGGCGATAACAGTAAATCCCCAAATGCCTGAGAAAATTCCTGCCGTTACTAATCAAGTCAGGTGATCCATCCCTGACATGAGGAATCGGACTTCGACTGAAATACAAGGCTTTTTGGTTATCATCTCGAACAACTTTGACAACTGAGGTACTGAAATACTCGTCCAAGGAAATCAAAGGAGTCCCCAAAGTAGCCATGGGAACTGATGGATGATCAATGAGAAGGTTGAAAAGCGTATCAACGGATTCAGGATCTACAAGCGGCTCGTCACCTTGCAAATTCAAAAATAAATCCCCCTGAACTCTGGATGCAATTTCAGCGACCCGATCAGTTCCACTGGCATGATCAAATCTTGTCATTTCGGCGCGGGCGCCAAAACCAATACATGCTTTAAAAATTTGATGATCGTCGGTTGCGATAATAACTTCCTCAGCCACCTTGCTTTGAATGGCGCGCTCAAAAACATGTTGGACCAGATATTTACCTGTGCGATTAAGTAATGGTTTAGCGGGCAATCTGGAAGAACCGAGCCTAGACGGAATAACAACTACGCAGCGCATCGAAAGTTGCCTCCGGCATCACGGAAATGGCTTATCCTTGCCAATACTTAGATTACCAATTTAAGGATTCATGGTCATGCAGACGGAAAGCCAGCTCAACAACCAAATTGAATATTTAGTGATTGCCGCCCATCCTGATGACGCGGAAATTAGCGTGGGTGGAATACTTGGAAACTTAATTGATGAAAAAGCAACAGTTGGAATTTTAGACCTGACAAACGGAGAACCAACACCTCATGGAAGTATTGAGATAAGGGCGAAGGAAACCGCCGCGGCCTCTGCAGTCCTTGGAGTTTCCTGGAGACAAAATTTAGGCTTAGAAAACAGAAAACTAGAAAATAGTTTGGAAAATCGTGAAAAAATTGCATCAATTCTTCGACAAATAAGACCCAGGGTCATTATGACCCATCATCCGATAGACACCCACCCAGATCATGTTGCAGCAAGCCAAATTGTCGATGGAGCAAGATTTTGGTCGAAACTATCAAAAACCAATATGCCTGGTGATCCATGGTATCCATCGACAGTACTACATTTTTATTCCATACATCTGCTATCGATGCCTATACCTAAAGTAGTCATTGATGTCTCATCAAAATTTAAAAAGAAATTACAAGCACTATCCTGCTATGCGTCACAATTAATAATCGGAAAAACAGTAGGAATTAGGTCTCCCATTGCTGAAATTGAAACAATGGGGCGATTATGGGGACGAACGATTAACAAGGAATATGGAGAACCATTGGATTGCCGAGAAGAAATTGGTCTTGGTTCAGTAAGTTCTATTTTCTAATCATCCGATAATTCGGCCGGGAGCACTTATTCCATGAAAATCGAAAATAGGATTTAGTTATCGATAATTATTGAAAAATTTAAGTGAAGTAAATCATAAAAAGATTACATTATCCGAATAAATAAAAGATTAAATGGATACAAGCCGTGAATCATGACATTTTTGTATTAGCATTAATAAAAAACTCCGAGCGATTTATTTTTATATATGATTTGGCATCATCTGATATGCTTTTGGATTCCTTAAATGAGTCCTCTTGTGATGACCATTGTCATTTAAATGGCTTTGATATAGCCATTTTGACTGGTAAAATGAGAGAGCAAGTTGGTGGAAAGTTATTTGGTTCACCGGTAAAACAATAATGGTTTTAGATTCATTTAGAGTCCCAATCAAATCTCTCAACAAGCATTTATCTGATTTTTTAAGACATCTTAGGCTTGAGAAAAATGCGTCAGTCAATACTGTTAAATCTTATAGGGAGGATATATCTCAAGCGATTTATCATCTTGAATTTCAGCTAGGGCGTCACAATAATATATCAAGAATTACCCCGAGAAATCTTAGAGCCTGGATGGCTTGGTTGCAAGAACAAGGCTACGCTCGCTCAACAATGTCCCGCCGGCTTTCAGCCGTTAGGGCTTGGTTTAAATATTTGCGTAAAACTGACGTTCTAAATTTAAATCCAGCCGATGGATTAAGAGGCCCTCGCAAAGAAAAAAAGCTTCCGAAGTTTTTGCCAAAAAATGAACTTGTCAATTTTTTAGTTGCTATACCTGATCTGACAGGAATGGATTCAAGAGATCGGGCCCTGTTTGAAACAGCATATTCATCAGGAGTTCGTGTTAGCGAGTTGGTTGGGTTGAATTTACAAGACATCGATTTACAGGAAGGATTTGCAATCGTTCGGGGTAAAGGCAAAAAAGAGCGATTGGTACTGCTTGGTCCTCCCTCAATAAAAGCACTTAGGGAATGGATAGAGGAAAGGGCTAGAAGAGCTGTGCCCAAAAGTGGCAGTGCTTTATTTCTTAATAAAAATGCAACAAGGTTGAGTGATCGGTCAGTCCGCCGCCTCCTTCATCGTAGATTGGCAACTGCAGGTCTACGGCAAGACATGTCTCCCCATAGTATCAGGCACAGTTTTGCAACCCATATGCTTGATTCGGGAGCCGATATTAGGTCCGTTCAAGAACTTCTTGGTCACAAAAGTTTAACAACAACACAAATTTATACACATTTAACAACTAATAGATTGACTCAAGAATATCGCAAGGCTCACCCCCGTGCGTGAAACCTCCGAGCATTTCATTTTCTGCTTGAAATAATCAAACCATTTAATCTCCACCAAAAGCTATAAGAGGCTATTACTTAACCTTGCTCAGCGGATCCAGCAGATCATGATATATCCAATTGTCAGGAAAGCCTGATGGATGTCAGCGCGCTTCTCATAACGAACCCTGAGTCGCCGTTGCTGGAAGAGCCATGCGAAGACGCTTTCGATGATGGAACGATGCTTGCCCAGGCCGCTTCCGTGTTCGGTGTTCCGTCTCGCGATCCCCGGGATGATCCTTCTTTGCCTGAGCGGTTTGCGGATCTTATCCTCGGCATCATAAGCCCGGTCTGCGTACAGGGAGTCGGGCCTGCGTCTCCTCCCGCCCCCCGGCCTCTTGATGGAGGGATTGGAATCGACCAATGGCATGGCGGCTTGGGAATCATGAATATTCGCGCCGGTATGGATCAACGCGAGTGGGACGCCTTGGCCGTCGCTGATGACATGCCTTTTCGACCCGTTTTTGCCTCGATCAGT
>Ga0194134_10000681_pt1 | contig 51730 bp, 19 predicted proteins | sample TA2KigOff0mmetaG_FD_148602 | JGI IMG/M metagenome (GOLD analysis project Ga0194134, IMG submission 148602) | Freshwater microbial communities from Lake Tanganyika, Tanzania - TA2015056 Kigoma Offshore 0m | ecosystem: Environmental > Aquatic > Freshwater > Lake | place: Tanzania: Lake Tanganyika... | reverse complement strand
AGAGCAGGTCCATCACGGTGTACACGGTCACCTGCGGCCGGTTCGGGATCACCGCCATCCGCTGCTCGATCACCGCCGTCGTCGCCGGGGTGGAACCGCTGAAGGGAGTGAACCGCACCTCACGGCTTTTGAGCCAGGCTGCCGCCTTGTTGCTCAACCCGCACGCACGGATGAACCCGTCCCGGTCGAGGACCGGATGGCCGGGGTTGGACAGTCGGTAGGGCGTGTACTTGCGTTGGATCTCCTCCTGGAAGGCAGGACCCTCGATTTCGCCGCTCAGTTGACGGGCTTTCCTCAGGGCCTTGAAGGCCACCGGAGCGATCATCGACATCAGGATGCCGATGATCGCCATGACACAGAGCAGTTCGATGAGAGTGACCGCCCGGGCGGTGGCTCCCGCCGATCGTCGGGTGCCGCGACCTGCGCAGTGACGGTCGGGATCGGCCGCCTGCCGGCGACCGGTGGCGGCACCCGCGAGCCTCCGGAACCGGATCCCGAGGTGGACCGTCATCGGAGCACCTCAGACCCGTCAGTTGGTCTTGAGGACCTCGACGAAGGCCTCCTGCGGGATGTCCACCGAGCCGACGGACTTCATGCGCTTCTTGCCCTCACGCTGCTTCTCCAGGAGCTTGCGCTTGCGGCTGATGTCGCCGCCGTAGCACTTGGCCGTCACGTCCTTGCGCAGCGCGCTGACCGACTCGCGGGCGACGATCTTGCCGCCGATGGCCGCCTGGATGGCCACCTGGAACTGCTGCCTCGGGATGACTTCCTTGAGCTTGGCCGCGAGGTTGCGCCCCCGGGCCTCGGCCTTGGAACGGTGCACCAGGCTGGAGAAGGCCTCCATCACCTCGCCATTGACGAGCATGTCGAGCTTCACCATGTCGCTGGCCTCCATGCCATCCGGCTCGTAGTCCATCGAGCCGTAGCCCCGGGTGATGGACTTGATGCGGTCGTGGAAGTCGATGAGGATCTCGTTCATCGGGATCCGGCAGGTGAGCATCACGCGCCGGGTATCGAGCGTCTCGGTGTTCTTGATGAACCCGCGCTTCTCGGAAATCAGCCCCATGATGTCGCCCAGGTTCTCGCCCGGGGTGATCACGAAGGCCTTCACGATGGGCTCCAAGACCGTCTCGATGTAGGTGACATCGGGCATGAAGGCCGGATTGTCGACCTGCTTGATGGTGCCGTCGGTCATCTGGACCTGATACACGACGCTCGGGTAGGTCGCGATGATGTCCATGTCGAACTCCCGGCGCAGGCGCTCCTGCACGATCTCCATGTGGAGCAGGCCCAGGAATCCACATCGGAGGCCGAAGCCCAGCGCCGCCGAGCTCTCGGTCTGGAAGGTCAAGGCCGAGTCGTTGAGCTGCAGCTTGGCGATGCTGACCTTGAGGTTCTCGTAGTCGGCCGTGTTGATGGGGTAGATGCCCGAGAAGACCATCGGGTGGATCTCTTGGAACCCGGGCAGCTCGGACGAGGGATTGCGCGGGTCGGTGATGGTGTCGCCGACCTTCACCTCACGCGGCGTCTTGATGTTGGCCGTGATGTAGCCCGTCTCGCCGACAGTCAACTGGTCGCGCGTGTAGGGCTTGGGCTTGAAGGAGCCGACCTCCTTGATCTCCACCGTGCGGCCCGAGTGCAGCAGCTTCACCATCATGCCGGGCTTCAGGGTGCCGTTGGTCACGCGGACCAGGATGACCACGCCCTTGTAGGTGTCGAAGTAGCTGTCGAAGATGAGCGCCTGGAACGACTTGGCGTCGGTCGGCTTCGGTGCCGGCAGGCGGTGGATGATGGCCTCGAGGATGTCGGGGATGCCAATGCCCTCCTTGGCGCTGGCGAGGATGGCGTCCTCGCCGGGGATGGCCAGGATGTCCTCAAGCTGCTGCTTGGCCATCGGGATGTTGGCATGCGGCAGGTCGATCTTGTTGATCACCGGGATGATCACCAGTCCCTGCTTCATCGCCAGGTGCACGTTGGCCACGGTCTGGGCCTCGACCCCCTGGGCGGCATCGACGATGAGCAGCGCCCCTTCGCAGGCGCTCAGCGAGCGGCTCACCTCATAGGCGAAGTCGACGTGTCCCGGGGTGTCGATCAGGTTCAGCTCGTAGCGTTCCCCGTTCTTGGCCTGGTAGTACATCGTCACCGGATGGGCCTTGATGGTGATGCCCCGTTCCTTCTCGAGGTCCATCGCGTCGAGGTGCTGCTCCTGCAGCGTCCGGTCCTCGACGGTGCCCGTGGACTGGAGCAACCGATCCGACAGGGTGGTCTTCCCGTGGTCGATGTGGGCGATGATGCTGAAATTGCGAATGTGTGCGGCGTCCATCTTGATGCAGGACCGGCCGGAAGCGGGCGGCCCTTGTGGGGCACACACCGACTCCTCGACAGGAGCGGGGAACATACCGGCCGAGCCCCGTTTGGAAAGCCCAACATTGGCGCCTTGGGGCGCTTCCTGCGGGCCCCGGATCGCAGCCGCCGCCAAGGGTTCCGTCGCCGGATCGGACGGGATCCTCAGGACGATCCGACCTCGGGGCCGGCCCGCGGCCCGTCGCCCTTCAGGCCGCCGGGCGGGACATGACAAGGCGCCGCCATCCCTCGGGCCCCAGCGCCCGCAGGGTCTTCAGGTTCCTGGCCACGATGGCCTCGGCCGGTTCGCCCGACCGGATCGCCCGCTCGACGGACTCCTCGCGCAACAGGTGCAGCGTCGGGTAGGGCGAACGGTTGGTGAAGTGGCTCATGTCGGCAGGGTCTTCACCCGCGAACAGATAACCCGGGTGGAAGCTGGCGATCTGGACCACGCCTTCCAATCCCATGCGGACGAGCAGCGCATCGGCCTCGCCGAGGAACTCATTGTACTTGAGGAAATCCCCGAGCACCCCGGGGTGGATGAGCAGCGTCGTCTCGATGCGCGCCGGATCGTGGGACACCAACTCCCGCAGCGCCGCCTCCAGGTCCGAGGCCAGGGCCGTGGTCGTCGTCGCCGCGCTGACCCGGAAGGTGATCCGGTTCCGGACGTACTCCGCCCGGGCGAAGGGGCACAGGTTCAGTCCGATCACCGCCCGCTCCAGCCAGAGTCGGGTGGCGGAGATCACCGGTTCATGTTCCGGGAGCAGCGGGCCGGCGGGAGCCGCGGAAGCCGGGGCCGTCAGGGGACCCGCCCCATCGCTGGGCGCTTCGGATCCGCTCATCGGGTGGGCGATTCGATCCGGTAGAGCGCCTGGTCTGTCCGCAGGAAGAGCGACCGCCCCACCACGGCGGGCGTGGCCAGGATCCGGCCGGACACCCGGTTGGTGGCGATCGGCTGGAATCGGGTCCCGGGCTCGAGTACCAGCACCGTTCCCTCCCGCCCCGGCAGGTAGATGTGCCCGCCGGCATGCAGGGGCGAGGCGTTGTGGTTGCCACCGAGGCGCTCGCGGAAATGCTCGGTTCCGGTCCGGGCATCGAGGCAGGTCAGGAACCCGCCGGAGTCGGCGACGAAATACAGCTCGTCGCCCACCAGCAGCGGGGACGGCATGGTCGGCGCCCCCTTCGAGTACTTCCACCGGTGCAGCGGCTGCGGCTTGGCATCGAGCTGGATGGCCTGGATCTCGGGCTTCATGAACCCGGTGCTCAGGTAGGCCACCCCGTCGCGGAACACCGCTCGGGCCGAGTGCGAGAACCCCAGCTGCCCGTAGCGGACCTTCCAAAGTTCCCGGCCGGTCGCCGGGTCGTAGCCGTAGAGCCAGTCCGCCCCCTGTGATACCACCTGCTCCCGCCCGTCGAGGGTCACGATGGCCGGCGTGGCGTAGCTCTTCTTGAGCTGGGGGTTGGAGGCCATCTCCCCGGATCGCCGGGTCCGCCAGGCCACGCGGCCTGAGGCCGTGTCCAGGGCCACGATGGATTGGTCGTCGCTGCCATCGAGATGGAAGATCAGTCGGTCTTTCCAGAGGATCGGCGAGCTGCCGGGACCGTTCTCGTGCATGATCCGCAGCGTCGCATTGGTCCAGAGCAACCGGCCTGAGCGGATGTCCACGCAAGCCGTGCCGAAGGTGCCGAAGTGGAAGTAGGCCCGGCCGGATTCCAGCACGGGGGTCGGCGAGGCGTAGCTGTTGAGCTCGTGGACCCACTGGGGCTCGCGCTCCGAGAAAATCCTCAGGTCATGCAGGATGCGGCCGGTGTCGCGGTCGACGCACAGCGCATGCAGGTCGACCTTTTCCAGGAGCACCAGCGGCTGGTCGGCGGTGTTGGCGGCCAGTCGACGCTTCACATCCTCGGGCTTGGCCGCCGTCTCGTGGGCCGCGGTCATCCAGATCTGGCGGCCATCGATCACGGGCGAGGACCAACCCCGGCCCGGCAACGGGGCCTTCCACACCACACCCTCGGTCTCGCTCCAGCGGAGGGGCGGATGGGCTCCGGGCGCGGCGTGTCCCTGACCATCGGGACCGCGCCATTGGGGCCACTCGGGGGGTGCCGAACGGAGGTCGAGGGCCGCAAGAAGGGCCAAGAGGCTCAGGCTTCGAAATGCCGCTGCAAGGAGGCGTGTCATGGAATCCCGTTCCGGAGCGGGGCGGCCGCCCCTGACTCCCTGACGATGGTGGCGGCAAGCCGGTCCGCCGTTCCAGAGAAACCCGGCGCCGCCGGACGTCCGAGGCGTGGGTGGGGAGCTCGCCCTGGGGTGGGCCGGTCCACCTGGCGGCACGGACCTGCGGCCGGTTCAGGGACGGTCTGGGACGGTTCTGGGGCTGGCGTCCGCGCCGGATCGGTGGTAGAACCACCCCTCCAGTGCGCCCCCTTGAAGGGACATTGCCCTGTTCATGGCCACCAAAGTCATCCGGAAAAAGGCGATCGGCGTCGAGCCCGTCGAACCCGCCGTCACCCCGCCGACCTATGTCGCCGCGGAGACAGCCTTCCTCACGAAGCCCAAGCTGACGTCCAAGTCCAAGAAACGGGACATTCCCGAGGGGCTGTGGACCAAATGCCCCAAATGCGACGGGCTGATCTACGACAAGGACCTCGACTCGAACCTCAAGGTCTGCCCCAAGTGTTCGTACCATTTCAAGATCGGCGCCCGGGAGCGCATCCACTCGATGGTGGAGACCTGTTCCTTCGAGGAGATGGACGCCCGGATGGAGAGCGTCGACGTGCTGAGGTTCAGCGGGGCCGCCAGTTATGAGGCCAAGCTGGCCGCCTACCGGAAGAAGATGTCGATGCTCAAGGATGCCGTGGTCACCGGCGTGGGGTGCATCGGGACCCACCGGGTCGCCCTGGGGGTGATGGATTTCCAATTCCTCGGGGGTTCCATGGGATCGGTCGTGGGCGAGAAGCTGGCCCGCCTGATCGAGACGGCGACCGACCGTGGCATCCCGCTGATCATCGTGTCCACGAGCGGTGGAGCGCGCATGTACGAGGGCATGTTCAGCCTCATGCAGATGGCCAAGACCTGCGGCGCGCTGGCCTACCATGCCAAGCAACGCCTGCCCTACATCAGCGTGCTCACCGACCCGACGACGGCGGGCGTGATGGCCAGCTACGCGAGCGTCGGCGACCTCATCCTCGCCGAACCGGGGGCCACCATCGGCTTCGCCGGGCGCCGGGTGGTGGAGGCGACCACCCAATCGGAATTGCCCGCCGACTTCCAGACGGCGGAGTTCCTGATGAAGCACGGGCTGATCGACGCCATCGTGTCCCGACTGGAGATGAAGTCGCGCCTGAGCGCGTACCTCGACTACCTGATGGTGGGCCGGCGGCCGGCCTGAAGAGGCGCTCGGTTTGCGCAAAACGCAACGTCGTCAGAACATCAGAACGCCCGGACGCCAAGGCGGCGACGGCGCCCCCGACCGCAGACCGCCAACCGGGGCGTGGGTTGCCGGGCTTGGCGCACCAACCACCGCCAGAATCCCGGCTTGGGACCTGCGGGCCGGCGTCTCGAGGTTCCGAGACGCGTTCAGCGGGAGCGGGATCGCCCATTCCGGGCCTTGCCACCGGGATGCCCGGGTGCCGGGTTGTTCGGTCGACGCCCCCGGGCCGGACCGCCGGCAGGGGCCGGCGCACCGGCTGGACCGGCTGCCGTGCCACCGGCCTTCCGTGCGTACCCGACCGATTTCGCTCCCTTGCCACCCGGGGAAGAGGGTGACGTTCCGGGCCGGCCGGCCGGCCTTGCCGGGAACCTGCCCGGGATCGGCTTCCCGGACCGGGCGGCCTTCCGGGCCGCCGCCTTTTCGGCCAGCGGCGACAGTCGCCGTTCTCCCCCCTCGCGCTTGTGGGCGAAGGGTTGCTTGCGGAATTTGCGCACGGGCTCGATCGTCTTGGGGCGGGGCTTCGGCGCGAGGACGATCGGACAGCCCTCGTAGCCGAAGGCGGCCCGCATCTCGCCGGTGAGGTACTTCAGGTAGGGCGCGCTGAACAGCTCGTCGCGATTCACGAACAGCAGGAAGGTCGGCGGAGCCTGCCGGACCTGAGTGGCGTAGTAGAACCTGAGCCGGTGACCCTGGTCGCTGACCGGCTGGCGCCGCTCGATGGCGTCGTTGATCGTGCGGTTGAGGATCGCCGTGGGCACCTTCTGGCCCAACTGGCTGGACACGTAGCGCACGGCCTCGAGCAGGCGGTCGAGCTGGAAGCCGTCCTTGGCCGAGGTGAAGATGACCGGAGCGTAGTCGAGGAAGAAGAGCCGCTCCTGCACCCACTGGCCGAACTCGGCCAGCGTCGTGAGGCGCTTCTGACGGTCGTCCCGGTCGCGCTGCTTCAGGCTCCTGGCCCGGACCTCCTCCTCGCGGGCCTTGCGGACATCCGCCGCCACCAGGTCCCACTTGTTGACCACGACGATGCAGGCGCGGCGGGACTCGACGATGACGTCGGCGATCTTCTTGTCCTGCTCGGTGATCCCGTTGAGCGCGTCGATGACGAGCACGGCGATGTCGCAGCGGGCGATGGCATCCTTGGTGCGTTCGACCGAGAAATACTCGACCGTGTCGTCGATGCGCCGGGCCTTGCGCACGCCAGCGGTGTCGACCAGCACATACCGTTCGCGGCCCGCCTCCGTGACGATTTCGAAGGGCACGTCGACGGCGTCCCTGGTGGTGCCCGGAATCGCGCTGACGATGACCCGCTGGGCGCCCGTCAGGCGGTTGATGATCGACGACTTGCCCACGTTGGGACGTCCCACGATGGCCAGGCGTTTCGGGCCGGCCGGCCGGCGCGGGCGGGAGGGCTCGGCCTCCCCGGCCTCGGCGCCGTCCGCGGCGGCGACCTCGGCAGGGTCCTCCGAGACGCCATCTACCGTCCCCGACCCTGCCCCGGCCCCGGGATCCCACGGCGGCAGAAAACCGACGGCCGCGTCCATCAGGTCCTCGATGCCGCTGCCGTGGATGGCCGTCACCGGGAAGATCCGCTGGAACCCGAGCGCCGAGAATTCCCCGGCGCCTGCGGTGGCCTGGTGGTTGTCGGCCTTGTTGACCACCACGATCACCGGCTTCTGGACGGTCCGCAGCTTCTTGGCGACCTCCTGGTCGAGCGGAACGATGCCTTCCTGGACATTGACGACCAGTAGGATGACATCGGCCGATTCGATGGCCAGGTCCACCTGCTGCAACGCGGCGGCCGTGATGACATCCTCGGCCTTCTCGCGCCGGAGCAGGCCGATGCCTCCGGTGTCGACGAGGGTGTAGGGACGGCCATGCCACTCCGCCTCGGCCATCACCCGGTCCCGGGTGACGCCCGGCTGGTCGTGGACGATGGCGATGCGCCGGCCGACGATCCGGTTGAAGAGAGCCGACTTGCCGACGTTGGGGCGACCCACGATGGCGATGAGACCTGACACGGCGGGGAAGATGGGGGACCGGCGCGGGGGGCAAAAGCTCTTTGTGGACTGCATGGCCGTCGCCGGGCGCGCACATCGGGCGATCGGCGCGGACAAAAAGCGCCTTCCCATTTCGTCGTCCGCCCTTAGCCTTTTGGCACGTTTGCGGGAACACCCCGCCCTCGGAGACACCGCTCCCAATCGATTCTTATGGCCGCAGACACGTCCGTCGTCGCAACCGTCGAACTGCCACCGCTCCGTCCCCAGGCCCTGAAGTCCCGTCTGGCGGCCACGCCCGGAAACCCTCGCCACGCCGTCGAGGTCCGCGATCGTTCCGGGAAACCGGTGATCCTCGCCGATCCGCGTGCGACCCGGGCGATGGTGGCCCTGATGGATGTGCATGCCGTCGTCGGCGGGGCCGCCTGCCATTGGGGTGGTCCGGCTGCCTTCGCCGAGGTGAGTTCGGCGGTCCATGGCATCCTGTTCGCCCCGTCGGACCGGCCGTGGCATGAGGCCTACCATTTCGTCAACGACGCCGGTCACGCCGAGAACGGTATCTACGCCATCCGGGCCAACTATGGGTTCGACGGGATGACCCCCGACAGCCTCAAGGGCTTCCGCAGCATCCAATCCAAACTCACTGGCCACGGCGAATCTCATTTGAATCCCGAGGGCGTGCTGCTTTCCAACGGGCCGCTCGGGTCCTCCATCGGCCAAGCCCAGGGGCTGGCCATCGCGGACCGGCTGGCCGGCAACCGGAGGACCACGGTGATCCTGATGTCCGATGGCGCGTCCATGGAGGGCGAGGCCAAGGAGGCCTTCGCCGCCATCCCCGGCCTCGCGGCCAAGGGGCGGGTCAACCCGTTCGTCATGATCGTGTCCGACAACGACACGAAGCTCTCCGGTCGCATCACCGCCGATTCGTTCTCCATGCAGCCCACCTTCGAGGCGCTTGCGCCCTTGGGCTGGGATGTCCGCAAGGTTGAGAACGGCCACGACCTTCAGGCCGTCTACTCGGCCGTGGAAACCGCATTCGCCGACGCGGAGGCCCACCCCGAGAAGCCGGTCTGCCTTTGGCTGAAGACGATCAAGGGCCATGGCATCAAGGCCACCGAGCAGAACGCCGCCGGCGGCCACGGGTTCCCTCTCGCCAACGGCGAGAAGATCGTCGACTGGTTGACCGAGATCTACTCGGGCCACGCCGTTCCGGCCGACCTGCTGGCCTGGGGACAGGCCCTCCGGACTGATTGGGAAACCAAGGAGGCGCAGAAGAAGGCCAAGGCGGCGGCCGCCCCCGCACCTGCCATCGCCGCCCCTGCCGTGAAGAAGGACAAGGTGCAGGCCGGCTTGGCTGCGGGCGCCATCAAGGCCGCCCAAGCCGGGTATCCGGTCTACTCCGTGAGCTCGGACGTCCAAGGAAGCACGGGCATCAGCACCTTCCAGAAGGCGACCGGCCGCTTCATCGAGGTCGGCATCGCCGAGTCCAACATGGTCAGTGTCGCCGCCGGTCTCGCCAAGGTCGGGTACATCCCGATTGTCGACACCTTCGGCCAGTTCGGTGTCACCAAGGGCAACCTGCCGCTCACCATGGCGGCCCTGTCGCAGGCGCCGGTGATCTCCATGTTCTCGCATGTGGGTTTCCAGGATGCCGCCGACGGCGCCAGCCACCAGGCCACCACGTATCTCGCGGCCGTCAGTGCCATCCCGCACACCCTCGTCATCGCTCCCAGTTGTGCCAAGGAAGCCGAGGCCTTCATGGAAGCGGCGATCCGCCGCATCGGCGACGACAGGGCGGCCGGCGGCGACGGTGAGAGTGTCGTCTTCTTCGTCGGCCGGGAGAACTATCCCGTCGAATGGGCCCCGGGGGCCAACTACGCCTGGGGCAAGGCCCAGGTGATCGAAGAAGGCACGGACGTGGTCCTCATTGGCAGCGGTGTCCTGTTCAGCAAGTGCCTCGAGGCTGCCAAAATCCTGGCGGCCGCGGGCAAATCGGCCACGGTGATCAACAACCCGTTCATCAATCGGGTCGATGTCGAGACCCTTGGCGTGGCCGTCCGTCGCTGTGGAGGCCGTCTGGTGACCATCGAGGACCACCAGGTCATCGGGGGCATGGGCGCCCAGGTCAGCCATGCCTTGAGTCGCGCGGGCATCAGCCACCGGATCACCAGTTTGGGCATCCAAGGAGAGTTCGGCCAAAGCGCCTACCTCGCCGAGGAGCTTTACATCCAGCACGGCATGACCGGCGCCAAGATGGCGGAGGCCGCCTTGGCTTTGGCGGCAGGCTGAAGGAGAGCCCTTGGCTTCGGGGCGGACGGCCAATCCGGCTCAGGCATCCCGCTGGGGCCCCCTTGGGAAATCATGCGGCGCTGCTTCGCCACCCGGGCCATCCGGGCCACGCGGTTGGGTGGGTTCAACCCACCACATCGACCCGCAGGTCGCGTAAAGCCATCAGGCCCGGCAGGGGCACTGCCCGGATCGGGCGCGCTCCGCTCTTGCGGCGTGGGCCGAAGCGTTGGCGGTACCGGATGAAGACCCCGTCCACAAACTCCTTCGACCCCAGCACCACTCCGTCGGTCATATGGCGGATCCTCAAGCGGAGGATCTTCGCCCCGCTGAGTCGCCCGCCGTCCTTGAGCGCCTTCCGGATCGTCTCACGGTCGAGAGCCTTCTTCCCGCTATGCCCGGACTCCGCCGACCGCAGCAGCAGACCGCTACGGTATTCGGCCGAGGCCTCGGTCCAGGTCCTGCCCTGCAGGAAGCTCATCAGACCTCGGCGCACCTGACCATTGGCTCCGCACACTGCGGCAGCGTACCCGCAATGACGGTACTCCTTCGGGTCCTCCACCAGACCTGCGCGCACCGGATTCAGGTCGATGTAGGACGCCACCGTCTGGAGCGCGTTGGGGCAATCCTCCACCAGCACACTCTTGAATCGCTCCGCCCAGAGCGTCCCGAAGCGATCGGAATGTTGGTTGAACCACCGACTGAACCGCTGCTTGAACTCCTTCATGAACACCGACACATCGCCCATCCGTCCGAGCAGCGTCTGCCGCACGTGCAGATCGATGCGCCCACGCTTCTCAAACCCCTCACGAGCCAGAACGCTCAGGATGCCCTTTTTCCCATAGAATCCCTCGGTCCTTTGCAGAAGTTCACCATCGGAAAGCTCCCTGGCTGCAGGCACCCGGATGAGCAGGTGGAAATGGTTGGCCATCATGCAGTAGGTGATCACCTCGAGCCCACAGAATGCCGCCAGCGACATGAGGATGCCGGACATTTTCTCCCGGCAGGCCTCGTTCAGCAATTTCTCTCCAGCGACGGTCCGCGACATGCAGTGATACACCGCTGAACATCCCGAATCCCCCTTGATCCGCGCCAACCTCATGTTCCGAGGATAGGAACCCTGCCCAAGAAAGCAACAACTTTGAACCTGTCACTCTATTTGCACGGATTTGATGGTTGCAGGGGGCTGTTTCGGGGGGTAGTCGATACGTCTACGTATGAAAAATGGTTCAGTGGGTTCAGGTTCCTGGGATCTGACCACGATCCTGGTGCTGGTGGTGGCAGCCATCGGGTTTCTGTTCGACACCTATGAGCTGCTCCTCCTGCCGTTGATCGCGGCTCCGGCGATTTCGGAGATCCTGCAGTTGCCGACCAATCACCCGGATGTGACCGCCTGGGTCGGACGGCTGCTTTGGATCGCTGCCCTGTGCGGCGGGATATTTGGCTTGATCGGCGGGTGGCTGACCGATCGGTTGGGACGCAAGACGGTTCTGGCCCTGAGCATTGCACTCTATTCCCTGTCACCCGTCGCCGCGGCGTTCAGCACGTCGTTGGAATGGTTCATTTTCTTCAGATGCGCCACCTTCGTCGGGGTCTGCGTCGAGTTCGTGGCCGCGATCACCTGGTTGGCCGAGTTGTTCCCGGACAAGGGGCGGAAGGAGAAGGTGTTGGGCTGGACTCAGGCGTTCGCTTCGGTCGGCGGGCTGTTCGTGACGGTTGTGAACGGATGGATCCTGAAGAATGCGGCCTCGTTCCCCGCATTGCCCGTGCCGGAACCCTTCAACGCCCATGCGGATTGGCGCTACACGCTGATCACCGGGTTGATGCCGGCGATTCCCATCGCGCTGCTCCTTCCGTTCGTCCCGGAATCCCAGGTTTGGAGGGAGCGCAAGGCGGCCGGAACCCTCAAACGGGCCAGTTTCTCGGAACTGTTCTCGCCTGCCCTTCGCCGGGTAACCTGGGTGACGGCGGCGCTTTCGGCATGCGCTTACGGGGTCGCCTTCGGGGCGCTCCAATTGACTCCGACCCGCATCGTGCCCGGTTTGCCGTCCTTGGCGTCCCAGCAACAGCTGCTGCGACCGCTTCAGGCGGAAGCCGGCGAACTGAATCGACAATTGGATTCGGTGCGACCCGCTTTCGAGCAGGCCACGATGGAGGTCCCGGGACTCCGCGAGATGGCCGGACAACGGGCCAAGGTCCGGGTTGCGATGCGGGCCACGGCAAAACGCCTTGCTGAGACCAACACGCCCCCGGAGAAACGCACGTCCATCCAGGCCGAACTGGCCTCCCTGACCAACCGATTCACGGAATTGGATGCGAAGTTGGCGCAACTCACCACCGACAAACCATCCGCGAAGAAGGCCCTGCTCGACCGGGAGAAGGTCCTCGCTCAGCTAGGAGCCAATCGCGCCAAACAGGAGGCCCCGGATGGCGTGGTCAAGACGCGGGGCAAGGACATCCAGTTCTGGCAGGAACTCGGGGGCCTGGGCGGACGCGTCGCACTGGCCCTGTTGCTGGCGGTGGCGATCAGCCGAGGGAACCTGCTGAGGCTCTTCCAGATCCCCGGTCTGGTCGTCCTGCCCTTGACCTATCTGTGGCTCTTCGATCAGGAGCCGGAACTCTTCCAGTGGGGAATCTTCGCCGCAGGCTTCCTGACGGTCGCGCAGTTCAGCTACATGGGCGAATACCTCCCGAAGGTTTTCCCGGTGCACCTCCGGGGTACCGGCGGGAGCTTTGCGACCAACGTGGGCGGCCGGATGATCGGCACCTCCATGGCCCTGGGGACCACGCTCCTTGCGGGCCGACTCGGAGGCACGACGCCCGAATTCGTGGCCAAGGCAGCCGCCATCGTGGGCTGCGCCATGTTCGCCCTCGGGCTGGGCTTGAGCTTCCTGTTGCCGGAGCCTCCGGCCGAGGAGACTCGTCCCTGAGGGGCCGCCGCAGTCGCCTCACGCCGGACCTGCGAACCGGACGGAGCCGACCGGCCCCGGGAGCCCCCCCTCCCCTGAGACGGCGCGGCGGCAGTCACCGCCGGCGGTCCCTGGGGATCCGCCGCACCCTGCATGCCCGTCGCCTCAAACGCCAAGGCCACCCGACGGGATCCGCTGGCCGTGCGCCAGAACCGACGGTTATCCGCAGGGGCCCCTTGCCGTGGTGGAGGCACAACCTCGCCGGCAATAAACCATTGATCGCTGCCGGCGTCTCCAGTCTCCTCCTGCGAATGAGATTCCCCACGCTTGGATCGGCCGTGCTGGCCCTGCTGACGACCCTCCGTGCCGTTGCGTCCGCTGAATCGGAGATGGCGGCGGCGGCACGGAACTTCCTCGCTGCCCTTCCGGACGAACAGAAGGCCACCGCGACCTTCGAGTTCAAGTCGGATGAGCGTGAGAACTGGCATTTTATCCCCAAGGAACGCAAGGGTGTCACCCTTGGGTCGCTCAAGCCCGCCCAGAAACACCTGGCGTTCGCGCTGCTCCAGAGCGGTCTCAGCAGCCGCGGGTTCGCCAAGGCGACAACCATCATGAGCCTCGAACAGATCCTCCAGGAACTCGAGGGCCCGGGCCGGCGCTTCCCCCGCGATCCGGAGCTGTATCATGTCAGCATCTTCGGGGCTCCCGATCCCATCGGAACGTGGGGTTGGCGCTTCGAGGGACACCACCTGTCGCTTAACTTCACCATCGTCGCCGGCCGGTTTGCCGGGGGCACGCCATCGTTCTTGGGAACCAACCCGGCCGAGGTCCGGAAGGGACCCAGGGCCGGCCTCCGGGTCCTGGCCGCCGAGGAGGACATCGCACGCGAACTCCTGCTCTCCCTGAATCCCAGGCAACGGATCCAAACGCTGATCCAGACCAACGCCCCGGATGACATCCTGACCGTGGCCAATCGCACGGCGGACGTGGGCGCAGCCCGTGGGTTGGCGTTCTCGGACATGACCGGCGCCCAGAAGAAGCTCCTCAACCGGCTGATCGACGAATATGTCGGGCGTCTCCGGGGGGATCTCGCGGTGGCCGACACGGCAAGGATCGACGCCGCCGGCCGGGGAAAGATCCGCTTCGCCTGGGCCGGCTCGGCCGAGCGCGGCCAGCGTCATTACTACCGGGTGCATGGCCCCACCTTCCTCCTTGAGTACGACAACACGCAGAACGACGCGAACCATGTCCACGCGGTCTGGCGCGACTTCGGGAACGACTTCGGGCGGGATCTGCTCAAGGAGCATCTGGAGGCTTCGCACCGCCGCCGTTGACCCCCAGGATCGGACCGGGCCCAACCCGGGCCCAAGGATGAATCCATCGGCACCCAACGCAGCCCAGGCGCTCTGGGAACTGGTCCACGAGGGCCCCAGACTGGGGTTCGGGCCGTTGTCCCTATCACCGAAGTTGCAGGGCATCGAGCTTCGCCATGCGCTGGACGACCAGGCCGCCGACGGGTCGCTGGGATCCGTCGACCGGGCCGGTCTGCGCGCGCTGGCCCAGAGCGACGCCCTCGGCCGTTTCCGTCCAAACAAGGCCGCGCCGAACCTCGTCCGCGGGTGGCGTCATCAGGTCGCCGATGCGGCCGCCTTGGAGTCGGCACTGGACGATCTCCTGCCCGGCGGCCTGACCGACTGGCACGCCCTCCGCACGGGTTCGGCCTCACCGGTCGCCTGGCAGGACTTCGTCGACCGCCAGACCGGGATGTACCGTCAAGTCCCCTCGCTCGACGAACCCCAGGCCGAGCAGGTGGCCCGAGCCGGTTGCCACCCGAAATGCTGCCTCCGACGACGGTTCTGGACCATCCGTGCCCGGGGGCCGGAGGCTCCCGCCGGAAAGACCATCGTTCCCTGCCTCGAGCCTTGCGCCCTGGTGCTCGAGTTGGCCCGGCGCGAGCAGAAGGCCAGCGTGTCGGAGGAACGGTCCCAGCTCATCCTCAACCAGGGTGAACTGACCCTCCTCGACCAGTTGTTTGACCGGGCGATCGATGCCCCCGATCGCGCCCTGCGCGAGGGCGACCTCTCGGAGCCCTTGAACCCCAGGCGGGTGCTGCTGCTGCGGGAGAAACTGCTGCCGTGGCTCCCGATGCGCGAGTGACACCCTCCCGCGTGATCCCCCCACGGAGGGCCTGCGGATGCGCCGGGCGCTTTTCGGTTCGCCGCCCACGGGGAGGCACGGTTCAATTGGCGCCGTGAGTTCGCCGATCATCGTCGCCCTGGACCTCCCGTCGGGTTCCGCCGCCCTCGACCTCGCCACCCGGGTCGCCCCGCATGTCGGGGCGTTCAAGGTTGGCAAGGAACTCTTCGTCTCCGAGGGCCCGGAGCTGGTCCGCAGGCTTCGCCAGACGGGCGCGGCGGTGTTCCTGGACCTCAAGTTCCATGACATCCCGAACACCGTGGCCAAGGCCGTGGCGGCAGCCGTTCGCCTCGATGTCCAGATGCTGACGGTGCACGGCTCGGGCGGATCGGCCATGATGCGCGCCGCCGAGACGGCCGCGCAGGAAACCGCCGCCGCCCTCGGTCGCACCCCGCCCCTGGTCCTCGGTGTCACCGTGCTCACCAGCATGGATTCGGCCGCGCTGTCCGAACTCGGGGGCGAGACCGATGTCACCCGGCAGGTCGAGCGACTGGCGCGCCTCGCGGCCTCCTCCGGCCTGCGGGGCCTGGTCTGCTCCCCGCTCGAGATCATGCCGCTTCGTGCGATGCTGCCGCCATCGGTGCAACTGGTCACCCCGGGCATCCGCACGGGGGCCGAAAGGTCCGACGACCAGAAGCGTACGCTCGGGCCGGCCGAGGCCATGGCCGCCGGGGCCTCCTGGCTGGTGGTGGGCCGACCGATCTACGCCGCGGCCGACCCCGTGGAATCGGCCCGCCGAATCCATGCCCTGGCGACCGGAGGTGCCTGATCGGGCCGACTCCCAACCGTGCTCCGGGCAGTTCCCTTCCGGCGTCCCGGAGACCGGACTCCGCGTGCCGCCAATCGGGCCCGCACGACCCGCCGAGACCGGTCCCTGGAGCCTGGGCAGCGCACCCCGGGCCGGAACCCAAACTTTTCTTTCGCGCACGCCTTGGGCCGCGTAGTTTCGCATCTTTCGTATGTTCGAACTCACCAACGAGGAGATCCGCCGTTATTCCCGACACCTCATCCTGCCGGAGGTCGGCCTGGCCGGCCAACGCAGGATCCGGAACACCTCCGTCCTCTGCATCGGGGCCGGGGGCCTGGGTTCCCCGATCGCCATGTACCTGGCCGCGGCGGGCATCGGACGGCTTGGAATCGTGGACTTCGACACGGTCGACCATTCCAACCTGCAGCGGCAGATCCTGCACTCCGACGCCGATGTCGGCACCTCCAAGGCCGACTCGGCCAAGGCGGCCATCGCCGCGTTGAACCCCAACGTCCAGGTCGACCTGCACAAGACGCGCATCACGGCCGACAACGCCTTCGACCTGATCCGCCCCTACGACATCGTGGTCGACGGCACCGACAATTTCCCTACCCGCTACCTCACCAACGACGCCTGCGTGCTGCTCAAGAAGCCCAACGTCTACGGTTCGATCTTCCGCTTCGAGGGCCAGGCCAGCGTCTTCGCCCCGCATCTGGGCGGGCCGTGCTACCGCTGCCTCTACCCGGAGCCCCCGCCGCCGGGCATGGTGCCGAGCTGCGCCGAAGGCGGCGTGCTGGGAGTGCTGCCGGGCATCATCGGCTGCATCCAGGCCACCGAGATCCTCAAATTGGCCTTGGGCAAGGGATCCTCCCTCATCGGCCGACTGATGCTCTTCAACGCCCTCGACATGAAGTTCCGGGAGCTGAAGCTCCGCAAGGATCCGAAGTGCCCGGTGTGCGGACCGAACCCGACCGTCACCCAGCTCATCGACTACGAGATGTTCTGTGGGATCCAGCCGGAGCCGGCGAACCCGTCGGCCAATCCCGACGAGGTGAGCCTGCGGGAGATGAAGAAGGCCCTCGACACGCCGTCGCTCGGCATCCAGGTCATCGACGTCCGCGAACCCGACGAGCAGCAGATCGCCCGCATCGCCGGGGTGCCCCTGGTGCCCCTGAGCACCCTGCCCCAGCGGTTCACCGACCTCGACCCGAACGTGCAGTACTACATCCACTGCAAGAGCGGGGTGCGCTCGTTGAAGGCGCTGCGCTTCCTGCGCGAGCAGGGCTTCAAATACGTCAAGAGCGTGAAGGGCGGCATCAACGGCTGGTCCGACGAGATCGACCCGTCGATTCCGAAATACTGACCGGACTCCGGAAATCCCCGGCCCGGGAGGCCTGCCACCCCCGGGCTGCCCGGCAATCCCAAACACGCCGGCCGGCCAGCGGGTCAATCACAACCGTCGGCTCCAGTGCGTTTTCACCAGTATTTACGGGGTGTTTCACAGGTTTTGCCCCGCTGAAATCCCCAACTGTCAGGAAAACTGTCATGAGAAACTCGGTCATGAGACCTTCCTCCACCTTTCTCGTATCGGCCGACTCACAGGGCTGGGGGTCCAGGGGTCGAGCCGATACACTCAGTGGCGATATAACCATGAAGTCGTCACCTGATCCAAATAAACTTGGAACCGGTACCACCTTGTACCTCGCTGCGCCGTAACTCAAAAAGGGGTCTTCCCAAACGAGGCGTCACTCCTGCGCCTAGTCTCCGCCCTCCTCGCAGAAATCACCGAGGAGTGGGAGACCGGAAAAATCTACCTCAACATGGCCTCCCCGAATCCACAGGCGAACTGATGCAGAAATTACAGAAAGAAAATTGCGCGGCCCTTCGGTAACTTTCCTTTTGGGTCAAATCGGCTGTTGGGTAAGAATTTTCAAGCCGGTGGACAAGAGGTCAGGAACATTCCTAACGATCACGATTGGATGGGTGTGAATGTTTTATGTCGAACACCCCAATCCCGCCACTCCGTGGTCCACCATTGGCAACAATTTTGCGGTCCCATGAGGGGTCGGTTGCGTTCGGCTCGCTACGCTCGCCATCGCTACACCTCCCCCGCAGGGGTTGGGATGGAGCATCAGGAGAGCAAATTACAAAAAGATTGGTACACAAGTGCGTAATCAACCGTTCGGTGAGGTCATTGGTCAAAAAACGCGCCGTTTCCCCTCAATTTATGTCCCAGTTTCACACGCCCTCGACGCGGAATCCGCTCCTCAATCCGTTCAGCTCCACCCTCCAACTTCTCGGTTCGATCGTGCTTCTGAGCACGGCGCTCTTCTGCCGCTCCCAGGCGGCTGATTCGACGGCGACCGAATCCCCCCTGCGCCTGAATGACCTACGACGGATGGTCCTGGAGCAGAACGACCAGATCCAGATGCGCATGCAGGATGCGGAGGTGAGCGAGCGGCTGCATCGCGCCGAAAAGGGCATCTTTGAGCCCCAACTGGTCGGCGGAGCCGAATACTTCGACACCAGCCGCCCCAACAACCGACAGCAGTCGGCCCAGTTGGGCTTCTTCGCCCGCCCGTTCTACCTAGAGCGCAACACGCTCTATAACGCAGGCATCGAATTTCTGCTCGGCACCGGCGCAAAACTCCGCATCGGCTACATGCTCCGCGACCTGAACAACAACGTCGGGGCGGCAGAAGCGACCCCAAGGCAATTGATGGGCCAGCAGTACGAGAGCTTTGCCGGACTCAACCTAACCCAACCCCTACTCAAGAACGCCGGGTGGGGAGCCACCACGGCGAAGATTCGTCTCTCGGCCATTTCGTCCAAGATCGCCTTCAACGAATACCGGAGGCAGATCCTCCTGGTGCTGGCCAGCGCCGAGGCCGCCTATTGGGACCTTCACTTGGCCCAAGAACAGGTGCGGATCGGCACCGATTCGCTGGAGACGGCCAAGAAGATCCTCAAGGACAACCAGGCCCGTGTGGAGGTCGGCAAATCCTCGGAGCTCGAGGTCATGCAGGCCCAGGCAGGTCTCGCCGCACGCAAGGCCAAACTGGAGCAGGCACAACAGACAGCCTTCGACTACGCCAGCCGGATCAGCAGCCTCTACTCGCGAACCCTCGGTTCGCAGCAACGTCTCCCCAAGGCTGTCGATGTGCCGGAGTTGGTCGACGACCCGACCAGCAAGGTCGAGAGCTACACCCAGGCTTTCCGGAAGAATCCCGATTACATCATCCGTTTGGAGCAGGTGAAGCAGGAGAGACTGCGGGTGGCCTATCTGAAGAACCAACGCCTCCCCCAGTTGGACCTCAAGGCGAGCTACGGCCTCAATGGACTGAGTTCCAACATCGTCCAATCCATGGATGACTGGGCCGGCAGGGAGTACCCCGCTTGGTCGGTCGGTTTCGAATTCCGTATTCCGCTCGGGGGCGGCATCAAGGAGCGCAATGAACTCGAGGCCGGCAAGCTCGGAAAGATCCGAGCGCTCGCAGCGCTGAAAGAGGCCGAGGTCCAGGTGTTCAACCTGGTGGATACGGCCCTTCGCAAGATCGACCTCCACCGAAACAGCCTCACCAACGCCCGCTCCGTGATCGGTTTCCACGAGAAACTGCTCGCGGCCCAGTTGGACCGTCTGGCCGTGGGCAGCGTCGACAGCCGACTGGTGCTCGAGACCGAGGAGAAGCTCTCCGAGGCCCGGGCCACCGCCGTCGAGAGCATGGTGATGGAACGCAAGGCCCGGCTCGAACTGGAGGCCGTCCGCGGCACCCTGCTGCTGGCCCGCGACGCCGAGGTGGACCTGTTCGAACTGCGCAAGCGCACCGAGGAATTCCTCCGCAAGAACCGTGACGAGAAGGTGGACGAAGCCCCTTCGATCCCGATCACCCAAGGAACCCAGGCCCCATGAACCACCCTTTCGCCCCCATGAATCCATCCAAGACCCGCCTGATGCGATCCGCCGCGTCGTTGAGCCTCGGAATGGCCCTGCTCCTCGGATCCCCCACGGGTTTCGCAGCCGAGGACACATGGGTGACCGGGGTTACCGAGCCGGTCAAGGATGTGACCCTCGCATTCCCCATCGTGGGCGTCGTTGGCGCCCGTCCGCTCGAGGAGGGGGCCATCGTTCGAAAGGACCAGGTGGTCATCGAACTCGACAAGCAACTCGAGGAACTGGACCTGGAACGCAAACGCCTGGCCCGCGAATTGGCCGCCAGCGAGCTGGAGCGACTGAAGTCGCTCGCACAGCGCAACGCGATCTCGGTCAGCAAGGAGGAGATCGAGAAAAAGCGCAGCGAGTTCGAGATCGCCCGGGTCGACCACGAACTGGCTGCCGCCGTGCTCAAGCGTCGCCAACTCACCTCCCCCATCGAGGGACAGGTCGCGCAATTCTACAAGGACGTCGGGGAGAAGTGCGAAGACCAGCAACCGGTCGTCCGCATCGTCGACACGCGACGGTGCAATCTCGTGGCCAATCTCGAGCCCCGCGTCGCCCAGACGCTCCGCTCAGGTCAGAAGGTGCGTGTCGAAGTCCAGGTCGGGGAATCTCCAGTCGCGGTCGAGGCCACCGTGATCTACCTGTCGCCCGTCGCCGATGCGGCCAGCGGCCTGCTCCGCATCAAGGCCGTGTTCGAGAACCCTGAAGGCCGGATCCGCCCCGGTGTCGCCGGACGCATCCGCATCGACTGAAGCCCATGTCCCACCCTCCCCAGATCCCTTCACCGGCCGGCGTCTCCCCTCTCTTGGAGGAGGCCTCGAGGCTCCGCCGCTTCTCCGGTCCACCCGCCGAGTTCTGGCCGGCGCTCGTCTCGGTCATGGCCCGGCTCGTCGAGGCCGGCCGCGGTCTCCTGATCGTCGGACAAGCCGCGCTGCCCGGCAGACTGCGCAAGCTGAGCGACTGGACCCTGCCCGGCTATTCCGACCCGGCCCAGGTGCGATTCATCCAGGGGGCCCCGGACCTGGCCGTGAAGGCCCTCGAGGCCGGCCGATCGCTGGAGAGCCTCGGCGACGGACTCCTGCCCGAGACCTCCCACATCGCCGTGGGCATCCGCCTCCAGTTCCAGGGGGGCACCGACGGCTGCGTGGCGGTCTTCCTGATCCCGAACAGCACCGAAGCCAAGGCCACCGAGGCGCTGTTCCGCCTGGCGCTGCTCGCCGACATCCCCCTCGACTACCAGGCCCAGAGGAACGCCCAGCAGCCCAGGGCCGAGGCGGAGAAGTTCGCCTCGGTGCTCGACGTCCTGTCCCAGGTCAACGCCGAGGTTCGGTTCCTGGGCGCGCTCATGGCCTTGGCCAACGGCATTGCATCGCAGCTCCAATGCGAGCGGGTGGGAATCGGATGGCTCGAATCGGGCTACATCCGCCTCAAGGTCCTGAGCCGCACCGAACGCTTCGAGCCGAAGATGGCGGCCGTCCAATCGCTGGAGGCGGCGATGGAGGAGGCCCTGGACCAGGACGAGGAGATCGTCTGGCCCCGACCGGAGAATTCAAGCCAGGTGATCCGCGACCATGCGGCGTTCGCGGCGGCCCAGGGAGTTCAGCACCTAGTGTCGTTACCCATCCGAGTAGGGGGCAAGGGCGTCGCCGTCCTCACCTGCGAGCGCCAATCGGCGGCATTCTCCGAAGTCACCCTCCAGCAACTTCGGATGGTTTGTGATCAGGTGGCCCGACGGCTGTCCGATCTCCACGATTCGGACCGCTGGTTCGGTTCCCGCTGGAGCCATCGACTGAAGCAGCGTCTCCAGACCTGGGTGGGTCCCGAGCATACCTGGGCCAAGGCCGGCGCGATCGGCGCTTCGCTGTTGCTCGTCGTGCTGTTCCTGCCCGTCTTCCCGGTGCGCATCGAGGGGACGTTCATCGTCCGCAGCGAAGAACAGTCCTACTTGAGCGCCCCCTTCGACGGATTCATCCAATCGGCACAGGTCCGTCCCGGCGATGTCCTGACCAACGGGGCCCCGCTGATGAGATTCAACACCGAGCAACTCGGGCTTGAGGAATCGGCCGCCATCGCCGACCAGACCCGCTTCCTCCGTGAGGCCGAGAAGGCCCGCGCCGCGAAGAACCTCGCAGAGATGCGGATCGCCCAGGCGCAGGCGGACCAGGCCGCGGCCCGCCTCGGACTGGTGCGCCACCGTCTTTCGCAATCCACCCTGAAGGCCCCGTTCAACGGAGTCATCGTCGAGGGCGACCTCCGTCAGCGGATCGCGGCTCCGGTTCGCCAGGGCGACCCCCTCTACAAGTTCGCCCGGATCGACGCGCTGTATGTCGAGGCCGAGATCAGCGAACGAGATTCCCATCGGGTGCCGGCCAATGCCTCGGGCGAGATTGCCTTCGTGGCCCAACCGGATTCCAAATACCCGGTCCAGGTCGTTCGGGTGGAACCGTCGGCCGTGCCGAAGGAGACGGGCAACGTCTTCATCGTGCGCGCGAATTTCAGCGGCGCGAATCAATCGTGGTGGCGTCCCGGCATGAGCGGTCTCTGCAAGATCGACGCCGGTCGGGGCACGCTGTTCTGGATCCTGACCCATCGCACCGTGGACTTCCTGCGATTGCACCTCTGGTGGTAACCTGACGACCATGTCCGACGCCCCCGCCACATTCAGCGAATCCTGGTACCGGGTCGCCTCGCAGCGACTCGCCCTGAGGCCCACCGTCCGGGCACGCCGGCAACTCTTCCGCGGCGAGCGGTGGATCGTCCTCGAGAATCCCTTCACCAACCAGTTCTTCCGGGTCCGACCGGAGATCCACGAGTTCCTCGCTCGGCTCCGGCCGGACCGCACGGTCGAGGAGGTCTGGAAGGAATGCTTCGAGCGGTTCCCCGCCACGGCGCCGGGTCAGGAGGCGGTCATCCAGATCCTGGCCCAATTGTACCATTCCAACCTGCTCCAGTATCCGATGGCGGTCGACGCGTCCGACTTGTTCCGGCGCTTCGAGAAGACCCGCCAGCGCGAAATCCGTTCGCGCCTGCTGAACATCATGTTCGCGCGCTTTCCGCTGCTGGATCCCGATCGATTCCTGGTCCGCACGCTGCCGTGGGTCGGCAGGCTCATCAGTCCGGTCGGCGCATTCCTGTGGTTCCTGGTGGTGGGATGGGCGCTCAAGGTCGCCGTCGACCACGCTCCGGCCCTCAGGGACCAGGCCCAGAGCGTCATCGCTCCGGACAACCTCTTCCTGCTGTATGCCGGCCTGATCCTGGTCAAGACGCTCCACGAATTCGGCCACGCCTTCTTCTGCCGCCACTTCGGCGGCGAGGTGCATGTCATGGGCGTGCTCCTCATGATCTTCACCCCGGTGCCCTACATGGACGCGACCTCGGCCTGGGGTTTCCGCGAACGACACAAGCGGGTGCTCGTCGGGGCCGCGGGCATGATCGTTGAACTGTTCATCGCGGCCCTGGCGACATTCGTCTGGGCGGGCACCGGCACCGGTCTGGTCCACAACCTGGCGTACAACATCATGGTGGTGGCATCCGTCTCCACCCTGCTCTTCAACCTCAATCCGCTGCTGCGATTCGACGGCTACTACATCCTGTCGGACCTGATCGGGATCCCCAACCTGACCCAGCGCTCCATGCAGCAGCTCCGGGCGCTGGCCGAACGCCACCTCTTCGGCCTGCGCAAGGCCAAAGGCCCGGCCCTGCACCGGTCCGAAGCGATCTGGCTCTCGGTATTCGGAGCCGTCAGCGGCGTGTACCGGATCTTCCTGTTCGCCGGCATCCTGCTGGTGATCGCCGACCAGTTCCTCCTGCTGGGCCTCATCATGGCCGCGATCTGCGCCGTGGTCTGGATCGCCACGCCGATCTTCCGACTCGCTTCGTACCTGGGATCGAGTCAAGCCCTGGGTCGACATCGTCCGAGGGCCATCGCGGTGACGGCCGCCATCGCGGCCGTGGTCCTGGCCTTCCTCCAGTTCATCCCGTTCCCGAGCTACTTCAGGGCCCCGGGAGTCGTCCAGAGCCGGCGATGGATGGAACTGCACAGCCGGGCGGCCGGGAGGGTCGTACGCTTGCTGGCCCAACCCGGAGCGGCCGTCCAAACGGGGCAACCGCTGGTGCAAATGGAGAATCCGGAGATCCAGATCCAACTGGCGGGTGCTCGTGCAGGGTTGGTCGAAGTGGAGACACGGATCCGGCAGGCTCTCCACGAATCGCCCGCCAACCTCAAGCCGCTCGAGAGCCTAAAGGGTTCCATGATCAAGACCATCGAGCGACTTGAACGGGAGCAGGCCGAACTTACCGTGCGCGCTTCGCAAGACGGGCTCTGGTTGGTGCCCGAGTCGGAGGGGCTGATCGGCCGCTGGATGGCCAAGGGCGGGATTGTCGGGGCACTCATCGACACGAACGGATTCCTGTTCCAGGCCACGATCCTCCAGGAAGATGGCGACCGATTGTTCGTGAAGCCCCCGGCCGCCGCCGAAGTACGGCTGATGGGCGAGGCGGGTCGCCGGATTCGGGTGGACGGGATCCGGGTCATCCCCGGGGAACAACGGCAACTGCCTTCTGCTGCATTGGGTTGGAGAGCCGGTGGCCCTGTGCCCACCTCGGCCCGCGACAACGAGGGTCGTCAGGCGGCCGAACCCTTTTTCGAAGTGAACGGAAAAGTCTCCGATCCTGCCGGTGCTGCCTTGCTGCACGGAAGGGCCGGATGGATCCGATTCGACCTTCCGAACGAACCGCTGCTCCACCGCTGGGTTCGGTCGCTGCGGCAACTCCTGCAAACGCGCTATCAGGTGTGACCACCCCGACCGAGTTCTACCGTCGCACCGATCACCGCGACCCGGCCCCGTTGCCCAAGGGGGTGGACGCTTGGGCCAACCGGTGGATCGGCGCCTACCAGCGTCGGGCCGGGGCGCTTCAGCGGCTCCGCAGCCAGGCAGCCGAGGCCGAAGGCTTGTGGTCGACCCTGAAGGACGAGACCAACCACCGACTACGGGTCCGCCTGCAGGGCCACCGCGAGACGATCCGTCGCGGAGGCAAGGGGACCCGAGAGGCCCTGCTTCCGGCCCTGGCCACCATCCGCGAGACGGCGCATCGGCAACTTGGCCTGTTGGCCTTTCCCGAGCAATTGATGGGTGCCCTCGCCTTGCATGGCGGTTGTCTGGCCGAGATGGCCACGGGCGAAGGCAAGACTCTGACTGCTGGCATCGCCGCCGTGCTGATGGCCTGGAACGGTCGGCCTTGCCACGTCATCACCGTCAACGACTACCTCGTGGAGCGGGATGCCCAATGGCTGGGCCCGCTGTACCGGTTCTGTGGGATCCATGCCGGTTTCGTGACCGCGCCGCAGTCGCCCGAGGATCGACGGAAGGCCTACGCCTGCGATATCACGTACGCCACCAGCAAGGAGGTGGTGGCCGATTTCCTCCGAGATGCGCTGAAGCTCGGGCACCTCCGACAACCCACGCGGCGCCTTGTCTGGCAATTGCTGCGTCCGACAGAGGAAGCTCAAGACGGCCTGGTGATGCGGGGACTCCACACAGCGATCATCGACGAGGCCGACAGCATCCTGATCGACGAGGCGGTCACGCCCCTCATCATCTCGGCTCCCCATAGCAACGACTCCTTGAAGGAGGTCGTCCAGATCGCCCAAGCCATTGCGCAGCCGTTGGAGGTGTCGGTCCACTACTCGGTGAACCCACGGCATCGGGAAATCGAGCTCACTCCTGCCGGCAATGCGCGACTCGACGAGCTTTGCGCTCCGCTGCCGGGATTCTGGAAAGCCCCCGAACGACGGACCGAACTCGTGAGGCAGGCCCTGGTGGCCCGCGAATTCTACCTGCCGGGACGGCAGTACGTGGTCGTGGATGACAAGGTGGTCATCGTCGACGAGTTCACCGGTCGGCAAATGGCTCAGCGCACCTGGCGACAGGGGCTCCACCAGGCGGTCGAGGCCAAGGAGGGGCTCAAGCTTTCCGATCCCTCCGAGACCATCGCCCGGATCAGTTTCCAGAGGTATTTCCGATTCTACCACCGGCTCGCGGGCATGACCGGCACCGCTCGAGAAGCGGCGGTGGAACTCTGGCAGACCTACGGGCTCCCGGTGCTGACGATCCCGCCCCACCGTCCCAACCGGCGCGTCCAACACCCCGACCTCATCCTTCCGACGGCCGAGGCGCGCTGGGCGGCGGCGTTGAGCGAGATCCGGTCGGTGCATGCGCGCAGGCAACCGGTCCTCATCGGCACTCGCAGCGTGGCCGCCAGCGAGCGTTTGGCCGAGTTGCTCGAGGCCGAAGGCCTGTCGTTCCAACTGCTCAACGCGGTGCGCCATCACGAGGAAGCGACGGTCATCTCGATGGCGGGCGAGGCCGGCCGCATCACGATCGCCACCAACATGGCCGGGCGCGGGACGGACATCCGACTCGGGCGTGGAGTGGCGGATCTGGGCGGGCTCCACGTGATCGCCACCGAACGTCACGAGTCGGGCCGGGTCGATCGACAACTCTTCGGCCGCAATGCGCGTCAGGGCGACCCAGGAAGCGCCCAGGCCATCGTCAGCGCCGAAGACGAGCTGCTGAGCCGCAATATCCCGGCCCCTGTCCTGCGCCGGGTCCAGCAGGCCGTCCAGCACCGGGCACCCGGATGCCAACAACTGGCTTCCGCGGCCATGCACATCGCCCAGGGCCTCGCCCAGCGCAAGGCCGAGACCCTTCGCAGGAATGTGGCCCGCATGGATACCTGGATCGAGGAATCCCTCTCGTTCACTGGGCGCGAAGCAGGTTGAACTCGCCCCGCGTGGGCCGAAATTCAGATCCGTGCGACCAATCCGGGTCCGGTCACAAGACCCGGAGCCGATAGAGACGCCCAGCCTGCAGCGGACCAGGCACGATCACCGCCAACGGTGTGCCGAATCCCTGCGTTGCGATGTCGGCCACCCCTGACACGGCCGTCCAGGGGCCAAACGGACTGTCCGCCTGCTCCAGACGGCACAGGGCTCCCGAAGGACCAGCCACTTGGATCGACACCGAGGCCCCGCCGGTCACCTGCAAAGACAATCGTGGGGATGCCTCCACCACTACCTTGAAGGCCGTGGTCGTATTGACAACCCCATCACTGACCGACACCGTCACCTCATTGGTGCTTCGGGCCTGAGCTTCGGTCGGCGTCCATCTCAGCGAACCTTCGACACCCACCGTCATGCCTGCGGGGCCCGACACCAATCGGTAGGTCAACGGCTGAATCGGCAGGTCCGCATCGCTCGCCTTCAGCACCAGCCCCACCGATCCCGGCAATTTCACCACCCGATCCGTCACCGCATCCAGCACAGGGGCCACGTTCACTTCGCGCACCACGATCTCCACTGCATTGGTCGCACTCAGTGCCGGTGCCCCATCATCGGTCACCCGGACGAGAACCGTATTGGTGCTGGGGCCTTGGGCTTCACTCGGACGCCAGTTCACCACGCCATTGCTGCTCACGGTCAGCCCCACCGGGCCCAGAATCAACGCATAGGTCAACCGTTGCGCAGGAAGATCGGTGTCCGTGGCCCCCACGGTGAAACTGATCGGATTGCCTTCGCTCACCCGCCGCAGTCCCGCAGGGACCACCACTGGCGGGGTGTTGACCTCCCGCACCACCACTTCGATGGCATTGGTCGCACTCAAGGCAGGCGAACCATCGTCGGTGACGCGCACCAGAATTGTGTTGGTGCTGGGGCCTTGGGCTTCACTCGGACGCCAGTTCACCACGCCATTGCTGCTCACGGTCAGCCCCACCGGGCCCAGAATCAACGCATAGGTCAACCGTTGCGCGGGAAGATCGGTGTCCGTGGCCCCCACGGTGAAACTGATCGGATTGCCTTCGCTCACCCGCCGCAGTCCCGCAGGGACCACCACTGGCGGGGTGTTGACCTCCCGCACCAACACTTCGATGGCGTTGGTCGCACTCAAGGCGGGTTGCCCATCGTCGGTCACACGGACCAGGACCAGGTTGGTGCTCGGACCCTGTGCCTCGGTGGGTCGCCAGGTCACCACGCCATTGCTGCTCACGGTCAGGCCCTGGGGCCCTGTGACCAACGTATGGGTCAGGCGCTGAGGAGGCAGGTCTCCATCCGTGCCCCCGACCGTGAAGGTCAAAAGATTGCCCTCGTTGACCCGGCGTGTTCCCAAGGGCACCGGCACCGGGGCTTGATTCACCTCGGTGACGGTCAACAGGACGCTGTTGGTGACACTCGCTTCGCCGTCGGTCACCGCGATCCGCACGGTGGAAGCGGTGCCTCCAGCGTTTTCATCGGGGGTCCAGGCGAAGACACCGTTGGTCAGCACCGCACCCACTGGTCCTTGGAGCAACCGGTAGGTCAAGGTCTGGGCGGGAAGATCGGAATCGACCCCAGGAATCACCCAGAGGAACGGGGTGGATTCGGGGATGGACTGAGGAGTCATCCCGCTCAGCGACGGCGGCGTAGGCACCTCGCTCACCGTCACAGCGAAGGCATTGGTGACGCTCTGCACCCCGTCGCTCACGGCCACCCGAACCACATGGGTGGCAGGCCCCTGCGCTTCGGTGGGGGTCCAAACGAATCGGCCATCCACCAACCGAGCCCCGTCCGGCGCAGTCACCAACCGGAGACTCAGGGTCTGCTGAGGAATATCGGCATCGGTCACTGTCATCGCCTGGGAATAGGCGACCATTTCGGGAATCACGGCGTTGGTGAGCCCTTTGAAGACTGGCGGCTGATGGACCTCTTCCACCAGCAAGGTGAAGGCATTGGTCACGGCCAGGGTTCCGTCGCTCACCGCCACCCGGACCACATTCGTGCTGGGCCCCTGCGCCTCGCCGGGAGTCCAGCGAAAGACCCCGCCCTCGACCGTCGAACCTTCAGGTCCGTTGACCCAGCGGAACGATAACCGGGATTCCGGAAGCTGAGGATGAGTGGCTCGGAGGACCTGCTGATAGGCGGTTCCTTCCGGGATCACCGCATTGTCCAGTCCGACGAAGGAGGGAGTCCCGGTTGAACGCACGACGGTCACCGTGAACCGATTGGTGACGCTTTCGATACCATCACCGACCGCGACCGCGACCGGGAATGCGGTATCCACGGTGACAGCGGACGGCACCCATGAAAATACGCCGTTGGTGACTACGGATCCGGGCGGGCCGGACACCCAGCGGAAGGAAAGCGATTGGGCCGGGACATCGGGGTCCGTGGCCAGGAGCACCAGACTCCAAGGAACCTTCTCGGTGATCCTGACATCGCCCAAACCGATGAGCGTCGGAGGCTGATTGACCTCGTCGACGATCAAACGGAAGGTGGAACTGGCCGCCGACTGCCCATCGGTCACGGATACACGGACGAGGTTCGTGGAAGGCCCCTGCCGCTCGGTGGGACTCCAGGTGAACAGTCCGTCCGAATCCATCCGGGAACCGTCTGGTCCTTCCAACAACAGATAGCGGATAGGCTGCTCTGGCAGATCGGCGTCGATGGCTCGCAATCTGAGACTGTAGGAGTCCCCTTCGCGAACCCGGACATCGGGCAACCCGGGCCAAGTGGGGGAACTGTTCACCTCGGTCACGGTGATTTGGAAGTCGTTCGTTGCGGACAGTCGACCATCGGAGACAGCCACTCGGACGGCGTGGTTGAACGGCCCCTGGGCTTCGGTCGGAGTCCACTGGAATTGGTCCTCCTCCACAGACGCACCAACCGGACCCTCGACCAACCGGAACGTGAGACCGGTAGTCCGGCCCGCCTCGTCACGCCCCCTCAACGACTGCCGGTAGAGGAGACCTTCTGGGATCACCGCGTTCGTAAGCCCAACGAACACCGGAGGAATCCGCACGATCCGTTCGGTCACGGCGACACGGAAGGTTCCCTCACCGGTCAACGCCCCGTCGCTGACACGCACCGTCACCCGGTGGCTCATCAGGGCCTGGCTCGACGCGGGCACCCAGGTGAGCCTTCCCGAGGGGGAGACGCTCATCCCGGACGGACCGCTGACGAGGCTAAAACTCAGGGACTGCACCGGCAGATCGGAATCGGTCCCTACGAGGTCGATCGACAACAGTTCACCCTCGGGAACCGACGGATCCGAGATGGCGACCATGACCGGCGGTTGGTTCACCTCGCGCACGACTACCTGGAAGGTGCGATCACCGAACGCGATTCCATCGGTGGCTCGGACCGTCACTGCATTCGTTGCGGGTCCCTGATCTTCCTGCGGCGTCCAACTCACCCGACCAGAGGCCGAAATGGACAACCCACGGGGGCCGCTCACCAGACTGAAGGTGATCGACTGGGCCGGCAGATCCACGTCGGTGGCGATCAGATCGATCGCCAGCGATGAACTCTCGTCGATGGTCGGCTCGGGAAATGCCGCGATCACCGGAGGATCGTTCACCGCAGTAATGGTGAGATTGATGATCGCCACCCCCGACTCGGTGCGACCGTCCGTCACCTTGAACGAGATCTGATCCGGGCCCGAGACATCGGCGAACGGAGTGTAGGTCAGGTTCGGCGGGGTCCCCGAGAGAGTTCCGCGCTGTGGCGCACTCTCGATCGTGTACGACAACGGATCACCGTCGGGATCCGATGCGGAAAGGAGCACCTTGGTGGGGGTGTCTTCAGCCAAAGTGATCTGCCCCCCCTGGACCACCGGAGGTTCATCCACCCCGGCCAGCATGATTGAAACGGTCGCCGGGACCGAATCCACCGTTCCGTCATTGGCCTTGAAAGTGAACGAGTCGGACCCGAAAGCGTTGACCGTCGGAACGTAGGTCAGGTTCGGCGGAAAACCTGCAAGGGTGCCCTTGGTGGGGCGGGACACGATCGAGTAGGTCAACGGGTCTCCGTCGGCGTCCGTGGCCGACAGGCGGATGGACAGCGAAACCTCCTCTGTGCCCGACACCGCCTGAGCGGTCGCCACCGGAGCTCGATTGGAATCCATGACGATCACTTGGAACGAACGGCGAGCGGACAATGATGGATCCGCATCGTCGTAGACCTCGGCCGTCACCGTGTAGGTGGCCGACCCCTGATCGGTGGTCGGCGTCCAAGTGATCCTGCCGGACACCGCATCCACTCGCATGCCGGTCGGCGGTGAAACCAATCGGTAGCGCAAGGTGTTTTCCGGAACATCGGGGTCGCTGCCGGTGAGCTGAACGATCAGGGCTTGTCCCTCGGTCACCGGTTGGTCGTCGATGGAAGCCAAGGACGGAGGCTGATTCACTTCGGACACCGTGACCCGGAAGCTCGTCTGGAAGCTGAGCGGTGTCCCGGCGTCGTCGCTGACCGAGACGACGACGGTGTTCGTGGAGGGTCCCTGAACCTCGGATGGGGTCCACTCGAGACGTCCGCTGGTCGGATCCACCCGCATTCCGGTCGGCCCCTGCACCAGGGCATAGGCCAGCGTGTTCGCGGGGAGGTCGGCATCGCTGCCATCAAGCTGTACACTCAGGAGACTTCCCTCACCCACCGACTGGCTCGACACGGTCGCCAGCACCGGCACCCGGTTCACTTCGGAAACGGTGATCGGATAACTGCGCTCGGTCGAAAGCCCGGTCTCGTCCGAAAGCCGCACCACCGCGGTGTAAGAATCAGGTCCCTGGGCCTCGGTGGGGGTCCACGTCAGACGCCCCTCAGGCGTCAACCCGAGCCCAGTGGGCCCCGAGACCAAGGCGTAGGAGATGGCCTGGGCCGGGAGGTCGGGATCACTGCCGTCCAGGGCCTGAGACCACGCGACCATCTCACGGATGGTGAAGGGCCCAAGCGCGGGCAATACAGGAGGGTTGGCCACCTCAAGCACGTTCACCGTGAATTCCGCCTCTCCGCTGGCACCGAGACTGTCGGTCGCACGGACTCTCACCACCTGACGCGAAGGTCCCTGAAGCTCCGTCGGAGTCCATTCCAGCAACCCGGCCGATGACACGGTCAGGCCAGCCGGTCCATACACCAGCGAGAATGCGACGGCCTGGGCGGGAAGATCGAGGTCGGTCGCTCTCAACAGGAGCGTCAACGGCTCCCCCTCGTTTTGATCTCGATTCGAAGGCACCTCGATTTCGGGAGGAAGGTTCACTTCACTGACCGTCAACTGGAAGGTCACCGAGTCGCCGAGCATCGGGTAGCCATCATCCTCCACTTTCACCGTCACCGCGTAGGTGCCCGGCCCTTGGGCTTCGGAAGGCACCCAACTCACCCGCCCTGCGGCAGACACCACGAGACCCGGCGGCCCGTCGACCAACCCGTAGGTCAGAACGTTGACGGGGACATCCGAATCCACGGCCTGAAGATTGAACCCCAAAGCCACCCCCTCGCGGAGCGTGCGGTCGGCGATCGCGCTCAATTTGGGCGCCGTGTTAGCGGCGGGAAGCTTCACGATGAACTGATTGGTCACCGTCACCACTCCATCACCGACCGAGATGCGGACCACGTTCGTCGAGGGACGTTGTTCCTCGAATGGCTCCCAATGGAAGGTATCCCCCACGACCTCGGCCCCCTCGGGTCCGTCCACCAGGGCATACGTCAGAGACTGCGTCGGCACATCGGCGTCGGTGGCACTCAGCCTGAGGCTGTAGGGCGAAAGGTCGGTCAGGATCACCTCGGGCAAGGCACCGAAGACGGGCGGTTGATTGGATTCGGTCACCACCACCCGAAAACTGTTCGTGGTGGCATCGACCCCATCCCTCACGCTGACCCGGACCAGGTTCGTCGTCCCGCCGGCGGTCTCCGGAGGAGTCCATCGGAACTGCCCCTCGGAAATCACAGCACCGGCCGGGCCCTCCACCAGGGCGATCGTCAGGTTCTGGGCCGGGATGTCTGCATCCCGAACCACCAACGGAAGGCGGAACTCCGCCGACTCCGGAACACTCACATCGACTAATCCGACGAAGGTCGGAGCCCGATTGGTCTTGCCCACCAGGGTCAGCGACCAGCTCTCCAGCCGCATCGTGCCCCCAAGGTGTAGATCGGCGATGGACAACCGCCAGGTTCCGTTGCCTATCTGCCCATTGATAGCAGAGAGCCGTGCTGGTCGATCGGATGATTCAGGGAGCACCCGTCCGTCAGGCTGCACTTCACCGGTCATCACACCAGAAGGCCATTCGATCGCATGGATATCGCCCGCCGAAGCCTGATCCCGAAAGGTGACATCCCACCCGTCATACCCAAAGCCGGCACCATCGGAGAGGGTCACGCCGACCTTGTTCAATAGGACCGCTGTGGCGGACAAGTCCTTGTTCAGCGAAACGAACATCTCCGAAGCGAAGCCTGATCCTGAAGAGACACCGACCAGATTGAGGCCAACGCGGACCTCCGTAATGTCGAGGATCCGTGAGTCGGAGATCTCGGCCGTGAACACCTTCGGCGGATCCTGGAGGTCCTGCAAATTCTCTCCCACCGTGAAGGTTCGGGTCGTCTCGACCACGGATTCACTGGCGGTAGTTGGCGCGCCCGCTACCGAGGCCCAGAACACCAAAGCACATCCTAGCAACCGCCACAGGGCCTCGTTGCGGCCGAAGAATCGTTGAATGAAACGATCCAGAAGGGGTTGCATGATGTTCATCTCCGGCTCAATCCACCTTCTCGACGGTGACCGTGGTCTTGACCCGATGCCCCCCAGCCCCGTCGGAGACCTCGTACTCGAAAGATCCCGGACCCTCGTTGCTCAACGGAGCCGTGTAGAGAATCGACGCCCCATCGATCGCCACAGTCGAACCCGCTGGCTGGGCCTCGCCGACCGAGACGATCTGAAGCACGTCGAGGTCGGCATCCGTGTCATTCGCCAAAAGGCTGGCGCTCGGGACCGAGATCTCGCGCCTCAATGCCAATCTCTGGACAGTGTCCGGAACCGCTACTGGAGCCACGTTGTCCCAACCTACTGGAACCGCCCGGTACAACCGGGACGATTCCGGTGGATTGATATCGCGGTGTGTGAAAAGCCCAACAATCCCGGAACGGGCGGCCGAAAGCTCAACACCCGGTGAGAACTCCCTCCAAACGTAGGGCGCTCCGATCGAGGTGGTGTACTGAACCCGATAGGTTCTTCGTGGTATTCCCAACCACGTCAGCAACACATCCCGGCCATCGACCAAGACCGACACCGGCGATGCCAGGTCGGACGTCCCGGACCCTGCGCCCTCGATGACAGTCACCACCCGCCCGACCAGGTGCCCGCCCAGGCCGTCGGACACCGTGTAGACGAAACTGCCGCCACCGGATGTTCCGGTGGGAACCGAATAGACGACGAAATCACCCGATAGGGCGACGGCGGCTCCCGTAGGCAACGGCGATGAGACCGATTCGATCGTCAGCACGTCTCCATCAGAGTCCGTGTCGTTGGCCAGCAACGTGGTTGCTCGAACCTTGACCACGCGATCTCCCTCCAGCCGGGTCAAGGTGTCGGCCCCGAGAACTGGTGCCCGATTCACGTCGATCACGGTGAGATTGAAGGTCGCTTGAGCCGTGTTGCCGGCCAGATCGCTCACTACGACCCGGACCACGCCGGTGCCCGTTCGCCCCGTCGCTGGATACACCACGACATTGCGCGCCGCCCCGGTTCCACCGGAGATGATCTTTTCAACCAGCGCAGCGGGATCGCAAGTACCGGACACCAGCAAGTCAGCCTCTGGGGTCAAGTTGTCGGATACGATGAACTTGACCGGCGAGCTGGGCACTTCCTCGTCGGTCTCGGTGTCGGCGGGCGGTGTCAGGGCGGGTGGCGTCAGGTCGATGACCACCGACTGGGCGAGGGTCTCAACCACGGAGGCCCCGCGGGTCGCGACGGCCCGGATGGAGTGCACGCCTTCCGAAAGAGCGGCCGAAGTGATGGTCCAGCGACCGTCCCCGGCCGCCACTGCGGTACCGAGGGAGGTCGAACCCTTCATCAGCACCACGGAGGATCCCGCCGCCGCGACCCCGGTGAATGTCGGAGTGCTATCGTTCGTGATCGCATCCACCGAAGACGGCCCGGAATCTGAGGCGGCGACCAGGGTTGGAGGCTGCTGCTCGGTCGGCAACGGCGTGATCAGGAGGGCTGAACCCAAGGTGGACCACCCGGCAGAGGAAGCATTGCCCGTCCCGAAGAGTGTGCCACCGGAAGAACCAACATCCCGAACCCGCAGGATCCACACGCCACCCGCGCGCTGGCCGCGGAATCGCGCCAGACCGGTACCGGCCGTCCAACCATCCACTTTGTAGCGTCCCGAATACGGAGGGGCCCCATCCTCGATCGTCACGGCCCCGTCCTCGGAAAAGATCGTGTCTTCGAGACTCAATCCCTCCAACACGCCCGTCTCGTCATCCAAAAGGCTGGATGCGAGCAAGCGAACCGTGGTCCCCGACGGACTGATCAGGCTGACGTCCAGATAATCCATGAAACCATCGCCGCCTACCTCGCCGGCAAACCGGAACTCCAACTGGTCCACGAAAGCCCCATCGGGTACGGACACCGCGAAGTCCGTGGATCCGCCCCGAGTCAACCCACCCCCGACCATCGGATAGGTGACCGCGTCGCCGACAACCTGGACCAGTGCCAAAACGACCGCGGCCATCACCCAACCCAATGACCGGAGTCGAATCCCGATTCGGTCGCCCGCCCCGAGGAATCGCCCGGACCCGCCCTGCCACCCGAAACACGCATCTGCAGTTCGCGGACCTGGAGACGATTCTTCATCGTGCCATTCGAGACTGATGTTCTGAGATGCCTTCATCAGAAGAGGATCGAATCCATACCACTCGTCGTTAGGACCGACTTCAGGGGATTCAGCGCCCGATTTCTAGATTTCCCGAGCACTTCATCCAGCACGCCCTGGGTCAATGTCCCGGAGTTGGCCCCAGAGGACCGGGTGAGAGTCGGCAACCCAGAAATCGGCAGATCCACTGAGAAGACCTTCGTGGTGAATAAGGTTCCGTTCGTGGTCATGGGCAGGCTCGCGGTGGCGACAGAGATCTTGAGGATCGAATCCGCCAGAACAGAGTAGCGGACATTGCCTTCGGTTTGGAGGAAGGCCTGGATATTGGAGAACGTACCTATCAGGGAGACCGTGTCGGTGCGGTCGCCCTGGAGGGTCAGGTTTGGCGAGGCCGAGCTTCCGATGGTCCACGCCTTGTCCAGCATCCCCGGTCGGCCCACGTCGAGGGTGGAACCCGTTCCGGCATTGAGTTTGACCGTAACCACACTGCCAGTGAAGTCGGGCACGATGGAAATCGGAGTCGAAGCCCCAGCCGTCAACGGAGTCGTGGATCCGACGATCGCCTGCGGAGTGGTCGGATTGGTTCCAGTTGCATAACCCACCCTGAAATACTCACCACCGCTGACCTCCACATACCGCACCTCGAAGCGGTAGAAGGTACCGGTCTCCAACCGCACAGCGGCCGACCTCGGGGCGTTGGTCCAGGTGCCTGCGGTCACTAGCGGAGAGGTGACCAATGGACCACCACCCATGGCCTTGCCAGTGGCGTCGTAGATCCACAATTGGGCGACGTCATCGGCTGCCGCCCAGAAACGATAGTCCCCTGCTGCGGTCGTGAGCATCCAACCCGATGCGATCACACCAAAGTTGTTGGCCACGCTCGTGACCGGAGTGCTCAGGTCCGTCTGGCGCAGTCGCAGAGCATCGCCCGCCGGCCTGCTGGCTGCTGCGGAATTCAGGGCCTCCAACCGTTCAGTATCACTGGCTCCGCTGATGTTGTTCCAGACGCGCTCCGTCCATCCAGTGCCCAGATAGCTCCTGAGGTCGGGAAGGCCCGTCACGGCTTTCAGACTTCCCGCCAGTTCCAGGGTCTTCACTGGCCCCCTCGTCCCCACGGCCGCCGCCGACAGTTTCACCGAGCCCGCGATGAGGTGGTACTCGCCATCCGGCTTGGCCGCGATCGCCTCAATGAAGCCGGTGGAGGATACCTCGATCTTGCCTTCGTTGGCCGTCACGATTCCGGCCAGTACGTCGCCGCTTACCTTCGTTGCCAAAGCAATCAGGGCTCCCTTGCCCGAGGCGGTCACTTCGGTGGCGGTGAGGGTCCCTGACTCGGTCGACAACCGGATGTTGCCACCGGTCGCCGCCTGGGTCTTGGCCACGTTCACCGACAGAGCACCCGAGTTGGCAAGATTGATGTCGCCGGCGGTGGAGACGGCCGAGAGTCCGCTCAATTGCGTTTCGATCGGAGCGACGGCTCCAATGCCGGAACCTGCTGAGAGGCTTGCGGCCTTGGCAATCAGATCGGCGTCGGCATCGTCGCCCGCCTCCTCGATGGATCCCGAGGCGAACAGGGTCACCGCAGCACCGGGTGCCTGAACCAATCCGATGCGCAGATTGCCACCAGCGGTGATGGTTATGTCCCAACCGGTCTTCATGGCTGCCGTGCGAGCCTTGCTGGCCGCAAACTCCACCGTCAGGTCACCTGGACCCGAGAGGGTAACAGTGCTGCCGAGGCTCTGAGCCCGGCTGATGACAATACCGGGCTGAACCTGGGATGCCGTGATGGCTCCGAAGGCCGAGATCGAGAGCAACCCTGCCGCGCCGGAAGTCGTGTTGACCGTCACATCCCCGGCCGTGGAGGACAGCGCGATCGGCGAGGCGGAGTCGGAGGTCGACAGCGAGTTCACAACCAGACTGGCTGCCGAGCTGATCGAAAGAGTCCCAGCAACCAAAGTCTCGTCGCCCAGGATGGTCCCGGTGCTGCAGACCACCTCGACCGCGCCGCCAGCCGTCAGTCCCGAGACGACCCGGCCGGAGGGTGAAACCGTCACCGTGCCATTGCCACCGAGCATCAGGCTGGACCCCACGCCAATGGTCATCCGGTCAGCTCCACTGCCGCCGATCACCAGGTTGGTGCCGGTGCCCGCATCCACCAGGTCGGCACCTGCGGAATCCGAGGCCCTCGAGACGACCGAAGTGAGAGCCCCGTCGGTGCCGAAGGTCAGGGTGCCTTCGTCACCCACGACGACATCCGCACCGGAACCCGTGGTGATGGTGTCATTCCCGCCGCCGCCCAGAACGTACACCGTTCCGCTGGCCGAACCGATTAGCGTGTCATTGCCGGCGCCGGATCCGGCGGTCAACAGACGTGCCACCTTGCCGTCGGTAGTGAGTTCCGTGCGACCCGAATCGAGCGTCACATAGCTGGTGCCAGTTCCGGTGTTGACCGTGTCGTCCCCGGCGCCGGCCGAGATACGGTCGATCCCGGACCCGCCGTGGATGATGTCGTTGGCGGCACCGGCCTCGATCAAATTCGAACCATTGCCGGCGCGGATCGTGAAGCGGACCGAAGCCGGAGCCGACGTGGTGTTCACCGTGTCATTGCCTCCGCCAAGGATGATCTCATTCATCAATGACGCACTGCCGCCGGCGACGGTGTACTTGTTGTCGCCCCCGGTATCGTTGACCAGCACCTGGGCGGTGATGCCATTCCCGATGTCAACGGAGGCCGCTTCGTTTGCGCCCTTGACCCGGATCGTCCGGACTCCGTGGAACACGAGGACCCGACCTTGATGGACGACCTCGAGGGACTGGCCTCCCCCGGCGGTCGGGAGTTGGTTCTGGGCCAGTCGCACCGCGTAATCCTGCTGGGTGCTGCCGGACCGGGTCATGTCGATGAACAACTCTCCGGAGGCCCCGACCGAGTCCCCGTCCTCAAGGTTGTTTCCGGCCGAATTCCGCAAGGTTTCGATCAACTGGGTGCCCGAGCCGACGCCCTTCACCGGGCGAGCCAGACGTCCCAACGACCAGGTATTGGAAACCGCCCAGTTCTTGGTAACCCAATTGGCCTGAAGTTCGTAGACGGTCATCCATCGGGTGGTCCAGTAACTGTTCCACGGCGGCCATCGGATGACCAACTCCTGAACAGGCACTTCCCGAGGAACCCAACCGAATTCCAGGACCTGATAGGAACCGGAAATGGAGCCGGTCACGCTCAGCGCACCGGAAGCACTGTCATAGTTGAGCTGGGCCGACGCGTTGAGGCCAAAGAGTCCGATGTTGACACGCCCCAGAATCGAACCCGTGAGGGCGAAGAAATCAGTGACGCTGTCGTAGCAGATGACCGCAGTCAGCCGTCCCTCCGCAAAGATGTCTCCGCCACCGATCCGGACCGACCCACTGGCACCCACTCCGAAGGATCCGTTGGATTGCAACCAAACGGCCGCATCCACGGAGCCGATCCCGAAGAACGACATCCGGGTACTCAAGGCTATGCCCCATTCTCCGCGCCGCAGGGCCGCCGAGGTGGCGACTGAACCGGTGACGGCGCTCGCCGGCCTAGCAAAGGTACCGCCCACCTGCACCCGCGCGTCCACATCCAGGGACAGGACGTTCATGAGGGTGGCTTGTCCCTTCACCTGGAGGAACACACGGCTAGCGCCCAGCACCACTCCGGTCACTGGGTGCGTGTATCCAGACTTCCGGGTGTTGACGTACAGCTTGCCGGCCGCATCGAGCGAGAAGATCCCAAGGACGCTCGACTTGATCGACACATCCGCCATCAGGACTAGGCCGGCCGAGTTGAGGATGCCCAACACGGACAAATTGCCATCCAGGAGACCCCCTGCAAGGACCACGCGCAGCGTACCCGCCACGGTGAAGGTGCGCGTGGCCGTGTCGTAACTGAGCTCGAGATCGCCACTGCTGTCGAGCACACCGGCTAGCACGAGATTACCGCTCATGCGGAGCAGGAAGCCCGGGGCAACCAGCACGGACCCGCTGGCCAAGGTGGCCGTCCGAGCGACCGAGGCGGTATTCACTTCCAATCGCAGACTACCGTTGATGGACAACCCCAAGGAAGCACCCACCCCGGCATCGCCAACGATCACTAGAGCACCGAGGACCCCAGCGCTGTCGATGGTCAACGCGCCTGACGCCATCCCCGTGCCCAGCGGGCCAAGCTTTACCGCGGCCGAGACCTCGACAGACATGCTGGTGGAGGAGAGCGCGAAGGAGAATCGACCCGTCAGCTCGAAGGCGGCCAACCTGACCGTTCCGGCGGCGAGGATCCTCGCGGTCCCTGGCGCGATCTCCCCGTCCTTGAGTCCGCGCACAGCCCCTGTGGTAGGATCGATGTCCAGCGTTCGGACCGTGCGGGTGATGGCCGTGCCATTCACCTCCAATTGGAAAACCCCGGAGAGCGCCACGTTCGGAATGGTGGTGGAACCGACGCTCAACCCGAGCTGCAGAGATCCATAAAGCCCTGCCTCGCCAGCCTTCCAGGATAAGCCCAACTCGCCCGAGACCGCGAACCGGGCGATCGGCGTGATCATCGTTCCCTCGAGCTTCACGTTCGCACCCGTTGCATTGATCAGGATCGATCCGGATCCCTGAATATCGATGACCCCCCGATAGGTCAGCCGACCGACGAACCCGAGAGCAAAGGTCTGGGGAGCGATCTCCACCGTGCGCAACTCCGAGGCGACGTGGATCATTCCGTCCGCGTCGAGACTCAGGAAATACACACGGTTCAAGTTGTCATTGTCTTGGATGGTCCAAGAGCTGCCGGCACCGAAGCCCGTGCCCGAGGCAGATACCTGCTTCGTATTTCGGAACATGACGTTCGTTCCGAGACGGTAGCCGTTCGACTGGAACAGGTTCCGGAGTGCGGTCGGGATCGAGGCCAGACCACCCAGCTTCGTCTGGCTCTCGGTCACGAAAGCCGAGCTCATGCCGCCGTCGTTGAAGCTGAAGATCTCGTCACCCTGGATTCCCTCGAGGCGCAAGGTCTGCGGAACGGCGGCACTGGTGGTGTTCACCATCAACTGGCTCTCGCCTTCGAGACGCACACCCAAGATTTCCGTCGATCCGGACATCAGCAGTGCACCGGTCAATTGGATGTTCGGGCCGATGGCCAGAGCACCGCCGCTACCGCCCAGATTGCCGATCTTCACGGTGAACGAGCCGGAGGCTGATCCCAGGTTGCCCAAGCCGAACACCTCGACGGTGGCAGCCACCTGCAGAGTCCAGGCCACCGCGTTCGAGAGCTGCTCGGTCGTCAGCACGATGGAGCCCCGCAGGCTCAGGAACGGATCGTTCACACCGTCGCCGTCGAGGTCTGGGGTCATCTCGGCGCCTTGGATATCGGCGAAGCCCGCGATCTTCACCACACTGCGAGGCAACCGCGTGTAGACGCCGAACTCGACCGGGCGACTGGCGCTAGCGCTGCCGGCGACGTCGTTCCAAGACCCATCCACAAAGTCCACCCGCACCACGCCGTCGGTGAACTCGCCGGTGAACGTGTACTTCCAGAATTCCGCGCCTCCAACAGTCACCCGTTGGCCGGCGCCGTTGACCTTCACCGTTCCCGCCCCCGCTCCAGAAACGTTGAACTCCAGGGCGGCATCGTTGATGGACGCAGCATCGAGCGCCACACCATTCACCGTGGAATACCGCACCAGCAGGTACTTGCGATCGTTGAGAATGGCCCGATCCATCCGCTCGTAGGGCGTCGGATCAACCAGTTCTGCGGAGGTGGTAGCCACTCGGACCACCGATCCGGTCGCGACGTTGGTCACCATACCCGAACCTTGGCTGAACGATCGCGCCACGAAGTCGACCGTGAGGTCGCCGGGGGAGAACTGGCCGTCGATGGCATAGCGGAAGAGGTTCACCCCCAGTCGAGTCACACGGTCGTTACGCAGGGTCACCGACTTCGCCGCCGAACCGCCCAGCGTGAACTCCGCCCCGGCGTCGAGGATGCTCACAGAGTCCACCTCAGAGCCGTCGGTGGTCTCAAAATACACGTCGAGATAGCCCCCGACCGACCCGTTGCGTTCGACCTTCGCGTTGATCGTTGCAAGTCCGACCAGACCTGCGTCGCGGAAGAGCAACAAGCCGGCCCTCGGACCCTGGATAGTGAACGCAAGGCTCGCCGCCGTATTCTTGAAACCACCCGAGTCCATGAGGATTCCCGCAGCGACTTCCAGGGAAGCCTCTCCGGTGGTGAGAGCCACGGAATCCGGGATGACGAACCGGTAGGTGTCACCGCTGAGGCGCGTCGGGGCGGTCAAGGTGGCCAACTGGACGCCGTTGATCTTCAGCGACACGGAAGCGGAACCAAGGATGATCGCCTCAGAGATGGTCTTGCCGAAGGTGGGTCGGATGGCGACATCGATCCAGCGGGAGGACTTCAGCGAGTCCAAGGTCACGCCCCCGGACTGCGGGATGGAATCCAGCGAAACCGTCGGCCCGCGAACTTGGAGCGCCAGATCCACTGCAGGACTCGACACTCCATCACCGGCCTTCACAAAACCGGACGCGAGGCGGACACGATAGGTTCCGGACATGCTCGGCACCGATTCCGGCAAGGCGAACTGGTGGGCTCCATCGACGATCCCGGTGTACTGGTCGATCGTGTGGATACCTCCTGCAGGATCGACCAACTGGAACGCGGGGAAACTGGGCGTGGCGGTTCGGAAGGGATCCTTGCCGCCGAATTCGATCCGCAGGCCAAGGGTGCGCTTGGCGAAGAAGTAAGCGGCATCGGCACCGGACCCATACTCCAGCGAGATCGATGGACCGTTCGCCGACGTGCTCACAGTCGTCGACGGCAGCGTGGCGTAGGTGTAGTCCACCACGTTGGTCAGACCCGCGTCCGCGGACAATTCGCCCCCGATGACCAAGACGGCCAACGGATCCGGGTAGGTCAGCAAGACCATGAACCGGCTGGTTCCCTTGGAGATCTGACTGGTGTCGCCGTAGAGGCGGATGGTCGGCCCCGGCAACAGACCGCCAGAAATAGGCACTGGGAGGGTGGCCGTGATCAAGAGTTTGCCATCGGTCGACAACTGGAACTCACCGGAGGTTTCACTGAGTGGCAGCGAAGCACCGAAGCCGATCTTCAGGCTGGCCCGACCCGAGATGACATAGGGCTGACTCAACGGAGCGAAGATCCCGAGACCCAAGATCGCAGCCCGGGTGGCAGGCAATCCCAAGGAATCCAGCAAAGCATGTGTCTGGCGAACCTGCTGCTGCAACTGCCCCTGGATCTGCGTCAACCAGTCGCCTAGAGGCGGGTTGAACCGCAGTGACGGATCCTTCAACTGGATCGGGGATGTCAGCACCGGCAGCGTGCGGTAGAAGGTCACCTGGCCCTCGAACTCGCCGTACACCGGCAGCATGCTCAGGCTGAAGCCCAGGTTGATGCTCAGGACACCGTAATCGGAGAAGGCCATCCGGACCTTGATTCCGAGTCCCGAGATGGGGAGCAACGGCGTCAGTGCGAGGGTCAGACCAGCCATGACCGGTGCAAGCGGGGAACCGGCCAGCGCCAAAGCGGCCGTAGCCACCGCGAACGGTGCTAGCAACGTCAGCACATCATTGCGGACATCCACCGAGAAGCCGACGTACATCACCGTCTCGGCCACGGTCGTCGTCGTATCGCCATCCAAGATGCGGTTGTGGGCCGCATCAAACTTCATGAGGCCGACAAGTCCCTCTGCCTTGACATAACCGAAGCCCGGCAGGCTCAACTCGAAACCGATGCCGAGGGCATCCCAGCTCAGGATCTGGAAGTTGTTGTTGATATCCAGACGCAGGTTCTCGCAGACGCCGCTGACATTGAAGCCAGGGATCCCCAACTGGTTGATGGCACCTGAAAGTGTCAGGACGCCCGCTTTGGCATCGATGTCGATCTTCTTGATATCGAATGGGAACCACGACGGTAGGTTGAGCTTGCCACCAAGGCTTGGGGCTTCGCCGATGCCGGCCTCGACATTCAGACTCTCCGCGAAACTACCACCGGGTCCGAACGCCCCGGCGGAGTAGATCCAGCGGACGTTGGCCTTTGGCAGGTCGTTCCCGAGCAAGGTCACAGTTCCCACGGCGGCCAAAACCATCCGGAATCCGATGGGGAGGTCCGGTTGTTCCTCCGACGTCAGCACCTCGGTCGTCACCGTCAAGTCACCCCGCAGGCCAGCCACCGGTTTGTCGGGAAGGAGCTTCAGGTTCACGAACCCGCTCAGGCGCACGACATAGGCGGCGGCCTGCTGACGGACACCGAACTGGGTCGCATCCGATTTGTTGGCATTGCCGGCGAGATCCTTGTAGCTGCCCTCGACCATCCGGAAATCCACCAGACCGTCGACGAAGTCACCGCTGAACGAGTACTTGTAATACGTCCGACCATCCACCACGACGGCCGTGCCGGATCCGTTCAGCACGACATTTGCTGCTCCCTCACCCTCCAGCACGAACTCAGGGGCCGAATCCACAATGCTCTGCTCGTCGAGGCCGGCACCAAACCGATCAGGCATCTCGATCAGGATCGAACCCATCGAGTTGAGTGTCGGCTTGTTGATGATCAAGTACGGGGTGGGTCGCACCAGGGTTGCACGCAGCGCCGCCACCTCGAACTCCACCGGTTCCGACACGACGCCGTTGCCCGCCGAATCCGTCGCCGAACCAGACACCGTCGTCAGCGTCACGGAGCCCTCGCTGAAGCGGCCCGTGAAGTAGTAACGGAACACACCATCGCCGAGATCGATGGTCCGAGAATCGTCCACCGTCACTCCGGATGCGCCCGCTCCCGTGAGGGCGAACTCGGGCGCGGCGTCGGTAACCGAGGTCGTCACGAGGGTCGCTCCGGTCGTCGGCCGGAACCGGACATCGAAATAGCCGTTGGAGTTGAGCCGATCGACCGGCAGGGCGTTGTTGCCCAAGCCGACCAATTCCAGGGTCACGCCCCGCACGGTCATCGACATCGAAGTCTCGACGTTGGTGTAGCCCGCGTTGTCGACAACCGATCCTGCGGCCATCACCACTTCGAGGCTTCCGGGAACCACGGTCAAACCATCGGGCAAGCGGTAGCGGAACAGGCCAGGCTCAAGGGCTTCAGGAATTCCGGACAACCATTGCACGATGCCATCGATCTTCACACCGACCTCCGGAGCGCCATCCAGAATCGATCCGGTGTCGAGGGCCGCTTTATGAGTGGCTGTCACTCGGACATCAATCGATCGCGACAAAGCCAACTCGGCAGCATCGATCGCGGGTTGGAACAGCGAGACTGCCGGTCCGTGGACATCGAGAGTGAAGGTCGCAGGCGCATTGGTCTGGCCCTTCGCGTTTCCGAACGCGCCGCCACTGACCTCAACCGTGTAGGTACCCGGAGCGTAGACGAAGTCTGTCGGCAGGGTATAGGTGAGTACGCCGCCGCTGATGGAAGCCGGGTCGGTCAGCGTGAACACTTTGCCTTGCGGCGACTTCAAGCTCAGCACCACCTGTCCGTCGGAGAGAGTCGACGCATCGAGAGTACTGCCGTCGGTGCTGGACACTCGCAGCGCGAGGTTTCCAGTCGACTTCCACTGACCCACGTCCACTCGAGAACCCGTCACTGGATACTCGACACCGACATGAACCGCCGGGAGCACCGAGAGGGTCGCCGAAGCAAGACCCGACCCGCTGCTCGGCGGCGTGAACACGATCTCCGCCCCCTTCGAATCGATGAAGCCGAAGGTGAACTCGCCACCGGCCTCGAGCAACTCCAACTCGTCCGGAGCCGTCATCAAATACAGGAACTTGCCTTCTCCCTTCGCGATCTTCGACAGATCGCCATAGAGACGGGCGGCCACGCTCAGGCCGGTGATGTTGAGGGTGCCGATCGCGATGAATTTGCCGTCGGTGCTGATGCGCATTTCCAGATCGCCATTGAACACGTCGATCGGGATGTAATTGCTGAAGATCTTGCCCGCGCCCGAGATGATCATGGGGGCCGTGAACGCCGCCAGCAGACCCGCACCCAGCGGCAGGTCCTTCGTCTTCTGGTACTGATCCACCACCTGACGCTGCACGGCGGCCAACCAGGTGCCTGAATCCGGAGCAGACTTGGCGCTCAGACTCGGATTCCGCAAATCCTCCGCCCGGGCGATCTCGGGCAAGGTCGCGAAGAACTCCACGCCGCCGACGAAGTCGTTGATCGCCAGGCCCGTGACTCCGGTGGGATCGATCGGGATTCCCGCCGGGGCTTTCGCGGTCACCATCAGACCTAGCGGTCCACGATCACTGAGCGCGAACCTGAGGTAGAGACCACCGACCCCCGGCATCGAAAATCCACCCTGGACACCGAGGAAGAACACCCGATCGACCACCACTGTGTCGGCAGGAGCGTCGGCGGCGATCATTTGACCATACCTGTCGATGTTGACGATGCCACCGATCAAGCCACCCACCAACCGGCCACCGAACAGGTCGGCCTCGATACCGACGCCCATGGCCCCGATGCCGATGATGGGGAACTTGCCCTGGCGAAGCAGACCGACATCGATCTTCAGGTCTTGGATGCTGCCGGTGAACTTGGCCGCTTCGATACCCTGGATACCCACCACGGTGACACTCGTGGTGATGACCATGTCCAGCGGATCGGTCATCAGATCGCGCCATTGCAGGACGAGGCTGTCGATCGCCACCGGCATCCAGGAAGGCAATCCGAGACCATCCGCCCCGCCACCCTTGAGAGCCATGCGGATGGCGAAGTTCTTCTCCACCTTCAGCATGCCATCACCCTGGATCGCCAGGTTGCTGGCACCACCGGTCAATCGGAGTCCGGAGACCGCCACCGTGACGTCGGCGCTGCCGACCGAAAGCAGGCTCAGGGACGCCGCCCCGAAGGCCATCGGATCGAACACCACCTGCTTCGCCTCGAACGTCACGATATTGCCGAGGTCCATGCGGAACTGGTCCACATCGAGCCGGAACCCGTTCAACCCGATCTTGGCCGTCAGAGCGGACTTGACCCAATCACCTTTCAGCACCGCCATCGGATCGATCTCGGTGAACAGACCGAAGGTGCCTGAGATGCCGTAGGTGTCCGCGTCGGGACCGTCGAGGAGGCTGGCCTCGAAATCCCCGCCGAGGGCGACCTGGGCCTTGGTGAAACCGATGCGGATGCCCACCTCGACACGCACCTTCATGTCGCCGGTCAGGTTCAGTCCGAAGTTGGTGAACTCGAACTGAGGTTGCACGAGCTTCACCGGCCCCAACTCCCATTCGATGGTGTCCTCGGGCTTGATGCCCTCAGGCTCGAGGGTCGGATAACCATCCGCGTCCAGCGTCATGGCCGACGGAGCGGCCTTGGTCGGGATCGGAGCCGGGATCTGGTTGGCGAGATATCGCGGCGCAGCCGTCTGTTCCTGTGGCAGGAAATCCAGGTTGTTGATCTTGATGGTCTCGAGCCGGAACCCACCGGGCCCGCCGAACAGGAAGCGACCGCTGGCGGCCACCTCGACCAGCGAGCGTCCCTCCAACTGGATCCGGAATCCGGCCCCGAAGAAGTCCACGGTCGTCGGCGCATCGGCCGAGGCATCGGCCGCCCGGACGATGTTGAAATTGCCGAAGATCGTCACGCCCGACAGGTCGCTGCCCAACCGCAATTCACCTCCGGTCACGATGATCTGCTGGAGTCCCTGCGCATAGGCGACCTTGCCGAGGGTGATCGGGCCCTTGAAGTTGCGATACAGCACCTCCTTGGCGGTGATGCGCAGCAACTCCGGTTCGCCGAACAGGAGCGCCGCATCGGTGATCCGGGTCACGCTCTCCCCCATGCTGCCGGTGGGCTCTGATTGGTAGCTGCCCTTCACGGTGATCCCGCCGAATTTGATGACGGCATCGGCGACGACGATGGAGCTGAAGTCGCCGGTCTGCGGGCTCCAGACCTCTCCTGCCGCGAAGACCACCGGAACCGATTCCGACATCACCTGCACGGACTCGTCGACGGCGGTTCGCATCGAATTGCGCCGCAGCCCGATGGTGGCCTCGGCGGTGACGGCACCGCCGGAGAGGCGACCCAGTATGGAACCCGACAACGAATACCCGAGGGCCTTGCCGCTGGCCGAATCGGTGAACACCACCAGTCCCATCGAACCGCTGCTGAGGACGTACTGGCCTCCGCCGGCCGTGCCGCTCACCTCGGCAAGGCCCACCTTGAGCTTCGTCACCCCGGTCGCCGACGACATCTCGCGGGCGAACGAGAAGTTTCCGGAAGCCTCGAGGAAGCCATCGAGGCTCAACAGAGCCGAAGCCGACACCGAGAAGTACGGATCGGTGGCACCACCCCGTGCGACCACCAACGGCACCGTGAGATCGCCCGCCGTGAGGGTCTGGTTCAGGGCGGTTCCGGTGGAGTTGTAGGCAATGACCACCCGGGTCACCGAAAACCGCAGCAACGACGGGAAGTCGGCGCCGGTCTCGAGGAACGGCGTGCCCGAGACCTGCAGCGCGAGTGTGCCCTCGGGCTTGATCAAGGCGCCCAACGAAGCGTCGCGCACGCCGATCTCGAAGGATCCGACCTTCAGGCTGGCCTTGGCACCCGATACCACGATGCTGAGATCGGCACCCTGCTTCTGGAATCCGAAGTCACCCGACAAGCGGACAGCCCCCCCGATCACCGCCTCGAAGCCCTTCACCACCACAGCGGTGGTGAGACCCGGCACATCGATCGTGGCTGTCAGTGCGCCCACCGTGAGCGACTGATTCACGGCCAGGTCTGTCGAATTGTAGTAAACCGTCACCTGCTTCATCGAGACCTCGGCCAGCGCACCGGGCAACCGAAGCACCGGCGTGCCACTGGCCTGGAGGATGACACCGCCGCCCGACGGGAGCAGCAGGCCGAAGGCGCCACCCGTGACACCCGCCTGGAATTCACCGGCGGTCAACACGGCCTCGATACCGGCCCCAACCACGGCGATCGAGTCGCCCTGCTTTTGGAAGGCCAGATCTCCCCGGATACGGACGAAGTCGGTGATCACCGCCTCAAACCCGGTGACCGCCACAGCAATGGTGTTGGCTTGGACGCTGAGGGGTGCACGCAGGTCGCCCACTTCCAGGGTCATTCCCTCGCGGGCCACGCTGGTGCTGTTGTAAAGCACCGTGACCTTCTCGACCCGAATGCCGGAGAAGACTCCGGGCAACGACAACTTGGGCGAGCCACTGGCCTGGAACACCAGACCGCCACTGGCCGGCATCAGCAGGGCCAGCGAGGCGTCGGTCACCCCAACCTCCACCGTACCCGCGGTCACCAAGGCATAGGCTTTCGAAGCGACCACGATCAGGTCGCTACCCGACTTCTTGAATCCGAAGTCGCCGCCCAGTCGACCGAAGCCGCCCAAGGTGGCCCGGAACCCGACGACCGAGAATGCCACTTCCCCAGGAGCGATAGCTTGGGCGAACCGATAGCTCCGCTCACCCACCACGATCTCATCGCCCGACTCCACCGGCGCGGCCGACGCGTCGCTATATTGGACCTGGAAGGAATCGGAAGCGATGTCGGCAAAGCCCGGCAAACCAGCCTCCAAGCGACCCTTCGAGACCTCGAACGTCACCAATCCGTCCGCGATCTTCAGGCCGAAATCGGCATCCACCACTCGAACGTAGGCCGATCCCGCCTCCAGCGAGGCGCTGATAGCCTGACCGACGACCAACACCCGGCCGGCAGAATCTTTCTGGATGGCCAGATCACCCGAGAGACTGACGAAGTTGGCCACATTCGCCCGGAAGCCACTCACAAAGACCTGAGCGACATTGGCAGCCACCTTCAACGGCGCACTCACCGAGCCAACCGTCAGGCGGGTATCCACGGCGTCGGCCGTGTTGTTGTAGGCCACCGTCACCTGAGTCGCCGAGATCGAACCGAAGGCGCCCGGCAACGTCAGCACCGGCGAACCTGAGGCTTGCAGCTGCACCCCACCCTTGGCCGGCAGCAGCAACGCCAACTGGGCATCCTTTACACCGACCTCGACGCCACCGGCGGTCAACAGCGCGCTCGCACCCTGCGCTACCACCTGGATGTCAGCTCCGGTCTTCGAGAACCCGAAGTCGCCCTTCAGGGTCACAAATCCGCCCAACGAGGCTTCGAATCCGGTGGCGACCACGGCGGCGGTATTGGCACCGACTTTCAAGGGCGCACTCACCGTGCCCATCGTCAGGCGGGTGTCCACGGCCTCGGCCGTGTTGTTGTAGGCCACCGTCACCTGGGCCGCCGAGATCGAGCCGAAGGCGCCCGGCAGCGTCAGTACCGGCGAACCTGAGGCCTGCAGCTGCACCCCGCCCTGCGCCGGCAACAAGAACGCCAACTCAGCGTCTTTAACCCCAACCTCGACGCCCCCTGCGGTCAACAGCGCACTCGCACCCTGCGCCACCACCTGGATGTCAGCTCCGGTCTTCGAGAACCCGAAGTCACCCTTCAGGGTCACAAATCCGCCCAACGAGGCTTCGAATCCAGTGGCGACCACCGCGGCGGTATTGGCACCGACTTTCAAAGGCGCACTCACCGTGCCCACCGTCAGGCGGGTATCCACGGCGTCGGCCGTGTTGTTGTAGGCCACCGTCACCTTCGCGACCGAGATCGAGCCGAAGGCGCCCGGCAGCCTCAGCACCGGCGAGCCTGAGGCTTGCAACTGCACCCCGCCCTGAGCCGGCAACAAGACCGCCAATTCAGCCCCTGTCACGCCGATCTCGACACCACCCGCAGTCAACAGCGCACTCGCGCCCTGCGCCACCACTTGGATGTCGGCTCCCGTCTTAGAAAACCCGAAGTCGCCCTTCAGTGTCACGAAGCCGCCCAACGAGGCCTCGAATCCGGTGACCACCACCGCGGCGGTATTGGCTCCGACTTTCAAAGGCGCACTCACCGTGCCCACCGTCAGGCGGGTATCCACGGCGTCGGGCGTGTTGTTGTAGGCCACCGTCACCTGAGTCACCGAGATCGAAGCGAAGGCACCCGGCAGCGTCAGCACCGGTGTGCCCGAAGCCTGCAACTGCACCCCGCCCTGGGCCGGCAACAGGACCGCCAATTCTGCCCCTGTCACACCAACTTCAGTGCCACCCGCGGTCAACAGCGCGCTCGCGCCCTGCGCCACCACCTGGATGTCAGCTCCGGTCTTCGAGAACCCGAAGTCGCCCTTCAGGGTCACGAATCCGCCCAACGAGGCTTCGAATCCAGTGACCACCACCGCGGCGGTATTGGCCCCAACAGTCAGCGGAGCGCTGACTGCACCTACGGTCACCTTCCGGTCGACGGCCGTGGCCGTGCTGTTGTAGGCAACATTCACCCGGGCAGCGCTCACCGAAGCGAACGCAGTCGGCAAGTTCACGACCGGCACCCCGCCTGCTTGAATCACCACGCCGCCGGCTGCTGGCAGCGCGAGGGCCAGCTCGGCATCGCGGACACCCACCTCGACACTGCCGGCCGTCAATACCGCACGGACGCCCTGGGCGGCCACCTCGATGTCATCGCCTTGCTTCCGGAAGCCGAAGTCACCCGACAGCGAGACAAAGCCTCCCACCTGGGCTCTCAGTCCTTGCACGGTCACCAAGGTCGTCTTGTCGGCTACCTTGAGTGCGGCACTGATCGTCTGGGTTCCCACGGTAACGGCCACCGTGCGATCCTGATCCACCCCGGTGTTGTTGAACTCCACCGAGACAGCGGAAGCCGTTGCACTGGCAAAACCGCCACCGAGCGCAAGATCCACCGCACCGGAGGCTTGCAACGCCATCTTCTGATTACCACGGATCAACACGGCGACTGCGGCATCCTTGACTCCGACCCGGACGGCTGAACCTGCGGTCAACGAAGCCGCCGCCTTGTCGGACACGATGAGCAATTCATCCTCAGCCGCCGTGGCCCCCGCCGTCTTCTGGACACCGAAGTTGCCAGAGAGCACCACGAATCCACCCACATCGGCCAGCAAACCAATGACCGTCAGTGAGCTCGTCTTGTCAGCCACCCGCAGCAGCGCGGTCGCCGTCGCTGTGCCGACGGAGATGGACAGGGTCCGATCGATGTCGGCACCGGTGTTGTTGAAGGCAATGCCCACCTCGGTTGCACGGGCGCTGGCAAAACCGTCGCCCAGACTGAGATCCACCGCGCCCGCTGCCTGCAGCGCCAACTTCTGATCGCCGCGGATCATCACGGCCACCGTGGCGTTGCT
>Ga0194134_10000679_pt1 | contig 51857 bp, 50 predicted proteins | sample TA2KigOff0mmetaG_FD_148602 | JGI IMG/M metagenome (GOLD analysis project Ga0194134, IMG submission 148602) | Freshwater microbial communities from Lake Tanganyika, Tanzania - TA2015056 Kigoma Offshore 0m | ecosystem: Environmental > Aquatic > Freshwater > Lake | place: Tanzania: Lake Tanganyika... | reverse complement strand
TCATTTGTCTTTACCATTGAGAATCTTGTCAGCATCAGGGCGATAGAAATCCATTGGTTTATTCTTACCAAGCAACATCAGCACATATCCTTCAAAATCAGTAGAATCTGATTCGTAGATGACATGACCGAAGTTATTATCACTCTCGGTATAGTTACCAAGAAAGTCAGCAAAGGTTAGAAAGATTGCCATAGCACGAGCTTTGTCATGCTGAGTGATTGCAGTGTGTGGATGTGCCACAATACGAGTGATACAATCAAACAACTCTTCTTTGGTATAGGAGAATGCTTTGGCGTTTTCGTCAAGTTTGTAGGTCATCGTCAATCTTCTCAAATTCTTCAAATTGGTCAACAGATACTTCATGCTCACCGCCGACAAGATACCAGTGTTTGCCATCTTCTCGGATACCAAGATATTTCATCTGGTCTTCATCAAATACATTTTCTCTCATTGCTGCCTGAATCTTATAGTGAATAAGATCCGACTTACTTGGCGTCATCATTAACCCATTCCTCATAGCGTGTTTGGATTCTACCATCATTCAGAAAAATATTCAAGTGTCCTATGCTACCGTTTTCCAAATAGAATGCCATCCATACATGACGACCTTCTTCCATCACCTCATAGTGATACATTTTGATGTCATCAAGGACAAATTCATCTGGATTGTAAAGCTCTTTGTCAGTCATAATTAAGCAAAGTTGTAATGCACTCGGGTGTGGAATTCTTTGAAGCAACTCTTATTAGAAAGTTTCATCATCACGGGAGGAATATAATAGGCACATTCGGTAAAGAAATCTTCTCTGGAGAGAAACTTTAAACCATACAACATCCAAGTGCCAAACTCTTCATGAAACTTTCTCACAGCACGATATTGCTTGGAGTTGATAGGCACATAGCGATTGTCTTCAGTAAAGTCATCCCCATATGGTGATGCCTGTGTCATCATAATACAGGTAGTTTGACCTTCGCCAGTGCCGTAGTATTCACCAATCATATACACCCAGTATTCATTAACTGGGAATACATCACGACAATACTTCTGCTCATACTCTTCCATACAGGCATCAGCAACCAGTTGGAAGTTTTCTTTCTTCTTTGCCTCTAGTTCTGCTTTGAGTTGTTCCTTTTCTGTTTTAGCAAGCTCTTTGAGAGCATCGGAATACTGACCGATACCAGCAACAGCAGTTTGAATCACTTTAATCCTTTCGTCTTCAGAAAGTTTCTTCATACCTTCATCATTCTCCTTATAGAGTTTATCGAGTGCTTCCAATGCTTTGTTTTCTGCTTCTCGTTGTGCGGCAACTTCAAGCATTTCTTCGTGTGTCATGTGTCACCTCAAAACATACTGAGTTAAACTTTTGTTTTAGCACACCACGTAATTCAATCCTAGTGTGCTGTGAATGCACTTCTACATGCTCTACATAGTATTTGTCACCTACGATTAGGATACCAGTTGGGTCATCGTTGTTGCCCCATCTAACCTGCTCTGGTGAGCATCCTAGAAACTTTACTGTATCACCTGCTCTGATATCCATACGTTTTGCCCATCCTAGATTTGGCCACGTATCTCTATATATTTTATTGAGTTTTTCGTTGTCATAAAACATCGCATTACCTGAAACATTCCCATTCATCAATATATTTTTGTTTACACTCATTAAAGTTTTTCCCAGATAAACCATAATAAATGTCTCGCCCAGCAATATGTTCGAATATACCAATTTGCGAATAATTTCTATTATGAAAATAATCTGTCATAATGGCATTTTCGTAAGTTTCTTCTCGTCCTAGAGAATGAGACTGCAATAAGATATTAGCATCTTTTTTCACTCTTGTCCAGTAGTCAGTATCATAGATAGACCCAAACCTATAATGCATTGCCAAAGAAAGTTGATATGTCCAAAATTCTTTCCGATATAGATGATTACATTCAATATATGAAGTTACATTTCCCCTTTTTAAGTAGTCAGTAATTAATTCCGCTGCATAGTCATAATAATGTAAAGTCAGTGCTTGTAATGGCTCATGAAAAAATAATCGATTGCCATTGTAAGCACAAAACTTGTTGATAATTAATTTTTTAGAATACTTAGGAGTCCAATCAATTTGACCATTGATTTCATACCCCTCTAACTTTTTAATTACTTCTTCTTTAGTAATTAAATTTCTATCATAAAGATATCCACATTTTGTTTTATTTTCTTTTGGAAATGGTAATCCAAACTGCCACCCGTCTTCAGTAGCTCTATGAATAGTATATGTGGCATCTACGTCTAGACTGTTTTGTGTATATAAAACTGCCGAATTAACTGTATTCAAATAGACAGGATAGTATTCATCTTCTTCCGACCATCCAGTGCAATAAATGATAAAATTAAATTGTCTATTGTTAACTACAATGTATTGGTTATTGATTACTTCATGTGAATCAACTCTTTCTGGAATATACTCTACTAACTTTCTTTTTTCTAATTCATCATTTATAAATGAGTTGAATTTAATAGTATCGAATTGAAATGCAATATGATGCTCAAAGTTACTGTAAAACTCTTTGCCAACCCCCCAATTAATAAATTTTACTCCTGTTTTCAATGAGCAAATTCCTCTTTCACACAATTCAGCTGTGTTGATTTTCAACACTTTATTAATTAGTTTACCTATTCCAACTGTGGTAGACTCACCAACTTTAAGATGTGGAATATTAGGATCATAAAATATAGTTGGAGAGTGTCCCTCCGATATCAATCTAAGTGCTGTAATAATCGCAGATGTGCCTTTACCAACTATAGCTACTTTCATGAATTTTGATTATATGTGAGAGGGTGATACTTCAGATACTCAAAGAATGTCAGTTTCATTTCTTTCTGTGTCATGCCACAATGTTTAGCGGCAGCAGGAAGTGTCATAGTGCAGTTAAACAACCCTTCGTTTGCCTCTTTGACATTCTCTGGGGTTGTTTTGACTGGCACTTCATATAATGCTGCTTTATTGATTTTTAGTAGACTCATCTTTCATATTGTCAAGTGTGTCAAAGAGTTTGTCGATTGTCTTGAGTTTGTCGATGTCACACATCAACTCAGAAATACATTTAGCTACTACAGGTCGCTCATTTCGTGCTGCAAATGCAAGTGCATTACGCATTGCTGCTTGTGCTTCATCGAGCGATTCTTCTACTTGTTTGGATAATGCCATTAGTCAGATGCTCTCCATCGTGTAATTTTAGTGCGATTAGTTTGAAATTCTTCTACGTGTTGAAGAATACGATGTGCGGTTTCTCGCACAGTATCTTCATCACTGTTCCAATCAGATACTTCAGTCCAAACATAATAGATTTCATCAACGATAGAATCCATTAGTTTATCATAATGAGTCATTGAATTACCTCCAGTTTACGCTTGAGTGCCTGCTTACGCGCCTTCGCTTGACGCATCGCCTGAGGTTTCAGGGTGCGTTTGGCTTCCTTCTTAGAATGGTGCTGCCAGTTGGGCGTGGTCATCGGTCTGTTGCGTTTCCTAGCACTATATAGGAAAAAAGGGGGCGTGTCAAGCCCCCGCATTCCAATTTTTATTCAAATATATTTTGGATAGTATTACTTCCATAGTTTGATAATTAATCCAAGAAAATTTAATAGAAAAATTTTTGTAATTATCAACTGATAATTCATCTAAAAAATTAGAGTCATATATGTTTAGATACTGTAGTTTATGAAATAACAATGAAAATGTTTCCTCTTTTGTAGGGAATATTTCGAGAGAAAATTTCTTTGAATTAGGAAAAAATGTTATTGATACTTCACCGTCATCATCAATAATATTAAATATATCAATAAAATTTTTATAATGCAAAAAATAATCTGAGATTATATCACTTTTCAAATTTTTCAAAGATGTCAAAAAAGAAACATCTATTATTTGATTTTGATAATTAAAATGTATTGATAACAAATCAAAGATTGAATTATTATTGTTGCGTATTTCTTCGACTACCGAAGGCATCTTCAGTGTGTCAATTAAATACTTGAAATTACTATCATCAACCCCTAACAAATTTTTTGGTGAAATTCTATATTCAAATGAATGAATAACATTATTGCTATATTTAAATATATCAGAAAAACATTCCGATATATCAAATAAACTACTACCAGTAAAGGATAATAAATCTTGTATAGATTGTAAATGCTTTCTATTTTTATTGTGTGCTAGTATTTCCGTCCATCCATACGAATACATTTTTTTCAAATTACATGGATGAGATTTTGTCAAATTGTATTCTACAACTTCATATTTAAATAAATTCTTTTTATTTTCTTGTAGATGCACACTAGAAGAAAACTTTATAATTTGATTTAATGTGTTTTTTAAATCTAATGATTTTTCAAATGTTAACTTAATATTATTTTTAGAAAAACAATTCAATATTTTTCTATGAGACCCACTAGAATATTCCATACAAAAAAGTTATTCATTAGTTATATTAATACCAGTTGCGTAGTAAACTAAGTGTTGATAAAAGTAAAAATATTTTTCTTCATCTAATAGGTCGCCATAGTTGGGAAACCAATCCTCAAAAGCATTTTTAGCTTGCTCTTCAGTTTCAAAATAAACATAAGCATGACCAAACTGTTTTAGACAATTCAAGATATTAATGTCACATTTACCAAAGTAAAAATCCCATACTTCTTCTATCTTATCAGCATCATCGCAATCTGTCAAACCAACAGACTTGATAAACATAACTGGTTTTTCAGAATATTTTGATAACTGAAATAAGACATCAGATTCTATAAAGTATTCTTTAAAGTAATTCATGAATTTTCTCCATCAGTAAAGTAATCTTCAAATTTAGTCTCTAATTCTAGATCAGTTAGTAATTCTTGAACATCTTGCTCCACTTGCACATCATCTAAAGTTTTTTTAGTATGCTCAGCGACAGAATTAATGATATCTCCGATAGTAAAATTAATATTAAGAGCATTTAATGTGTTATTGATAGTCTCAATTTTATTATCTACATCCATAAGATACTGTTGCCAGCTAGATACAATTCTCTGTGTAGATAAAGAAACATCAGAAGAATCAAATTCTGGAAGAATATCTTGAATTTTAGTCGGAATAATATTTTCAATAGATAGAGAATTACTGTCTATATCAACAAAAGGTAATTTTAAGTTAGAAATCCCTTTCAACACTTCTAATTTTAGAGTGATTTCACTAAACTTCTTAATTACATTTTCAATACCAATTCCAGTTAGATTTTCGCGGAAACTCTCAAGAATATTTGGAGGAATAGTATTAGAGCTAAGTCTGTTAATTTCAGATAACATCTCAACTAACTGATATTTTGGCTCTGGACTTGGTGGCATTATTACATTGATAAAATCATTATTTTTCCACGCTTCTTGGTCCGTAATGTCTCTTAAAGATTGTCTGTATTCAGTCCACTTTTGCTTTTCCTCTTCCGAGAGAGGATAATCTGGCATCATTAAATAATCACTGTCTTTCAATAATTTATTTCTTGTCTCAAGTAAAGTATATTTGATATAAGAAAAATCTGATAGATAACCCAAAACTTTATCATATAGATTTTCAATTTTACTTATTTTAGTGCGAGTATAAAAATCTGCAAATATACTCACTAAATTATCTACCTCTTGAACAGAAGCAACATCAAAAAAGTATAATTTTTCTTCTGTTTCTCTCAAAGAAAAATTATATGTTTGTTTTTGGCGTTGACACATATATGTTTTGTCTTCAAACAAAACAAATTTAATCAATCTATCTTTATCAGTATTCCACATATCAGGAATAACAGATTCTAACTTAGTGATATCTTCATCACTAAGATCTAAATTACCACCTAAGTAATTAATGTTGTTTCTAACTCTATCTGCAGGATACAGTTTTCTCTGCAAATTGACAATTAATATCCTTTTAGGTTCAGTCATTTTTGATTACTCTTTATAAAAATATTTAGTATGCTTTTATCATATACCTTAGTCTAAAATAAGGCACTTGAATAGGTATATTCTCATTATTTCTAAAATAAAATCTTAAAGCCCCATCAAAAATAGGTCTAGATTGATTAGTCATTGTTAATTCAGTTGAGCTTATACTCATACCAGCTTGTGCCATGGTAAAACTACCACTAACGCCATCAGAACCACCACCAGATCCAATACCATCACCTTCGTTAGCTGTTTTTCCATTTCCAGCTTCAGCTGTGCTATTTAATGTCATACCATGTTTATGTGATCTTCCTCTTTCAGCTTCTGGCACACCTGCTGGACCTTCATCTAACGTCCCCTCCTCTGCCCCTGTTTCAGGGAACTCAGGATTTATTTTTGTGCTATAATCTCTACCCGAACTATTACATTTGTCCAAAACGGCTCGTCTTTCTTCATATCCCACAGAATATCCATAATGCTGGTGTGTTGGAGTTCTTGGTGTTGCTCCAGTAGTTCCACGAATGGTATATGTTACTGTACCACCAAACGTAGGTTGGACAAAAGATGAAATTTCTGTAAATCCAGAAGTTCTAAAAGTCCCCAAAGAAAAAGTAGCTGGATTTTCCTGAGATACACCAGCAAGACCATCATCAACACCAGTTATTCCAGGAGATCCAGGTGGTAATTGTGCAGATTGACCATAAACATATCTACCGCCAATACTACCAGGGACATTTTTATCTCCACCTGATGCGCCATCGGGTGCAAACAAGGGGACTATAGAAACAGATCCAGAATTATTGTCTACATTTCCAGTGCCAAATAATTTTTTACCATATGGATTGGGCAATCTAAACCTACCATTTTCCCCTGGAGTAGCTCCATATGAGTCACCAATAACTCTATAAAGTTCTCTAAATTCTGATTTATTTAACCATTGACCTCTTAATTCAATATAACCTTTAAACCTATCGTCAGTAAGTCTCCATTTTGGAGATTTATAAGAAGAATCTGCCCACGATGGTTTATTACTATTGAAAATTGCACCAGAAGTAACAACAGATGATGAATTAAATGAAGGAGAAAAAGCATCAACATCTCCACTAACTGCTATTTTCCATTGAGAAATATCATCAGTGGTAGCAGAGCTGTTGTTATTAACATAACCTGGAGGTTTTGGCACACAAATAACAGTGCCTATGGCAGACCCAGTTTTTTCTATCTGTTGACTATAATAAGCTGGTCTAGATGGAGAAGTAACTAGATTTACGGTTACTGGCACCGTATAATCGGTGGGATTTACATTGGCAACTACAACTGCATTATTTCTAAAATATTGATGCTGATTACATAAATCTAGCGTTATTCTACACCTAAACATCTGTTGATTCACAACTGATACAATTAATTGTGGTCCAGTTTGCGAAGGCACAGATGTCCAAGAAGAATCAGATTGCCCTACTTGTTTAGTTTCCCATTGATAAAATGGGACTCCACCTGTCCATGTTGGATTCAAATCTAAAAATATTTGCTGCCCACTGATTATAGTTTTTGTTGATGTATCAGCAAAGTAATAAAATCTTCTATTTACAGTTATTGTGCAAGAATTTGTGGCAGCACTAAAAGGCACATTTTCTGCTGTAAGTAAACATCTTATCAAAGATCCATTTAGACTTCTATCGAAAGAATCTGGCGTATAAAATCTAGTAGTAGAAGAAGAATTACCAAATCCACTAGATAAATTAACAAAATCCACATCAGTTGGTCTTTTTATTTGCCATTGATAATTAACTGGCGTGTCTACAGTAGAAGAGGCTAAGCATTCGAACGTATAACCACCAAATTCTCCTTCCAAAAATGTTATAGCGGTTGGAATATTAGTTATGACATTTATAGTTACTACTTGAACTTGTAATCTAGCAACATTAGTATAATCTATTTCTTCGCCAGCACTTGTAACTCTACATCTATAATATCCATCATCAGATAAAGCAACACTCAATATTTCCAAAATATTAGATGTTTTCCCTGTTAAATTAGTCCATGTTGCTACATTTTCTGCATTAGGCAAAGCAGGATTATAATTAGTGCTCTTTTGCCATTGATATGAAACTTGTGCTGCACTTAAAGAAGTTGCAGAAGTTTCAAATGATATATTTTGAAATTGAAAAGCGTAAATATCATTAATATTTGAAATATTAGTAAATAAATCTCTTCGTTGACTTAGTAAAGCTACACCAGAGGTAACTGATGATAGTTGATTTGGGACCGTTACAACACATCTAAAAAATCTATACGTAGGATTTCTAGGAACATTAGAATAGACTAAAAGATTAGTATTTACTCCACTAAACGGTGCTGCATTTGGCACTGGCAACCACCCAGTACTGGAAGAAGTGGTGTTATATTGCCATTGATAGGAAATTGTAGTACCACTAGATGGTGTAGCATCAACCGCAAAAGAAGCATTTGAATTAACAAATGGTCTAGCGTCTTGTGGATTGGAAACAATATAAGCTGTTCTATAAACATTAACTAATATTTCTGAAGATGTATACGGAAGTAAAGTTTTAGTGTTTCCAGATAAATTGAATAAAGAACTAGAAGAAATTTTCAATCTAAATTTGGTGCCATTGTCAGTATCATATCTTAATGCATTTGTTTCATAATCAATTATAAAATTAGATATATCATTTCCAGGAAATTGAGTGTATACCACTTGTATAGTTGACGTATCTTGTGTTACTGCAGTTCCAACTTCACTCCATGTAGAAGTGCCAGGTGCTTGTCTTTCAAAAATTAGTGTTTTATTTCCGTTTAAACCAGTATTTCTACCATCATTTAAAGATCCAGTTACCTCTGCTCGCTGAATTGCTTCAGGGAAAGTTTCTCTATTTGCAATAGGACCATATTTGTCTTCAATGACATTGATAGTATTACTCACAACTGGTGTGACTTGCACATCTTTCATATAAACGCGATGCACATTGCTCAAAACTTCCGCTTCACCAATAGATCCAGTAATTCTACATCTAAATTTTAAAATTTCATAATAAATCATTCTCTGCAATTCTAATTTGAAAGAAGTGCCATTAGTTCCTGGTTTATAAATTGCATTATAATCTGTAATCAGAGCTTCCACTCTAGACCATTGCTCTTCAGTTGGGTTATCTGATAATGTATATTCCCATGCATATGATAAACTGGTTCCTCCAGATGATAAAGCACCTACTTCTAATTTAATACTACCATCGCTAGAAGGGTTGCCAGTTTTATAACAAAAACTGGTAATACTATCATCGCCTGTTCCTGGTTGTCTGTAAATACTGATTTCAGGGCTTACATATAGCACTGTTGGTGACAACACAGTAGGGCTGTTGCTAGCACCTGGATAGCTAATAGATACTCGGTAATATTTCAAATTATATGTAAAATTTACATTTTGTATAGTAAATATAGACTTTTTATAATAAGTTTCTGGAGTTGTCCCAAAAGGTTCCACAGTGGTAGTAATAGAAACATTGCCACCAGGACTTATAGGATTCCAAGATGCCAATGGATCACTAAGATCATAACCACCTACTAATTCTTGCCACTGAAATAGCAAAGAAGTATCGCTAGAACTCAATAAAGTATTTTGTAAAGCAGCCGTTACAGTATAACTTAATGTTTGTCCTACCAAAAGAGTAGTAGAGTTTGGATAATTATCTACATTAGAATTTACTTGTGCTAAAATTAATGGAGCTGATGTAACCGTAATAATCCTATTGCCAATACCAACATATTCATTACTATTGACAGTTTCAGATATTACACCATTTCTTACAACTACTCTAACATAAAGATTGTTTTGAGCTGCCGTCAAAACACTAGTAGTAAAAATAGGAGAAGTATTATTTACTAAATTTTGACCACTGTAATTGGTGCCATCAGTAGAAATTTGCCATTCGTAGGTCAAATTAACAGAATTTGTTTCAGTAGCATTTACTTCAAACTCTACTATTGACCCAGATGATACTACTGGATTGATTGGCGTGAGTGAATTAATTACAATTGCCATTTTAGTTTACAACCTTAATTACTTTTAAAATTTTATTAAAAATTCACAAATAATGAATTTAGGAGCAACATCATCCATTTTAAAAAGATTTCTTTTATTTACTGTTACTGTAGTAGTTAAACTGGAAGCTGATAAATTTGTTGCTGGTATGCTACCAAAAACACTTTGAGAAACCACTGGAGGTGGAACTGGGTGGTGATGTTGAGATTCTTCACCTTCTTCCACTGCATCATTATAAACAAACATAACTCCAGCATTTCCGTTAGGACTACATGCGATACCATTACTTCCACAACAAATACCACGCTCATATCCTCTTCCAGAATATTTAACTGTGCCTAAACCATCTTTCCTAATATTAATACCACGAGCAATCGTGCAATCGGAAGTATGTCCATGAGCCAAAAAATCGGATACAGAAACTGTAGCACCAGGAGTTCTGCCAGGAGGAGAAACGTTTCTCCAAATCCCACTAAACTGAAGACTTGCTATCCCAGGATGTCTGAAAGACCCAGTATATGTAAATTCTGCTGTGCTACCAGAAGTTTCCAATGAAACCTCAACACCAGCTCTAGGAACTTGTACATTTATAGTAGGATTCAATGCAGTGTCGTCATTATATGACCCAGAATTTGCAGAGGCACTAATATATTTCGACCCCAAATCTGGTAATTGAAATGTCCCTCCAGTTCCATCATCATCTGCTTCCTGTAAAAGAGTGCCAGATTTTCTATAGATGCAATTTCCACCAACACCCAGAATTCTTGCTAAATTTGGAAATTGATCAGCTTGCAATATTTGTCCTCTGCATTTTAAAAAACCAGCAGGAATATAATCAAGATAGTCTTGATCTATAGGTAAAGCGCCGCTAATCTCCCTAAAGAAAGGGAAAATTGCTCCACATGGTCCTCCGTATTTTCCTTTTTCAAAAGAATAATTTGCCATGTTTTTTAAAATGCCTTTATTATGTACAGCATACTTAAATTTGGTGTTGCACTATTTACAGTTATTGTGCCAAAATTAACACCAGATGAGTTATTAATTGTAACATTATTTAGCGAAACATTAGTAACTATACCAGGATTCACAACTGATAAATTTCCTTTGAAGTTGTAAGTATTAGATCCGTGAGTATGACCAGCAATTTGAGCATAACTAACTTCCGCATTACTTAAACTAGACCAAAAAATAGTGCCGTCAACGGCACTGCTGTGAGAAAACATATCTGGTCTAGAATAACCATCACCAGGATAAAATAAAATAACAATTTCTTGTTGATCTATTGGAATGCCTGTATCAATGTCTCCACCACCTCCAGCTGGAGATCCATATGCGCCAAATTCAGCTTTCATCGCACCCTGATCATTTCCATATCTCACATATCGTCTCGCTCTACTAACACTATTTCTGCTAGTTCTACACATACATGGAGGTCTATCAAAACACAAAAATTTAAAAAAGTTATTACTTAATTTTCCACATCTATAATCACCATTATTTTTCAAAGCACTCCTAGAAAGTTGTCGCCACTTATTAGAATCTCCTTCGAAGTCTAAAGCATGTGCGTGAGCTGGCATATGCACATCACTAAGTTTTCTTGGATTGAAAGAAACTGACGCACTTTCTTCACCTGTTGTTAGAGTTATATCCCCAAATTCAGCAACAAAATTAGGAGATTCTGCAATTTCTCCAACTACATCTATAGTAGATATATGACTAGTCTGATTACTTCCACCTTCATCACCATTGCTGGCATTACCAACTTGAAGCCAAAAAGGACTATCATTAATAGTTCTTCCCTGTGGACCATGTGCTGCTCTGGGAAAACTATTATCATTTGTGCCACCTTTAAGGTAAAAATAATATCCTTTATACATGTCAACTATAGCCTTATTGTTAGTAGTCAAAGGAGGCAATCTAAATGTAGATCCTTCAGTGCCACCATAAGTGTTACCTATGACTTCATACAATAATGGATATCTAGTTGTAGAAATAGTAGCTCCATTGCAAATTATCCACCCAGTAGGCACAAAATCCTGAGATCCAGACCAAGGGATTATACTGCCAACAGGAAATCCCTTCATCGATTTTATTTGATTGTAATTTGCAGCATCTGCGTATGCCATCTATTAAATCTCCATCAAATACCAACCTTGTTGCTCTGCAGCAATTCCATTACCGTTAGAATCGGTATCACCAACATAAATTAAACCAAATGCTGCGTTTGGTGTATTGACAACCAATTCACCGCCATTGAAATTGCTAGCACCACCAAGGCTGCTACCTTGACTACTACCTTGTATTCTGGTGTTAGATCCAGATTGTACTCTAATTACTAAGTTAACCGCAAAATTCAATGCTCCCCCAACATCAACAATTCTAACAGTATCACCAGTCACGGCATTTGCAGGCAACTTCAATACTAAAGTTGATGATGGTCTTACTAAGTATTGTAGATTAGCTTCCAAATTAATAGCAGTAGAATCTGTATTTCCTTGAGTAGAAATGAAGATAGTCTTTCTTCCACCATTCTTATTGTAGAAATTCTCATGACCGAAAGCTTCTATAGAAGCATCTTGTCTAATTCTAAATGGTTTTTCTGCGTTGTCACCCAAATTATTAATCGACAACACATTAGAAGATGCAGAAGCACTATTGGTATAAGTGCCATGTAAAGTAAGGGTAGCACCTGTATTTACACTTATCAGAGGTCTTCCGATTACTGTGGATCCAGTTTGAGCATCAACCGAGAAGCGAGAGGTAAAGATATTAGATCCATCTTCTGTTATAGAAGAATTCGCTAGTGTGCCAACTGTAAAATCATCACCAACTCTAAGAGTGCCTGCAATCTTAGTATTTCCGCTTGCGCCCAATACCTCAAAAGCTAAATTATTTGCACTGTCTGCTCTAGATTTATCAAAAGATCCTGACGTAAAGAATCCGTCTTTAAATATTTTAATATTTCCGCCATTGTAAATAGATGTGTTTCCTGTAGCAGATTCGACATAGAATTTAGGAATACTTCCATTAGTAATAACAAAATACTGTTTACCAGGAGTTGTGGTAGTAGAATTTCCACTCAATTCAATGGAGTTATGTACTTTTAAGTTACCACCACCAGAAGTTTCAAAAGTATTTCCAGTTGAAGTGCTAGAAGGATATCCTTTATCATCAGCAACTCTTTGGGTATTTTCAACATCAAGACTTGGTTGATTTACATCATAACCAATAACAACATCACCAATAATCTGTGTGTCTCCAGTAGTAGAAATAGTTCTGAATACTCTCTGAGCTTCTCTCGGTATTGCAGTAGTGCCAATGTTACCATCATTGATAGTGAAACTTTGAGCGGCAGCTGGATTTACTTGATTTACTCTTACATATTCACCACCAACATTTAAACTTTGCTTATTGAGTCTTAGTAAATCATTAACTGTTACATTTGCAGAGAATTCTGCGAGATTAAGAGCGGTGTCAGTACCACTGAGAGGACTTGGTGTGATATATGAAGCATTTTGTTGCTCCACTAATCTATAAATTCTTTCTCCATCTGGATGAGAAACTTGTGCTGTTCCTCTTTGTCCTCTCTCAACTTCAACTGTGTATGGAACTGGACTATTCGGAACATAAGGTGTTGGGAATCCAACTGTCCTTACAATTTCCACTCCAATCAGATACAATTGATTAATACCAATTCCAGTTGGATTGCTTAGTGGTAGAGACCAATATTGATTACCATCAACAACTCTTGTTTTGAAAGTATCATCTCCCCATGGAGTATCACCTTGAGTATCAATAACAATAGATTGCAATTGAACTCTAGCAGTTCCAGCATCAGTAAATCCTGTTTGTAAAGATACAACTACTGGATTATCGGATGAATCTTTTAACGTAAAACCAACTGCATCTCTACTTAAAATATAATATGTTGTTGATGTAGAAAGTCCCGTTAAATTACCAACATCAATAAATTTAACGGCATCATTTTCACTAAACCAATGCGAGGAAGTTACAATAATTTTATTTGCCACTACTGTTTGTAGATTGACAATACCATCAAAATTAGGAATTACTGCAAAGTAATCAATATTCAAATTATCCAAATCACCAGTTGATTGGGTTTGACCACTTGTAGTGATTATAGATCCAGTAGCAGGAGTTGTAATAATAGATGGAGATACATTTGCATATGTAAATGTAGTTGCATCAACCACAGTAATTGAAACTGTAGAAATAGTGCTGAAACTTGGTATGGAGCAAACAACTTTTACTAGAGCACCAGTGGCTAAATTATGTGGAGTTGATGTTACGATAGTAGCGGTATTAGAAGATCTAGAAACTGTAGAAATTCTAAGTAAACCAAAGATATTTCTATCAATACCCAAATTATTATTTTTCAATCCACCATTTTGGGTAATGTCAGATTCAAAGAATGAAGATCCCAATACATTCAAACCATTTCTAATTCTAGTCGTGCCAGCGACACCACCTAATGTAAGTGTTCCAACACTCAAACCAATGTTTAGTGTAGTAACACCAGTTGGGAATAATGTAAATTCTTGACTTAATGATGTAGTATTGATTTCACCGCCATTGATAGTTAATGTACCATCTAGAATTGTTCTATAATTTTTAACTTGTAGAGTGCTTTGACCTCTATTTGCATATGCACCACCAATTGTAATTTGTGATACATTTGATGTTGCTGTATTATTTACAGTTCCAACATTAATAATCGAATTATTGCTGTTGGTGTGAATATCAAGGGTAGTAGATCCTGTTACGGAAGTTCCAATATCAATATTTTGTGTGGTAGTTGTTGAATTACCAATAGCAATGTTTTGTGCAAATCCACTTAATACAAGAGAAGTCGTCGTGTTTTGATTAGCAATATTGAATGTAGGAGCAGTAGAGCGAATATCACCACCATTTACATCAATATCAGACTGGAATGTAAAGTCTCCAGTTATTCTTGCATCACCAGAAACAACAAAGTTTCTATCAAGTGCAGCATCTGAAACATTAATACCTACTCTACCATTGTCACTATCGGCGGTTGGTCCTACTACACGACCAGCTTCAGATAAAGTGCTAGTTGCAATTCTAAATTCAGCAGTAGAATCTGGATTTGCACTGTCACCACCGACAATGAAGGCATGTCTAGTTGTAAGAGGAACTCCTCCTTGTAAATCAGAGAAATTAGTTTGCTTTCTGCCACTTATAAATGCATTACCAACTACATCCAAGTTTGCTCTTGGTGTAGTTTGTGAGGTAATGTAAGAAACAACATAATCAGTAGATAATGCTCTAGCTAGGGTATTAATACCTACTTTATAATCACCGTAAGTTTCGGTTTCTGTGCGAATAGACTCAGATCCAATAACTCCAACTTCTTTCCACTGAGACTGAGAAATTGCGATTTCCAGAGTTGGTTGTGTTATAATCGAAGTAGCATAAACATATGGTGGATTACCTGTTAATGTAGTTTCAGATGCTCTAGTTGTTAAGAGATAAACATATCCATTAGATTCAGAATACTCATATCCTTCCGAAGAATTATCATATACTGTGTGGACACCATTGATAGTTGTGAATCTATCAATGCCACCAGTAATCTTAATTTGAGATGACCTAGTAATTCCTAAAGATGCACCAGGATTTGAAGAGCTAAAGTTAACTTTTCCTACTTGGAAAATTAACTTAATGACGTTGAGATTTGGATAGAATTGAATACCGATGATATCAATCGAAGATTCCTGACCTGCAGGAGCATTCAATCTGTAAGGCAGATAAGAGTTTGCATAAACCCAACCTAAAGATCCAGAATAACCAACTTCACCACCCTTGAATAGGACATCACCAGAAAGAGGAACAGTAGACCCAAAGGATAAAGTTTGTGAAGAATTAAATCGCGTCTTAGGACCAGTTGTGAACTGATTTGGTGTTATATTAGTTACTGAGGTTCTGAAAGTATATCTTTGAGTGCCTCTAGGATTCATGTCAAAGATAGCTGCTCTTGCTCTATTCTTGTCGAGAATAATATCGCCAGCTCTTGTAGTATCAAGTAGAGGATCATCATCACCTGGAAGTAATGCCTGTCTATCACCAGGACGGGAAACAATCCTGATAGAAGGAGGCGTCATTATTGCTTCAAATTCTGGGTCAACATTGACCACAATTGGGGAATTGAAGAAGTTTGTTAGATTTGGAGGAGCATTTAATGTAATGATATTTTCAAATGTTACGGGATCTTCAAATACCGTAACGAGACTTCCAAACTGCCCATCTTCTGCTTTTTCCTCATCGAGAATTAGAGCATCTAAGAATTCTTCCTCGCCAGTAATAGCATTAATCTTACGATTACCGATATACAATTCGCCATTAGAGTTAATACCAGTATAGAATACGATACCAGCATCTTGTCTCTTAGATTGTGCATAGTAGTCTTCTACCGCACTGAGGATAACAGTCTGTCTAGCAGGGAAACCAGTTGAGTAGTTACCAGGACCGAAACCTAGATATTCAAACGTGTGGTTACCTGCACGAGCAATCGATGGTCTACGCAATTCAACATAAAGTTTTTGCTCTAGTGGGAATGAAGAATCACCTGCAATAGGAATTAATCTTTCTTCGGCACCAGAAGATGCAGCTCCAGAAAGTGCTTTTAGTTGATTTACGCCAGTAAACTCATATTGACCAGAACCAGGATTCTTAATAAAATCAATAACTGCTTCTTTGGTAATAGAATTTTTGGCATCGTTGATAGTAACTAAACCATGAATATAGTTGTCAGCAGCACAAACAGATGCTGGTGGGTCAACTATGTTAGTATTCTGACTTCCACCTTGTCCATCGCTACCATCATACTGGAATAGTAGTGGATCGTTTTTGTATGTTAATGGATATAGTCTAGAAACTGGCTGACTAAACTTAAAGTTTCTGAAGTTGATACCAACTCCAGATCCAGTAGGATATGGAGAAATATCACCTCTTACACAAGTTAAGTAGTAAACACCATCTTGCTGTCTAGGAATTCTTCTCTGAACTTCTTCAATATCGTAAATATAGTATGTTTCACTTAAATCATCAACATCTTCCACACTAACAACTCTATATTGTCTAGCAGCATCGTCAGTAATTACATCACCAGGAGTTACTGTATAAACATTAGAAGCTTCTACAGCATAAAGATATTCTGATTTATCTTCTTTACCGAAGTTTGGTCTCGAAAGCAATTCAGCAGTAACATCTGGTTGTCCATCAATTCTCTGACGGAAGAATGTTTGTGTCTTCTCGTCAAAGTCAATCTGTCCTTCAACTGCACGAAGAATTAGATAATTAAACTCTTCCAATCCACCTTCGACTGGCTCAGAACCAAACCAAGAATGCACAATTGCGCTTCCTTGATACTCACCATACCAAGTAATTCTAGTGCCAGGAATAAATTCGCCGTTACCACCCTGAGGTTGTCCTACTTTTACAGTAACAAATCTTTCTGCCTTGAGAGATTCTACGTCAATTCCATGGTCAAATACAACCATTTCTAGGTAATTATTTACAATCTTAGCAGATTGAATCGTAAATGATACATTTGATTCAGTATTGGTGCCTGCAATTCTCTTGGCAAAAATGGGATTGTAAGGGTCATACTGTGTGCTAGCACCAGCAATACCTAGACGCTCTCTTGGAGATGGACCTTCTTCAAAGAAAGTTGCATCTTTCTGGTCATTTGCAGAAACTGGCTTGAGAAGAATTCTTTGTGGGACTAGTTTTCTCTTTTCGTCAGTTCTAATCTTAATTACAAATCCACTGAGAGGATCTCTTACATCGTCTCTATAATTAGGAATTACATAGCGTAGTTTGTAAACCTTATCCTCTTTCTTTCTGGTATCATCTGCTCTATAGAAGAAAGAATCTGGAGTGCGGGGTGGTTTATTTACATATAGACTTCCTCTTGAAGCATCAGATAAAGTAAGTCTATCATAAATTTCATTACCCTGAAGTAAAGTCTTCAAGAACCAACCATTCTGCACTGGGTCATATCCTAGAGGACTTCTCTTTTTAGTAGCTAATACATAGAATGACTGACCGCTTGGATAGTTGAACTGCACCGCATTTTGCTTGTTAATAGCATCCTGTACGGTTAGATAGATAGAAAACTGATTGTTAGAGGTATAAGTAGCTGGGCGTCCAACAAAATAAGTTCTATTAATTTCCAATCTATTGCCATTTGTCTTAGATGGTAATGTCTCAAGTGCAGTGCCAGTTGGAGCTCCATTAACAAGATTTTCTTCCAGAGGATAGAAGAATACTTGCTGCACTTGAACTCCACTAATAGCAGTATCAAAAATGTGGTTAGTTGTTGTTTGGAATACTCTCGAACTTACAAGAGAGCAGGTATAGCGATGTAGGTTATAATCTACGTCCGTCATATACTGATGGACTTCAATCTGCACATCTGGGTCAATAGAATTAGTCTCAGATGAATAAATGTAGTTACCAGCAGCAGCATTTTCAACGCTTGTGGCAAGCATGAAAGTTTGCGAATCATTAAACTGTGATGTTGCTCCACCTGCAGAGTAATCAAATGGCGAAGTAATTTTACCAGGAGCAATCACATAATACTTAGTATTACTATCAAAACCTTTCGGTAATCTAATTAAACGCTTATCCATATTCACTGGTTGTCCAGTGAATGGATCTTTCTTAGCGACTGGGACTAGTTTCACTGGAGTGCCAGTTTCTAGATTGTGTGGATTGTTACCAGCAACACGGAAAATAGTTGCTCTTTGTGCAAAGGATGCAGTATTAACTAATTGCGATACAAGTGGCTCTGCATCAATTCCATTGCGAATAACACTCTCGATTACACGCATTTTTTCAACAATAGCATCTTTTGTTGATGCACACTTGTTGCTAGAATTATCTACAGTAATGCTAATATCTTTTTCTGGTTTAGTTCTCTCAGTATACTCATCTGTGCCATATGTTTTTGGTGGCAGAGGAGCAGTATTCGTCAAAGCACCAATTAGAATATCAAATTCTGTGCTTATAGTATAAGCAACATCTGCACAGACTGGCACCCCAGCAGTGGTCGTGTCAATGCTTAAATCTGTTTGAGGAAGCAGGACGGTGTTTGGAAGCTTCTGATATGAAGGATCAGAAAAGGTGCCATCACCTGTCTTCCAATTACGCATTGCAAGAATAGCAAGATCTCTTGCTTTCTTGTAAGCATAAACACTCATATCTAACTCACCCTCTAGTGAGATAGCCCCACCATTATAGCTAAGAGGTGGTAAAATAAATGCACTATTGTTTAATTTTTGAATGATAATACCAAACAAACTATCAATAGTGTTTCTCACATCCAAGCAAGAGTTTGGATTATTATTTGGAATATCAGGACCGACTACTCCTAGTTGTGCTGGTCCTTCAGAGATTTCAAAATCTCTTACATTCAGTTGATTAGTAACCGCTTTGAAACAGAGATCTCTAGCCGCAGTAAAAGCAGTAATAGATTGTGGAATTTCTCCTGCTAGTCCATTATTAATTAGAGTGTTGCCAGTGCTATCAAAATAGGATTTGGTTGCTCTAATAATGTTAGAGTTTCCACCTAAAGCTAGATCTTCTGCGATAGCATCTACAATGTAACCAATATCGCGCTTACACTTAGCTTGGAATTCAGGTGCGCTACCATAGTTAATTTGAGGAAGTGCTGGATTTTGCTGAGTAGCAGTTACTAAATCTCCCTGACGAATTCTAGCAAAGATTAACTGTGATAGAGTATCAATCGTCTGCTGCACATTAGTGCAAGACTGAGAATCAGTGTTGTTATCTGTAACACCAGGAGTGCCAAAGTCACTAACACCAGATTGTGTAGATCCTGGTAGTGGGTCTCCAGTGATTCCAAGATCTTTAACTGTTAACTGGTTGGTGATTGCCTTCTTCATTTCGGCAATCGCTGCATTATATGCAAAGATTGATTGTGTCTCTTCTCCCTGGAGACCGTTTTGAATCCAGGCTTGCTCTGCTGTAGAAACAGTGATTACAATATCATCTGCTACGTTGACACCACCAATTGTAGATCCTAAAATTCTAAGTGTGTTTCCAGAGGCATACTTATATCCACCATTTACGATTGTTACAGCACTAATTGCACCAGAAGAATTTCTAGTTACTGTAAATGTGGCACCCACACCATCACTAGTTGTGGTAGTTGCTACACCAGTATAAACTCTATTTGGTTTGCTAGCAAGAGTAGTGCCATTATTTCTAGTAAACGTAAGAATCTTGCCATTTACCTTATCTTCTAAGAAATATTGACGAATGAAATCAATAGAGTATGAATTCCCGAGTGTAGTTAAATCTGTAGAAATAGCATCTACAAAATGACCAATATCACGCTTACACTTATTCTCTAAATCATCTGGTTGAGGATTTGGAAGACCATTAAGAATTAGAGCATTATATGCATTATTAATAATTTCAGCTCTATTTTGCTGAATTAGTCTGTAAGAATCTTTGTATCTAGAATATACATTAGTTCTATCATCACCACCATTAGTAAATCCACTTCCACCATAATAAAAATCTGGATAATCGATAGCAAGTTTTGCAGATGCTTTATCAATAATTTCTCTTCTATTTGCAAGAATTAAATCTTTAGCATCGAAGTAGCGACTTGAAGCACCAACATACTTCTCCGCAGCAGTAACCATTCCAGAGTTACCAGTAGAAGCAAGGTCTTCTACTAGTGCATCCAAGACAAACTTAATATCACGCTTGCAAGTATCACTGCTTGGTACAGTTACAGCAGGATACTGTAGTTTTGCTAAATTGAGAGCTTCCTCAGCAATAAATTCTTTATTTAACTTAATTAAAGTACCTGCATCGAATGCTCTACCAGAAGATGATGCAAACTTACCTTGATTTAGACTGAAGTTTAAAGTGATACCACCTGATGTTGGACCAGATGCAACAATGGTCGCTAAAGCATTTACTAGCTCAGTATCATTTCTATTACCGAGTTTAAATTGAGTGGTGCTAACTATCTCTGCTACATATGTACCTGCGGGAATTGGATTAGTTTGACCAGTTGCTGGTGTAGCAGTAACTACCATTCCTTCAACAATACCAATTGTGGTAATGCCATTTGGTACACTTACCGTAGATTGTCCACTAAATGTGCTGCAATTTTGAATTCGGAATTCCCAATTACGCATTGCCGCAACAGCAAGACTTCTAGCATAGTTAAATGCATCTAAGGTCTCTTCTTTTTCTGTCTCAATGTAATCTAGTTGATTGCCAGTGTAGTATGCTTGTGCTGCTTGAATGCTGTTGACATTGCCACCAACACGTAAATCGTTTGCAACTGCTTCAAGAATATAACCAACATCTCTCCTACACTTATTGATGCTGATTTCTCTTGTTAGCAGATATGGGAACTTTCTAGTAATGTATCCATAAGTCTCTGCCGCAATGAAATCTCTATTTAAATCTAGAAGATTTGCCGCATCCTGGTCATTATTTGAAACTCCAGTCACAATATTAGGACTTAAGATAGAAAGAGCTACATCCCACTTTCTGTAACCAGATGGAGAGATTTCCGCTTGACGAATCGACCCAGTAAAACCAGTAGCAGGGTCTAGTTTAACATAGATTTTCTCATGTGCTCTTGCGCCCAATCTAAAGCCGTTAACTGTAGTAGCTGGTTTCTGTAATGGATCAGAAGATTCATCATTTGCCAAATACAATCTAACGAGATTAGATGGACCACTATTATCTAAAGCATTAGAATTTCTAGTTTTGATTTGATTGAAAGTAAAATACTGATACTTCTTAGTTGTAGTAGTTACTTTTCTAGGTGGAACGATGTGCGAAATATATCCGCCTTGGTCTTGAGCAAAGGAATAACCTTTGTAACCGATAGCATGTAGCGAAGTATTACCAAAGTTTGAGTTTGAGTTGGTGATCGACATGTCACCACCAGACTCCATGAGGAAGTGGTCAGCAAAACCTACAGCGAAGATAGAAACGTTTTGGATGAATGCGTCATTCGATGCCTTAACGTGGAAGTTTCTCCAATCATCCTTCCAATATGCATCACCTTTAGTGTGATAGGGAGTTGTAGCAAACGCATCAGTGAGAGGTGCCTGATTCCAGGTATTACTAAATTCATCATAACGAATAAACGCACGATCATCTCTCTGTAGCGATACACCCGTATACTGGGCGATAACCATCGATTTGAAACCACTGGCCTTGCTACCATCAGCGTGAATGCCGCAGATACCCCACGTAGAGCGGATAGAGACGTTGAAAACGTATGGCGAGGCAGATTCCACAGAATCAACTTCTGCCTGCGTAATGGCGTTTGTATCGAGCGTAGGTGGCGTAATTGGTTGACCGATTCTATCACCAAGACCTACGGCAGCAGCATTCTTTCCTTCTACACGATATGTAAATTCTTTTGAATCAGAAATACTGATTTCTCTTACAGCAAAAACACCAGTTAGGGGGTCATTTGCTAGAGGAATTGTTTCGGTTGCTCCAGCTGGAAGTGTTGAGCGTAGATTTGCTACGGCAATTGCTTGTCCTACATAGTAACCATGATTTGTTTTTGTTTTGACAGTAACATCGAGAGCTGTAGTGCCAGGGACATTATTGACTTCGATAGAATCGATACGAATAGCATCCTGGAGAGGACCAACAATTCTGTTTTCCTGAGGTCTTTGCTCAAATTCACCTGGATCATCAATAGTTGGTTGAAACAGAGAGAATGCCTTAGCAATCTTTCTGTAAAGTAGTCCCAAATCTTCTCTACTTGCAAATTCAAAGTTGCAAATTTTGTGGTGAGAATAATATGGAATAGTGGTGATAGTGGAGTTTGGTTGTGAATATACTTTACCAATTCCCTCTTGCACATCATAAAGAGGTGAATTTTTCTCAACATCACCATCAAGAATAGTAAACTGCCAGAAATAGCATCCACCAGTTACGTTGAAAAGAGTTGTGCGACCGACATCTTTATCAGCAGGATCTGGTACATAAAGAGGATGTAGACGAGTTCTACGAAGGTCCATACCAACGAGTGAGGTGCCTCTAGGAATAGTAGCACCACCTTTAGGACCGTTAAACTTATAGAGAATGTTATTAGGATTGCCAAGATCAACGATGGATTCATCTTCCCACTCGTCAGTAGCTTGATTGAATGCAAAAGGAACAATCTCCTCTGGATTCATGATACCTGGGCGGTTATCAATATAGTGATTACCAGGAGATAGCATGATCGTAAATTGATCAAAGCGATCATTCTCCTTACCAGGAACATACGAATATCGAGCAACTTCAAGGAATGCTCTCTGAATTGTGAGGAAAGGACGGGTTGGGGAGTTGCCTCTATTGTCTAAAGCGTCAGAAGCGTTAAAGTCGTCAGGTGAAACATATAGATATCTTCCAGTTTTGCTGGAAATTAAATTCTCTAGTTTGGTTAATGGCATGTTCCTCAGGTACCCTTTATTTAAATAGGATTTCTTCTTAGGTTATTTATACAAAAAAACCCTGGGGGAGACCCAGGGTTTTTGCATCTTCCTTCACACGGAAGCCTAATGTCAGACTTGAACTGACGACCGCTCGCTTACAAGGCGAGTGCTCTACCACTGAGCTAATCAGGCACTAGTCATCTTTAGGAAGTAGCTCTGGATTGTCTATTTCTACTTCAAACATCAGCGGATGCATTTCTTCCATTACAAGATAATTGGAAATTTTAAACAAATCTTCGTCATCATAATCACGATGATTTAATGCTTCTGTTTGTACAGCAGGGTGGTCTTGTATAATCTGAGGTAATTCATCAAATGTATATGGAAGACCTTGGATGAAATACATCCTCACAACTTGTCCCATATAGAAACAATATGCTTGTGATAATGTGTATTTCATAACATTCCCACTACAATGTATTTAGCGGGAAATAGGGCGAGGGAGACTTGAACTCCCACGGGCATAAGCCCAACAGATTTTAAGTCTGGTGTGTCTACCGATTCCACCACCGCCCCATAAAACTATCGACAAATAACAGTATCTGTCTTTAGCAGTTTTTTACACTTGTCAAGTAACTCACAAAACTCATTGATGGTAGAGCATTTAAAAACAACAGTGGTGTTGTCCACTCCATGAATGATTATCTTCTTATTATACAAGTCTGTGGTGATTTTGTCAATCACTTGCTCATTAGAAATCATTTTTCTGCTAGACGAGGGAGAAAGAGATATCCAATTTCTTCACCATCATCAGCAGTGCCCCATTCATAAAACTCCTGACAAAGTGCATAAATGTCAGCATCACGATTACCCTCTTTATCAAGAGATTCAAAACGATTTTCTACATATTCAAGAATGGTTTCAATTGTATCTTGCACATCATCACATTCAATTTCTTGCACTTGACCGTCATCACCATAATTGAGCATTTGGAGTGTCTCCTCTGTGTATGTATGTAGTATAGCAAGGATGGAAGGGGTTGTCAAGAGCCTTTAAGAATCTCTTAGGGACTCAGCCCCTTCAACCGAGCACATCGTTATTGTAGCAAGATGCTCTGGGTCTGTCAAGGGGTGGCTCGACTTTTTTTAGCAATTTTTTGCCGAGATTTTTTTTGCGACCTTTTGGTAATCAAAGGTCAATTTTGGATTTTTTAATTTAGTTTGATTGTACCACCACTGATGGTAATGTCACCTGGTGCAGTCATATCAATCTTACCCTGTGACTTGATTGTAATGTCACCTGGGCTTTCAATTTGGACTCCAGTTTGTGATTTACTTGCTACTAAACCAGTCACGTTAGCAATGTTTGCGCCAGTCACGTTAGCAGTGTTTGCTCCCGTAACATTAAACGTATTTGCTCCAATTACATTAAAAGTGTTTGCTCCAGTGATACTAGTAGTATTTGCGCCTGTAATTTTGGTCGTAACAGCTCCAGTTATATTTGTTGTTAGTGGACCAGTTACTTTCATTATTGCTCCAGCTGGATTGAAAGATAGGAAGTTTGTTGACGCTTGGGGAGTCATACCAATACCCATACCAACCTGAGTTTTACCTAGCATCGCAGATTGACCAGCAATGCTCCTCATAATTGCTCCTGGACTTCCCCCACCATTTCCACCAGCACTGTATACAGCGACGATATCTGTTGCTTTTCCTGGGATACCGATTCCAACACCTGCTTGCAACCTAGCAAATAATCCCGCAGACCCCGTAGCGGATTCGCCAATAAAATCACCTTTGAAAGATTTTAAAATAATATCATTTGGTTTTCCAGTAAAAGTTGCTGCTGGATTTCCTGATAAAATTCCAATCGAACCATTTTGTGTGTTGACGCCATAGTTGCCAATCTTCATTACGTTAGTTATGTAGTCTCCACTATCAACTTCTACTCTAAAGGCAGTTTTAGTGGGCACATTCTTTTTATTGACTGCAATTGCCAATGCTTCTAGTTGTGTAGCAGCCCAAAGTGGTGGTGTGCCTAGTCCTGTTAATCTAACTGGAGAATTTTGTGCTTCTATTCTCATTTTTTGACCAGAAGCAAGCAACACATTCCCACTTGCCGACAAATCTAAATCACCAGAAGTTTGAAAAGATGTAATGCCATTAGAAGAACCAGTTTCTGCAAGATTCATGCCACCCGATTTTGCTTCGGTACTACTTGCAGTTTCTACCTTAGTTGTGGTATCATTAATAAACTTAGCTGCCTTAATAACAACCTCACCACCACCAGACACAGGTAATTCAAAACCAAATAATTTTCCAATAGAATTCGCTGCTTTAATTGCAGCAGTGTTTGCGCTAAATCCTGCTAGCAATGAAATAGCTCTGGTGCCATTCAATGTAATATTTTCTGATGCATTTAGTATAATATTTTTGCCAGAGAATGCTATGTCTCCACTCTCGCATGTAATATCAAGTCCACCGTTGTTAACGTTAATGGAAAATGCTGGATACTTTTTCTTCTCTACAGATTGACTCTGGGAAGAACTCATATCTCCATCTTCATTATGCTTACCAGATTGATTGACATCTATCGATAGTGACGTGCCAACATTCAATCTCATGTTGCTTTGAGAAGTTATCTCAACCCTTCCATGGGTTAAGTCTTCTGCAACTGGACCAGCACCTCTAATCTTTACTGTGCCTTTTTCATCAACTAGAATTCCTGCTCCAGTGCTGCTCATTTTTCCAAATGAGCTGTCTCCATAGTTGTTTATTGCTGTCCATTCAGTGACATCATTATTAATTTTGACATCAGCAAATGGCGGCACTACACTAGTATTACAATCATCAAGTGGAGTAGCAGGTTTCGATACTTGTCCTGGATTATTGCCAGAATCTGACGCAACTCCTGAAGTTGTGCCAAGATTCTTTTCCATCTTGCTGGTGTCAAATGGTTTAGCATTTGGATCACCTGCTATTGGGGGAGATGATTGAGATAAGTAACTAGCAGCACTATTGCCTGCGGATGCACTGTTTGCCATTTATATTTCTCCTACGGACAATCGATATACTCACCAACAGGTGTTGGACCAACAACCTCTGCGATTTCTCTGACTTCTTTCTTATCTAGACAAGCAATATTTGGTATTGCAATTGCTCCTAGACCAGTTGTTGTGGCAACAATTTTTACGCTGGGAATATCCTCATATGTTTTTGTTTTATCCTTCACGATAATATTTACCACAATACCATTTCGTATAACTGCTTCAGCGATATCCAACTCATCATTAATATAAACTAATGGCTCAGTATCATAACCAAAACCACCCTTAATCATAGTGAATCCACTAATAATACAATCTAAATTTTCAGGTGGGTTTGGTGGGTATCCTCTACCTGGACGCAACACCTTAATTCTACTAACAAAACCATCATCATCCAACTCCGCAACAGCAGAAGCTCCAAATCCAAAACCATCGGACTGAATAAAAATAGAAGGCGGGTCTAAAAATGGAGTGCCATTATCGCAAATTGGTATATCTATTATCTGTCCTGTATTAGATACAATAGGATCACAAGCAATTGGTGGTCTTGGTTCTTCTGGTGGTAGTGGGGGCGATAATTCCTTTTCAGTGCCTTCGATAACAAATTGAGTTGCTGCATATCCATTTCTCAATGCAGCAAAAACTAATTCTTTTTGGGAGAAACTGACTTCATCCGCTATTCTCACAATAGACCTTGCTCTGTTGTTTGACACTGTAAAGGTACCAACCAAAGATTCTCCCACAATATCTGTTAACAATAAGTTTGGACTAAAAATATAATATTCTAGTTTGGTGCCGTTAGGAACGTTAGTAGTATTTAAAATAAAAGTAACGCTTTGACCAGGAGAAACTAAATTAGGATTAGCTACTAGTCTATATGTTTGATTTAATTGCTCAATAGCACTAGAAGAAGACTCATATGAAGCTTCAGCTGTTCCAGTTATATTAAAAGATGATGTGTTTGGTGTTAGTGATGTATTAGAATAAAAGAATCTAGAATTTCCATTTGATGCATCAAATGTAGAGTTATTAATGGAAGAATTGAAATCTAGATTGATAATAATATCGTAGAAATAATTATTGGGAGGTGATGTTGGTGTGACTGAATCTGGATTAACTAAAATGTCAGCAGAATCTGACTCTACTGATAGAGGAATTGTATCGGTAGATCTTACTATACAACGATATGAATCAGTATCATCTTCTAAGGTTATGGAAGAAACAGTATAACTACTACTAGTTGCAGCAGGTATGTTTTCCCATAGAGTAGAGTTTCCTGATGGCACATTAGCATCATACTTTTGCCACTGATAACTGATTGGACTTCCATTAGAAGTAGAAGCAATTACAGTGAAGGTATGACTTTCGCCAATATTTTTTGTGACAGTTTCTGGGTCCAACAATATACTTAAAGTAGCAGTGGTTGTGATACCATCAATCGGTCCATCTGTCCCTCCCGTTGGAGTTGTGCCTCCTGAAGGTGTAGTTGGTTTTGGTATGCCACCAGTTATAACAACATCTAATGGAGGTGTAGCAATTTCTGTTGCTTCTTTACAAACTCCAACGTTGGGTGAAGGTTTAGTAGTCCTCGCAATGTCTGCTAGAAGTCTATCGAGAGCATCATCTTTTCTTCCTTTAGATGGCTTTGGACCTTCACCACAATCCTTGATGATTTTCTTACACTCTTTCGGTAAACCACTACAGGAGATGCCAAGAAATTCCATCACCGCACCGATAGATTTTCCAATAGCATCTAATGGTGCGGCAATGGCACCTAATATACTTTGCAATGGTCCCATGATAGCACTGACTGCATCACTCAAAAACTTCTGCAGTTGATTCATGATGTTTGATACTAGTGCATCAATAGCACAGAAAGCATCAGACCAAATTTTATCTACATATCCAAAGATTAAATTTGTTAAGAAGTTAAGAATACGGTCATACAAATCTTCGATACTGCAACCAATCTTTGCTAGTTGATCTGTAAGAAACTTCTGTATTTTATCTAAGAGTTTTCTTGGTTTCTTTGGGTCATATGGTGGTTTAGAATCCTTTGGCTTTGCTTTATCTGATATGAGACTAAGCAAAGATTGAATTAAAAACTGCACTCCCTGCTTCAATAGGTTATATAATTCTCCCTTCAACCACCCATATCCTTGCATAATAACAGCGATTGCTTTGTTGATGTATCCAAAAACAAAACTCTTCGCATCGGATGCGTAACCAGTTATTTTACTGGTCAGCATACTACCAACACCGCCACCAGACTGAGAAATTATTTTAAATAACTCGGATAAAATAATTTCTAATTTAGATGCCGTCTTTCCACTAGGACATTGTGCTTGCGAAATGATGGTGCATGTTTGTCCCGCAGGGTTTAGTGGACTTCCTAAACAACCAGGACCATACTGTATAGAAGCTGGGTCGCCCAATCCACCATCTTGCTTACCCGAACCTGGAGGTTTCTGTGCTGTAGGGACGTATCCTTTCTTTACATTTTCAACTGCTTTCTTATTGTATGATGTGCCAATATAAGGGGAAGGCGCTACTCTGTCAGGAGCAAAATTAGTGAATGCTCTACAACCCTCTGGATTAGGTGAAGTGAATGTTTTATATGGTAGTTTGCTTGGCGACTCAGCATTAGCGATGGTGCCAATAGATCCTAAAATATATGGTTGCTGTGCCATAGCAGCATCCATATAAAATCCAATTACCCAGTCACCTGGATATAATTTGGTGGTGGTGCTAGCAGCATTACTAAAAGGATCTGTTGTGGGAGCAACTGTATTTGCCCATGGCAAATCATCAGTCTTCTGTGCTTCACAAGACTGTAAATGGTGTCCAACAATTCTAACCTTATAACGGTTAGAAAGTTTATCATTATTGTCTCCCTTCTCTACTTGTCCTACCCACCAGTGAAATCCATCTTTACCGACGAAATTAGTGGAAGTAGAGTAACTATCAAATGCCATGATTAAACTTCATAAATTCTGCACTCACTAGCATCTGGATTATCATTACAGTATAACTCTAGTGGTGATGGATCGCGGTCATCATTTGGATGTGACTGATGATATCTTTCTAAAGATTCTAACTCTTCTTCTGCGTGTCTTCTAGACTGAGATGATACCATTGGATCATCTAAAATTTTTCTATCGTGCTCAATATGTTTTTGAATGTTTTCCATATTACTTTACCTTACTTGCGGTGTTTTTTCTTCCGAATGAATCTCTAATCAAACTGACATTAGTAGTTCCAGTTAAAGATTGCGCTCCTTTTACCACAAAGTTATACCCAATATTTTTAATTAAATAATATCCGCTATGTTCTTCATCATATGGTTGTGTCTTTCTTATTTCTTCAGATGTCATATTAGGGAATAATAATTCCAACTTATCTCCAGCTCTTATTGTGATGTTTGGAGGTATCGTAATATTTATCTGTTGATTTGAAGCTAATCGATATCTAGCATTTGATTGTGCTATAGAATATTTGTAGGTATCTTTAAAAGCAGAATTATCTTTTCCTGGTGTGTTTTTATCCTTATGAAATAACTCATTGTTAATCATCTGTGTCATGATACGTGTCGGATACTCAGATAATTCTTTCTGTCCTTGTGGTATTTTCTCAGCTGATCCCAGGTGAGACATTTGCTTATAAGTATCTTCTACTTTAAAAATTGTTTCCTCATATGAAGCAGTATTCACGTCAAAGAAAATACACATAGTAGAATAAATTCCTTCTCTTAATTGCTTCAGCACATCAATTTCATTCACAAAAGTATAATCAATAATTTTTAAATGGTTTTGACTATCAGTTTTTCCATCGTTAGCATAAGCATAGGTATAAGTATACTTTGGTTTCTCTCCCCCATAATTATCTCCTTCACCAGTTGAAGCAATCTTATCTAATGATTTAAATACGAAAGCATCATAAGTTTCATAAAATAAATACCCAGCACTGCCACTTAGTTTAGATTTATTGTCTGATTTAATATCAGATTGAGTGACTCCACTAGCACCGCTTCCTTTACCACTGGCACCACCACTAGCACCAGTTGGCGTGGATGCAGAAACTGTTACTGGTGCTAACTGATATATAAAATCAAAAGGTCTCTTCAAACTAGGCAAATATTTTTGTGGAAATTTAGCAGATTCAGTATCAATTTTCTTATCCACTTTCAAAAACTCTTTGAGAATTTTTTCAACAATTTTGTCATTAGTTCCTTCCAAAACCTTTCCAATTCGTATGCCTTCATTTTGCATACCAGTATAACTGATGAGATTTAATTTATAAATTTGATTTCTATTTGATACTGTACGTGTGTCAATGCCAGACACTACTAAATCATAGTTATATGTTTTGTCAGAAAATGTTTCTGTCTTCACTCTGATTGATACTCTTTCTCTTCCTTGAATTGGCATACTAGCCAAAATATTTTGTCCACTATCATTTAAGATGATAGACCCTAGTATATAAGGATTGTTAATGCTTTCAAATATAGAAAATTCCATCACCAAATCAGTGATGTTGTAAGACTTATTGGAGACACTAGTAATACTGACTCCTTCTAAAGTATACTGTCTTGCTGTGTCTGCCATGGTTATACTAAGTCTGGGTATAAGAAATCAGCAAATGTATATGCTGTTGTTGGTCCTGCTGGGACTGAAGCTCCGAAAGGAGTAACTGCCGTAGCATTTGGTGTTCTTTCTGGTGCAGAAACAACAAAAGTATTTGCTCCTCCACCAGACGCACCACTATTTACCACAGTTGTTGTTTGAGGTTGCTGTGATCTTGCTCTAGTAGCAGTAGAAGATGATGGTCTTGATGTTGCTGCTGGCCTTTGTGGTGCTTGAGATGTTGATTGGCCACTAGAAGGTGATGAGGCAGCTGGAGAAGATGCTGGACTTGAAGGTTTAACAAGTGGTTTCAATCCAGAATTTCTGACATCAGCCCAAATACTATCAGTATCTTTACCAACTCCACCAATCAATCTACTTTTGGGAGTATAATATTTAATACCCTGAGCATTGCTATCACCTATCAGCAATGCTCCTTTAAACATTCTACCAAGTCTTTGTCTATCTTTCTTGCTATTATGTCCATATTGATCTACTGGTTTTCCACTCATGTTTACAATAGGTGCTCCAGCCAATCTCGCTCCCTTCTCAACCCCCTGTCTTGGTTTTTTGAATTTACCTTCATTGAATGGTGGTATAACAACTGGATTATAACCTCTATCTTTTACAAACTTAACAATTCTTTGTGTGTTTCTTTGCGGAATACTGGAGTCAACACCCCAATCATTAGTGCCTAGAGAAAGCACAGCAACGTTACCTCCCTTAGCATTAGACATTGGTTGTGCTGCGGGGGCACCAACTACAGTCCCACCTAAAGTAAAGTATTGTTTTGCTACCCCAGATCCATCGCTAGGTCCAGCACTAGGACCAGCATAATATTCAAAATGCACATGAGGTCCAGTCGAAGGGCCTGCTCCTGGAGTATTTGGATCTCCACCAGAAAGACCAATCAATTGATTTGCCCCAACCTGTTGTCCTTCTTGGACATCTATTCTACTGAGGTGTGCATATCTAGTTTCAGTATTATCATCGTGTATAATTCTAACGGATGACATTGTTTTAGCATCAATAACTGGTTCTACTTTAGCAACTTTGCCTGGTTTTAACACAGCAATTGGTGTGCCTTGTGGTGCATTATAATCTATTCCCAGGTGATTTGTTGACCCAACGCCACCAGGAGAAGGTCTACTACCAAACCCAGAAGTCATCGTGAATTGTCCTTCCCCTGGTGCAGACCCACCACTTACCGTAGCACCCGTTGGAGATGGACTTCCGCCATTACCTTTATCTTCTTCGTCTTCGCCAAATAAATTAAGACCAGAAAATAAATCTTTTAAGAAGTTTCTGCTTTCTTTTTCAGTATCTGATTTTGTATACGATGCCTTTCCTAATGATGTGCTTGTCAATACATTTGTAAAACCAAATTGTCTAGAAAGTCTAGAAATATCCTGTGCTACTATTTGACCAGCAATTCCAGAATCAGTCTTGCCAAGCATTCTGCTAGTAATACCTAAGAAGGCAGCTGCAGCTCCTTTGAAAGGAATTGCCATGGCTTCTTCACTATCAGCTGATTTTTGTTTACCAAAAATATTTTTAGCAGGGTTACTATCGAGAGGTAACACCGCATCACCAGGATTTAAAATTGTTTTAGTGGGATTATCTACTATACCACCTGATGCCATTGAAGAAACAGGAGATGGTGGCACTGCTGATGGGACTATGCCACCTTCAGAAAATCCAGTGAATGATGGAGTAGAAATGTCTAGCATCCCCCTCTCAAGTCCAGACATACCTGATGTTTGCTCTGGTGTTAAACCTGGAGTACTGAATGCTTGTCCTAATTCTTTGTTGCCTAGTCCTGGAGCAAAAATATCTCTTCCTAGACTAGCTGCCAAGAATGCCCACCCGAATGGACCAGGCAATGCACTACCAAGATTCAACGCACCACCAACAGCATCACCCTCACTAAAAGATTTTGCTGCTAATCCAATACCTAACGCAGTTTGTGCTCCTGGAAGTAATCTACCAAGTAATCCACCAGCACCCTTTGCTCCTGCTTTAGTGCCACCTTTTGCAGCATCATCTGCGAAAGGTAACATCTTTTTCCACCATGGTTGCTTTGCTGCTGGAGCAGGAGCTCCACCACTCGTAGTAACCCTAGGACCAGTGCCAGGCATCGTGCCAGGCATCCTAAATCTACTGAAAGGATTTCTACCTTTTCTCAAATCATTAATGTCATCTAATACATCAATAATTTCCAAACTTTTCCACAACCAATCAAACATTCCACCGCCACCTTCTTCACCTCCACCATCACCAGAAGAATCTGATTTACTAGAAGAAGATTTTTTCTTTTTAATTACATCTGCAACATCTTGCGTCTTATCAATATTTTTTTCAGTCCTAGCATACTTCGCATCTTCAATAGATTTTCTTTTTAATTCTGTCTGTGTCGATAATGTCTCCTTAATTACTGTTAATGTATCTGATGCTCTAGAAGCAGAGGCTACATTTTCACTAGTTAAAGAATTCAATGACGATAATTTCTGCACCATCATAGTGGTGTCTTGCATGATAGCAGAAAACCCACCTGCAATAAAATTCTTTAATTTTTCTGGCGTTGATTTTGCTTGAGATTCTGCTGCTGCGGCGGATGCGATTGGAGAATCAGTTTTCTTTTGATTCCACGAGAATTGTTTGGACCAATTACTTTTTGCTTTTTTAGATTTGACTGGGTTAAATTGATTTTTTAGAGATGATTTGAATAGAGATCCTTTCTCTACCTGCACACCTTCTTTATCAGCCTTTTCTCTCTCTTCTTTTGCTTGCTCTGCGGCATCACGAATCTTAGTTCCTATCGACTTAGCAATGCTAAGCATCGATGGTCCTTCTCCTGCTTGTGTTGGAGTGTAAGTTCCTGCTGCCATTTGTTATTCCTGCACGAAAAATATTTATGAGTGACGACGTAACTTTTCTAACTGTATTGCTTTCGATGCATCTCCCTGAGAATTTCTTGGCATAACAGTCGCTGGAGCTGCTGGTGCTGCCAAAGGAATTACTCTAGGTTTAGACTGCATTACAGTTACTACATTCACTGTAGATTGAGAAGGTGCTGGAGCTCTCATTGTTTGAAATTGCTGCATCATCTTTTGTTTCACATCTGGTGATATATCAGGGTTATTATACCATGCATTTGGACCACTTATTTGGTCATAAGTTGCAGTAGATTCTGGGAACAACATATCACCTATCAATGGCAAGTCTGCAATTCTTACTACCTTACCAAAAACTTTTAACATTTTTAAATTGGACCCAGAAATAGAGAGGTCTGGAGAAACATACCCTCTCGTCATTTGTTGCTTCAGTTTATTTGCCAAAGGACTATTGGAATACTGTCCCGACATTATCTTATTTGCTAATACTCTACCCTTATCAAACACTTCTCCTCTTACTTTAGATTGTGGCTCAAGAAAATTTAAGCGCCATGCGTTAGCAGGCACAATAGTTTTAATAATACCACCAGCTGCTTGTTTACCACCGAATGAACCTGAAGTTCCAGCGTATCTCTTAGCAGTATTGATATGTGGTGCAGAATAAGCACCACGCCCAAGTATCATTGCTTTTTTAGATTCTATAAATTTTGCTCCAGCATTTATGGCATCAAAACCCGCTTTGCCCATTCCAGTAAATCCAGCAGTTGCTCTCGTACCTCTACCCAATCCTTTTGCTTTGAATGGATTATATTTTTTGACTAAACTAGTAGCAAATTTTTTCAAACCACTCAAGACATTCAATCCACCAGCAGCTTGCAATCCTATTTCTTTATCTAACTGTTGGTTTCTTCTAGAAGTTTGCTGAGGATTTTTAGACTGACTATACTCAGGTGTTTCTATTGGTCTAATAGCAATTCCCTTCTCATATATTTTCACTCTTTCTGTGCCATGCACTTCAATATTTTTATTGCTAGGTAATGGAAGTGGATATCCTTTCATTGGCCCCTCAACAATAAAAGAACCTAAAAGTTTTCCAAATTTTCCTTGTCCTATATTACCACCAGCAGCAAATGATGGCACTGGTGCTGCTGTCTGTAAGTTTCTTGGCAACTCATTGAAGAAATAGTTTCCGCCTGTAGGTCTTTCAACTCCATCAGTAACACCAGCTGGTTGATCTGCTCTGAAGTCTGTGCGAGGTCCAACAAACTGAGCAGCATTTTGTTGTAAAGATGGGTCAGATATTGCTCGGGCAGCATCCTCTGCCTTTTTCTTTGCTTGCTCTAAAGTAACTGTCTGCCCTCTCCCTTCATAGTAATATTGTATGGCAGCTGCAGCACTATCAGCATCAGTGATACTTTTCCAGACATCAGCGACTTTAGATCCTCCGCCACCTGTTGCAGTTGGATTAGTAAATGCTACTTGATACTGTCCATCTCCAGTTAAAATTTCGTGGATAGTAGACCCCCACCCACCATTCGCTAATCTATTATAGACAGATTGTGCAACATCAGCTTGTCCTTGAGCAGTACTATCTTCAAGTGCAGCAACTGCTGCCAATGTCCAGAAATCATTGCCGCTTCCTGGAGGACCAGGAGGTTTCTGCTTCGCTTTCTTACCTTTTTTACCCTTCCCAAATATACCAAGACCATCAAATATACCACCCAGCATTGATATTGCACTTCTTCTATCTGGCAAAGCACCAAAGAGAGCAGAGTTAATAACATTCTTATCAATGCCAAATGATTTAGAGAAAGGAGAAACCATTGGTTTAAATATGGGAGCAAATACACCGCCAAGTGGTCCCATTCCTCTCAGAAAAGTCCCCATGTTTGCTAACATGATTGCGCCAGAAGTTCTAATTGGTAGCTCCATTACCTCAGTAAATGGTTGAGCAAGACCCATAACTTCTCCACCCTTTATACCACCATACCCAACAGCAGAAGAAATATTACTCACATCACCACCACCAACAACACCACCAGCAGCCATTTTCTTGGGAGTTTTATTTCTCAAAATAATTTCTGGTCCTGCTTCACCAACTAAAGCTGGAACACTAGTGTTTGGTATTATTCCACCAGAAGCAAATGATTTTCTCCTACCAAATATTTTTGGTATGTTAAATCTACTTTTTCTTTTTGGCGCATCACCAGTAATATTAGTTCTTCTTCCACCTCTTTGATTCTTTTGTGTGGCATTTATATTTCTTCCTTTTCTTCTGTCTGCTAAATCAGCAATGTCATCTATTCCATCTATAACATCAAAAATGGTATCAAGAAGTCCACCACCAGATTTTTCATTACCGATAGAAATATCTGCGTCTACATTTATATCAGGAGACTTAGATTTTACTGCTTCATCTGCTATGTTATTAACTTCTATGTCAGTAAGACCTAATAACTGCTGACTTATTTGCTCAGATATATCTGCATACCTAGTTGTTTCTGAAACTAATTTTTGCGTTAAAGTAATTTGAGTATTTAAAGATTGATTAATTTTCTCTAAAGACCTTCCTACTTGTCTAAATCCAGACCCAATATCTTTTATACTATCCTTACTCTTTTGCTTTGCCTTCGGATCATCTTCACCGTAATCAAATTGCGATGAAAATGTAGATAACTGACTAGTTTTTTTAAATGGTTTACTTTCTAAAAATGCACCGAAAGTTTTATCGTATGCTTCACCACCAAAATGATAACCAATTGCTTTCTTTAAAAAGTAACCTTTTTCTCTTTGCTCTGCTGGTATGTCAGCACCATTTGCGGCTGCTTCATCCGACCTTTTCTTCTCTTCTTTAGCGTCTTCAAAAGATTTTTTTATCTTCCCAGAAATCCATCTAGCAAATGAGAGCATTGATGGTCCTTCTCCAGCTGCTGTCGGAGTGTATGTGCCCCCTGTAGAACCACCAGAACCACCAGAAGCTGTGCCACCAGCACCACCTATAGAAGATGCAATAGATTTGAGTCCACCACCAACCGTTTTACCGAATGATGGTTTTGTTTTTCTATTTGTCTTTGGTGCTTGTTTATTTTGTGTTGATTTTTTCTTGGTTTTTTTAATTACTCCAGTAGGTCTTTTTAATTTTCTTCTCTTTGGTTTCTTTTTTGATTTTGGAGTATTATAACTTCCTTCCCAGGGATCAGGAATCTTATTTTCTGTAGGACGAGGATTCATATCCTCCTTAATTGCTTCTAATACTTCTACCTTATCTTCAATGACAGCAGCAACTTCTTCTTTTGTTTCTGCTTCCTTAACTTCTTTTCTTGTTTCGTCTAATTCTTTTAGTCTAGACTGTATAGCAGCTTCTTCAATTTTCTTATCTACTTCTTCGCGGAAAGGTTTCTCAAGAAACTCTTCTACCAACCACTTTTGGTATGGTTCAGCATTATATGCACCACCAGACTTATCCTTCTGATTTAGTTGAGGATACTTACCCCATTTTTTAAGGTTTTCAATTAACCTATCAGCATCAGCATCACCAAGTTTTACATAGGATGTGAAGTTTTCGCTCAACCCCTCTACTCGTCTACCAGTTAGATTACCTTTGAGACGCAACCAAGTTGCCTCGCCAACCCTATCAGCAGACCAATAAGGTTTTTTGGGATCTAGTATTCCTTCTGGCGGTTGTGCGGGATTCATTTAAACTGTTTCTGTTTTTGTCTATCTTCTTCTTCTTTAAGATGATTCATCAACATAGTAACATATACCTCTCTTTCCCACGGTAACATCTCTTCCAATTCAGTAAGAGAAAACTTATGAAAATACATCAGATTAAAATTAGTCTGATAAAAATTCACAAGTGTTTCATGGAAGAGACTTATCCGAAAAAATTAGTAAGTCCTTCAATAGTATATTCAGAATCCACTCCAGTTTCTTTATTATTTAAAGTAAAAGAGTGTGATACTTTAGGCATAGTAGCAAAAAACTTTTGAATTTCTTCAAATTGTTTACTTGTCAAACCTTCTAAGTATTCTTTAATCTCTTTCTTTGGTGTAGTTTTTGCTTCCCATACTTCATCCCCATCATAAATTTGCTCAACGCAATTAATAACTTCATCAAATACTTCTTCCGTTGATTGTTCTTTTTGTAGAATTTGTGATGTAATAAATTGCTCCATGCTTGGATACTTCATAATTAAACCACTGCTATCAGAAAGAGATATCTTTTTATCATGTCCTTCTGGTTTAATACATTCAACTTCCTCAAGATTTAATGTATATGGAAGTTTAGTTTCTCCATCATCTTTGGCAGTAAAAATCATTTCAACTAATTCACCGACAGATTTAGCACGAATGCGTAGAAAAACATATTCCAAATCAAACATTGGAAGATCTTCTACTTTTACTCCGCGTGTAAGAATACATGATTTTAGAATTTCAATGATAGCATCTCTCATTTGCTTATCATCACCAGACTCAGTAGCAATCAGAAGAAGTTTTTCTTCTTTCACTAAGAATGGTCTATATTTAATTGTCTTACCTGTTGAAGGTAATTCCAATTCATAAGTTGGGACTGTGGGTTTTGGTAATGCCATAATGTTTTATGATAATGTAATATTTTCTGGGTCAAATGACCATTTCCTGTAATAAAATGATGCTGTTACTTTCAAAAGAGTAGATGCACCATAAGAAAGAGGAGTGCTTTGAATAGAATATGGCCATGCATCATGTAATGTATATATTCCGCTAACTCTACCTAATGTTTTTGTTGAACTTCTTTCCGCTTTAGTAATTGTAATGCTTGGACACATGTATTCGTCTGGATATCTTACCTGTGTATTAGAGAGTCTACTAGCAAATCCAGTTCCTTCATCAAAAACATGACGACTTAACCACATGTTTATGAATTTTAAAGGCAACAAATTAGCATCACATGTCCACCCAAGAGTTATATCTGTAAAAGATTTTGTGTGTGCATAATTAACTTGACCACCGCCGACGTAAGTGCCAGTTGTTTGACCAGTATTTGCTTGCATACCTGGAAGAGATGCTTCTTCACATAACAAAGTGAGCATAGCATATGCAGTATTATTACCAATTAGTTTACTAAATCCTATCTGATCCAGGTCCTTCAATAACAATTTATTTCTCTCTCCATCTAAATTAAATTGCACCGCATACAGATTTGACATTGCCATGCCACCTGTTTTGGCAATGCCTCCTAGAAAACTGCTAATACCTGCATCACCAGTGAATACCGTCTTTGCCATCTAAATAGATATGCGGAAACTATATTATTATTTATGGCATACTCTGGAAAGTATAGACCTGAAAATCCACAGAAGTACAAAGGGAATCCGACAAACATAATCTATCGGTCTCTTTGGGAAAGAAAGTTTATGATATTCTGTGATAAAAATCCCAGCGTATTGCAATGGGGCAGTGAAGAATGTGTGATACCGTATCGCTCACCTATTGATGGTAGAGTACATCGCTACTACGTTGACTTTTATATTAAAATACAAACAAAAACTGGTGAAATAAAGAAATATCTTATTGAAATTAAACCAAAGAAACAAACAATACCCCCTGACCCACAGAAAAAACAAACAAAAATTTATAAAGATAAGGTATTATCTTACTATAAAAATATGGCGAAGTGGGAAGCAGCTAAAGAATGGTGTGAAGATAGACGCATGGAGTTTCTAATACTGACAGAAGATCACCTAGGAGTCTAACATGGCAAAAGGATTCGGCAAAGATAGTAAGTCTGGTGGCAAAAACTACGAGACTATCTTTGAGCGTGTCCAGAAACTTACCGATGGTGAAGATAAAACATGGTCATGGTATCGTCAAACTGTTAAAAAAATGGCTTTAGAATATAAATCTAAACCAGAAAAAACGGTAAAAGAAGAAAGAAGAGATAGGATACAAGATGAAGACAAGCAAGACAAAAATGAAATAAGAAGATATGCTAAACAAGGAAGACTATTCTTGTTTGAATACAAAGCAAAGATGAAGTATCTACCATACTACGATCAGTTTCCTTTAGCATATGTGATACGTGCCAATAGAGATCATTTCATTGCTGCCAATTTACATTATGTACATCCAAATAAAAGATTAAAAATTATACAAGATTTAATGGATGATAAAGTTAACGTGCCTACGTGTATTATCCATAAATATATAACAGACCACATTGATGGATTTCTTTTGGACTTAGCATCTGCTGAGTGGGAAACATCTATTGCCCTGCCTGTAGAAAGTTTTGTTAGAGATAAAAATGGTCAAAAATTTCCATATAAATCTGCTGATGTGTGGAAAGAAACTAATGAAAAATTCTATACTAGATTCAAAGCAAAGAGAATCATAAAAGGTTATGGCAAACCAGAAGACATCGAGGATGTAGAATAATGTTACCATCAACAGGCGTCAGCACAGGGCCAAAAACACCGAAGAAGGAGCAGCTGCGATATCCGTATGAAGCTATCGGGCAAGACATGGAATATGTGTTGTTTACTTTCTATGATTATACTGCTCCTTTTAGTAAAGACGGATTTATTACGGAAGCATCGCTGGATGCTTATAACAAATCTTCTTCAGGATTAAAATCAACTGGAAAAACTGTTATAATGTATATGCCAGAAGATATTGAAGGACAATATGGTGCTAGTTGGACAGATACTAATATAAGCACAATAGCTAGAGGAGCATTGGGAGCATTTGGAGCATTTAGTGGAAAAGATCTTGGTGGTACCCTGAACGCAACGATTGCAGCGGGTACAACAACATTTAATAATGCCATTAATAAAGGTACTTTAGCAGCAAAAGGTATCAGTGAGTTACTTGCAAAAGCAAATTTTGGTAGTTTGTCTGTCAATGATGTCTTTGCCGCATCAACTGGGCAAATTTTAAACCCAAACACTGAAGTGTTATATAAAGGACCAAAGATGAGAAACTTTAGTTTATCATTTAAAATGACGCCATTTAATGAGGCTGATTGTGGAAGAATCAGACAAATTATTCATGCTTTCAAATTCGCAACTCTACCATCGTACGGAGGTGCTGGTGATGAAAAAGCATCCTTCGTCACAGTGCCGCAAATTGTTGACGTTACTTTTAGAAAAGGTAATGAAGTAAGTCCATGGGTAACACAATACAAACCGTCAGTCATCACTGATTTTAATGTATCATATACACCAGATGGTGCATGGGCTAGACTACCAAATGGAGCTCCAGTTTCAACAACAATGAGAATTTCTTTTCAAGAAACAAAAATGGTATACGCCAACGAATTACAAGAGGGAGGACCATCATACTAATGTATTTCTCACTCACCCCCGACATACAATACGACGAGAAACCAATACAGTTTCCTTTCTCACAGTCAGATTATATTGTTGCCAAAAATTTCTTTCGTCGTTTTAAAATAGATGAAGATAAATTTAGTTATTCAGTATTCTTCAATCGTTATGCCATTGTAGAAGGAGATCGTCTAGATTCTATTGCAGAAAAGGCATATGGCACTGCTCTATACGATTGGGTAATTGCTATTACTAATAATATAATCAATCCATACTTCGATATGCCGTTAGCGGAATGGCAGGTCAGAGATCTAACAGAGAATCCAGATGCCGTGCATCACTATGAGACAGTAGAGGTAAAAAATAGTGAAGGAATAGTAGTTTTAAAAGAGGGGTTAATTGTTGATCAAAAATTTACTGCTACTCCATATGTTTATCTAGATAAATCAACTCCTTCTCTCATCTATACAACCAGAGCAGGTAATTTAGTTACAAAAACAGTGACAAATCTAGATCAAGCTATCAGAGAAAATGAATCAAGGAGAGAAATTTATCTTTTAAAACCAAGATACATTGAAGAATTTGTAAGAAATTTTAAGGAGCAAAATTTTTACTCACGATCAACTAATTATGTTGATAGTCAATTGAAGAGAGCAGGGGTCTAAACTTTTTTGTGCAAAAAAATGGGCGGATTTTTTTTCCGCCCAACTGGTTTTTAACTATAGATTTTGGTTTCAGTCTTCCTCAGCAAGGCGAGCGAAGTAACTGAGAGCATCATCTTCATCCTCGTCAACACCAGCAGCAACAGCAACCTTAGGTAAGGAAGGTTCGCGGCGCGGAGCAACAAACTCTTCTTCGTCTGCAATCTCTTCATCGAGTGTAGGACGAGCAACTTGTGCGCGAGCAACGGAAGGAGTTTGAGTGATGCCAAGCACCAGATTCAGGCGCTCTTCCAACTCTTCATAGGTCTTAAAGTTAGGGGAAGAAACAAACTCTTGGAGAGAATGTGATTGCCGCCAGATTTTTTCAAGCGTATCATCATCAGCAGCAAGGGCAGCAGGTGCAGCAAACTCAGACTTATCGTAATTCCAGTAACCAGCAACGTTAGTGATCTTTAGTTTGAAGTTAGCACCTTCCCACAGGTCGAAAGGATTGATAGGAGTCTCATCCTCAAACTCAGGTTGCATGGCAGCCATGATTTTATCATAGATTTTCTTACCATACTTGTAGAGAAATACTTTACCCTCATTCTCTGGGTTTGCTTTGTCGCTTACCACATAGATGTTGCTGTAGTAAGAGAGCTTGCGCTTCTGCTTGCGAGCAGTTTCTTTATCGGAATCACGCCCACTATTCCACAGGCGACGATTGACTTCGCCAACAGGATCTTTACCACCATTCGTGGTCAGAGAATTTTCAATATACCAACCGCCTGGTCCTTGGAAGGCGTGACTATACAGTTTCACAAACGGCAGGTCTTCGCCGTCAGGGGCAGGCAAGAAACGAATAACAGCAAACCCATTGCCAGCAGCATCGACAGATGGTTTCCAGAAACGCTCATCAGCACTGGAAGAAGAGTTTGCTTTCTCTAACTCTTTAGTTAGAGATGCGAAATTATTTTGCGACTTACGCTTAAGGTCAGCAAAAGACATAGGATTACCTCGGATTAAATTAGATTTGGTCTGTGTGACGCCCTATCACTTAGTCATTATAACACGGCAGAGAGGGGGGCGTCAACCCTCGTCTGCCTCTATCTCTGCTTGAAACTGGTCAAGCTTGTTAAGCATACCGCGCATCAGCGAGAGCACGTCTTGTGTCTCCCACCAACCGTAGAGCATCTTAGCACCCTGCTCAATCTGCTCACACATCTCAACCGCTCTGGGATCGTCTGATAGTTTCAGACGAGTATAGAAGATCTGTTGTTTCTCTACCAGTGACCTTACGGTGTGGATGTATTCAAGTTGATCTTCCTTACTACCCTGCATAGGACCAGCAAGTGTGAGCTCCATCGCTTTCATTTGAAGACGCTCCATTTCTTTCGCTTCTTCTCTTACAATATCGGAATCAAAAAAATCGGTCATATTAACATTAGTTTAGCGCGGGATGTTTTCTTGATGAAATTTAATTGTTGAGCATCAAACTTTAGTTTTTCTTTTAGAGGTTTGGTAATGAGTTTTGATACCGTTTCCACCTCAATATTATTTACATCACAATAGTGTAGAATAGCATCAATATAATTCATATCATTATGTGATGCAATCTTCTCCACATCCTGTGAGAATTTTGCACTAGTCATAAACTTATCCTCTAATATTTCTCCTTTATTCATAGGTTTTTTTATACAGATCTATGTACTGAATTAATTTTAGAAGGTATTCCTTCTTTGGTGTTTCTACAAACACTTGAGTGTCTCCGCTTTCACAAGCGATGATGGTAACAATTTTATTAACTTTTAATTTGTATCTTTCATACAGCATACATGCATATGCTGTTTCCTGAATAAGATAATCTTCAATCCACTCTAGCTTTTTTTCTTCAGCAGATGTCTTGAAGTCGATGATAGATAACTCTCCATCAAACTCTGCAATACAATCTACGCGCCCTGCAATTTCCAACTCGTCTGAGTATAGTGCCGCTTCTTGTGCGTAGATATTATTGATTCTGTTTAAGGTTGGTATAGCATTCTTAAACATCATCAAGGGCAGATACTTGTCCTTGAATTTATTTTCATCGTATGTATTATTTAGGTAGTCTTCACACATAAGGTGAAACGATGTGCCACGATTAGCAGCACGATTAGAGATACGATTTGCTTTTTCTTCTCCTACTTTATTTCTCCACCTCATTATACCAGCTTTCTTCTCTGGATTGCAAGAGAGCACAGTAGTAATCGATGGGTACTTACCGCCCGATGGCACAGGATAAACTCTGCGACCATCTACAGTTTCAGCAATCAATTCGATTGGGTCTAAAGGAGCATGACAAAAAAGCATTTTATAGTCCTAGATTTGTTTTACTAATGAGATAACTACGGACTAATCCGCTACGTACGATGTCTTCGATTTGAAATTCAATTGTTGAAAACTCTTCCATGGTCTCAATGATACGCATGAAGTCAATGATACCATTGCGCTCATGAGTTTTAATAAGGTCTGACTGTCTAACATCACCCGAGAAGATAATCTTAGAGTCTTGTCCTACACGAGTGATGATTGAATCAAGCTCATGGAAGTTTAGATTCTGCATCTCATCAATCAGAATAATGCAGTTGTCTAGTGTGGTGCCACGAATAAAAGATGTACTCCAGAAAGAAATAGTTTCCTGTGCTTTGAGATTATAATATAGTTTATCAAACTCATCATCACTTGGCATCTCAAACATATATTTTACCATATTTTTATATGGAATTTGATATAGAGATGACTTATCTTCGTGGTCTCCTGGAAGAAAACCAATCTCGCGTGTCGCTACTAGTGAGCGAACGATATAGATTTTCTCATAAGGAGTATTCTCATTGAGAACGTCTTTAAGTGCGAGATATAATGCGATGAATGTTTTACCAGTGCCAGCGCAACCATATCCAAACATATTTTTGCCCTTTGCATACTCTTCAAAAAATCTTTTTTGATTCTCTGTAAGAGGCTCAATCTCTGTAAGCAATTCAGAATTGACAGGCTTCTTTCGTTTCATTTGCTTCAAACTCATACCAGACGGAACAACAGCACCATTTTTCTTTCTAGTTTTTATAGGCATAATTTATAGTCTCTCTACATTCGATCCAGGTACGTTGGCAGCGCGGTTGATAATCGATTTCCAATCACTTGATGATTTGTTTTGCCAGTTTCCTATTTCAGAAACTGAATGCAGAAGGGTTGGCATCTGAGTGATGTGAGGATTAGCAGCAAGATAAGGCTCTCTGTCTGCCATATACATCCACTTTTCAAACTCTTCACCTGTATTATTATCTTTGAATTTGTAAGTTGGCATCTTTAATAAACCATGTAGGAATCGTGGCAGGAGACTTCCATTTTGCAAACGCAACTTTGTCTCCAATGTAATAGTTGCGGTATGACTGGATGCTATCTCCAGGTATTTTATATTTATCTGGCATTGCAGGAGGGGGGTCAACCCAACCAGCATCTTTAATATTGAATGGTGCTACCCATAGATAGCTAATCAAACTCTCAGTGCTATGGTAGTTTCCATAGCGCCGTGTATATTCTACACAGCAATGCTGAAACAAATCAAACAACCACTGATAGTGTGAGCGTGATTGTCGCACCCAGATATTAGATGGGTGATTGATATGACATGCTTTGTATAGAATGTCTTCGCGTGGTTTTGGGAGGCGATAGCGTTTTACTGTCTTACCTTTTGGAGACTTCTCTGTATAAGGAATGCCGTCGAGCACACGATGAGCAGTGGAGAGAAGTTGAGCATACTCAACAATCATCTTAACAACATGCTTATCGCAATGCTCGGCGGCACAAGTGCGTGGATCGTAACTCAAATAGAAAATATTCATAACGAAATTTCTTGGAGGGGAGTTCTCTCCTTTATTCTATCACCATCTACCCATAAACGCAATAGACCTACACGGTCTGTATACTCAATGAGACATTGACCTGTCACCTCATCCCACTCAATAAGTTGACAGGATACTGGGGTGCCATTGAGATCACATTCATAATACATATCAATCTCTCACTCTTACTCTCCACATTTCTACCACTTCGTCAAAGACTCCACCTGTGCATGTTTCTCTCCATCCAGATGCATCTGGATTATAGAAACAAACTTTAACTAGTTCTTTTTCTGTATCTACTTCTAAGATATCACAGGCAATCCATCCACGCTCCACTGAATTAAAAAATTCATATGGAAATCTTATCTTATTTCTAGTAATATTTTGAATAGATTCTGTGGTTGTTTCAGAAATAGTTTCTTCAAATTGTTTATGTAATTCTGAGATATCTTTTTTATTATTCATTTGTCCAACCTAATGCTTCAGATACTGTAGGGAATTGTTGTTTGAATACTTCACGACACGATTCTGCAATTTGCATATGCTCTTTTTGAGTGCCGTGTGCTGAGCGTAAATCAATATAATGTATCCAAGACCTGCATGATCCAGTCATGTAGATTTTTGTTTTGGTTGCCAAGGGAAGCACAAACCTTGCACATTCTTTAGCGACTCCATGCTCTAGGAGGCGCTTATAGAGGTTGTTTGCTGACATGAAGTGCTCTTGAATCTGAGTTTCTAGAGTAAGCTTTAGATATCCCTCAAGGTCATCAGTAGAATTCTGACGATTCTTTTCGTCTTGACGACGCAACTCTGGCACAGGAATGTCGGATGCTAAGAGACTAGCATCTGCATAGCGTTGCGAGAACTCTTGAAATGTAAATGAACGGTGACGCAAAATCTGAGCTGCGATACCACGAGAGGTTTCAATCTCCAGTGTCATATGAGATTGCTCAAACACAGACCAATGATTATGCTTAATGCAATAACGAAGTAACCCTGCATAGTTTTCGTTATCTTGGTTACTAGGGTTAGACACTCTAGCAACATACGCCATTATCTTTTCTGCATCAGGAGTTACGGAAACAAGTTCAACCTTCATTATTTTCTCCACCTAGACGTTGGATTTCACGAAAATTACTCTTCATATAACGCTTATATTTTTTAATCAACCTACCAATCTCTTTCTCTTTAATAGTAGCAGTGATAGGAATTTTTAATTCATCATCAAATCCTTTAGTATCTTCATCTTTATATTCTTCCTGCCATTCCTTCGGAAATTCTGGAAGCTGAGATACTTCTTGTCTCCTCTCTTCAATCTCTTTAAGTTGCTCAGGAGTCAGATTTTCCATCAAGCTAGAATCAGGAATGTTTTGACCATCCGAGTCTAATTTTTGGTCTGGAATATCTTTAACTACTTGAGCATTTACGTTTACAATTTCGTCTGACATTTTATTTCGCCTTTGATTAAGTAATTTTAGCAAATTAATTTGCAAAAGTCAAGAGACACTAATGGTTGCAGTTACTGTGATAGTATCTCCATTATTTAAGACATTAAATGGACCTGATACAAATCTTTCTGAAGCAATCAACTTGTTTGAAGTTTGTCCTACGAGATAGTATCCATAAACTTCACCAACCCCAGACGTAAATGTAAATAATTGTGGAGTAGTCGAAATACTATTACCAGTTACAGTCCAGCTAGACGCAGATAAACTCTTTGCTGCATACCCACCACCAGTTACTTCTGTAAACTCGATGAGACTCGTCAAAGAATTTGGTGTGATATTATTAGAATATAATTTGAGAAGTAGAGTTTCCGTACTGGAAGAAACTCCTGTCATATATTTTAAAATTCTTTCTGCACCATCAGATGATATTTGAATTGTCACAATTACCTCCTTTTCTTTTCTTCTTTTAGTTTATTTCCCCATAATTTAGGGTTGACTCTACCTTCAGATTGTTTCCAACCTTTCAGACCTTCTCTATATCTATCCCAATAGTAGTCAAAAATTTCTACTTGTTTATCAGGGATAACTAAATCATATGCAAGTGCTCCATCGATTTCATAGGTAACTAAGTATGCATTGTATGGCAAACCTCTATCGTTTGCTACTTCAGGGTCACAGTTTTGATGGAGAATTCGCATCAGCCACGACCTCCCCACTGAATGTTGGGGAATGTCTCCTGAATCAGTGTCTTTGAAATCCTTGTATACTTCTTTTGCAGTGCTTTATCTTTTACAGCACACAACACTTCTGCTTCTTCGGAATGAAGAGTTTCAAGAAGTCCAATGAAGATTTCTTCGCGCTTCATGTTGCTGATTGTCATGCCACCTTTTACGAAGTAAGCAAACTTCTTTTGCTCATTCTCAAGATAGGTATGGTCAAGTCCTTTAGCAGCAGGATTCTTACGATAAGGAACATCTCCATCTGGAAGAAGTGTTTGCACACTCTCATCAAAATTCCAAATCAAAAGACTACGAAGAGCTTGAGAATTATATTCTTGAAGTAGTTTGCTCTTCTCTGCTTTCGTCTTAGCGTTGTTTACTTTTTGTAGAATCTCAGAAATTAAAAGTTTCATATCACTTATTATTAAAGGTCAGTGTATTCTTGCGGAAATAATATTCCTGCATCAAGTCATTAAGTTTGTGCTCCTTAAAATATTCAAGAGGCACTTGCTTGTCTTGATTATTTAGTGATAGATATTGATCGAGAATTTTGTTTTCAATATCATTAGGAATACATGTAAGGTCAATTAAATTTCTATTTCTTTCATAGTTATTCATTAACTCTTTTGTATTACAGAAAACAGATGGGTCTATCTTCACCCACTTTTCTAAGTTTTTCTTACTTATAGGTTTCTGTCTTTTGTTTACCACAAACGTGTCGTCGTCAGATAAGAAATTAGGTATGCCATCTGACTTATCTCCCTTAATGATATGTTCGAGAATGTATGTCTTGGGGTCATCATGCTTAATTTCTTTTTTCAAGATGGGATTGAATTGTTTTACAAACGGATACCGTTGTAGTTGAATAAAATCTTTGTCACCAGATAGAATCAAAACTTTCTTAAGAGGTTGCCCTGCTTTGTGTAGTTTGATATTCTCTTTTGCTTGGTGCTTTACCAGTGAAGAGATTACATCATCTGCTTCTGCACCATATACTTCCACCACTTTGTATGGAAAGTATTGTTTAATCTCATCCCGAATTTTATTCAGGACTTCAAAGATAGCATTCCAATCTAATTCAGATGCTTCTCTGTCTTTCTTTCTATTCTGTTTGTAGTGAGGAAATGCTTCTTTACGCCAGTAATGTTTACTGTCATATGCCAACACCATTTCCCCATATTGATCTTTGTATTGTCTCTCGTAAGAGCGCAACCCAGTAAGCACCATATGCCTAACCAGATTCTCATTCAATACACTCATCTTCAATTGCATCATCAGATTACTAATCATAATCTGATTCATATCGATTAGAATCATTTAGTCCTCATCATCATACTCTTCATCATCTACAAAAGTGACTCTTAACAAATCATCTCTATACATCTCACCATTCTCATCAAACATTTCTGGATGTAAAATGTGCTTGGCATAACCAGCATTTTCATACCACATATCAAAAATGTCTTTGAGATTCCATACTAACACACCTCCCAGGATGAAGGCACCAACAGTTAAGAAAAAAGCAATGAACAAAAATGGTGCTGTTGCTTCCATGAGTCTACTCCCTTGAATTGATTCTGTCAATCCTCAGAGACTTTCTAATGTTAATTTGAATGTCTTACGGAGGATTGTAAACGTTTTACTGAAAATAATACCAGATACATCAGCTGGATATGTCTTCTTCCTCCGAAGCATTAACTCCACACCTCTATTTATTTGCAGTTGATGGTTTCTTTTTGTTTTTACTTCCTGGTTTTCTCCCAGGTCTCCTTTCGATTTCATACTTTTCAGCATCTTCAATTATTTTCATTAGATAATCTTTAAATTTGCGAGCTCTGAGTTTTCCCATCCAACCATATACTTCTCTCAAATCGGAAACATCGGGACCACCATTTAAATACAAAGATATATGAGACATTTCATCTCGTATTTGAGAAACTAAACTGCTTTGCAGAAAAGACATAACTTCATTACGTTTTGTATTTTCTGCTTTCAAAAAAGAATACAAATTTAAATTATATTTGTCTTGTCTGACTGCAACATCTATTGCTGTGTTTACGACATCATATATTTCAGTATTTTTTATTTTCATAAAATTACTTTGGTGCCTCTACGAGTCCCTTTTCCAAAAACAATTTGGCTGTTTCTACTAAACCACCAATCTCTTTACCATCAATTGTTACATAAGGATACCCAATAGCAAATGGATACTGAAGTCTAAAATCTTCAGCAGTGATATCTCTTCCAATAGAAACTTCCGTGTAAGAAACTGCTGCTCTTTTAAAAAGTTTTTTTAAGGTAGTGCAATGACTGCAACCTGGATTTGTATACGCTACGATTTCCATTATATTCCTCTATGAATGACTGTGTAAATTGGATGCTTTGATTCTAATGCATCTGACATAAATCTGCAAGCCACATCAGGTGCAGTGTGGTCACCACATGTAAAAATATCCACAGCAGCGTAACCCTTTTCGGGCCAAGTGTGAATACTGATATGACTTTCTGATAGCAGGCAGACAGCAGTGATTCCCTGTGGCGTGAATTCGTATTTCACTTCTTCAATCAGTGTTGCGTTAGCGTGTTCTACTGCCTGCCTAAGGGAAGTGCTAATAAATTCTGAGTTGTTTAAAAGGTCTGCATTACATTCACACAACTCAGCGATGTGATGCACACCAAGCACTTCATTAACCATCAATGTATCTCCAATGTCGTTGAGTATTTATTGCAATAAAAAAGGGGGATTGCTCCCCCAGTTTATCAGTTGTAACTGAAGTGTCAACCGATTGCAGGTGCAGTAAGAGCAACAGGAGTTGCACTGGCAGCAGCAAGGTCAAGTGGGAAGTTGTGAGCGTTGCGCTCGTGCATCACTTCCATACCAAGACCACCACGGTTCAGGATGTCTGCCCAGGTAGGGATGACTTTGCCTTCACTCGATACGATTGACTGGTTGAAGTTGAAACCATTGAGGTTGAATGCCATGGTGCTTACACCGAGGGCAGTAAACCAGATGCCAACCACAGGCCAAGCAGCTAGGAAGAAGTGAAGTGAACGAGAGTTATTGAACGAAGCGTATTGGAAAATCAGGCGACCGAAGTAACCATGAGCCGCTACGATGTTGTAGGTCTCTTCTTCTTGACCGAACTTGTAACCATAGTTCTGGCTTTCGTTCTCGGTAGTCTCACGAACCAGCGAGGAGGTCACGAGTGAACCGTGCATCGCAGAGAACAGAGAACCACCAAACACACCAGCAACTCCAAGCATGTGGAAGGGGTGCATCAGAATGTTGTGCTCAGCTTGGAACACAAGCATGTAGTTGAACGTACCAGAGATACCCAAAGGCATCGCATCAGAGAAGGAACCTTGACCGAAAGGATACACCAGGAACACTGCAGACGCAGCAGCAACAGGTGCAGAGTAGGCGACGCAAATCCAAGGACGCATACCCAGACGATAGGAGAGTTCCCACTCACGACCCATATAGGCATAGATACCGATGAGGAAGTGGAAGATCACCAGTTGGAAAGGTCCACCGTTGTATAGCCACTCATCCAGAGAGGCAGCTTCCCAGATGGGATAGAAGTGAAGTCCAATCGCATTGGACGACGGAATCACAGCACCAGAGATGATGTTGTTACCGTACAGAAGAGAACCAGCGACTGGTTCACGGATACCATCGATGTCCACGGGAGGAGCAGCGATAAATGCAACGATGAAGCAAATTGTTGCGGCGAGAAGCGTAGGAATCATCAGAACGCCGAACCAACCGACATAGATGCGGTTTTCGGTGCTGGTGACCCAGTTGCAGAATT
>Ga0194134_10000666_pt1 | contig 52323 bp, 48 predicted proteins | sample TA2KigOff0mmetaG_FD_148602 | JGI IMG/M metagenome (GOLD analysis project Ga0194134, IMG submission 148602) | Freshwater microbial communities from Lake Tanganyika, Tanzania - TA2015056 Kigoma Offshore 0m | ecosystem: Environmental > Aquatic > Freshwater > Lake | place: Tanzania: Lake Tanganyika... | reverse complement strand
CATGGTTCCACGACTATCCAGTAGCGCTGCTCGATACCAGGTTGGGACAGTTCCGCGAGATCCCCAAGATGATGCGCGCCGCAGAGGGGAGCCCCCATGGGGGCTCCCCTCTGCCTCCCTCAATAGAGCCAAATCTGCCAGACTAAGTGTTACCCATGTGACCGGATAGAAGTGTTACCTATGTGCCCGGTCGGACAGGCTGAAGCGCCCCAATCGGGCAGTTTCGATTTTGTCTGGACCGATAACATCTTTGGTATCCGACCATGCGGTGGCATCGACTGTCAATAGTGAAGAATTTGGATTCGTGAAGGTAAAAGTACGAGTATTGCCAAAGCTAAAGCCAGAATTAACGTGAGGGGTTGGCGTTCCCAAAAGGTTCACAACGGCTGCGTCGCCTGAATTGTAGAAGTTAATCCTCGCACCGTACGCAGCAAGCGCCGAAGAGGCAAGCAACACCATGCTTCTAGTTAGTTTTGTAAATTGCGAAATGAATGATATCCTAGATGAAAGGCATGTTAGGTCAGAATTCTGATTAAGGAAAGTATCTCAATGGAGATAAACTACTAAGTAAATTCAACACTTGTACTGGTGCTGGCCTTTTGGGTTATAGTATTGAATCAGATTTTGGGCAATTGTCTGGAGCTAATTTTTGTGGGCTTGCATGCGGCGAAGGCGGGAGATCTGGTTTTGGAGCTCTTCTTTGTCGGGGTCGAAAGGGCGTAGGCGGAGGTAGGTTTCGAGGTCAATTGCCGCGGCCTGGAAACGGTGTGTCGCAGCCAGGGTTGCAGCCCGCTGGCGGAAAGCGTCAGCATCGACCGGATCGGCCTCAAGCAAAAGATCGAGCACGCTGGTCGCCTTGGACCAAGCTTGGCGCTGCAGGTAGATCATGCGCAGATTATTGAGCATGCGGATCAGGATCATCCGCTTGGGTGCCGCGACGAGAAAGCGGGCGTCGACATCTTGTTCTACGTCTTCCCGAATGCGGCCCTGATTGTAGACGTCGAGATAGTACGTATCGTCTTCTTCTTCAAGCCGGACCAGGAAATGGCTCGGGGCACCAATGCCATCCACTTGAATCCCAAGGCGGCGGCCAAGTTCCATGTAGAGGATAGAAAGCGAGATTGGGATGCCTCGTCGGTTCTCAAGGACATGATTTAGGCAGGAGTTGTGAGGGTTGTAGTAATCCGCTTCATTGCCCTCGAAGCGGAGTTCATTGAAGAGGTACTCGTGCGCGCCCACGCGGAAACTGCGCGGATTCCGCATACGGATTTGCTCAGCGTGATAATCCAGTTCGGAAAGCCAGGGAGAGATGGGCAGATAGGGGAACTCAATGCGAGCAATATAAAGCGCCGCCTCGTCGAGGTGGATTGATTCGTCCTCCATGCGGAGGATGCGGCGAAGTGGATCCATTAAGCCTTATGAGTAGAATACCGTTTGATGCGGATTCTTCTGGCAACGATTTTCATTGGTGTGTGCGCGAGTGCGATGGACCGCTGCGAGATGCGCGCTGATTTGGATGGGGATGGCCGTGAAGACCGTATCTTTGTCAACGGCGAGCATCTCGTGGCGGTGGATGGCGTGAGTGGGAAGAAGGTTGTTGTGGATCGCGGCGTCATAACGAGGGAATGCTATGCCCTGGAGCTGTTTGGGCGGCGTGGTATCGCGACGCTGCCGCACGGAATGGGCGTGCGGTTTTACGAGTGGCCGGGCGAGTGGCGCGAGGCGTGGACGTATCAGGAGGTCTATTCGTTCTATACGGCGAGTTGGCAGGGCGGATTGCTGCAAGCGGATCTGGATGGGGATGGGCGGCTTGATCTGTTCTGCGGCAACTACTGGATTCGCAGCCCTGAGAGCCGGGAACTGCCATGGCGGTTGTTTGCGATCAATACTTTTCATGAGCATCCGATGAGCGCGACGGCGCAGTTGCATTGGGATGGCAAGCGGCTGCTCTGGGTGGAGAGCCGAAGGCCCAAAGGGCGTGTGGTGTGGTTTCGCCCGCCAGCGGATGTGACACAACTGTGGGAGCCAGAGTTGCACCCTCAGAGTGGAACGCTGGATTGCCCGCAGTTGAAGGTGGTCAAAGGGGAGCCGGTTATTTCCTCAAGTAAGAATCGTTGCCGGTAATCCAGTCTTCGCGGCGAGGAGTGAAAAGATCGGTGACGATCGAATCTTCGAGGACATCGACAGAGTGAGGGATGTTGGGCGGGATTTCGAGCGATTCGCCGGGGCCCAGGGTGACCTCACGGCCGCCAATGTGGAATACGAGCTTCCCGGAATGGACCATCGATACCTGCTCGTTGATGTGATTGTGCAGTTGCACGTGGCCGCCCTGCTTGAGTTCGAGTTGGGCGATGGTCATGCCAGAGGTGTGGACGACGCGGCGGTGAAAGTGCGGGGTGACTTCTTCGAGGGGGATGTGATTCCAGTCATGAACCGTCATAGGCATATTTTGACAGAGGCTTGAAAGCTATATACAGTTGCCTTAGTAAGACATCTAAATATGAGTGCAACTGATCAACTGCATGGCGCGCTGAAGCTGATGGTATTGAAAGCTCTGTCGAGGCGAGGGAGGATGCATGGCTACGCGATCATGAACGCGATTCATGGCGCATCAGCCGAGGCGTTGAAGTTGGAGCAAGGCTCGCTGTATCCGGCGCTGCACCGGATGGAGGAGGCGGGTTGGATTGAAGGGGAGTGGGTCGAGAGCGAAGCGGGCAAGCTAGTGCGCGGTTATGCGGTGACGAAGAAGGGAAAGAAGGCGCTGGAGGAGGCGGAGGACAAGTGGGCTCGGGTGAGCCTGGCGGTGAACCGCGTCCTGGAGGGGGTTTAGATGGGACTTTGGAAGCGGATTCAGAATGCGTTGATGCCGGGCCGGCTGGATCGGGAGTTGCAGCAAGAGCTGGAGAGTCACCGGGAGGAGATGTGCGCCGATGGGGTGGATGAGCGATGGCTGGGGCAGGAGTTGAAGCATCGGGAAGAAAGCCGGGACATCAAGACGGTGGTGTGGCTGGATTGCCTGCGAGCCGATGTAGTGTTTGGCTTGCGGCAATTGGGGCGGCACAAGCTGGGGACGGCAACGGCGGTGTTGTCATTGGCACTGGGAATCGGCGCTGCTGCAGCGACGTTGCAGTTGATTAAGGCTGGGTTCTGGCGGGTGATGCCGGTAGAGAAGCCGGAGCAATTGCATTTTCTGAGATTCGCCACCATGAACATCGATGGCAAGCCGCGGGAGCAGGATGCGTTTCGCACTCCTGAAGTGAAGCTGATGGCAGCTGGCGTGGCTGGGGATGCCGAGATGGCGATGGTGGGTTTTGCCGATCGGCAAGATGTCCATTTCGGCGAGGCATCCCGAGTGGAGCGCGTGTCGCGGCAATATGTGAGCGCGGGGTTTTTCGAATTGATGGGTCTGCGTCCGGAGATGGGGCGACTCTTTCGTAAAGAGGAAGAGCAGCCAGCGGCGGATCATCGCATCGCTGTGATTCGTGGCGAGTATTGGCTGCGGCGATTTGGCGGGGAGCCGAGGGTGATTGGCAAGAAGATCTTTCATGACGGGGAGCCGCATGTGGTGGTGGGTGTGGTGGAAGGGGATTTCACCGGGACTTCGGTGGGGAACTACACAGATCTGTACTTGCCAATGCCGACCGAGCGGCCCAAGGGAGCTCAGCCAGCCGGGCGATTGATGCTGCGTCTGCGGGATGGTGTGCAGCCTGCTGCGATGGAGCAGCGACTCAAGGCCCTCTTTCCGCAAGTGCGCGGAGAGCTGTCAAAGCAATGGGCCGCAACCGCTCCGAAGAGCTATCTGGAAGCGTATCTCAATGTACAGCTGAAAATGCTGCCCGCCATGCATGGAATGTCGAACTTTCATCGCGATTACCGGACGCCGTTGACCGTGTTGGGATTGACGACGCTGTTGCTTTTGGGGTTGGCTTGCGCAGGTGTGGCCAATCTATTGTTGGCGCAGTCGACGGGCAGAGTGCGCGAGATGGGAATTCGGATGGCGATCGGAGCTGGGCGATTGCGGCTGATGCAACTGTTGTTCGTGGAAAGCGGCTTGTTGGGGTTGGCAGGTGCCTCGCTGGGATTGGTGTTTACGTTGTGGGCGGGGCCCATGTTGCTGCGAGGGATGAACCCAGCGGACAACCCCGTGCGGATGGCTTTAGCGACCGATTGGAGGTTGCCGCTTGTAGGCTGGGTATTGGCATTGCTGACGACGGTGGCTTGCGGGATGTTGGCAGCCTGGAGAGTTTCTCGCGTAGATCCGGCCACAGCAATCCGCGGAGAAGTGAGTGGGAAAAGACGGTTGGGTGCGCTGCATGCACTGTTGGGTGTGCAGATCGCATTCTGCGTGGTGGTTTGTTTTGTCGCCGTGTTGATGTTGACGACCTTGAGAAATTTGGAAAATCAGCGGCTGGGTTTTGCAGTGGAGCAAGTGCTACTAGTTAAAACGTATCTGCCGCAAGGCAAACTGGAATGGTCTCGCTGGCAGCAGGCGCTGGAACGCGTGAAGGCTGCTCCGGGAGTACAAAAAGTTGGCCTCAGCGGATGGCCATTGCAAACCGGTAGCGCGAATATTGGCGACATCGAGATCGCGGGCAGAAGGCTTGGATTGGGGGGACCCTTTACATTTTTCGCAGCGCCAGGATGGCTGGATGCTATGGCGGTCGAGTTGCTGGAGGGCCGCGACTTTTGCGCTGGCGGAGAGAACGCAGTCGTGTTGGTGAGCGAACAGGTGAGCCGGGAGTTCTTTGCTGGCAAGAGCCCGATCGGTCAGACGGTGAAATGGGATGGACAGATGTCTCGCATCATTGGAGTGGTGCGGGATTTGCTTATGCGCGATTTGAAGGAAGAGACGAGGTCAATCTTGTACTTCCCTTTCGGGGCGATGTCTCAAGGCGTGTTTTCGATTCGGATGAACGGGGCGGTTCGAGAGGCGGATTTAGCTGCGCGATTGCGTGGGATGTTTACGAAGGAGTTTCCGCAGTTGCAAGTGGGATTGATCCGAAGCCAGAAGTCGCTGATTGATGCGCAACTGGTGGGGGACCGGTTGCTGGCTGCGGTGGCGGGCTTCTTCGCGGCGGTGGCCTTGGTGTTGGCTGGCTTGGGGATCTACGGAGTGTTCTCGCTAGTCGTTGAACAGCGGCGCAAAGAGATTGCCATACGCATGGCCGTGAGCGCAGGATGGTGGGCAACGGCGCGAATTGTGTTGCGGGACGGGCTTGGTGCCGCAGCCGTCGGACTATTAGGGGGTCTCGCAGGAGTATTTGGCGCCGAGGCAATGATGCGATCGCTGGTGTTTGGCATTGTTGGCGTGGAATCTACCGTGGTGTTGCCGACGGCTGGCGTAGTGTTGGTGGCCGCGCTCGGGGGATTGGGCTGGCCGCTCACGAGAGCGTTGCGAACCGACCCGGCGTTGGTATTGCGATCAGAGTAGGCTGGTTGTGTATGCAACGACGTGATTTTCTTTTGCTGGCGGCTTCGCTGAATGGATCGGTCTCTTTGAAGGACTGGGTGGCACAAGACGGTAAGCCGCAGAAATGGACGATGACAGACGGAATCCTTTCCAACGGACCAGTCGGCAAGGTGAACAATATCGTCAGCAAGAAATTGTTTGGGGACGTCGAAGTGAATGTCGAGTTTCGCATTCCGAAAGGGTCAAACTCGGGGATCTATCTGCAAGGTTTGTACGAGGTACAGATCTTCGATAGCTTCGGCAAGGCGAAGATCAATGCAACCGATGGTGGATCGATTTATCACCGCTGGATCGACGCGAAACCTGTGGGTGGAAGCACCGCAAAGGTAAATGCATCGAAAGCTCCCGGCGAGTGGCAGAGCTACCTGATTCACTTCTGCACGCCGCGGTTTGAGAACGGCAAAAAGGTGGCAAACGCGAAGTTCCTGAAGGTCTTGTTCAACGGAGAGCTAGTGCAGGAGAACGTCGAGTGTGACGGGCCGACGCGCTCGGCGATGAACTTGCCGGAAAGCGACAAAGGGCCGCTCATGATTCAAGGGGATCATGGCCCGGTTGAATTTCGCAAGATCGTGGTGAAGAAGCTAAAGGCGTAGCCCGAGATCGTAAAGCGACGCGCCGACAGCCTGCCGGAAGTAGAGCCAAAAGGCATAGGCTTCGGAGACTTCTTTGGCGTGGCGAGGCGACCCAACGCATTGAATGCCATGAGAGGCCATCATTCGTTTGGCCCGGTAGAGGTGATATCCGTCGGAAACCAGGATGCACGTGCTGGCTCCGAGGCGCTTCAGGATTTCTGCGCTGGCAGCGGTGGATTGGGCCGTGGTGGCGCCTTCGCGTTCGATGTAAATCTGCTCAACAGGGATACCCCGCGCAGCCAGGTATTGGCGGCCCACTTCAGCCTCGGTGTGAACTCGCTCGCCGCCAGATCCACCCGTGGTGACGATACGCGGCGCGAGTTCGCGCTTGTAGAGTTCATAGGCGTGATCGAGACGGCTCTTGAGTACTGGGGAGGGCCGCCCATTGTATTCAGCCGCTCCGAGAACGACAATCGCTTCCGCTGGCCGGGCTTCGTCGCGCTGAGCTTGATCACGCACTGCCAGCGTCAGCGGGATCAGTTGCCACAGCCACGCGCCAGACAAAATTACAACGAAGATGGGCAAAAGTTTCTTCAATGGAATTCAATTTAGTCTACTGAAGCTATGGACTTTTCGCGCATCGAAAGGATTTCAAGTCTTCAGAACCCACTTTTAAAGTCGGTGAGAAAGGCAATCCAAAAAGGATCTACAACGGACGAAGGATGTCTCGTTGCTGAAGGGTTTCATTTGCTGGAAGAAGCCGTAACCAGCGGCATGACGATTGAGACGATCATAGGGACGGCGCAGGGTCTGGCTGGCGTTGGCGATCTCGGCTGCAGGACGATTGAGTTGCTGGATTCCACTTTTCGCGATTTGTCGAGCATGGAGACCCCGCAGGGAATCATGGCGCTCGTGAAACAGCCGGTTTGGGATCGGGAATTGTTGCATGCCGGGAATCCACTGGTGGTGGCGCTTGATAGCGTTCAGGACCCGGGCAATGCAGGGACGATTTTGCGATCCGCAGAGGCGTTTGGGGCGACGGCGGTGTTAGCACTGCGGGGGACGGTGGATTTCGCAAACCCAAAGTGCTTGCGGGCTTCGGCAGGGAGCGTTTTCCGCCTGCCGGTGTTTCGCGGCGAATTGAGTGAGCTGAAGATGACGTTGTTCGGTGCTGCTGGGGAGGCGTCGGTGTTGGCAAGCACAGTGGATTGGACGGGGCCGTGCGCGGTCGTGATTGGAAGCGAAGGGCAAGGGCTGAGCGAGGCGGTGCGGAAAGCGACCAAGGCCGTGAGGATTCCGACGCATGGTGTCGAAAGTTTGAATGCCGCAATCGCGGCGGCAGTGTTCTTGTATGAAGCTGCGCGGCAGCGAGGGTTTGAACAGTGAGCAGCCTCTTTGACGAGGGGGTTCCGGAGACCGACCTGGGGCGAGGGTCGCGTCCTCTAGCCGAGCGGCTCCGGCCGGAGCGGCTTGATCAAGTAGTGGGGCAGAAACACCTCTTGGCCCCCGGGCGCGCAATCCGGACGATGGTCGAGAAGGACCGGCTGAAGAGCATGATCCTTTGGGGCCCGCCCGGGGTCGGCAAGACCACGATCGCTCGTCTGCTTGCAGCGGAATCGAAAGCGGACTTTATCCCATTTAGCGCCGTGTTGAGTGGGATCAAAGAGATCAAGACAGTGATGGCCGAGGCGGAGAAGAATCTGCGCTACGGCCGGCGTACGGTGGTGTTTGTCGATGAGATCCATCGCTTTAACAAAGCGCAGCAGGATGCGTTTCTACCCTCTGTGGAGCGGGGCGATATTGTCCTGATCGGGGCGACGACAGAGAACCCGAGCTTTGAGGTGAATGGGGCGTTGCTGAGCCGGGCGAAGGTGTTTACTCTGCGGGGCCTGTCGGTGGAGGAGTTGTCGGAACTCGTGACGCGTGGGTTGAAAGAGCTTGAGGTGACTGCGGACGAGGGCGTCGTGGGGATGATTGCCGCGTTCGTAAATGGGGATGCGCGCAATGCGCTGAATTTGGTTGAGATGGCGGCCAGCTTGGCGGAGGACAAGCATCTGACGGTGGAGCATCTTGAAGGCGTGCTGGAGCGGAAGATGCTGTTGTACGACAAGAGCGGGGAGGAGCATTACAACCTGATCAGTGCGTTGCATAAGAGCGTACGGTCGAGCGATGTGGATGCGGCGCTGTATTGGTTGGCTCGAATGCTGGAGAGCGGAGAGGATCGGATGTATCTGGCGCGGCGCTTGGTGAGGATGGCTGTGGAAGACATTGGGCTAGCGGATCCGCGGGCGGTGGAGCAGGCTATTGCATGTCAGCAGACGGTGCATTTTTTGGGAGAGCCGGAGGGCGATCAGGCTCTGGCGCAGATTACGATTTATCTCGCGGTTGCGCCGAAGAGTGATGCGGCGTACCGGGCGCTGAAGGGGGCCGTTGCGGCGGCGAAGGAGCGGCTGGCCGAACCGGTGCCCATGCAGTTGCGGAATGCTCCGACAAGGTTGATGAAGCAGTTAGGGTATGGGGATGGGTATCAACACGCCCACCAGAGCGCTGATGCCGTGGTGTCGATGGAGTGCATGCCGGCCGGCCTTGAAGGGACGGTGTTTTATGAGCCGACCAATCGGGGAGTTGAGGCGAAGATTCGCGAGCGACTGGAGGAGTGGAAGAAACGACGGGGCTGAGCGTACGAGTTTGTGTGGCGTCGATCGCAGCGCTGCAAGCTACCAGGAGATCAGCTAGTCCAGCTGTCTTTCAATTCGGTCTAGCTCGTCGAGTTCCCTGCGATCCGCTCGCTGTTCTTTGCATTTGAATATGCCGACGGAGATCACCCAAACGAAGAGCATCCCGAGGAAGGGGAGGCCCTTGGGTAGGACTCCTTCGGTGAGCGTGATCAGCGCGAAAAGGAAGATGCCGAGAAGCAGCAGCACAGGGCTCTCCAGCCACAGCAAGAGGCGCCACCGGAGCTCACGCTGCAGCTTGAGTTCGCTTCGGCAGAATTCCAGACCGGTGGAGATGCCACTGGCGGAGGGGTCTGATTGTGTCCACATGCCCCGATGCAGAAAGTACGCGCCTGCAAGACTCTACATAAGAGCACCCAATAGAAAAGGTTGGTTCAGCGTTGGGAATGTAAGGTTGATGTAGGCGTAGAACAGCCCCGAGATGACAGGACCAGCCAAAGAAATTGTCAATTGCCGGCGGGTATTGGCCTGCAGATTGCGGGCCTTTTGATGGAGTGCGAGTACAGCGAGGTATTGCTGGTTGATGGGCTGCGATTTCCAGATCTGGATTGGGTCAGTCATTTCGTGAAGCTCCTTGTTGGAATCGTTTTGCCAGGATGCGTTTGATGCGGTGGATGCGCATGGAAACCGCCGGGCCAGAAAGCCCGGTGATCTCGCCAATGCTGGCCGCGTCGATTTCTTCGAGGTAGAGAACGATGATTTGGCGGTCGAGCGGACGCAACTGCTGAATCAGAGACTCGAGTTGACGGAGATCCGGTTCCTGGCTCTGAGCTGTTTCTGGGGCCGGGATTTCAAGATCATCAAGGCTGAGGAAGGGAGAATGGGATCGGCGCTCACGAAGAATGTACGAAGCGGCTACGTTGTGCGCGACACGATAAGTCCAGGTGCGGAGCGAACAATGTCCATCAAAGTGAGCGAGCATCCGCCAAAGTTGGAAGGAAATCTCCTGGCTGAGATCGAGACGCTTGTCGGGGTTTGCTTCGTAAGCAGTAGCGAGCCGAGCAAGCGCATGCCCGAACGAGGTAGTTGCCTCAGCGAAGAGGTCTTCCTGATTTGATGGCGGAGCTGAGATGGAGCGATTGCCTCCCACAACCAAGGTAGTCGCGGGAGGCAAGGATTTCTAACGGGGTGAACCTATTTTTTCGCGTCTGCGGTGACCGTGATTTCGATGCGGGACTTGCCGACCAGCTTGGAGACTCCAACAGTCGTCCGGGCCGGGCGCGGTTCGGGGAAATAAGTCATGTAGACCTTGTTCATGCGATCGAACAGGTCCATGTCGGTGAGGTAAACCTGGACGGCGACGGCGTTGGCGGGGGTCACGCCAGCTTCCTTGAGGATACGGTCGATGTTCGCAAGGCAGGCTTTCACCTCGTCTTCAAAATTATCCGGAATGTTGCCCTTTTCATCGCGACCGATCTGGCCTGCAACGTAAAGAGTGCCATTGGAAAGGATGCCCGGCGAGTAAGGTCCGGCGGTAGATGCACCCTTGGGAACGACGGGTTTCTTGTCCGCAAGGAGCATTGAGGGCGTCAAAAGCAAAGAAAGGGCGAAGAAGGCCTGGTGGGTTTTCTGGGAGAATGGCATTAGCTAGCAGTGTAACCCATCAAATTAGTACCTTTGTACTCAGTAAAATTAGACCCATTCGGTGATTGAGGATTTTCGCCTTATGGCGCATCCTAACAATGTCAGGAGAAAAACATCGTGTTTGGAATGCAGAGCAACAGCAAGGGCGTCAAGGACGCGAATGATCGGCGCGGGTCAGACCGGTTCCCGATCGAACGGGAAGTGCGCTACAAGGTGCTATCCGAGCGTAGCGCGGATGAAGCAGGTTCCGGCAAAACCGTAAACATGAGCAGCTCCGGAGTGCTCTTTACCTCAGAACATTTTCTTCTGCCCGGGAAACGCGTGGAAGTTTCCATTAGCTGGCCTGCACAGTTGAATAACACTAGGAATTTAAAGCTCGTGGCTCGTGGCCGCGTAGTGCGTTGCGAAAACGGTAAAGCGGCGCTGGAAATCCAGCAATATGAATTCCGCACGTCCGGATCGACGACAGTGCAATAATCCTTCTCTCTTTTTTTGTTCAGTTGTGGATCTCCTTTTCGAAGCGGGCTTCCCTACCAGGGTGGCCCGATTTTTTTTAGGAGATGTGATGGCCGCTGCGAGAGGGGTCGAAGACCAGCTCGCCGGCAGGATTCACTTTGCCCCAGCGGGCACCCAAGCGGACGTCAGCCCAGCCAGCGACGAAGCTGCGCGCTTCCTGATACCGGGGAGGAATTGCAAATGCCCCCTGCGAATCGATAAAGCCCCAACGGCCATACCAGCGGACGGCGGCCAGACCTTCTGAGAAGTCCGCGCAATCCTCATAGAGAGGATTGATTCGCCAATGCCCGTTCTTATCGATAAAGCCCCATTTTTCAACGCTTTGCACCGCCGCAAGGCCTCTCACGAAGGCTCTTGCCTGTGAAAATTCGGGATGGATTACGGTCTTGCCCTTCTGGTCGATGTATCCCCACAACTCGCCGAAATCCATAGCGATCAACTCGACATCTTCAGCAAACTCGCCGTAGCGTTGAATCGTCTCGTAGGCATCGACGATTTCTTTCAGCTTTTCTTCTGCTTTGTGGCGAAGCCGCTCGGGCTCATGTTGATGACGGTCAGGGTGCCAGATTTTGACCAGGTCGTGATAGGCCGAACGGACTTCATCGGTGGTGCACATGGGGCGCACCTCAAGAATGGAGTAGGCGCGGGCCAGATGTTCCGGAATAGGGGGGCTGATGCTGCTCAAATCGGAGTATCGGCCTAAAAGACTCTTTGCTTCAGACGTGCGACGTTGAATTTTGCGGTGTCGGCGACGGCCATCACCGTCATGACGCCCGCTTGTACGGGATCAGAGACGACGAGGTCGGCCGCCTCGGGCACGCTGCCAGCCATGTTGAGGCTAACAACCAGTAGGCCCTGCAAACGGACTTCACGCACAGCGATTTCGATTTCGCCTCCCATCAAAGAGCCTGCCAGCACCAGAGCTTTGGCACGCGGAAGGCGAGCCACGGCACGCACCGCGTCGGCGAGTTGCTGTTCGCCAACCAGCGGTATGGTGTCGACCGATATATGCTCGCCGCGGAGGTTGTGGCGGTCCGCCTCTGAGATCGCTCCAATCGCAACCTGCGCGACTTGCGCCCCACCGCCCATGATGATGATCCGCTTGCCGTAAATCTTCTCCATGCTGCGGACTTCTTCAACGCCGAGGACGACCGGAAGGGCGGCTAGTTGGGCGAGAACTTCGGCCGAGTTCGGTTGCGGGAGTTCGATTTCGAAAAAGGTGCGCTCTTCATTGTCCGTGCGACTTCCCAGGATCGCCACCGAGGTGATGTTGCCGTTGTGGGCCGCAATGACGCCGGTGATCTGATGGAGCACGCCAGGACCGGGGAGCACGCGAACCAGGAGTGCAAGTTTAGTGTCAGCCATGGATTTCGTATTTCTTCAGGATGCTGGGCCAGAGGCCCTTGGCCTTGAGGAGGATTTCGCAGACTTCGCGGACCGCGCCTTCGCCACCTTTGGCCGCGGTGGTGTAGTGCGAGGAGCGTTTCACTTCTTCCCGTGCGTTGGCGGTGGAAAAGCTGAGGCCGACGCGATTGAAGATCACAACATCGGTGAAATCATCGCCGATGAATGCGACGTTTTCTGGCGCAACCTGAGCGTCCTTCAGGATCTCTTCGAGGATCGGAATCTTTTCGATATGCCCCTGATAGACGTACTTCATCTTGGACTGGCCGGCGCGCTCTTCAGTAGCCGGAGAAATACGACCAGAGATGACGCCGGTTGCAATGTTGTTCCAGCTCAGCCACTGCAGGGCAATGCCGTCCTGGGAATCAAAGGCTTTCGTTTCGAGAATCTTCCCGTCCGGGAATGGGATGTTGTAAAGTCGCCCGTCGGTGAGTACGCCATCGACGTCCATCAAAAGGACTTGGATCTTGGTGGCGCGCGCGAGGAGGTCTTCAGTGAGCTCAATGGCCATTGGTGCTATTTTCGCAAATGTGCTGCCTAGGGCGTTTTAAACAGCCGGCGGTAAAGGGTTTTTTGCTTGTCGAGTTGCTCTGCGTACGCGTCGGCAAATTCGGCCCTGGGCAGGTAGGTGTCGCCTGTGGCGGAAGGGATTGCGCTGAGGTGCTTCACGGCGCCGATCCGCTCGAGGACCAGCATTGCCGCGCCGCGGGCAGAAGTTTCCTTCTCGGTGCTGGCGACCACGGGTCGGCCAAGCGCATCAGCCATCATCTGCGTCCAAACGTTGGATCGGCGAAGCGCCTCGCCGGTTGCGATTACTCGCTCCGGGGCGCCCAGGCGATCAGCCAGGATGTCATAGAGCAAACGAAATCGAAGGGCGACGGATTCGAGTGATGCAGCCAGAATCTCGACCGGAGTGGAGTTGAGATTCAGGCCGGTGATGGCTCCGCGGGCATCGGCGCGCCACTTTGTACTGCGTTCGCCGGCGAAGAGCGGAAGCATCGTAAGGCCATGCGAGCCGGGTTGCACTTTCGAAAGCTGAGCCTCCCAATCGGCTGGCATCTGAAAGCGTTCCATCACCCACTCGAAAACCTTCCCTCCGTTTGACAGTGCGCCACCCAACACGAAACGCCGGGGGTCGAGGCGGTAGCACCAGAGTCCTTCAGGCACCTCGACCGAGGGGCGCTCGAAGACAGCCCGCATGGCGCCAGTGGTGCCCACCATGAGCGCAAACTCGTTTGGCATATCGCAACCGCACCCAATGTTGTTGGCCGCACCATCGCCGATCGAGGGGAACCAGGGAATTTCGGCAAACAATGGCCACCGCTTGGCATACTCGGGCTTTAGCCCGCGTGCCGGTTGATCTAAAACATCGAGACAGGCAAGTTGTTCGGGGTCAAGGCCGAGGTGTTTGAGGAGTGGAGTGTCGTAGCTCTGGGAGTTGGAGTTCCAAAGGCCGGTCGCCGAAAGCATGGAGGTGGCGGCGTGGGCGCGGCCAAAGAATTCAAGAAACAGAAATTCTCCAAAGCTCATCCACTCCGTCGTGTTCGCCACCCATTCCGGGCGGTTCGCCTTGAGCCAGAGCATTTTTGCTGGCCAGTAGCTGGGATGAAAAACCGTGCCCACTCTTGCATGGGTTTGTTTTTCGTCGAGGTCGCGCTTGAGCTGTTCCGCAGCGGGTTGGCTGCGCGTGTCCAGCAAGTGGAGGATCGGGCTGGTGGGCTTGTGGTCGCGGCCCACACCAAGAAAGGAATGCCAGAAGGTGCACATCGCGACCGCGTCAGGCTTGCGTCCGAGCTGCTCCAGGGATTTGTGCGCCTGATCGAGACTGTTCAAAGAGGCGGCCAAAAGATCCGGCACTTGAATCTCAACGCCCCCGTCGGATGTGGTGTGCAGGTCGTAGCCCATCGAGGTTGTCGTGATGACCGGGCGAGCGTCCTGGTCGAAGACGAGGGTTTTGACAGAAGTAGTGCCAGCGTCGAAGCTGACGACGAGGGAGGATTGCATCAATCCATTACTTTATCTTGAGGACGGGGATCAATTCGATGATCAGGATGATCACGATGGTGAGCTCCAGGAGAAAGCTGCGCGCCTCGCGGAATTCGTTCACCATAAAGTGGTAAAGCTCACCGGCCGTTTTGAGTTTTTGGTCGACGAGGTTGCGGTAATCGTTGGCGCCCACCTTGGCCGCTGCCAGCCGATAGGCACGGGCATAGAACATATCGCTGAGAAACTTGATGGCGTTGTCGGCGCGTTCGGTGATTTCGATCACCTCAAGCCTGAGGCGGTTCATGTGCTTCGCCTCCCGCGCCAGGCGCCAACTGGAGAACAAACCACCCCGGCGGTCCAGCTCGGCATAGGTGTGTTTCAGCACACCAGAGAGAATTTCGTCGTAACGCCGGTACTCAAGCAACTGTGTATTGGCATATTCGAGGAGTTCAAGGATGGGGGCTGCCCCTTGGGGCGTGTCGTACACCACGGCGGCCAGCCAACCCACCAGCAGCAGGTCAGCAGGGAAGTAAGAAAGGCTCGAGGAAAGAACTTCCTTCCGTTCTCCCTCCGACAGATTCTGTGTTTCGCCCCTCAGGATTTGCGCTAGTTCGTCTCCTTGTTGCGCGAGCAAAGCCGGGCCATTGAGCAAGTCACCAGCTGCGTCGCGGACCTCATGCAGATGGACTACGTAATAGGCTTCGTCGAGCCAATCCTGATAAGGCTTGATCAGTGCTGTTTTGATCTGATTGACATGCCGCCGGACAATCTCAAGCCCACGCTGCTCCACTTCTCCGGCTTCGATCCAGCGGTGGGAGAGGGCGATGAGCTCGTCCCATTCGCACTGGAAATGAAGTTCGATCTCAAGGCTCACCACGCCGTAATCGAAGTAGCGAAGGCGGGCATCGACAGATTCCCCGGTCGCGAGGCGGAAGGAGTCGCAGGGCTCCACTACAGGAGCCTGCTCGAACCGAACGTAGATCGGCGCTGGCTGGCGGAACTCAGGGGAGCGAACTGGAGCTACGGAACCAAGTAGTTTGCGCAGCTCGGCGAGATTCGTCTCTTCGGCAATGTCGTAGAGCAGCAGTGCGCTGATCGATCCGCGGCAGGCGGGCATGACCTTACCAGTCTACGTGCTCCCCACCGATGATGGTTTGGGTGACGTTGAGTTGCTCGTCGAGTAGCAACAAGTCTGCGCGTTTGCCCACCGCAAGGCTGCCTGTCTCTTCGGAGATGCCGGTGCGCTCGGCGGGTGTAAGCGAGGCCATGCGTACTACTGCTGTCAGCGATGCTGACGTGTCTCTTCGCATCGTTCGAACCATGTGATCCATGCCGACCACCGAACTCGCCAGCCCTTGCCCCGGCACGAAGCCAACGCGGCCATCGCTCTCAAACCACGAGCCTGTTTCATTCGGGCCGAATCGGTACGTTCCCGGTGGCATGTCCAGGGCGCGATTGGCATCAGTAACCAGGCATAGCCGCCTCGCGCCCAGCATTCGGTAAGCGAACTCGAGCAGTTCAGCCGAGAGATGGCATCCGTCGGCGATTACCTCGGTACTCATCTCCGCATTGGCTAGAACGAATTGCTCCATGCTGGCCTGCATCGGAGTCCCGTACTTGGCTCGAAGTGAAGGCACTGAACTCATGGCGCACCAAAAATGATCGACGTGGCGCATGCCGGCCGCAAAGGCTTTCGCCATTTGCTGCCAGGTGGAGTTGGAATGGCCGCAGGTAACGAGGCAGTCCGCCGCTGTGGCCGCTTCGTAAAACTCGATGGCTCCTTCCAGTTCGGCGGCGCAGGTGGCGATACGGATGATTCCCTTCGATAAGAACAGCTCGTATTCTTCGCGAGCTGGATTGCGACGCCCATCTACGGGGTGGCAGCCGACTTTGTCCTCAGCGAAGTAAGGGCCGTAATAATGAACGCCCTCGATGCGCGCTCCATCCGAGGCAGTCCAGGCCGACTGCAATTGCAGGCAGGATTCGATCATGGCTGAGAGTTCGAGAGTGGTGCCGGTAGTCGTTGTCGGGAAAATCGTAGTTGTCCCGTGCCGGGCGTGCGCTCGATTTGCGATTCGAATGGCATCCACCGTGCCGTCCATGTAGTCGGCTCCATCACCTCCGTGGACGTGTATATCGATGTACCCTGGCCCCACATAGCGAGATTCGGTGATCGGGCAATCGGTGGGGGGCTGATTGCTGATTGAGAGGATACGGCCGTTCTCATGGATGAGGTATCCACTCGGGACTGTCGAGTCCTCGAGGAGGAGTTCGCCATGCAGGCATTGCCGATGAGAGTCCACGTTGCTATTTTGACTGAATTGTCTTGGGAATCGTCTTACTTGCCGTTTCAAGCCTGCTGGCTGCCGAGCCAACGTTCTACAAAGATGTGGCGCCAATTCTGCAAAATCGATGCGAGGAATGCCACCGGCCTGGCGAAGCGGCTCCGATGTCCTTGATGACCTACAAGCAGGCGCGGCCTTTTGCCAAAGCGATGGAGACCGCTGTGCTCTCACGGAAGATGCCTCCCTGGCATGCGGATCCCCAGCATGGGTCGTTTTCTAATGACCGCCGGTTGAGCGAAAAAGAAATCGCGACGCTGGTGCAGTGGGCTCGCACCGGCGCCAAAGAAGGTGACGTGAAAGACGCCCCTGCGGCGCGCCAGTACGCAACTGGCTGGACGATCGGCAAGCCTGATGTTGTGCTCGAAATGCCTCTGGATTTTAAGGTGCCCGCAAGCGGCACTGTGGATTACATCTACTTCCTGGTTCCCACAGGGTTTACTGAAGACAAGTGGGTCGAGAAGATCGAACTGCGTCCCGGCGCGGCCGCTGTCGTACACCACATTGTCTTGATCAATCGGCGGCCAGGATCGAAGTACCTGCCCGATATCAAACCTGGTGTTCCCTATGTCGCGAAAGGCAATGGGTCGGCAGCCTCAGACAAAAAGCCTGATACCGGTGTCGGAGCCTTTGTAGGCTTGAGCGCGAACGAATACGAAATGGTTGGTGTGTATGTTCCCGGTGGTGTCGCTTATGAAACCAAGCCGGGACAGGCGCGACTGATTCCCGCCGGCAGTGAGCTGATTTTTCAGATGTACTATACAGCCAATGGCAAAGAAGCCATGGATCGCAGCAAGGTAGGGATGGTCTTCGCCAAACAGCCTCCGAAAGAGCGTGTCGTCAACACCTTTATCGCGAATCTGAATCTTGAAATTCCTCCGGGCGCCGAAAATCACCGCGTCGACGCGAATGTAAAGGTGCACGAGGATGTTGTGTTGCAATCGCTTTTCCCTCACATGCACTTGCGAGGCAAAGCGTTCGAGTATGTGGCGACGTACCCCAGCGGCGAAAAGCAGACGCTGCTGAAGGTCCCGGCTTACGACTTCAATTGGCAATTGACGTACCAGTTGTAGAAACCCTTGTTGCTGCCTAAAGGCAATGAGATTCGGGCCACCGCCTGGTTTGATAATTCGCCGAACAACAAATACAATCCGGACGCAAAGGCCAAAGTGAATTGGGGCGATCAGAGCTGGGAAGAAATGCTCGCGGGTTTTGTCGATTTTGTGATTCCACTCGACATGAACCCGAAAAACATCATGACGTCCAAGCGTTAGGCGCGTCGCTTGGCCAGGGTTTGCGCCAGCTCGCGCATCTGGATGGGTTTTGATAGATAGTCGTCCATGCCTGCGGCGAGACAGCGCTCACGGTCCCCAGACATCGCATTTGCTGTGACGGCGATGATGCGAATGCGGTTCCCGCTCTCTCGGATTTTCCGGGTCGCATTGATGCCATCCATGATGGGCATCTGCACATCCATCAGGATGACGTCGAAGGATTGCTGACTGGCCGCAGTGACCGCCTCCAACCCGCTAGCAACCAGCGTTACTTGGTGGCCCTGCCGGGCGAGCATCCTCTCAATTAGACGTTGATTGATGCGATTGTCTTCCGCGACGAGAATGCTCATAGGGGCGATTTTGATCTCTGCCTCAGCTGCGGGCTCTCTTTCCGCAGCCTCCGCATGCGCAAGCTGCGCCGTAAAGTGGAATCGACTGCCTTGCTGCGCAAGCCCTTCCTCGTCTTTCCAGGGACTTTCCACCCAGATACGGCCGTTCATTTTGGCAACCAGTTCTGCGCAGATGGCGAGGCCCAGCCCAGTGCCACCAAATCTACGAGTCGTGCTCGCGTCGGCCTGACGAAATGGCTCAAAGATCGCTTGTTGCAAATCGGCGGGAACTCCGATGCCAGTGTCTGAAATCGCAAAGTGGAGTAACGGTGTCGCTGTTTGTGTCGGCTCGACCCACACCTTCAGCGCGACGCTACCCTCCGTGGTGAACTTCAGTGCATTGGCGATGAGATTTAGCAAGATCTGCCGCAGTCGATGTTCGTCACCCCGCAACTGACGTGGCGTTTTCGGCTCCACCGAAAAAAGCAGATCAAGTCCCTTACGCTGAGCAGGGATCCGAAGCGTTTCGATCACGCCCTGAAGGCAATGGTTTAAATCAAAATCATTCTCTTGCAGCTCAAGCTTTCCAGCTTCCACTTTGGACAAGTTGAGGATGTCGTTCAGTAAAGCCAGTAGAGCCGTTGCCGCCGAAGAAACTGTTTTCAGATACTCCTGCTGCTCCGGTCCGGGTGGCGTGTCGAGCGCCAGCTGGCTCATGCCCAAAATCGCGTTCATTGGGGTTCTGATCTCGTGACTCATATTGGCCACGAAATCTGCTTTGATCCGTGTTGCTGCCTCTGCTTTCTTGCGCGCTTCCTCAAGGTCTCTAGTGCGCGCTTCGATCACTGCTTCGAGCTTGCGTTGTTGATTTGCGCTATCCGCAAGACGCTTGCGATGGATTGCAATAGAAAGCGGAATGAGCGCTGCAATGCCGAGCATCATGGCCCAAATCGACTTTGGCCACGGAGGATCGTAGTGAAACTCCAATGCAGGTTGTGCTTCCGACCAGGGCTGCTCGCCGATCCGAACGCTCAGTTCCATTACGTGTGTTCCTGAGGAGAGTTGCGGGAGCTTTACCTCTGCCGTGCTCGCCAAAACCCAGGGTTCGGAAGCGCCAAAACGATACCGGAATTGCAGGTCTGGGCGAAACGGGTTGGAAGACAACTGCAGCGTTGTATCTGGTTTTGTGATGACCATTCCCGATTGCACCGGCTGGGCTACCGCACCCGAAACAAGGCTCGAGACGAACGGCACCGGCTCAGGTGATTTGGGGCCGGACTTGAAGTTCATCAGCCCGCGTGTCGACCCAATCCAATAGTTCCCGTTCCCCCATTCGAAAAAGCCGCCGGAAGCAATGCTTGACCAAGTTAATCTATCTGCACTCCGGATTTGTCTGACGCCTGAGCTCTCTCTGATTTGAATGGACTGATCTGCGAACAGCCACAACCGATTGCTGCGGTCGCGCCTTAACCAATGCGTCTGCACCTCGGGTGATCCAGAAGATAGATGCTCAATTTGAAAGCTCTCTCGCTCAAACGAAAATCTTGCAATGGGTCCTGCTTCGTAGTACGCCATGTACAGGTGGTTGTCCGCCGTGGAAATCAGGTTCCAGGTCAGATTCGATCTAAGGCCATTTGATTTTGTAAACAGCTTCCATGCTCGCCCGTCTCCACGAAACAATCCTATGCCGGTTGCGATCCAATAGGCACCGCTAGAATCTTGAGCAAAGCTGTTCACTCGCGGCTGTGATTTGGAATCTCCGGATAGCTGGATTTCTTCCAGCTTGTCGCGGCTTGCGGGCATGCGGAACAGATGGTTCGTGGTTCCAATCCAGATCTGCTTATCCCGGTCGAGCGTCATGAAATTGGTTTGCTCATCCAGCGAAAGGCTCTTGCGCAACGAGTCTGTATTGAGATCGATGTAGTATAGGTGGCCGAGGTCTGTCGAGATCCACAACCTCCGGGAAGCGTCGATCAGAGTGTTGTTGATCTGGGTCACACCCGGAATTGGAAACTTCTTCCAAACCCACTCTTGCCCATTGTGATTGCCCACAGATAAGCCTGTCATCGTGCCTACCCAAAGACGATTTCGGTGATCGCGTTCGATGGCAGTGATGCGATCTCCCGCAAGGCCAGATGCGCGATTGAATCCCTGCCACTGTCCAAAGCCCGGCGAACGGAGCAGCCCGTCACCGACGGTGCCCAGCCAGAAGGCGCCTGCTTTGTCCATGTAAGCGGTGGAGATCTCGGCCACCCTCAGCCCATTCGGTGTTCCGATGATGCCAAATCCGTCACCCTCCTCGTGTATGGCAAGCCCTTGCTGAGTAGGAACCACAATCTGGGTGCCGGTCCAAAAGATGGCAGGGTAGGAATCGACGACACCAGGCACCTGTTCTCTAGGTATACGATCGAACTTTTCTTGAGCTGGGTTGAATCGGTAGAGTCCGGAGTTGTTGCGGACCCAAAGCGTTCCAGCCGGGGTGACAAACAAGCCTTGATACTGCCCACGGTTCTCTTCAGCCAGGCCTTCGGGTACACCCCAATACTGAATCTGGTTGTTCTTGTATCGGCAAACCCCAAGCCCGCAGCCGTAGAGGATGCCTCCATCCTCAAGAGCAAATACGGACGCGATAAAAGTGTTCCTTGCCCTCTCCGCCTTTGGCAAGATCCGATACTCGAGCGAGTCACTCGGAGTCACCTGGGAAACTACGGCGAGACCACTCTTGGTGGCCACCAGGATTGGTCCACCGGGAAGGCTGTGTATGCCCTGGACGGGAATTGCACTCTGAAACGGTAACTCGGCGGCTCGCGAAAACCGTCCATCAGGATTTCGCCATGCCAGGCCCTTCCACGTACCAATCCAAAGGCGGCCATCCGACGCAAAATGCAAACAAAGGACGTTTGCATCCGGAAGACCATCGGCTTGGTCAAATCGCGTCGCCCGGTATCCATCGAATCGAAACAACCCGTTCGTGGTGCCGATCCAAAGCAAACCCTGCTTGTCCTGCGCAATGGAGTGAATCACAGGACTCGTAAGTCCGTGGGAAGGGCCGTAGGATTCAAACAGATATTGCTGCGCGTGGGAAGGCTGGAGCGCCCAACTCAAGGTAATTAGCGCCGGGAACAGGTGAAATATCCAGTGGTTTGCTCTGTTCACGATTGGCACTTCGTACTATCCCAAATTTTGAATCAAAGTCAATCTAGCTATCGAATCAAAAGGGGGTAGGTAAATCCCTACTACTTTGAGGCTTTGCCCGTCCGGCCCCTCGCGGCAGTTTCCGCAAGGTAATCGACGGCGATCTTCAAATACATCTCGGCTAATTCTTCGTCCACTTCAAAAAGTGCCTGGTATTGCCTGCGGAGTTCATCGCGATCTGATCGCGCAACGGCCCCGGTCCATCCCCGCCGGCCGGCGCGAAGGTAAGCGCGTACCGCACCCATCACTGCGTTTTCGACCGCGTTCTCCGCCATTTTGGCGTGAATGCCGGCCGCTCTCATGGAATCGACGGCTGCTGCGATCATCGGAAACGTCATGCCCACGGCGAAAGTAAGACCGGCTTCGTAGACCGGTCGTTTCTTTTCACCAATTTGAACAATTCGCGCAGTTCCGTCTGATTCGATCAATCGACGAAGGCGATGCAACGCGACGTTGTCGCCTTCGAAAATAAACTTCTTCCCGACGAAGCCTTCCATCTCACTGAGCGATCCAGTGTGCGCTCCGTTGCGGCGCAGATCTTCAAGAATTGAGCTGTCGTGGCGGTTCGAACAGGTGACAAATGCAATCCGCGCCCAGTGCCTATCGTTCGAAAGTAGCTCCTCTACCCACTTGGAAAGTTCATCATCTGGCACGCTGACAAGCACCACTTCGCACCGCTGTAAGTCGGCATAGTTGTCCGAAGCGAAGCCCGCGCGAATCAGATTTACAGCGCGGCTGGCGCTGCGCAGAGACACCCCCCTCACGGGTCCCAGGTTCTGCCGCAAACCAGGCAACTTGGCGACCCAGGATTGGCTTACCGGACCTTCAGCAATCAGTGCTGTCCGCGGTGCCTTGGGCATGAATGAACTTACTCCTCAGAGCTTTCAGCCGATCGCGGAATTGCGCCGCCTTTTCGAATTCGAAGTTTCGGGCCGCATCGCGCATCTTCTGCTCGATCTCGGCGAGATACTGATCGCGTTGCTCAGGCGACAGGGGGTCGACTTCATCCCGCGCTTCTTCTTCGAGCGGAATCGTAACGTAATCCGCTTCTGCCATATGCACCAGATGCATGTCAATTGGCTTACTAATCGACTGCGGCGTAATGCCATTTCGATCATTGTAGTCCTTCTGGATCTCGCGGCGCCGGTTGGTTTCGTCGATGGCGCGCTTCATCGAATCGGTCATCACGTCGGCATAGAGGATGGCCCGGCCATTCAGATGGCGTGCGGCGCGCCCGATAGTTTGGATCAGCGAGCCGGTGGAGCGCAGAAAGCCTTCCTTGTCGGCATCGAGAATTGCCACAAGCGAGACCTCAGGAAGATCAAGCCCTTCCCGCAGCAAGTTGACGCCGATGAGACAGTCGAACTCACCCTTGCGTAGGTTGCGAAGGATTTTGACGCGGTCGAGCGTCGAGACTTCGGAATGCAGGTATTCGCATTTCACACCGGCTTCTTTGTAGTACTCGGCGAGGTCCTCTGACATGCGCTTGGTGAGGGTTGTAATCAGCACCCTCTCGTTGCGCTCCACTCTCAAACGGATTTCCCGCAGGAGATCGTCCACTTGGCCCTTGATCGGGCGCAAATCGAGCTCGGGATCCGTAAGCCCGGTGGGGCGAATGATCTGCTCGACGATCACTCCGCCGCTCTTGGTGAGTTCATAGGGGCCAGGTGTGGCGGAGACAAAGATGGCTTGATGAATCCGATTCTCGAACTCTTCAAACGTGAGAGGCCGGTTGTCCAATGCGCTGGGCATGCGGAAGCCGTACTTAACGAGGTTCTCCTTGCGGGATCGGTCGCCGCCCCACATACCGGAGACTTGCGGCATCGTGACGTGAGACTCGTCAACAAACAAAATGGCATCCGCAGGAAGGTAATCGAGCAAAGTCGGCGGCGCCTCGCCGGGCAAGCGTCCGGTGAAGTGCCGTGAATAGTTCTCGATGCCATGGCAGTAGCCAATCGTCTTGATCATTTCGAGATCGAACTGCGTGCGCTGCCAGATTCTCTGTGCCTCGATCAGTTTGCCCTGGCGCTCTAACTCCGCATGCCAACTCACGAGTTCCTGTTCGATCGTGACGGCGGCTTGCTCCTTATTCACAGGCGTCAGAACGTAATGGCTCTTCGGATAAATGGGAAGCCGCTGGTAGGTCTGCAGAACCGACCCCAGCAGCGGATCGATTTGCGAAAGGCCCTCGATTTCATCGCCCCACATTTCAATACGGAAGGCATTGTCGTCGTAAGTTGGGAACACCTCGATCACATCGCCACGAACACGGAATGTGCCGCGCTGGAAGTCATGGTCATTCCGCTGATAGAGGATCTCCACAAGCTTGGAGATGATGTCAGCCCGCTTAATCTTCTGGCCCTTCTCAAGCATCAGAAGCATGCCGTAGTAAGCCTCTGGCGAACCCAGGCCGTAGATGCAGCTCACGCTCGAAATGATGATGACGTCGCGGCGCTCAAACAAAGATCGAGTTGCCGAGAGTCGCAGCTTGTCCAATTCGTCATTGATCGTTGCTTCTTTTTCGATGTAGGTGTCGCTGTTGGGGATGTAGGCTTCGGGTTGATAGTAGTCGTAATAACTCACGAAGTACTCAACAGCATTGTTGGGGAAGAACTGCTTGAACTCCTGATAAAGCTGGGCGGCCAGTGTCTTGTTATGCGCCATGATCAGGCTGGGGCGATTCACCGTTTCGATGATTTTCGCCATCGTAAAGGTCTTCCCGGAGCCTGTCACGCCGAGCAGCGTTTGATAGGGTTCACTTTCGCCGAGTCCGCGCACGAGTTCTGCGATGGCGGTTTCCTGGTCGCCGCGCGGGCGAAAATCTCCCGCGAGTTTAAACGGCATGGTTGGCTAATTCACTCCCTGGTCTTTGAGCGCGGCCCGTTCTTTGGCACTTCGCGTGCCTTGACGGCGTGGGCCGTCTTCAATGGTCTGGGCTTTCTGGTTGATCACGCGTGCTGCGTGGTTCCGCTTCTTGGGTGCCTGTGCGGTGATGGTAACGGTTGGCTTCTTGTTCTTCACTCGATCGCGCCCTCTCTTCTTAGTTTCTCCGTCTCTGCGTTGTAAGCGCAACCGAAAAGCGCGATCAGGCTGAGCAGGTACATCCAGACAAGCAACGCAATCGCCGCGCCGATGCTGCCATACATGATGTTGTACGTGGCAATGTTGCGAACATACCAGCCGAAGCCAAGGGTGGCTAGCGACCACAGCGCGGTGGCGACCAGTGCTCCCGGCCACACGCGCTTCCACCGCTTCGGCAGGCTCGGCGCGAATCGGTAAAGCCAACTGGTGACGACAACAAGAGTGAAGACAGCGATGATGTTGGAGACAACCCGGCCCGCGAAACCGATCAGCGATGAACTCAGCTCGCTGAGCCCCAGCAACTGCGTCCATTGGATGACAAGGCTGCCGATCCTCTCACTGAAGACGAGCAGCAATGACGCACCCAACGCGGGAAGTACCGTCGAGAAGACAAGCAGGATTGCCACCCATCGCTGGTGCCAGAATCCTCGCGTATTTGGCGTCCGGTATGCAGCTTGAAACCCAGCCATCAGGCTCACAATGACGTCGCTCGCCGACCAGATGGAAAGCATGGCGGCGGTTGCAATCAGCCAGTTTGGTCTGGCGCCCCGCAACGTGAATGCGTACTGCACAAGGTCTTCCGTTCCGGGCGGAACCACTTCGAATAGAAACTTGGCGATGGCCTGAGAAACGCGTTCCGCATTGGCTTGTACCAGCACTGTGGCCAGCGTGGTGAGAACGGGAAGGAAGCTGAGCAGTGATGAAAAGGCAGCTCCTTTGGCAATATCGATGAGTCCATTCCGGTAAGTCGAAACGGAAGCGTCCCGCGTAATGAGCCAAAAGCGATCTAGGATTGGCATGGAGTGTGGCGCTCAACAAATGCTTCGGCATCTCCTTTGAAGGCAGCCGCGATGGGAGCCAAATCTTCAAGAGTCCAACGGCGCTGCCATGCCCAGTTCGTTGAGCACGTCATGAAGTACTCGAGATTCGGGCAACCCTCCTCGCGCTTTGCCCATTCAATCCGTGCCTCGATGCCGGCAGGTCTGCAAGTGGGAACTTTGAACGGGACCTCGCGGGTGGGATGAATCTTCGCAAGGCCATCGTCAGGTGCAATCTTGTTTACAACCATGTCGGCAGCCTGTTCGGCCATCGATCGATAGGTCGTGTACTTCCCACCCAAAATCTCCAAAACTCCATCCTGGCGAAACGCGATCTGATGCTCGCGACTGGTTGCGCTGGCGCTCTTGCCCGCAGCCGCCATCAGCGGGCGCAGAGAGCTAAACGTCCCAAGCAGAGGCATCTTCGAGCTGGCTGGGAAGAGTTGCTCCGCAATCGTGCGCAGATACTCCGTTTCGCTCCAGGAGATCTCAACCTGATCAGCCCCTTCAGCGTGGTCCGCATCTGTTGTCCCGATGAGGGTAACGGGATCGAGATCACCCCAGGGGATGAAAAAAATGATGCGTCCATCGTGGTGAAAGTGAGCGAGCGCCTGATCGCCTTCGTAAAGCCGCGGCAAAACAATGTGGGAGCCCCGCACAAGCCGCATCGCTTCGCCACCGATCCATGGGCCGCGCGCATCAATCACGCAGCCACCTTTCACGCGGACGCCGTTGTCGAGCTCTACCCCGTCTGCCCGAAGCCGCTTGACGCCGCGACCGGGAACGCACACCGCTCCATACAGCCGTGCATCGCGAACATTGTCGATCACCAGTGCGGCCGAGTCGCTCGCCGCGTCCCAATACGAAAGCCGTGAGCTGAAATAACTGCTCGATCCGATGCGGTTCGCGCCAGCCAGCAAATCGTACAGGGCGATACCCGCGCCATAAAAAATTCTGTCGATTGGTCCTTGAGCCGTCAGCTCGAATCGAAGCGGCCGCACCGTGTCGGGCGCCAGCTTCAGCAGCAAGGCACGCTCACGCAGGGCTTCTTTCACCAGCGCAAAATCAAAGTATTTGAGATATCGAAGGCCGCCGTGGATTAGGTGCGAGTTCTTGCCGCTGGTCCCAGTCCCCCAAAAGGACCTCTCAAGCAGCAACACTCTCATTGGGTGGCCGGAAACGTTCGCCCGCAACGCCAAATCACGCGCCAGGCCGGCACCATTGATTCCGCCGCCTACGATAATGGCGTCGAAGTGCTGGCCCGCCAGCTCCTCGATCGAATGCATAGGCCTATGCTAACAATCCATACGCACGCGCTGATGGCGGCAAAGATTTTTTGTTGTTGCGTTCCCGTGTATTCAAGCTGAATCGTCGATGCGCTTGAAGCCTTCGGCTTGAGTGTCATTAGGCCCAACTTGTTTGCCGATAGTTCAATCGCTTGCCCATCCTGTGTGGCCTTCCAGCCCGGGTCCCAATTCATCGAAAACGCTACCAGCTTGCCATCTGGGAATGCACCTTGAATTTTCCACAAGCCAGGGTGGCCTTGCTGTACTGCAAGGAATGGCCTTCCGGGGTCGCTGAGTGCCATGTGGAAACGGCGAAGATCCTCTTTGAATTTCGACTTTGGCAATTCATCAGGATTTACGACGTGCGCCAGAGATCTGAACGGCAACTTGTGAATTCGGTCAAACGGTGTTGGGGCAAATACCACTGGACCTAATGCCGCAAACTTCGCTGGCGACTTGATGTCTCTGTAGTATTCTTCTGATCCTGCGTCATGGACAACCACATACTCGGCTCCAATCGCAGTGAGTTGCCGAATGGCGTCTTCGGCTTCCTCACCTGGTTTGGAATTCGCATCCGTGCGCACTTGATAGAAGTAATCCACCGCGATGCGATTGCGTAAGCCGCTCTCAAACGTCCCGCTTACCTGGTGCAAGGAAAACCAGGCGTTCAGTCGAAAGCGCAGTCCGCCACTCACAAATACGCGAGCCTGCGGTTTCTGATCCTGGAGCCACTGGGCAAGCCGATACTCCAGTGTTTCCTCGCGGTCCACCATCCCCCAATCGCTCCATTTCCTTGTCAGCGATTGATTCATTTGCGTTTTGCCAGAAAACAAGATGGCGGCGATCACCAATACTCCGCAGAACTTGTCGACACCTTCCTTCGATTGGAAGGCCAGTCGAAGCCAGGCAAAGGCAGCGAGAAAAAGGAAAATTTCGAACTCGAGAATGTAGCGTCGCGATTCCGGGATTATGTCGAGGTTGTAGAGATAGAAGCCCCCGGCAATCCACAAAAACGTAACGGCGGCCAGGGTTGTGAATCGAAGTTCCCACGATGCTCCGTAGCGGCGAAACAAGTAAGTAAGAATCGCAAGAGCCGCAATTAGCCCACCGTACAGAGGCCAGTGGTTCTGTTCGACCTGATACCCATAAGCATCTTTGGGCCAATTAAACAAAGTGGTTTGAACGTACTCCGGTGTAAGCCAGAAGCAGGACAACCCATAACCCAATACTCCTGCCGTGACCAGCCGGAAGCTACTTCTCAAGTCGCTGATCATCATTACCAACACAGTGATGGCAAGGCCGAAGGCGAGGAGCCAATTCATCAGGGGAGCGATCGCGAATGCTACGGCCATCGCGAAGAGTGCGGGCATTCCCGTACGTGCCACGCCCCAGCGAAGCACTACGAGAATCAGCGGCAGCAGCGTCACCCCTGATGTGTGTGGCCCTTCGCCGTACTTCATCAATACGAGGATGCGCCAAGGCAGGTAATACAGTCCCCGGTCCCTGTCGATCTTTTCAAACAGCCCGTAAACAGGGGACCCGATGGAATAACAAAGGCCAAGCAACAAGGCCCATCCTGCGCTGCCCGTAAAGTAAAAAAACGCGAATGCCAGCGCAACTGGCCCAAGGCAGGCGAACGTGCTGATTACGGATCGATAGGCGTGAAACGGATCCATGCCCGTCACCCAATGGAGTGCGGCGGCAGTGTAAGGCAGCGCCGGCGGATAGGTGAATTGCGTGGGTTGCCCGGCGTACTGTTGTGGGTTCCAGCCCCAAGGGTTCGGGTGTTCAGCGATGAATCGAGTGATGCCCGCATAACCAGAGGCGATGGATCCCTTATAAGGCCGTTGCTGCGGACTGAACAGCGGCCCGTAAAGGTAAAGGTTCAACGCGAACAAGCCGATCAGGCCGGCCGCGAAGAACTTGTGTTTGAACGGTGTCGCCACAATGTCCATCCCATCCCTGCCAGTGTCAGCAGAAAGAGTATCTCGCCCACGGTTTTTTCAAACGGCTTGCGGAATCGCAAGCGGATCTCTGTGACGCCTGCGGGCGCGTCGATCCTCATGAACCCAAGCGGCTCGTAGCGCTGGATCGGCAGAGCGCCGCGGTTCGAAATCGCTTCCCAGTTGGTATCGTAGGTGGCCTGAACGATTATGCTTTGGCCGCTTTCGGGCTTACCTTTGACAAGCAATTCATCGGTGCCAATCCACTCGGTTATGGTCGGCACATCCGGTCCATTCTCGAAGACTTGAACGAACTTTTCAAGTCCAACCTGGTCAGACTGGTCGACAGGTTTCTGCAGCCCTTCGAGTTGCTTTCGGTCGACAATGCGAGCAATGGACCGGTACCGGCGGGGGATCTCCAAGATTCGGTTATCCGCCCCATCGTCGTAAAGCACCTTGAGCTTGCCGTCAAACTTTTTCGGGTATTGAAAATCCTTGTACCATTCCACCGAATTGGGGCCATGAACCGCCACCAGATCCACGCCGAGAATTTGCATCCATGCGATGGAACTCCCCGCCGATTCAGCTAGCACGATCTCCCACTGGGATGGCATGACGATCTGATTTTGTAATCCCTGCTCCGAGCTGCCTCCAATTTGCTGCAAGTCGTGCCAGGTGTTGTACCAGAAGCGCACCGCACCGGTGACATAGCTCCTCGCGTTGGGATGGTTCCGTGCAATCCAATCGGGGATCTTGTAGTAAATCGAAGGCTTGTAGTCGGTGGCGGCGGGAAAGATGGCTCGATGGTGACGGAGGTATTCGTAGTGCAACGCAATCAGCCCAACCGCGCACGCAGCAACAAGAATGCGACTCGCGAAATTCTTCCTCCAAAGCCAAAACGCCACGAGCAGCAATAGAAAATTCAGAGTAATGTCGACTTCTGGAACCAGCCTTGCGGGTTCGCCAATCAGCCTGAAGTTGAACCAGCAATTTGCGGCCGTATTAATCGCAAAGAACAGACTCGCTCCCACCACAAACAATTCCCAGGTACGCTGCGGCTGGTTTCGATAGCGACGGTCGCTGATGCTGAGAAACGCCACGAGCAGCAACATTCCGACCACTCCCGACCAGAGGTTGCCTTTGCTCGACACGTACTGCATGTTGCGAAGCGTGATCTTAAGGTAGCTGGGAGTCAGCCAAAATGCGGTCAACCCATAGGCAACGATCGGCGGTACCAGCGCGTAGCGCAGTATGTTCCAGTCACGTTCCGTCACCCAGAAAGCCCACAGCAACAGAGGGAAAAACATGGCCAGCGCCGTCGCGCCGTAAAAATTGTTCGAAACCACCATGGCGCACGCAACGCCGCTCGCGATGGCCCAAGGATAAGACCTGCGGCTAATGCTCAGCCATGCAAAGCCTAGCGCGAAAGGAATCCACGCAAGCGCGGTCATGTGCGGGCCTTCGCCGTAGCGCACCAAAGCATTCAGCTTTGAAGTTCCAAACCGAAAACCGTCTTTCGCTACTTCCGGTAGAAACAGATAGCCGGGCGATACTACCGCGGCCAGAAATGCGGCTATCAGCGCCAACATGCGATGGCGAAATCCCACCCGGGCGAGAAAATAAACTCCCGCAATCCCAAAGCAGTAAAAGAAAGCGGCATAGAGATGATAGGCCTTTGCCGCGTCCATCGGATAGTATTTGGCCAGGGCTGCGGTGCCATAGCGAAGAGCAGGGGGATAGACGTAGTCAAAGCGCGTGCCCACATACCAGTACGGCTGCCAAAGCGGCCAGGGCCAGTGGTCTTTGAGCATTCGGGCGTCCGCAATAAAGGTGGATTCGATCGACCCCCAATTGTCCGTGTACTTTGCCTTCCACAGCGGGCGGATGAGCACTGCGGAAACCAGGAAGACCAGAATCAGGTCAATGATCCAGCTTGAGCGCCCTCGCAGCATTGGCTAGAGGTTGGCTGTCGCAGCTCGCGTATAGCGACGCTGCAAAGAAAGAAACTGCTTCTGCTTCAGCAGTCCCGTCCGATGGACCAGCAGGCGAAACAGCAGCCACAGTATCGACAAGCCGTAGATGGAGCTTTGCACGAAACTGGCGCTGGAAGCCTGAGGGAAATACCGCGTGGGCACGGGAACCTCGTCAACGCGCGCACCGACTTCCACGAATTGCGCCATGATCTCCTGGTCAAAAATGAAATTGTCGGAATTCATTTCCACATTGACGGATTCGAGTGCAGTGCGAGTGTACGCTCGATAGCCAGTGTGATACTCAGCCAGAGAAAGGCCGAAAACGGTGTTTTCCGCCCAGGTCAAAAATCGATTGGAGATGTACTTCCACCAGGGCATCCCACCGCTCATCGGGTCCCCATTCAGCAGGCGCGACCCCAATACAACATCGGCTTTGCCTTGTTGGATCGGTGCGATCACTTGTGGCAGTAGCGTCGGGTCGTACTGGTAATCGGGGTGAACCATCACGATGATGTCGGCACCGGCACGCAATGCTTCGCGATAGCAGGTCTTCTGGTTGGCGCCATAACCGTAGTTCTGGTTATGTACGAACAGCTCAAGGCCGAGTTCGCGGGCAATCCGAATCGTTTCGTCCTTCGAGCCATCGTCGACCACAATCACGAGGTCGACGACGTCGTGGGGAAGCTCAGCATAGGTCATATGCAGCGTCTTTGCCGCATTGTATGCGGGCATTACGACGACAACTTTGGCTTCGCTTCCACCAGAAACTGGTATCCGAACAGAGTTTTCCATCCTCGTGCCAAATGATAACAAACCCCTTCGAGCCAGGAAAGTGCTGGAATGGCGAGCCCGACAGGGATGCCTGTGACTTCTCGCACCTCCATTTGGTATCCGGATCGGCCGAAGAGCCCTCGCCAGTTGGCAAGCATCCAGAAATGGAGGTGCGTCCGATCAAACAGACCTTTTTCATCCTCGGGGAAATTGCCCAAAAGAATATGAAGCCGAAAGTACAGGTTGCCGCTATTGGGTAGCGAGGCGATGATTCGCCCGCCTTTGGCCAGGTGGGGCCTCAGCTGCTCCAGCAAATGCTGCGGGCTGCGCAGATGTTCCAACACATCGCCGATCACGATGACGTCGAAAGGGCCAGGCAGGGGAGGCAAAGGAAGTTCAAGATCGTGAACAATCGCTGGCGGTGTTCCGTCAAAACCCTGCGGATGTTCGATGCCGGTGACAGCGAATCCCTTCGCTTGGAGTAAGCGCGACAAAAAGCCATTTCCGCAGCCAACATCCAGGAGCCGTCGGCCGTCGCGACCGGGATCCAAAAGGCTGAGCATGAGCATGTGGCTCGAGTAAGGAGACTGCTTCAGTGTATAAACGCTCGACATAAGCGAAACTAGAACTATGGCATACCCAGAACAATTTCTCATTCCGATGCGTCAGGACCTGACGAAATTTGGCGTCGAAGAGACAAGAACGCCCGCTCAGGTCGATGAGGCGCTGAAGGCTGAAACCGTCTTGATGGTCGTCAACTCGATTTGTGGTTGCGCAGCAGGCAAAGCCCGCCCCGCCATCGGAGCCGCGTTGCAGAACGCCAAGAAGCCAGCCAAAGCGGCTACGGTTTTTGCTGGCGGTGATGAAGCGGCCACTGCTCACCTCCGTGGGATCCTGAGTGAATTTCCCCCTTCCAGCCCGTCCATGTTCCTCTTCAAGAACGGCAAGCCCGTATTCGCTCTCCATCGCCGCGATATTGAGACCAGCGATGCCTTCAGCTTGTCCGCGAAGTTGAAAGAAGCGTTCGAACAACACTGCTAGTTCCAGGACCATGCTTTTCGCGACAATAGAAAGGCATGCTCGATCCGATCGCTTTGACGCGCCGGTTGGTGGACATCGAGTCCATCACCGGCAACGAACTTCCTGTCTCGATTGAACTGGAAGGCATTCTTCGAGAGTTGGCGTCGCGCTTTGGGGGAACGGTGGAACGAATCCCCGTTGAGCCGAATCGCGACAATCTCTACTGCGTTTTCGGCGACCCGTTCGTCACACTAACGACTCACATGGATACCGTACCCCCGTTCTTCGTATCAAGCGAAGACGCCGAATTCATCCACGGCCGGGGTTCCTGTGACGTGAAGGGCATCATCGCTGCGATGATTTGCGCGGTCGAATATTTGCTCTCCAATGGTTTGACGAACATCGCCCTGATGTTTGTAGTCGGAGAAGAACGCAACAGCGTGGGCGCTTATTTTGCGGGCAAGAATCCAAAAGGTCCGCACCAGTTTGTGATCAACGGGGAGCCGACAGAGAACCGTTTGGCGTTGGGTTCCAAAGGGGCGTTGCGGCTAGAGCTTTCCGCCAAGGGCAAAATGGCCCATTCCGCATATCCAGAACTGGGCGAATCTGCGATCGAGAAGTTGCTCGACGCTCTTGAGAAGGTGCGGCGCGTCCAGTTGCCCGTCAGCGAAATTCTCGGGCCATCCACTCTCAACATTGGATTGATCAACGGCGGCAGGGCTCCCAACGTGATTCCAGACTCCGCAAAGGCCGAGTTGCTGATCCGGTTGGTGGACGACGGAAACAGCACGGTAGCGGCCATCCGCGAAGCTTGCGAGCCCGCGGTGGAAGTCGCTGAAGTGCTCCGCATTCCCGCCGTTCTGCTGGGCTCCATGGATGGGTTTGATACCATGATTGCTTCCTACACCACTGACATCCCGGCATTTCAGGGCGCTTGGGGACAACCTTACCTCCTGGGCCCTGGCACGATTCACGTCGCGCACACTAGCGAAGAACGAATTCCAAAACGCCAACTGCTGGATGCGGTGGGTATCTATCAAAAAATGGTAAGGACTTTGCTTTCAAGATGTCATCCCGTATCGAAGTAGGTGTACTTGGCGCCACCGGCATGGTGGGTCAGAATTTTGCTCGTTTGCTTGCTGATCATCCCTGGTTCAAGTTGACTTGGGTTGGTGCCTCAGACCGCTCCGCTGGCAAGAAGTTCGGCGATGCGACTAGCTGGCGGCTGGACGGCGTGATGCCCGAAAGCGTCGCGGGCTTGACCGTTTGCGAATGCAAGCCTGGCAACGCGCCCAAGCTTGTGTTTTCTTCAATGGATGCCAACGTTGCCACAGAGATCGAGCAACAGTTCGCCGAAGCCGGCCACATCGTCGTGTCGAACTCCAAGAACTTCCGTATGTACGACGACGTGCCTTTGTTGGTGCCCGAAGTCAACGGCGACCATCTGGCCTTGATCGCAGCACAGCAAAAAAATCGTGGCTGGAAGGGCGCAATCGTCACCAATCCCAACTGCGTGGCCGTCCCACTTGCCATGGCTCTGGCTCCATTTAAGAAGTACGGAATCTCAAAGTTCATCACCACGTCCATGCAGGCCGTGAGTGGCGCGGGATATCCGGGTGTGGCCTCGATGGACATTCTGGGCAACGTGATTCCTTTCATCGGCGGCGAAGAGCCGAAGGTGGAAGAAGAGCCGCTGAAGATCCTGGGCGACCTCGAATCAGGCAAGGTGAAATTCTTGAATGCCAAGGTAAGCGCGCATTGCAACCGTGTTCCGGTTGTCGATGGCCACACGCTGACTGTGAGCGTCGAGCTGGCCGAAAAGCCCACCCGCGAACAGTTGCTCGAAGATATCCAGAGCTTCCGTGGCCTGCCCCAGGAACGCAAGCTCCCAAGCGCCCCGCCGGTTCCGCTGGTTTACATGCACGAAGACAATCGCCCCCAACCGCGCCGCGATATTCCCCGCGATGGCGGCATGACTGTTTTCATGGGCCGCCTTCGTCCCTGCTCGATTTTCGACTGGAAGTTTGTTACCCTCGGCCACAACACAATTCGTGGCGCCGCCGGCGCCGCCGTTTTGAATGCCGAGCTGATGCACAGCGAAGGATTGCTCTAGACGATGATTGTGATGAAGTTCGGCGGAACCAGTGTGGAATCCGCCGCTGCGATTGAGCACGTTGCCCAAATCGTCAATGAACGCAAGGCCCAAAGGCCGATCGTGGTTGTGTCGGCGATGGGCAAGACGACCAACCGTCTTCTCGAAGCCGCCAGGTTGGCCGTCGGTGGCAAGCGCGAAGAAGCCCTCGAGAAAGTCGCCTCCCTGCGTGAATATCATCATGCGGAAGCCGATGATTACGGCGCGGCAACCCTTATCGATCAGCACTTCGACGAGCTCTCCGAGTTGGTGCGAGGCTTGGCGATTCTGGGTGAGCTGACGCCCCGCAGTATTGATGCGATCTCGAGTTTTGGCGAGCGCATTTCGAGCCGGATTGTGGCGCTAGTGCTTGGCGCAAAACACATCGACAGCCGAACGGTAATCGTTACAGACGATCGTCACACAATGGCCGCGCCGCTTTACGCCGAAACCTATCGGCGACTGAAAGACGCCCCGTGGGGCGACATCACCGTTATGGGCGGTTTCATCGCCGCAACGATGGACGGGGTCACCAGCACATTAGGGCGAGGCGGGAGCGACTTCACCGCCAGCATTGTCGGCGCCGGCGTGGATGCGGATGAGATTCAGATCTGGACCGACGTCGATGGCATGCTGACTTGCGACCCGACCGTGGTCAAGGGCGGACGTCGCGTGAAGAGCCTGAGCTTCGCCGAGGCCGCCGAACTCGCCTACTTTGGCGCAAAGGTGCTGCACCCTTCAACGGTGGCGCCCGCCATCGAAAAGAACATACCGGTTCTGATCCTCAACTCTCGTCGTTCCCACGTGGCCGGCACTCGGATCACGGCTGAAGGTCCTGTCACGAAAGATGTAGCCAAGTCGATTGCTTGCAAAAAGACCATCACTCTGGTGAACATCCAATCCACCCGGATGTTGATGGCGCATGGCTTTCTGCGGCGCATCTTCGAGATCTTCGACCGTCACCAGACTCCGGTCGACATGATTGCCACCAGCGAAGTCAGCGTCTCGCTGACGATCGACAATACAGATCACCTGGATGCGATTGCCGAAGAGCTTCGCGAGTTCTCACAGGTCGACATTGAGCAGGACAAGGCCGTTGTGTGCCTCGTCGGTGACAACATTCGCTGGCAATCCGGCGTGGCGCATCGCGTATTCCGCGCCCTCGAGTCGGTGAACGTCCGCATGATCAGCCAGGGCGCAAGCCTCCGGAATCTCGGTCTCGTCGTGGCGCAAGCTGACCTCGTTCAGGCTGTCTCACTGCTGCATCAGGAATTTTTTACCGAAGTGGACCCGGAGGTGTTCGAATGAAGATCGCATTGGTCGGCTACGGCAAAATGGGCCGCATGATCGAAGGTCTGGCTGGAGAATACGACGGCGAAGTCGTATTGCGGCTCGACGAGTTCAATAATGTCGATCAGGCGATGATGACGCCGGAGCACTTTGCCGGTGTGGATGTCGCCATCGAATTTACGACCCCCCACACCGCGGTCGGTAACATCCTCAAGCTGGCCGATCTCGGCGTGCCCACCGTAGTCGGCACCACCGGCTGGCTTGAACACCTTGCTGAGGTTGAGTCCTACGTAAAGCAGCGCAACGGCGCTCTTGTCTGGAGTCCCAATTTTTCAATCGGCGTGAATCTCTTCTTTGCCGCCGTTAAGCAACTCGCCTCCCGCATGCAGGATTATCCGGAATACGGAGCCTGGGCCTGGGAGATTCACCACGCGGCCAAGAAGGATGCACCGAGCGGTACGCTCAAGATGGCCGTCGAGCAAATGCGCCGCGGTGGCTACACGCACAACGTGGATGAAAGTTCGAGCCGAGCGGGAGCCGTACCAGGCACCCATGAAATCGGCTTTGACTCGCAGGCCGACACTATTACCCTGCGGCACACTGCACGCGGCCGTGAAGGGTTCGCGCGGGGCGCCCTGAAAGCCGCAAAATGGATTGAGGGCAAAACGGGCGTCTACGAGTTTGGCGACATCTTGTTCGGATAAGGAAATGACAATGTTTCAAGGTTGCGGCACGGCGCTCATCACGCCATTTCAAAAGAACGGTTCGCTCGACGAGTCCACGCTACGTAAGCTCGTGCGTCGCCAGATCGAAGCCGGGATCCACTTCCTGGTCCCTTGCGGCACCACGGGCGAAAGTCCCACGATCTCTCTCGAAGAGCACTTGCGCGTGGTTGAAATCGTTGTTGCTGAAGCCAAAGGGCAGGTGCCGGTGCTCGCAGGAGCGGGCGGCTATTGGACCGATGACGTCATTGACCTCATCGAGAGGATCGGCAAGCTCGGTGTCGACGGCATCCTCAGCGTTACCCCTTATTACAACCGCCCCACGCAAGAAGGCCTGTATCAGCACTATAAAGCCCTCGCCAAGTGCACCAAGCTGCCGATCGTGGTCTACAGCGTGCAGGGCCGCACGGGCGTCAACGTCGAGCCCGCCACCCTCAAGCGCCTCGCGGCGATCAAGAACATCGTGGGCGTCAAAGAAGCCTCAGGCAATATGGCGCAAGCCGCCCGAATCATTCATGAACTTCCCGAAGACTTCCTCGTGCTCAGCGGCGACGACAGCGTCACCATCCCGATGATGGCTCTCGGCGGCAAAGGCGTTATCTCGGTTGTGGGCAACCAGATTCCCGGTGAAATGGCCAACCTTGCCGAAGCATGTTTGAATCAGGATTTCGGCACTGCCCGCGCCATCCAGCGCCAGTACCTGCCCCTCATGGAAATGAACTTCATCGAATCGAACCCACAACCGGTAAAGGCATCGATGGCCGCTCTTGGCCTCTGCAAGCCGGTGTGGCGTCTGCCGATGGTGCCACCTTCTGAAGCAACGATGGCCAGGATCCTCGCGGTTCATAAGCAGGTAGGTCTCTAGTGCAAAAAGCAATCGAGGCGGCATTTCAAATTCCCGCAGCCCAACTTGGGGACGCCGAGCACAAGTTGTTCCAGCAGTTCAAGGCTGGGCTCAATCGCGGCGACTTCCGCGCAGCTTCTCCAGATCCCTCTGCCGCAACCGGTTGGAGCGTCAATGCCTGGGTGAAGCAAGGCATCCTGCTGGGCTTCAGGCTTGGTCAGATCGTTGACATGAGCATCGACACTCAGCGCCAACCCTACTTTGACAAAGCAACCTACCCCGTCAAGAATTTCGACGCCTCAAGCGGAGTTCGCATTGTTCCTGGTGGGTCCAGCATCCGCGACGGCTGCTACGTTGGCCGCGGCGTCACCTGCATGCCGCCGATGTACATCAACGTTGGCGCCTACATCGACGATGGCACGATGGTGGATAGCCATGCTCTCGTCGGCAGTTGCGCTCAGATCGGCAAGAATTGTCATTTATCCGCAGCCGCGCAAATTGGCGGAGTTTTGGAACCTGTTGGCGCGCTACCCGTCATAATTGAGGATGAGGTTATGGTCGGTGGCAACTGCGGCGTCTACGAAGGTACCGTCGTCCAGCGCCGGGCTGTCCTTGGAAGCGGTGTGATCCTGAACCGCTCAACGCCGGTTTACGACTTGGTCAACGAGCGTGTGCTGGCGGCGAGTGACGATTCTCCGCTGGTGATTCCGGCCGAAGCGGTCGTCGTCGCCGGGTCCAGGCAGGTCTCCAAAGGGATCGGCAAAGAGTGGGGCGTGTCACTTTATACGCCTGTCATCGTGAAGTATCGCGACCAAAAGACCGATGGCAAATTGCAGCTAGAAGATTTGTTGAGGTAAGGAATGCGTTTTTCGTGGTTCTCAGTTCTGCTGGTCGGTGCAAGCCTGTGGGGACAAAGTCCTGCGCGGTTTGGTGCGGCGATTCCGGTTCAGACGGAGTTCATCTCCAAGCCCGTGCAAATCACTACAGACGGTGCCAGCCGCCAGCCGCATTGGTCATCCGATGGCCGCAGCCTGCTGATTGTCTCGACAGAAAAAGGGAAGTGCTCCCAGGCTTTCTGGATCGACCCGGCCACCAAAGAGCGCAAACTGGCCAGCTCTGGTAAAGGCAGCGTGCGGTCTGCTGCGCCCCTCGCCAAATCGAAATCCTGGGTTTATGACTCCACGCAGGATTCTGGAGATGCCTGTGCCCCGACGATGCTGGGCAGTGTACCGGCAGAATTCAACATCTTCATGAACACCGACAAGGGCAAGATGCAACGGCTCTCGAGCGCCACTGGCTACGATGCCGAGCTCGATGTCTCCGCCAGCGAAAAGCTCATCGTCTACACGAGCCAGGCCAGCGGCGACATTGAAGTCTGGACCATGGAATGGGACGGCATGAACAAACGCCAGCTCACCAAATCGCCCGGCTACGATGGCGACCCCAATGTCTCCTCCGACGGCCGCCGCATCGCCTTCCGCAGTGCCAGGGCCAGAACCGCTGAAGCCCAAAAGCTGGTCCGCGACGAACTCGCCTTTGGCCGCGCCAACATGTCGCCCAGCGAGATCTTCGTGATGAACCTGAAAGGCCTCGACGAGAAGCAGATCACCAGCTTCGGCTGCAGCATCCTGCATCCCGCCTGGACCCCCGATAACCGCCGCATCGTCTTCTCCTCGAACATGCCCAGCTGCCAGGGCGACAAGTACGAGATGTTCATGGTAAACCTCGACGGCACCGGCCTCGTACAGATCACGACGGGCAGCAAGTTTGTCGGCGAGGCGAGTTTCTCTCCCGATGGTAAGTACATCGCATACACCCGCGATGGCAATGTCTACACTGCCGATTGGGTCGCGCCCGCTCCGCCTCCAGAGACGATTTCACCCCTCTCCAAGCCCTAAGCCACCCGCACTGCGGCCTTGCTTGTGTCAATCAGATCGATACTCTGTTGACGTGCAATCCGGAACACCCCAAGCAGTAAGACTCGTGGTCGGCACCAAAAAAGGTGCCTTCATTCTCACTTCTGATGCGAAGCGCGAGGTGTGGGACGTCGCCGGGCCTCATTTCGCTGGTTGGGAAATGTATCACCTCAAGGGCTCGCCTGTGGATCCAAATCGCATCTACGCCTCTCAATCGAGCGGATGGTTTGGCCAGTTGATTCAGCGGTCCGATGATGGCGGCAAAACCTGGAATCCGGTCGACAACCAGTTTGTCTACGACGGCGAAACCGGGACGCACCAGTGGTACGACGGCACGCCCTATCCCCGGGAATTCAAGCGCGTCTGGCACCTCGAACCCTCGCTCACCGACACTGATACGGTTTCCGCGGGCGTCGAGGATGCCGCTTTGTTCCGCTCCACCGATGGCGGCAAGAGTTGGCACGAGCTGTCCGGCTTGCGCCGTCACGGCACGAGCAACCTCTGGCAACCCGGCGCTGGCGGGATGGGGCTTCACACCATCGTGCTCGACCCTGGCAATCCAGATCGGATCTACATCGCAATCTCGGCAGCGGGCGCTTTTCGCAGTGACGACGCAGGTGAGACATGGATCCTCATCAAAAAAGGCCTGCGCTCTCAGTACATCCCCAACCCTGAGGCAGAAGTCGGCCACTGCGTGCATCGCATCGCCTTGCATCCAGCCCGGCCCGACGTCTTGTACATGCAAAAGCACTGGGACGTCATGCGCACCAACGACCGTGGCGACCTCTGGTATGAGGTCAGCGGAAACTTGCCCACAGACTTCGGTTTCGTCATCGACGGGCATGCCCACGAACCCGAAACGATCTACGTCGTGCCCATCAAGAGCGACTCCGAACATTTCCCCATCGACGGGCAACTAAAGGTCTACCGCAGCAAAACTGGCGGCAATCACTGGGAAGCGCTGACCAACGGCCTGCCGCAAGAAAACTGCTTTGTGAACGTCCTACGCGATGCCATGTGCGTCGACCAATGCACCCCCTGCGGCGTTTACTTCGGTATGACCGGCGGGCAGGTCTACGCCTCGTCCGACAGCGGCGACAACTGGACCGCGATGGTTCGCGACCTTCCTGCTGTGTTGTCCGTCGAGGTGCAGACGATTCCATGATTCTCGTCGAGATGCCGGCTCACTTGCGCCAGCTCGCGAAAGTGACCGGAACCATCCATCTCGATGTCGTGGGCCTCGCAACCCAGACATCCGTGCTCGATGCTCTCGAAGCGCGCTACCCCATGCTGCGCGGCACCATTCGCGACCACGTCACAAAGCGCCGACGGCCCTTCATTCGGTTTTTTGCTTGCGAGGAAGATCTTTCGCACAACTCGCCTGAAGACCCTTTGCCCGATGCCGTGGCCGAAGGCCGTGAACCCTTCTGGATCGTCGGCGCTATTGCCGGCGGGCTCCGGGACGATATTCCTGTTCCCTATGGCTCTTCACCTGCTCGGGATAAAAGTAGACTTCACGCAGCTCGCCCTTCGAGTAACGCTCGGCCTGATCGTTAAAGTGCCGATTGGCTGGATCCCCGTGCTCGCCTCCCGCCGACACAGCGATGGCGCGCACACGCTTGCCAAACTCCACGATCGCGACAAAGCTGTTGCCGCTGGTTCCGTACCACTTCTTGGTGCCGTTCTGCGGTCGAGCCCCAAAGCTCGCGAGGCTCCCCCAGATCGCGGAGGTGAAGCCTACAGGCAATGAAGCCTTCGAGTCGTCGAAGGGATGCACGATATCACCAGTCAGCCGCTGGAAGCGATTCACTTCGCCCCATGCCGGAATGTTCCCTTCCAGTCTCTTCATCGCGGCCTCCATCGCGTTGGTCAGCATGGAAGCCGGTGCTTTCGAGCCCAGGTAATCCTCAACCAACATTCCCTCGCGCCGGGCATTTGCTGAGGCCAGCCGTCGCGCTTCTTCACCCCAAAAAACAGCCAGCGTTGTTGCCTTCGAATCGATACTCCATCGCTCATCCCACTTCTGCAGCAACTCTCGCTGCACAGCCCATCGTTCTCCTTCAAGCGCCTTCAACAGCGCAGGAAGCGGCTGATCAAACCAGGGCAACTGACTGTCGTACGCCGCTGCCAGCAACGATTCGATCGTGAAGTCTTTCTTGCCTTCCAGAACTCTCAGCGCGTGCACTCCTCGCGCTGATGCCGTGCCGCTTTCAACATAGATCGGGTAGCTCGACTTCTTGAGACTATCGACGCCCGCCGCCCACCACGGAAAGTCGTTCGCGTTGTAAAGCCAGCCCGCCTTGGGGTTCAGCAAATTCGGTGTCTCGTCGATCGTATGCAGTGCACCCCAATTCGTCGCCGGGTCCGCGCCGTCTACAGGCTTCGTCCAGTCGAATCGAGTGTCCCGCTTTGGCAGGAAGTTCCCATGAAAGTAAGCAATGTTCCCGCTAGCATCGGCGAAGATCGTGTTGTTCGACGAATTCGTCTTCAACTCCATCGTTTCGCGAAAACTCTTATAGTCCCACGCCTTCGTCCGCAGGTAAGACTGGCTCAGCGCCTTCACTGGCTCCTGCATCAAACTCACAGAAACCCACTTTCCATTCAGTGTTCGAACCACCGGCCCATGATGCGTTCGGTACACCGTAAACTTCTTCTCTGCCATCCCGGACGGTGTCTTGTAGGCGACCACCACCTCGCGCGACGCAACCGGCAATTCCGCCGCGCCCGACTTGTACACGAAACCGGTGCCTTTCTGGCTCACCGTTTCGATAAACTCATCGATCACGTCGACACCACTTGAGGTGTGCATCCATCCGCACTTTTCATTGAAGCCCTGATAGATGAAGAATTGCCCCCAGGTAGAGGCGCCATAAGCATTCAAGCCTTCCTTGCTCGTCATCTGCAATTCAGACCGAAAATAGAAGGACGTATGCGGATTGATCAGCAGCAGCGAAGCTTTGTTCTTCGCATTTGAAGGGTGGATCGCGACACCATTTGAGCCCGTTGGCTCCTTATGCAAATCCTCCGGCTCGGCCTGAGCCAGCGTCGACGCCGCCCGGCCATAGAATGCCTCAAGCTCGCGGATGTTTACCCGTTCGATATCTCCGCCGATACTGCCTTCGGTAAAGCTCAACGCCATCCACGGCTCAAAGCGCGTGATGACGCGCGGCTTCACCGCCGGGTGTTTCGCCAAATAGAAGTTCAACCCATCAGCGAAGGCATCCATTAGTTTCTTCAGCCACACTGGGCTTGCCGCGTATTGCTTCTTGAGTTCTGCGGGATCAATGAACAACTTCATCCGCAGATCCTGGTAGATCTTGCTGGCGCCTTCCGCCTCGGCCAGCCTTCCCAGCGCGTTGATGTAATTCGTCTCGACGCGATTGAAGTCATCTTCGCCCTGGGCATACACTGCCCCGAAGACCGTATCAGCGTCAGTGTTCCCATAAACATGCGCAATCCCCCAGGAATCCCGCACGATACGCACTTTCTTCGCCTGATCTTCCCAGCGCTTTAGCTCACCAGGGTCAGCGGCTAGCGCCGCTACGCAAACCAACCACAGCAACTTGCTCATCGTTATTTCACCGCCTTGAATTCCAAAACCTGTCCATCGGCGATCAGCCGGGATTTCAGCTTCTCATAGGGCACGTCCTGCACATCCATCTTGCCGTCGATGGCCATCGCCGCTGCGGTCGCCGCACTCTGCCCAAGAATCATAAACACGGGTTCCATACGAATCGAACCATACGCAATATGCGAACTCGACAGGCAGACGGGCACCAACAGATTCGCCGCTTGTCCCTTCTTTGGCACCAGCGATCCATACGAAATCTGGTACGGCCCATTGGTGGATACCCCGATATCGCCTTCGTTCTGTACATAACCTTCCGGGGTGATGTAGCGCTGGATGTTATGCGAGTCAATGCTATAAGACCCCATGCCTACTGGCTCCGGAGTGGCCCTGCGCTTGACGAGTTCGTTCTCCGTCATGACATACTTGCCCACCATGCGCCGTGCTTCGCGAACATACATCTGGTGCGGCCAATTCCCTGTGTCCTGAAACTCATCTTTAGCCAGGCCCCACTTCGCAAACTTGTCCCTCACGTCGGCAGGCACACGGGGATCATTCGCGATGAAATACAGCCAGCCCTGTTGGTAATTGATGTGTTCGTTGATGATCTCTTTGCGGCGCGCGTAGCTCGCTTCCGGATAGTCGTAGTTCCTGCCAATGTTGTCCGTCGAGAACGGCCCGTGATTGTTCGTGTCGGTCTTGAAGTTCGGGATCCGGTCAAACTTATCAAACGTCTCCCGCCAGCCCGCCTCAAAGATGCGTAACAACAATTCGTATTCGCGCGCATCATAATTCGCGGGCTTGGGGAAGGGAACCCGGTTGGCTTCCACCTGCGTGAGGCACATGCGGAAGCAGTACGCCTGCACCTTCTTGTCCCCCTCGCCATATTTGCCGGGCGGCTCGCTACTCACTCTGGGAAGCACGCCGCTCTTCGGGTCTCCCGGAACCACATAAGGTGAGATCGGCTTCGGCACGGCCCCGAAATGATGACGATGATGCAGCACCCCAACTTGCACTCCATTCCACTTTTCGTCGTAAGTAGCCATGGATTCGCGGCCCACATGGTAATCCACCTTCGCAGCCGCCATCAGATCGCCTTCATACGTTGCGTCGATAAACATCTTGCCCGCATAAGTCTTGCCGTCGAGCGTCTGGATCGAAACGATCCGCCCGTTCTTCAACTTCACGCCTTTCTCCCGATCGAGCCAGGTATCGCGCACAATAGGGATCTTCATTTCTTTCACCCACTGTTCGTAAACTTGTTCGGCCACATGCGGCTCGAAGATCCACATCGTGCGTCCCGTTGAATCCAGGGCTTCCGTGCCTTGTCCTTTGTTGCCGTACTGCTCACGCTTCTGCCACTTCCACGATTCGGGTTTATCGTAGTGCTGCCAGACGCGATGATAGAACTCGCGCGAAAGGCCGCCGATCACCGCCTTGTTGCCGGAGTCTGTCCATCCAAGTCCTCCCGCCGTCAATCCGCCAAGATACTTCTCAGGGCAAACCACAATCACTGACTTGCCCATCTTCTTCGTTTGAATGGCAGCCGTCATTGCCCCCGACGTACAGCCATAAACGATCAAGTCGGCCGAGGCCGCCTTCAGGCAAGTCGCCAGCAAGAACAGGTTCAAAGTGCGTAAAAGCATATAGATCTCACGATACTTCAGCAGAAGTGCTCATAGCCAAGCTTCATGGATTCGTCATTTCGATTCGCTATGCTAATAGCCTGTGAAACTTCAATCCATTTTCTTGACAACACTGCTTTGTGCAGTTTCCGCGATGGCCCAATCCACTTTGGGCGTTGTTCTTGGAGATGTGACCGATGCCTCCGGCGGCCGTGTCGCTGGGGCAAAAGTACGCATCCTAAACTTGGGCGAAAACAACACCCGCGAAACAGTCGCCTCGGAGAGCGGTTCTTTCGAATTTCAAAATGTCAAGCCTGGCAAGTATTCTCTTGAAGTTTCCAAGGCCGGCTTCCGCACCTTTCGCGTCAAGGAGGTCACTCTCGTTGCTCGTCAAACGCTCCGTATTGACGCAACGCTCGAATTGGGCGAAGTCACGCAGACGGTCGAAGTCAGTGCTGCACCAGGCTTGATCGCTACCGACACCGGCGCCATCTCCTCGAACCTCACCCCCGAGAAAGTGGCCAATCTACCAGCCAACTTCCGCGCCAGCACCAACACGACTCCCTACAACCTCCTTCAAACGCTGCCCGGCGTTCAAGCCGATAACGGCGTGGGCCTTGCCATCCAGGGTGGTCTGCCCGCGCAGTCAGAATCCAGTTCTGACGGTATCTCGATCACCGGCGTCACCGGCAACAGCCCGAACCGCAACCTGTTCCCCTCCATCGAATCCATCGGTGAAATTCGCGTTCAGGGCGTCGGTAACTCCGCCGAATTCGGCCAGCCCGGCGACGTCACGATCGTCTCCAAATCCGGCACCAACAACTATCACGGCGCTCTGTTCTGGTATCACCAGAATCGGGCCTTCGATGCCCGCACCTTCGGCCAGGCAGCCCTCCCTGCCAAGGTCAGCAACAACTTCGGGGGCACTCTCGGCGGCCCCGTGCGCATCCCCAAGCTTTACAACGGCACCAACAAAACCTTCTTCCAGTTCGCCTGGGAAAGCTTGCGCTTCCCGCGCCAGTCCACCATCGCCAACACTATCCCCAGCGCCCGTCTTCGTCAGGGCGACTTCACCGCCGAAGGTGTCACCGTCCGCGATCCAGTGACGGGCCAACCCTTCCCCGGCAACACCATTCCCGGTAGCCGCATCAACGCCGTGGCGCGTGCCGTCATCCCCTTTTACCCTGGGATCAACATCGGCGACGGCAGCCGCCGCAGCGTCAACAACTTCATCACCAACCGCGTCGCCAACATTGAATCGAATCAGTTCGACGTTCGCATCGACCAGACCATCGGCACCAAGCACAACGTCTTTGGCCGCTACACCTGGAAGAAGAATCCGACGCTGAATCCGAACAACCTCACGCTGCCTTCCGATACCAACAACGCCGACCACCAACAGCTTGTCGCCAGCCACACCTGGACCCTCAGGCCAAACCTTCTCAACGAAGTCCGCGGCGGCTATAGCTACGCTGAGAATCGCACCGAGTTTCCCTTTGATGGCCGCGCATTTACCAACAGCCTGAACCTCCGCGACATCCAGAAAGACATCTTCTTCAACGGCCTCCCCAATTTCTCGATTGACCAATACACCGGCTTCAACAAGGGCCGCCCCGGCTTCGGTATCTCGAAGAACATCCAGTTCATCGATAACTTGACCTGGATCAAGGGCAAACACACCTTCAAGTTCGGTGCCGACATTCGTAATCTCCAGGCCAAGAGCGCGCTTGGATTTACAACCGGCAACAACTACGGCGACTTCTCCTTCAATGGAGCTTTCACCGGCAACTCCTGGGGTGACTTCCTTCTGGGCACTCCCGCCTCCAGCCAAATCGCGGTTCTCACCGCCGACAATGATGGTCGCGCAACGCACTTCAAGTTTTATGGGCAGGACAGTTGGCGCATCACCAATCGCCTTACGATGGAATACGGCCTGCGCTGGGAATTCCATCCCGGCTACTACGACGCTGGATTCAACATCGCCAATTTCGACCGCACGGTCCCTCGCACCGGCCGCGTTGTCATCATGTCTGACCCCAAGGCCCGCACCCTTGTCGCACCCGGCGCGATTACATCCTTCAACGGTTGCCCCGGCGCCGCCATCAACGGCATTCCCTGCACTCCGATCGTGACCGCCAAAGAAGCCGGCCTGCCCGAAGGCTTGCGTCAGAACTACTTCACGCAATTCCTCCCGCGCCTCGGCTTCGCCTATCGCCTCAACAACAAGACTACCGTTCGGGCCAGCGCCGGCCTCTACAATATGATCACGCTCGGCAGTGTGTTCTTCTCCCTCACTGGCACCGTTCAGAGCGACGTCCGCTTCTTCAACAACGTCGGCGCCAACGGCCAGCCGATCTTCACTCTTCCCGACACCCGCACTCCGGGCAGCGGTATCCGCACAGGTGCCGTAGGCAGCTTCGAATTCCGCACCGCCAATCAGATCGACTTCCGTCCGCCCCAGATGACCCAGTGGTCGCTCTCGGTCGACCGGCAGTTGAGCAACGATACCGGCTTGCGCATCAGCTACATCGGCAACAAGAGCTCCCACATGCCCTGGGCACCTGACTTGAATCAGATGCAATCTGACACGCGCTTCTTCTCGCAGCGTCCCATCACCGACCGCCCCTTCCCCAATTATGGTTTGATCTTCAGCCGTGACGCTGGCGCCAACACCAATTATCATTCGTTCCAGGCCGAAGTGAATCGTCGCTTCTCGAAGGGTCTTTCTTTCACCAGCGCCTACACCTGGGCCAAGGCTCTCGGCGACAACGCTGGTCCGAACCCCGGCAGCTTTGCCGGTGAAACCGGCGGCGGCCGTGTTACCAATTCCTATAACCGCGCGGGCGATCGTGGCGACATCTACGCTTTCCGTCGCCACCGGGCGCTTCTCAATCTTGTCTACGAACTGCCCTTCGGCAAGGGCCGTCAGTTCATGTCCAAGGCCAATCATCTCACCGATACCGTGCTCGGCGGCTGGCAGATCTCCTCGATCGTCACGCTGCAAAGCGGTCCCTTCCTTACGCCCACGGTCAGCGTCGGCGACCCCTCCGGCACCCTCGCCACCAGCCGCGGCGCTCAGCGCCCGGATCGTGTCGGCGCGGCCAACGGTAGCCTCACTAACCCCACGGCTGCACAATGGCTCGATCGTTCGGCTTTCTACTGCCCTGGTCGCGCACCGGGCGCAGCCAATCAGTTTGATTGCATCGTCGGCGTGGTTCCCGGGCGCGACATTGCTCCCATCGGCCGCTTCGGCACTTCGGGCGTCGGCATCGTTACCGGCCCCGGCACCTTCGGCTGGAACATGGGCATGATGAAGCAGATCGCGATTACGGAAAAAGTAAACTTCCGCATCGAAGGCAGCTTCACCAACGTGCCCAACTGGACCAATCTCGGCGACCCCGTCCTGAACGTCAACGACGCAGCTTTCGGCGTGATCCGCGGCGCGCGCGGTGTTGACTTCGGTGGCGGTCGCGTCGGCCAGGTCGGCGCACGGCTGCAGTTCTAACGCTCACCTCAATTCGCGATGATGGTGGAGATGGATCTCTCCGGCCAGATTCGAAAATTTGTCAAACGCTATCCCGCCCTGTCGCAAGCAGAGCGGGTCGCCGTTGCGGTCAGTGGCGGCGGAGATTCTGTCGCCCTCGCCGTCGCCGCCCATCAGGTTTGGCCCAACATCCTCTTGCTTCACGTCAACTATGGGTTGCGCGGCGACGAGAGCGAGAAGGACGAGGCGCTACTCCGAGAACTGGCCACCCGGCTTGGTGTCCAGCTTGAAGTGCAGCGCGTGCAACCGAAAGATCGATCTGAGGAAACTCTCCGCGACTTACGTTACGCCTGGTTTCATCAATGCCCGGTCGATGCGGTACTGACGGCCCACACTTGTGAAGATCAAGCAGAGACGATGCTGTTCCGCATTGTCCGCGGTACCGGCTTAAGCGGCCTCGCCGGCATCCTCCCCGTTTCTTCCGGCCGCTACTATCGGCCGTTTCTCAATGTCAGCCGTGAACAGATCCGTGAGTGGCTGCGCGAGCACGAAATCGCCTGGCGCGAAGACGCCTCCAATCTCGATCTCTCTTACCGCCGCAATTGGATTCGGCATGAACTCATGCCGGCCCTTCGTCGCGAGATCAACCCCGAGACCGACCAGGCCCTCGCCCAACTCGCTGGCATCGCCCTCGACGAAGAGGCTTGGGCCACCCTCCATGCCGCCACTACCCTCGATCCCCTCGTTTCCGCCGACGGCCAGGCGCTGGTTTTGCATTGCGAGCCATTCAATACGCACCCAGTTGCCGTGCGCCGCCGCATGATGCGCGAACTTCTTGAGCGGGTGAAGGACAATCTCCGGGAAATCGACTTCGCCCACGTCGAAGCTGCGCTACAACTGTGTACCGAGCAGGAGGGCAATGGCCGCATCCAGGTTCCCGGCCTGGACCTAATGCGCAGCTTTGGCTGGCTGCGGGTCATCCGGCTTGAAGTATTAAGAGATCTACCGGAACGGAACTTCCGCCTGGCTTTTCCTTTTCCCGGAGAAGTCTCCGTACCGGAAGACGCGGGTACGCTCTCAAGCCAGGTGGATTCGATGTGTAACTATAATGAGAGTGGTGGAAGTCTGGATTTAGACAGGGTTCTTGCGGCAATGGACGCGGAACGGCGTCTGGAGTTGCGGAATTGGCGTCCCGGCGATAGTTACACCCGCGCTGGTGCTTCCGGGCCCGAAAAGGTCAAGGAACTGTTTCAAAAATTCCGGATCCCCCTATGGCGGCGGCGGTCTTGGCCGATAATCGTACTAGGGGACCTCCCCATTTGGGTTGCCGGGTTTGGCCCGGCCGCCGAGTTCGCGATAACTCCAGAATCGCGGACGGCACTTCGCATTCAATGGAAGCCGTTCTGCCCCGCCTGGCCGTTTGGCTAGCAACAGATTCTGACATAAGGTGAATCAAGGAACGTCTAGTTTACGTCTGTAAGGTAAGAATGAACTCCAACGTCAAGTCGGTAATCTTTTGGGTGGTCATCATCTGCGTGGTGTCCCTCATCTTTGTGGTGGTCCGGACCGGAAACAAGAAACCGGATGCGCAGGTGACTTTCAGCGACTTTATGCAGCAGGTTGAGGCCAACCGCGTGAAAAGCGTCGCCATAACCGGCACCGAGGTGCATGGAATTTATCGCGAAGACGGCTCTGGTCTGAAGACCACGGTACCCCCGCTCTACCCCGACCTCTACAAGATCCTGCGCGAAAAGGGTGTCAACATCGACATTAAAGACACCAGTTCCAATGGCATTTTGAGCCTCATTTTCCAAACCGCGCCGTTCATCCTGATCCTTGGATTCTGGATTTTCATGATGCGGCAAATGCAGAGCGGAGGTAACAAGGCGCTCAGCTTTGGCAAGAGCCGTGCCCGCCTGCATAGCTCACAGCAAAAGAAGGTGACCTTTAAAGACGTCGCCGGTGTTGAAGAAGCCAAAGAAGAGCTTCAGGAAATCATTGAGTTTTTGCGCGAACCCCAGAAGTTTCAAAAGCTGGGTGGCCGCATCCCGAAGGGCGTACTGCTGGTTGGTTCGCCCGGTACGGGTAAAACGCTGTTGGCGCGCGCCATCGCTGGCGAAGCCAACGTGCCCTTCTTCTCGATTTCAGGTTCTGACTTCGTCGAAATGTTTGTTGGTGTCGGTGCCAGCCGTGTTCGCGACCTGTTCGAACAAGGCAAAAAGAATGCCCCCTGCATCATCTTCATCGATGAAATCGACGCGGTCGGCCGCCATCGCGGCGCAGGCCTCGGCGGTGGTCACGACGAACGTGAACAGACATTGAATCAGCTGCTGGTTGAGATGGATGGTTTCGAGTCCAACGAAGGCGTCATCCTGGTGGCCGCAACGAACCGCCCCGACGTTCTCGACCCCGCCCTGCTGCGCCCCGGTCGCTTTGACCGCCGCGTGGTCGTGGGCCGTCCCGATGTCAAGGGTCGCGAACAGATCCTCAAGGTTCACACCAAGAAGATCCCGCTCAGCGACGATGTGGAACTGAGTGTCATCGCCCGCGGTTGCCCTGGCTTCGCTGGTGCCGATCTGGCAAACCTCGTCAATGAAGCAGCTCTCATTGCGGCTCGCCAAAACCGCAAAGTGGTCGCCATGACGGACTTTGAAGTCGCCAAAGACAAAGTCATGATGGGTGTCGAGCGCCGCTCGATGTTCATCACCGAAGAAGACAAGAAGCACACCGCGTACCACGAAGCGGGCCACGCTCTGGTGGGCGCTCTGCTTCCCAACTCCGACCCGGTTCACAAAGTGTCGATCATTCCGCGCGGCATGGCTCTGGGCGTCACGATGTATCTGCCTACCCAGGATCGCAACGACATCAATAAAGACCAGTGCGAAGCGCAAATCGCCACCGCCATGGCCGGTCGCGTCGCCGACGAGACCTTCCTCGGCCTCAAGACGGCCGGTGCCAGCAACGATATCGAGCGCGCCACCGAGATGGCCCGCCGCATGGTTTGCGAATGGGGTATGAGCCGGCTCGGTCCGCTCAGCTTCGGCAAGAAGGACGAACAGATCTTCCTCGGCCGTGAAATCGCCCAACACCGCGACTACTCTGAATCCACTGCTGTCTCGATCGATGCCGAAGTTCGCGGCCTGGTCGAGCAGGGCTATCAGACCGCCAAGAACCTCATCGATTCCAATCGCGATGCGGTCATTCGGATTGCCGAGGCTCTCCTGGAGCGCGAAATCCTCGACGGCACAGAAGTCCAGATGCTGATCGCCGGCCAAGCCCTGCCGAGCTCCCGATCGAACAACAACACGCCGAACTCGAGTGACGGCCAAACGCAGCAGGTGTTGCGGCCCGACTCTTCGATTCGCCCCAACCCCGGGCTCACCCCCGGTTCGAGCCCCGCATAACCGCGTGGCTGTGATCCCGCCCTTCCGCGCTTACCTGTTCGACATCGACGGTACCTTACTCGATTCCGCCCCCGATATCTGTGGGGCGGTTTCGAGCGTTTTGGCGACCACATCGAAGCCCGATGTTCCTCATGAATATCTCAGAACCTTCATTGGCCGCCATTTGAAGGACCTGTTTAGCGAGCTATTCCCCGAGTCCTCGCCAGAGCAGATCGAGGCCTGGATCCAAACCTACCGCACCACGTATCTGGCTCGTGAACACAAGCAAACGAGTCTCTATACTGGGGTACCCGAGACGCTGGCGAAACTCGGCGGGCTCAAAACCACTGCCACCACCAAAGGCACTCCAACTGCGGCCAATATCCTGACTCAATTCGGCCTCATCGAACACTTCCAGCACGTCCAGGGAACCGACGGCTTCCCTAGCAAGCCGGAACCCATCGTGCTGCAACGAGCAATGGCCGCGATTGGCGTCGAGCCGGCCGACTGCCTCATGATTGGCGACTCCGTTCCCGACATCGTTGCCAGCAAAGCCGCTGGCGTCAAGGTCTGCGCCGTCAGCTATGGCTATGGGCACGCGAGCGCCCTGCGCCAAGCAGCACCCGACTACTGGATTGACGAATTGCCCGGGCTGCTCGGCTGAGGCGTCACCACGGGTGGTGCTGGCGGCAACTTCTGTTTCTTCCTGAAAAACAGTTTGTCAGGCATGAACTCCTGAATCAGTGATGAGCCAAACCCGAAGGCGAATGCGGTGTTTCCCGCCTGGATCCCTTCAGCAGACCACTTCTGGTTAGGTGTGTAACGGGCGGAAAGCATCCCCACGGCATAAGCTCAACCAATGGCCGACCAATTAAAGACCCTCTTGCCGTTCTGATCGAGATTAACGATATTGAACAACAAGGCATGGCCGATCTGTTCCGCTCCGGACGTGGTGGACAGCGCGTTGGGAGTGAATTATTGCCATTGAATCACGCAGCAATTTTGAATTCAACAGAAAAATCGCGACGAGCTTGAGTTGGCGTTTTGTAGCCGAGACGCTC
>Ga0194134_10000663_pt1 | contig 52383 bp, 46 predicted proteins | sample TA2KigOff0mmetaG_FD_148602 | JGI IMG/M metagenome (GOLD analysis project Ga0194134, IMG submission 148602) | Freshwater microbial communities from Lake Tanganyika, Tanzania - TA2015056 Kigoma Offshore 0m | ecosystem: Environmental > Aquatic > Freshwater > Lake | place: Tanzania: Lake Tanganyika... | reverse complement strand
CGCGATCGAGTGATGGATTCGATGGATCTTGAGCGAGAAAAGGGAATCACGATTCTTGCGAAGAACACGGCAGTTCGTCGTGGCGATCTCATCGTCAATATCATCGATACTCCTGGTCACGCAGATTTCGGTGGCGAGGTCGAGCGTGGACTTGAGATGGTCGATGGCGTACTCCTTCTTGTTGATGCCTCTGAAGGACCGTTACCGCAAACACGATTTGTTTTGCGCAAGGCACTCGCTAAGGACCTTCCAGTTATCTTGGTGATCAATAAGGTCGATCGCGCGGATGCTCGCATCGGTGCAGTCGTCAATGAGACATATGAACTCTTCCTTGATCTTGACGCCAAGGAAAATCAGATTGACTTCCCGATCATCTTTGCATCGGCGAAGGCTGGCCGTGCATCACTTACTCAACCGGCAGATGGTGGGATGCCAGATCGAGAGAATCTTGACATCCTCTTTGAAACTATCTTCTCGACAATTCCAGCGCCGATCTTTCATGAGGGTGCGCCACTGCAAGCACATGTCACCAACCTCGACTCATCTCCCTATCTCGGACGCCTTGCACTCTGTCGAGTTCATGAAGGTACGATCAAGAAAGGTCAGACCGTCTCGTGGATGAAGACAGATCAAAGCATCGAGAAGGTTCGAATCTCTGAACTCTTGATTACCGATGGTCTTGAGCGAGTTCCTGCAACTGAGGCAGGACCTGGCGACATCATCGCTGTCGCGGGAATCGAAACGATCACCCTTGGCGAAACCCTCGCTGACGCCGAGAATTCCCATGCGCTGCCGTTGATTACTGTCGATGAGCCTTCAATCTCGATGACGGTTGGTATCAATACTTCGCCACTTGCTGGCCAATCAGGCAAGAAATTGACCGCACGGCTTGTCAAGAATCGTCTTGATGCAGAGCTAGTCGGAAACGTCTCGCTTCGCATCTATCCGACTGATCGCCCAGATACTTGGGAGATTCAAGGCCGCGGTGAACTTCAACTCGCAGTCCTTGTCGAGATGATGCGGCGAGAAGGTTTTGAGTTAACCGTCGGAAAGCCACAGGTTGTAACGAGAGAGATTGACGGCAAACTCTGTGAGCCGATGGAGCGTCTTACTATCGATTCGCCCGAGGAGTACCTCGGTGTCATCACTCAGTTGATGGCGCTTCGTAAGGGGCGGATGGAACAGATGGTCAATCATGGAACCGGTTGGATTCGAATGGATTATCGCGTTCCCTCACGTGGCCTAATTGGATTTAGAACTGAGTTCTTGACCGAGACTCGTGGAACCGGCTTGCTTCATCATGTATTTGACGGTTATGAACCTTGGCATGGTGAACTTCGAACCCGCCCAACTGGTTCCTTGGTCTCAGATCGACGAGGCACAGTTACCTCCTACGCGCTCTTCTCACTCCAAGAGCGAGGGACAATCTTCGTGCAGGTTGGTGATGAGGTATATGAAGGAATGGTCGTTGGAGAGAATTCGCGCCCAGAAGATATGGATGTCAACTCCTGTCGTGAAAAGAAGTTGACCAATATCCGCTCGGCGACGGCTGACGAATTAGAGCGCTTGATTCCACCAAAGATCCTCAATATGGAACAAGCACTCGAGTTCTGCCGTGAGGATGAGTGCATCGAAGTCACGCCGACAACGGTCCGGGTGCGAAAAGTCGTGCTCGATCAAAACGAGCGCGCTCGCCTCACTTCAAAGGCAAAGAAGGCCAACCTCGATTCATAAGGGGTGGCGAAGGGCCCAAGTCCACGGCTTTTCATCGCCTTCTTAACTCTGTCGCAGCGGTGATGTTGGATGAGCCTGTGGAGCTAGAACTTCTTCGACGGCCTCGAGCAGAGCGAGAAATCCTGTTCACGCCTGCTCAACGAGAGATCATCGAAGCAGCAAGTTCAGCACGGTTGCTCATCTCTGGTCCTGCGGGCTCTGGAAAGAGTGAAGTACTGATTGCTCGTGCGCTTCACCTTTTGAATTCTGGAATCAAGGCTGATCGACTTCTCATCCTTACCTTCGGTCGCGATCATGCCGATCTACTCCGGGATGAGATCGCTACCCGCGGTAAAACCGTCGCGAGAGAGCCCCTTGCTAGAACTTTTCCTGCACTTGCTTTCTCGATAGTTCGTCTTTCGATGGAGAAAAGTTTGCGCGATCCTATTCTGCTCTCTGGTGCAGAACAAGATGAATTGATTCGAGATTTCCTAGCAACTGATCTACATGAGAATTTAAGCGGTTGGCCAGAGTCGATAAGACCAGCCCTTGGCACGCGTGGCTTTGCAAAAGAATTACGAGATCTCATCTCTCGTGCAAAAGAGTGGGGATTAGAGCCGGAGGATCTGGCAAAACTTGCAACCCAGACCAAAGATGAACTCTGGATGCCTGCCGCACGATTGTGGAAGAGATATGAAGATGTGAATCTCGATAGAGATAGCAATGTTGAGTATGCCAAGGATCGAATAGACCCCAGTGAGTTGATCAATCGCGCGGTGCGAGTGATGAGCGCCTCCGATGAATTTGCCAATCGAGTGAGAGATCAATTCGATGTGGTGCTCATCGACCAATTCGAAGAGAGCGACCCTTCACATCGGCGCTTGATCCAAACTCTCTCGCCTCGATCATTCACAATCTTCTATGACGAAGCGAGCACGGTCTCGCGTTTTCGTGGTGCAGACCCTGAAGGATTAGAAGATTTTCTCGAAGAGTTTGCCCTGGGTTACGGCATTGAAGCTGGCATATCCCATATCCGATTAGAAGAAAGAATGAGACCAAAGGCGCGACGACGCTTTCTGGAGAGTGAGTCACTCTCGGCTGAAGCCCATTCGATTGCTGAGCACCTTCGCTCACTCCACCATCGAAACGAGATTCCATGGTCTGAGATGGCGGTCATCGTCCGCTCTCCAGGCGAACATCTCTCTGCTATTCGAAGGGCCCTGATTCATATCGGCATTCCGGTCAATCAAGAGAGCGGAACCCTCACCCTCGCTGAAAATCCAGTTATTCGTCCGATTCTCCTTATCGCAGAGATCGCTATTGCTCTGGCAAGAGAGGGAAAGGTCGAAGCAACGCCTGAGAAGATCGAGCAGATGCAGGAGTTACTCCTCTCTGAATTTGGCGGCCTTGATGCCCTCGAACTTCGAAGGATTCGAAGTGAAATCAACCGAATACGAGAAGAGGGTGATCTCACACCAACTCGAGAGATTCTGCTCAACTCACTAGCTATGGGCGAGGCGCTACTTGATTTCGATCAGGTTGGAGTTCTCGCGCCACTGAAGCGAACAATTGCCTCTGCCCGCTCTATTGCAGCTAATCCAACGAGCACGATCACAGATTTACTCTGGGCTATCTGGAATTCAGCAAAAGATCGTGATGGAAATCTTCTCAGTGAGAAATGGCGCAATCGAGCGATCTTCTCTCATTCCACCTATGACTCGGGTTCTGCCGATAGGGACCTTGATGCTGTAGTCGAACTCTTTGAGATTGCAAAGCGTCATGCCGAACGTTTTCCATCAGCACATCCCTCGCTCTTCATCGAGGGTGTGAGAAAGACACGAGTTGTTGGTGATGTGATTGTTGCTAAAGGAGATAGAGGAGACCAAGTCACGCTAACCACGGTCCATGGCGCTAAGGGCGATCAATGGCGAGTAGTGGTTATTGCCGGCCTGCAAGAAGGCAAGTGGCCCAACCTCACGCTTCGAGGCTCGCTCCTTGGTAGTGAGCGCTTAGTGGATATTCAACGACATGGTCTCTTGCCGAGAGCTGAGCTCAACGCACTCTCATCAAGTGCGATCGCAGAAGATGAAGCAAGGATCTTTGAAGTAGCAAAGGACCGCGCCACGGAATTGATCATCTTCACTGCAGTATCTCGAGATGATGATGAGCCATCTTCATTCTTTGCACGAGAGCGCGATCTCGATCACGACCATCACGATGGTGAAGAAATCAAGACCTTCCTGACGGAAACAGAGAAGATCGCACTTCTTCGACGCGAGCTGATCGATCCGATGACACCAGAGATTCGAAGAGGTGAGATCGCCTCAGCGCTGAAGACCCTTGCCGCCGCCGGTTTTGAATCGGCGGATCCTTCAAATTGGCTTGGATCGCGCGGGCGAAGCAGCGAGGATCCGATTGTTGGTGAGGGAGAAGATCTCTTCATCTCTCCGAGTGAGATCGATCGATTTCTTGAGTGTGAACTTCGATGGTTCCTTGAGAAGAGTGGAGCACGTGAGGGCGATAGCCAAGCTGCTCTCCTCGGTTCCACATTGCACGTCTACGCCAAGATGATCGCTGATGGAGAGGTAGACCTAGCAGAGGCGAAATCTCGATTAGAACGCGCCTGGCATCTCATTGACCTCAACTCAGGGTGGGTTCAGAGAGCAGGCTTAAGTGATGCGCTTCGAACTCTCACTCGATTCTTCGAGTGGCATCGGGGAAATCCAAGGTCTCTTCTTGCAGCAGAAGCGTCGTTCACATTGGAGATTGGGCGAATCAAGGTACGAGGCAGTGCTGACCGAATCGAGATAGATGATGAAGGAGTGCATTTCATCGTCGATCTCAAGACAAGTCACGATGCAATGAAGGTGAAAGAGGCAGAATCAAATCAACAGCTTGCGACCTATCAAACAGCGCTAACACTGGGAGCCTTCAAAGGAATTGATTCGGGCGTAAGCGTCGGTGGCGCCGAGTTGGTCTATCCAGCTACAGATGCAAAGAAGGTGACGACAAGAAGTCAGGGCAAGAAAGATCCAGAAGAGGTAGTTGAGACTCTCACCGAAGTCGGCGGAGGCATGTCAGGATCGAGTTTTGTTGCCACCATCAACGCAAACTGTCGAGTCTGCGCAGTTCGTTCGCTCTGCCCCATGCAGGGTGAAGGTAGGTCGATCATCCAATGAAGCGTTATAGCGCAAGGGAGATTTTCACCGAATTGAAGGTGATTGATCCGAAGATCAATCTTCCGACGCCTGAACAAGAAGAGATCATCGAAGCGCCGCTTTCGCCTGCCGTTGTCGTTGCTGGAGCAGGTAGTGGCAAGACCGAGACGATGTCGGCCCGTGTTCTCTATCTTGTGACCAATAAGTTGGTTAATCCCGAGCAGTTGCTTGGACTTACTTTTACTCGAAAGGCAGCGGGCGAACTTCTGATCCGTGTGCGAAACCGTCTTCGTCAGTTGGAAAAATCCGGACTTATTTCGGGAATTTCAAAGCTCGGGGAGCCAACAATCCTCACTTATCACTCATACGCCTCACGGATTGTTGCCGAATATGGCCTTCGAGATGGCATCGAACCTGATCTCATCCCACTTGGCGAAGCTGCAACCTGGCAACTCGCACATGAAGTGGTCTCACATCACCTCGAAATGCCCGAGTGGGTAGATAAGAGCGCGCAATCGGTGACGGAGGATGTCATAGATCTGGCGCGACTTATCGCTGAACATGGAACGAGCATTGAGGCGGTCCAGAGTCTCACCGAAGAGATGATCGAACATCTTCAATCGATAGATGGCGAATCAACTATCAAGAATCGAGAGGTTATTGATACTGCGCGACTTCGCCTTGCTGAGCTACCGATAGTGGCAAGGTTCAATGAGGTTCGACTTGAACGCAATCTCTTCACATTCGATGACCAGATGTCAATCGCTGCATCAATCGCCAATCGACATAGTGATGTCGTCGAACTAGAACGATCGAAATTCCACGCAGTCCTACTTGATGAATATCAGGACACTTCGCAGAGCCAACTTCGATTGCTCTCGGCGCTCTTTGGCAGATCCCATTCGGTGATGGCAGTGGGAGATCCATTCCAATCTATCTATGGCTGGCGCGGAGCGAGCGCTGACACCATCGAAACGTTCTATCGATATTTTCCTGTAGAGAAGAAGGAAGATGAGCGCAGATTTACTTTAAGTATCAGTTGGCGAAATGATCTCAAAGTCTTGGGACTTGCAAACGCGACGATTGATTTGATCAACGCCACGCAGGGATCTTCCCATCCGGTTAAGCGATTAAGTCAGCGAGATGGCGCTGGAGATGGTGAAGTCTTGGCGGGCGCCTATCTCACCCGAGAGGATGAAGCAGATGCAATCGCTGAGTATTTTGCGGGGCGTCTTGATGAGAAGAGCTCGGCCGCAGTCTTGGTTCGAGCAAGGTCACAAGTTGACCGAATCGAAAGTGCGATAAGAGGTCGCGGGCTTCCAGTCGAAGTTGTCGGAGTGGGTGGACTCCTTTACGTGCCAGAAATAGTCGAGATTGTCTCGCTTTTGAAAGTCATTGCATTCACTGATCGAGGAGCCTCACTTGCTCGCCTTCTCGCGGGAGATCGCTATTGCATCGGAAGTAAGGATCTTGCGGCGCTCGGGTCATGTGCACGCACCATCACACTTGAGCGGAACAAGGGAGTGAAGAATCCATTGGTCCGAGAGATCACCTCAATCGATTCTGGCATCGTAGAGAACGACGGACAGTTTGAAGTCAATATCGTGGAAGCCCTTGATGAGATCAATGACGCGCCCGCTGATCTCTTCACGAAAGAGGGCCTAACTCGGCTACGAATGGCCTCACGAGATATCGCTCGCGTCCGTGCCCGATCTGGTTCATTGATTGACATCATCATGGAAGCGATGCGAACTCTCGGCGTTGAAGTCGAAGTGATGGTTCGAGATGGAGTGATTGAAGGTAGAAGGCATCTCAATAGATTCTTAGACGAGGCAAGTAAGTTTCAAAGCCAAGGTGGAACGCTCACGACATTCCTGGATTGGATAGATCAGGCAAAGAAGAGCGAACGTGGCTTGAAGGAATCAGAGGTCAAGGTCAGTAAGGGTGTTGTCCAAATCATCACCGCCCACGGTGCGAAGGGGCTCGAGTGGGACTACCTCGCCGTACCTGGTCTTCGAGAGAAGAATTTTCCTTTGACTGGCAAAGAGCTAGAGAACTGGATCACTGATGCTGGCGATGTTCCATTCCTGCTTCGCGGTGATACAAGGCAGTTGCCTGAGTTCAACTTCCGGCAGATCAGCAATCAGAAAGCGTTGACCAAGGCTCGAGAGGATTTTGCTGCTGCATGTAGTGCGAGAAGTTTTCTGGAGGAGTTGAGGCTTGGGTATGTGGCATTCACGAGAGCCAAACGATCTCTCTTCGCCTCATTCTCCTTCTTTCAAGATGGAATAGATCCGAAGAATCCGAGCGCCCTCTTCCAACTTCTCATTCCGAGAGCAGAGTTCATCACCGAGAGAAATCTCGATCTGCCCGACATTGAAAATCCTGCAATCACCAATCCCGCACGCATTACGTGGCCGATGGATTCATGGGGTGAGGCACGAGCACGCTTTGATCAAGGGGTTCAACTTGTCGAAAGTGCGCAAGTAGTTACCGATGCGGTGCTCGCCAAGATCGATCATGATCTCGTTCAGTTGATTGAGGCTGAAGTGGCGAGAAAGCAGAAACGCTTTGTTTACCTTCCGAATCGGATCTCCGTTTCAGCACTCGACCTCATCCTGCGCGATAGTGCCGAGGCAGCCAAGGCCTTTAGACGGCCGATGCCGAGTCATACAAATATCTACGCCCGGAGAGGAACGGAGTTCCACTCCTGGTTGGAACGTCATCTCAATTCACCTCAACTGCCAGATTCGCCGGAATATGGTCATGAAGAGTCCCTCGACGATCGCAAACTTGAAGAGTTGAAGAGCGCTTGGCTCGCATCTGAGTGGGCAACGCGGACTCCATTCGATGTCGAATTGCCATTCGAGATAATCATTGAAGGCACTCTGCTTCGAGGGCGGATGGATGCAGTTTACTTTGATGGCAAGCGATATGAAATCGTTGACTGGAAGACTGGCGAGGTCAAAAGCGGCAAAGAATTAGCCGATGCGGCCGTTCAACTTGCTGCATATCGGATTGCATTCTCGAGAATCCACCGTGTTCCGCCAGAATCAATCAGCGCTGCTTTCCACTACGTCGGTGCGAATCAGAGCGTTAGGCCTGCAGATCTATTGAGTGAGGAAGAGATCATCCGATTACTGCCGAGATTGGGCGATGGTCGCTGATTGAACCTTGTTTATGTTTGAACTCGCGCCCTTCAATCCCCTTAGATGCGAGTATGTAATCGAACTGAACTTTAGGGTCCCACGATGGGTAACTACTCGCCGAGGTCAGTGAATTAAGTCCCGAGAGTTTGGCAGCAAGCCCCCATGGGAGATTGAAGTCGCCTAAGAGAATGACTCGACTTCCTAGGCTATTTAGCCATCGAGTGATGTTTCGAAGTTGTCTCACATTGAATCCTGGGACAAAAGATAGATGAGTGACCGAGACGATCGTTCCATCCTCAAGTTCTGCAGCGATTGCAACACGTGGCTCATCTGGGACATATTGCATGCGCATACCCCGTGGCGTTGGCACAGCGAGCGGTATGCCAAAAGGTGCTTTCTTTAATCCTTTGATGTGCCAGTTGCGAACTGGAATCTTTGATATCAAGGCGATTCCGTAACTTGCGCCCGCGCTCTCACCATCATGCGCGCTCCAGATATCTCCGGGAGTTCCAAGCACGGTTGGGTGATAACGGAATTCTCTCGCTCCCATCCACTCCGCGATCTTTTCTGCTTGGTGAATCTGGCCACTTCTTACCTGATCGAAATCGACTTCCTGAATTCCGATGATGTCAGGGGAGAACTCACCGAGTAGGTCATCGATTCCTTTTTTGAGGGTTGAGGCATCAGCCTTGCCATCGATGAGCGAGCGACCATTGAGCAAGTTCCATGAGGTGATTCGTCGGAGATTGTTGCTCATAGAGCGAGATTAGTAGGCTTGCCGATATGTTGCACTTGCCGCTCGCTCGAGCTCAGCTTGATCGAAAAGCAGAGCTGCGAACCGATCCTCTTGCTCTGCAACAGCTAGAGTCGAATGGAATTTTCTACAAGTTCTATGATGGAAATTTCTTCACAGCGGATGGTGGCTTAGCGAAATTCGCTTTCGATCAAAAGCCTACTGGCGAGCATGAGACCTTTTTCCTCGGCGTCGATGATTCAGGCGTTGGCCACTTTCTATGGAGCCAGAAAGATGCCCCTTCGGGGGATGTGCAACTTGCTTCACTTCGCCAGATAGCCGGAGCGATCTCTGCAACAGAGATTGGCATCGCAGTTCAAGGCCAAGGTTTAGCGCTCTGGCACGGTTCGCATCCTCGGTGCGCGCGATGTGGCAGAGAGACCAAGAGTTTTGATGGTGGTTATCTCAGGCGCTGTGATGAGGGCCATCAACATCATCCACGAACAGATCCCGCTGTTATCGTCTTAGTTAAGGATCGCCAAGATCGGATCCTGCTAGGACATCAAGGAAGTTGGGATGAGGGGAGATTTTCAACCTTCGCTGGATTCGTAGAACCCGGAGAATCATTCGAAGCCGCCGTCATCCGCGAAGTACAAGAAGAGGCAGGCGTTGGGGTCACCGAACTCGTTTACCTTGGTTCACAGCCCTGGCCATTTCCGGCATCAGTCATGATCGCCTTTGAAGCGATCACCGATGATCCAGAACGAGCACGAGCAGATGGAAGTGAAATCACCGAGATCGGATGGTGGAGCCGAGATTCGATCAAGGCTGATATCGATAGCGGAAGACTTCGCCTTCCACCTTTTGTCAGTGTTGCGAGGGCGATGATCAATCGTTGGTATGGGCCGAGTCATCGAGAGGACCTTCGAAGCAAGGATTCGTGGCGCTGATGAGTGAGGTGGCGGAGCGACTCCTTGCAGACCTTGATGATGAGCAACGATTAGTTGCTACCTCGGTGCGGGGACCGGTTCTTGTCATTGCAGGCGCGGGGACAGGTAAGACCCGAGCAATCACCTATCGAATCGCTTACGGTGTTGCATCTGGTGCATTTGACCCGATGAAGACGCTGGCACTGACCTTCACCGCTAAAGCGGCTGGTGAGATGCGATCTCGATTGCGCCTTCTAGGAGTCCCACAAGTCTCTGCGCGCACATTCCATTCTGCAGCGCTGAGACAGTTGATCTATTTCTGGCCAGATATCTTCGGCGGAAGATTCCCACAGCTCCTTACTTCGAAGGGCGCATTGCTGAAAGAAGCAGCAATTCGAATCAAATCTAGTGATCACACTGCAATCAGGGGCACACCAACGACTCTTCGCGAAATTGCAGGAGAGATTGAGTGGTGCAAAGTCTCTGGATTCTCTCCTGATCAATACGTGGAAGAGGCAGAACGATTTGATCGCCGAGTATCAATCAAGGGTAGCGAGATCGCTAGGGTCTACGAATCTTATGAAAGTATCAAGCGGAGTGAACGAGTCATTGATTTCGAGGATGTCCTACTTCTCACTATTGGGATGTTGGAAGAGGAACCAGAGGTGCGCAATCGCGTCCGTGAGCAATATCGATTCTTCACTGTCGATGAATATCAGGATGTCTCACCATTGCAACAACGACTTCTCGATCTCTGGTTAGGAACGCGAAAGGATATTTGCGTTGTCGGAGATCCCGCTCAGACTATCTATTCATTCGCTGGAGCGACGCCATCATTCTTGCTCAACTTCACCAAGAAGTATCCCGAAGCTGATCTGATCCGACTTCAGCGGGGATATCGATCCACGCAAGAGATCATCAATCTCTCTAATCAGATGGTGCGAAGCAGTGGAATTGGTATGGAACTGATTGCTGGAGAGATCTCACATGGAGTTGCGCCACGAGTAATTGCGGCATCGAACTCGCAGGAGGAAATCGTTGCAATCATCGAGGCCATTAAAGAAGAGGTAGCGAGTGGTCGAGATGAGCGAGAGTGCGCGATCTTGGTCCGCACCAACAATCAGATCGATTCACTAGAACGTGCTCTTGCCCTCTCTGGACTTCGATTTCAAGTGAAAGAAAAAGATAAATTCTTTGATCGCCCCGAAGTGCTTGATGCTATGCGGGTCATCAGAAGTGCATCAGTATTGAGCGAATCGGGCCATCTCTGGCCACAAGAACTGAGACAACTCCTTGCGCCACTTGGATCGAATCCATATCTCGAGGCGATTACAGACCTTGCCGATCAATCACGCGCAGAGGGAACTGATTCTCTACGTGGATTCTTACGCGAGTTAGAAGAGCGAAAGGATGAAGAGAACCCACCGCAGCTTCCGGGGATCACACTCTCTACTATCCATGCTGCTAAGGGATTGGAGTGGCCATCGGTCTATCTTGCGATGCTGGCAAAAGATTCAATGCCATGGCCATCAAGTCCTATCGATGAGGAGCGACGTCTTTTCTACGTAGCAATCACTCGCGCGAAAGAACGACTTGTCCTCTCATACTCAGGCGTAGCATCCCCGTTTCTCAGTGAGATTGGACAGATTCAGGCGTGAATTCCATGAGAGTGAGATTATTTGTTTGCGCGAGGCGATATCTGATTGGTAATCTTGGCGACATGTCCGCAATCCGCGTCAACCACTCATCTATTGGCCGTGCCCTTGATGGTCACGCCTTTAAAGGCAAGTCAAGCTCCTTTGCGATGGTTGACCGCTATCACACAACCACCGATAAGGGGATCGCGGGATCCTGGAGGACTATCTAGAAGAAGAGATAGAAGGCCAGGGGCCCAGAATCCAAATCGGATTCGGGCCCTTTTTCTTTTTCCAGCGAAGGACTGGATAAGGAAAGTGAAGACAAGAGCCGTGGCGACACGGGAGAGGAAAGGTGAGAACAATGGCAACAGTTCTCTTCAGCGATTTACTGGTACCGGGATGGGCCGAGAGCAAGATTGGCTTGCATGATGTGACAGGTACTTACGGTGATCGTTACGCCTTCTCACTCCCATGCCATAAAAGCGATCCAGAGATGTTCTTCTCAGAAGATCGCGAAACGATCGAACGAGCAAAGCGTGCGTGCGCACCCTGTCCCGTGAGGGCCGCCTGCCTGAAAGGTGCTCTCTCTCGTCAAGAACCTTGTGGTGTCTGGGGTGGCGAACTCTTCCAGGAGGGTCGCGTCATCCAAGAACGTCGTGGGGTGGGAAGACCGAGATTGGTTCCAATCGGATAGCGATTCTCGAGTCGAAAGTTCTACCAGCTATCTCCCACAGTAATTTAACTGAGGGCTTTTGGGACAGGTGCAACTCCAAGAGCCCTTAAGTGCCAACCGGCATCCAGCCATTTCTTGCGATCCAAAGCATTACGACCATCAATGATGTTTCGCTTCGCGACTACTGAATCAAGAGTTGTTGGATCAATCTCTCGATACTGGCGCCATTCAGTGAGGTGCAATATGAGTTCGCTATCTTTCAAGCACTCGTGAAGGTCGGTAGTGAAGTTAAGTGCTGGGAATCGACGTTTCGCATTCTCAGTAGCTTTCGGGTCGTGAATGCGCACATCTGCACCGGCGCCATGTAGTTGCACTGCAATATCTAGCGCGGGAGAGTCGCGGACATCATCGCTCTCTGGCTTGAAAGCGGCGCCAAGAATCGCGATCCGTCGCCCCTTTAACTCTTCACCGAGATCAGCTCGAACCAGCTCGATCATTCGTTCCCGAGCGCGAAGATTGATCGAATCGATTTCGCGCAAGAACTCAAGCGCTTGTCGTGCGCCAAGTTCGTCGGCGCGGGCCATGAAGGCTCGAATGTCTTTTGGAAGACAACCTCCACCGAAACCAATACCTGCCTGAAGAAATCGACTGCCGATACGTGGATCAAAGCCGATTGCTCGTGCAAGAACGGTGACATCACCATCTGCTGCTTCACAGATTTCAGCCATCGCATTGATGAAAGAGATTTTTGTTGCAAGGAATGAGTTGGCCGCGACCTTCACTAATTCAGCTGTGGGAAGGTCCGCGCGAATCCACGGAATCTCAAGCGCCAAGAGATCTGCATAGACTTCGCGCAAGATCTCTTCAGCTCGATCTGAAGTGACACCAACAACAAGGCGATTTGGCCGAAGCGTATCCTCGACCGCAAATCCTTCTCGTAAGAATTCTGGGTTCCAGGCAAGTTCGGCGCCGGAATTGATTGAAGCGAGTTCAGAAGCAAGACGTGCTGCAGTTCCGACTGGAACAGTTGATTTTCCAACAATGAGTGACCCGCTCTTTGCAATGGGAGCGATTGCCTGTAGAGCACTATTGACATAGGTCATATCTGCAGCGAGTGAGTTCTTTGTTTGCGGTGTGCCGACACAGATGAAGTGGACGTCGCATTCAGATGCTGCTTTGAAATCGGTGGTGAAAGTCAAGCGCCCTGATGCAATCTCATCGCTGAGAAGTTGGTCGAGACCGGGCTCGAAAAAAGGAACTCGACCCTCTGAGAGCACCGATATCTTCTCGTGATCAAGATCAATTCCCACTACTTCGAAGCCAAGCGAAGACATGGCAGCAGCATGCGTTGCACCGAGATAACCGGTGCCGATTACCGATAGGCGAAGCCGCTTACTTGCCTTTGCCACTACAAATTGCCCTTCATATTTCTAATCACCAATGGTGAATCGCTAAGAAAGGTTACCTTCATTGGAATCCCTTACATGGGTTGTCACTGGCCTTCTGAGTGCCAAACTTATCGATATAGGTGGGCTCGATCTCGCCTGGCTCGGTCGCTGAGCCATCACTAGAGTCTGAAGGTGATGCGCTCGGCGAGGGCTTAACTTCATCGAGGAGAGGTCGATCTTCCTTCAATCTCAGAAACAAATCCCCTGCAAGTGTTGGATCCCAGAGCACCGCTGCGGTAACGCCATTTTTGTTGTAGTTGTAATACTTCAGCGGGACAGTCAAGGTCGTGACATTCTTCGCCGAGAGGCTTCGTAACTGTTTTCCGAGTGTGAGAAGATCATTTCGATCAAGATTCTGGTCAGTGATGACAGAGTCGAATGCAGAGTTGAGCAGTTTGGTCATCTTTACAGGATTAAGAAGCACGCCAGCGCTCGTCACTTCTCGCAGGATCGTTGAGATGAATTGCTGTTGACGTTTCATCCGTCCGATATCGCTAGTCCCATCAAAGGATCGAGCGCGGACATATTTCAGAGCATCAATGCCATCGAGGGTATGTCGACCCGCCTCAAGGTCAATATGGCTCTTCGGATCATAGATCGCTCGGTTGGTGCAGATTTCTACGCCACCGAGGGCGTCGACAATCCTGACGAATCCGGTGAAATCCACTTCGATGTAATGATCGATTCGAAGATCTGACATCGATTCGAGAGTCTGGATAAGTAGCGGCGCACCGCCCCAGGCAAATGCTGAGTTGATCTTGGAGTGAGTCTCGCTATGGACTTTGCCTTGCGCATCGGTCCAACTTGGAATCAGCGCATAACTATCTCGAGGTATTGAAACAATCGATGCGCGATCTCGATTCTTCGAAATATGGACCAGCAATATCGTGTCAGATCGCTTTCCTGCAGCTACCTTTGTGCTACCCGTGCGAAGCCTTCGTTGCTCCTCCCGGGTGAGTCCCTCTCGTGAATCAGAACCAACGATCAGGTAGTTAACGGCACTTGTGGGTTTACTCGGGCGATCATCAAGATTGGCGAAGGCATCAGTGCGCTTTATCGAATTTGTGATGGCACCAAGACCGACCCAGGAGACGGCAGAGAGTGCGACGATGGCGATGGAGAGCTTGGTGAAAAAGCGAATCGCACGTGGGGATTTCACAGGGTCAGCCTAATCGTGGCTCCTTCAATGATTCGCTAAGTTTGAGAGCATGAACTCGGTCACCTATCCCGGCGTCTCAGTGATCATGCCTGTACTCAACGAGTTCAATCATCTCGAGGCGGCGGTACGTGCAGCTTTGGCACAGGATTATCTGGGCGAGATTGAGGTGATCTTGGCAGTAGGCCCCTCCAAAGATGGGACTGAAAACTTAGTGAGTCAAATAATTCAGGCAGAAAAGAGAGTTAAATCGATTGTGAATCTAACTGGAAGAACTGCCACTGCATTGAATCTTGCCATCAAAGAGTCTCGGTTCGACTACATAGTAAGAATTGATGGGCATAGTGAGATAGAGCGAAGTTATATCGCCAATGCGGTCAATGCTCTCCGGCAGCGCGAGAGTGAAGGCGTGGTCAATGTCGGCGGAGTAATGGCTGCAGAGGGGATTACCCGATTCGAAAGAGCGGTTGCCAGGGCAATGCGCTCGCCACTTGGAGTAGGAAGCTCTCGCTTCCATGTTGGTGGCGATGCAGGAGAGAGTGACACGGTCTATCTTGGTGTTTTCAAGAAATCTGCGCTCCTTGCCGTGGGCGGTTTTGATGAGCGCTACACAAGAGCACAAGATTGGGAGTTGAACTATCGACTTCGATTGAATGGTGGAAAAATTTGGTTTGACCCCGCTCTCAGAGTCACTTATCGACCTAGGGGTGACTTTCGATCACTAGCCAAGCAGTACTTTGAATATGGACGTTGGCGAAGAGTTGTTTCACGGCAACATCTCGGCACGGTCAACTTGCGCTACCTCGCAGCTCCACTCGCTGTTGCAATCAATGCGCTTTCGCTAGTGCTCGCAATGACTAACACCTATTACTTCTTGGCTCCAGTTGCGCTTTATCTTGCTTCAATGATTCTCGGCGGGATAGTCATTGGTAAGAGTTGGAGTGAAAGAGCCCTTTTGCCCATGGTGATTACAACGATGCATCATTCCTGGGGACTTGGATTCCTCACCTCGCCGAAGCGCTTGTTGGTTCAAGGTCGATTGAAGGCGAACGGGTAATCTTCGCGAGTGAGTTCTTTCCAGCAAGATATTGCGCGAAAGCCAGTAGCGGTTTATCAACCGTTCAGGCACGGTCTGCCTTCGCTCAGGGAGTACCTCACCTCACTCTGGCGACGTCGCGATTTCATCTTTGAATATGCCAGGGCGGACCTGCATCAAAAGCAATATGGGACAGTCCTCGGACAGCTTTGGCTGATCTTGACTCCTCTGATCCTGGCTGGGATTTACTACCTACTGCTGATCATTATCGGAGCTAAAGGTGGCGCTACACGCTTTGGTCATCTCACCGGAACCCTCTTCCTCTTCTATCTAGTAACTAACTCAATCACTTCGGGGGCAAAGTCAGTGACCTCAGGATCTAAATTGGTTCTTAACTCAGCATTTCCAAGACTGGTGTTGCCCATCGCAGAGACCCTGATTGCCTTGATGCGATTCCTGCCGACGATGATCGTCTTGCTTGGAATCCATATTGCTTTAGGTCTTCCTTTCACTCTCCATATGCTCTGGGCGCCCGTGATTCTTCTTCTCGTCCTCTTCTTTGCATTGAGTTGTGCCATCATCGCGGCCACAGTCAATGTGTATTTTCGCGATGCACAGAACCTTCTTCCCTATCTCTCGCGAACGCTGCTCTATCTATCACCAGTTCTCTACACCAGTGCGATGTTGGATGAGCGTCTGAATTTCTTGACCGTGATCAATCCACTCTTTCCTCTCCTTGATAGTTGGTCGGCGATCATGATCGAGGGGAAAGCGCCGTTGATGAGCGACCTACTCCTTGGCCTTGGCTGGACTCTTGCGCTTTTCTCACTTGGCAGCTACATCTTCTTGACTCGGGAGCGTGAGTTCGCTGTCCGCATCTAAAACATCTCGCACTCGAGAGAGCGCCGTCTCAATTAAGTCACTTGGTCTGGTCTACAAGACGACACTTGATCGCCGCCCGACACTTCGAAACCGTCTCGGGCGTCTCGCACGTCGTCAACGTCAGACTCGCGTCGTGCATGCAGTGAGAGATCTAACGCTTGATATTCCCTATGGACAGGTAACGGGGATCATCGGCAGTAATGGAGCAGGTAAATCCACGTTAATGCGCGTCATCTCAGGAATTTTGCCTCCAACTTCAGGAAGGGTCGAAGTCTTCGGGAAAGTCTCCACACTCCTCTCTCTTGGGGTTGGTTTCAATAACAAACTCACCGGCAGAGAGAATGTCTATCTAGGTGGGCTTGCCGCAGGAATGAGTCGCGACCAAATTGATGAGAAGTTTGATTCCATCGTCGAGTTCTCTGGGTTGGAAGAGGTGATTGATGCACCGATGCGCACTTACTCCTCTGGGATGCAGTCTCGTCTTGCCTTCTCTGTTGCGGCCTCACTTGACCCCGATATCTTGATTATCGATGAAGCTTTGAGTACTGGCGATGCGCGCTTTAAAGTGAAGTCGATCGAGCGAATCCGGCAGATGAAAGGTGATGATCGCGCACTCATCGTCGTCTCGCACGCCCTCAAAGTCCTGCGAGAGATTTGCGATGAGGTTATCTGGATGGATAAGGGGAGAATGGTCAAGCGTGGCGACCCGCTCGAAGTGATCAAGGCTTACCGGAATTTCTTACAAGTTGGAAGTAGTCCTGAGACTGATGAGGATTTCTAATCGTAGGTTTTCGACTCTTGCCGTAGCACTCCTACTCTCAGTACTCACGCCAATGAGTGCAGATGCAAGTGCCCCTGCGAAATTCGTCTTTACGGGATCAGGTTTTGGTCATGGCGTGGGAATGAGTCAATACGGTGCTAAAGGCATGGCAATGGAAAGCGCCACCTCTGCCATTATTTTGAATCACTACTATCCCGGAACCTCACTTCTGCCAAGTGATGACACTCAACTTATTCGCGTCAATGTCGGACATAAACAACGCGATGCCTCTCTGACCATTAAGTCAGAGAGTGGAACGGTCACCTTGATTCGTGGGCGATTCACCATCAATCGCCCGATTCCCGAGAGCGCTGTCGTTGGCAGTTATAGTGGCGACATCACTATTTCAATGACAAGTATTGCGGGCAAGATAGAGATCACTCGCTCATCCAAAACCGCGAAATTCACGAGTCTTGAGCCAGATGATGATTGGACGATTCGCTGGGATAGCGAGACGGTCATGACGCTTCGGACGTCGGCGCGAAATTATCTTCTCAAGTATGGACAACTCAGTCTCAAGCGGGTGGCAAATGATGTGGGTCCTGGTGAGATGGAGATAACCACAACGCTTCGCCTTGGCGATCACTATCTCTACGGAATTGGCGAGGTTCCCTCATCCTGGCCCGATGCCGCCCTTGATGCGCAAGCGATCGCAGCTCGGACATTCGCGCTCTCGAAGTTGCCCACTATTCGAAAGGCCTGTGACTGTCATATCTATAGCACCATCCGTGACCAGAACTTCGTTGGTTATGGCAAAGAGAGTGAACCGTTCTATGGCATCCGTTGGCGAAATGCAGTTGATCGGACACGAAATCAAATCCTCTTCTTTGAAGGAAAACCGATTCAATCTTATTTCTTCAGTAGTAGCGGTGGCATGACTCAGAATGTGAAAGATGTTTGGGGTGCAAAGGTGGCATACCTCATCAACCGGCCCGATACCTGGAGTGTGGATCTCGCAGTCAACCCACGTTATGCAAAGTGGCGAAGAGAAGTCCCCCAGTCAGTGATGGCAAAGGCCTTTGAATTCAAGGATCTGGTGAAGTATCAAATCCTGGAGCGTTCAGTAACTGGGAGCATTTTGAAGATCCGAGGGATTGATAGCGAAGGGCGAGAGAAGATTCTGACCGGCGAGCAGTTCAGGTCGCGAGTCGGACTTCCCTCGACCTGGATAAACCTTGCCGGCATTTCACCTGATGGTGAGCCTGAGCGAGAGCCACCGTCAGAACAAGTGATCGAAATCTGTCTGGATCTCTTTAGATTCTCTCAATCCTTACGAGAATCGTGCGAGCAAGGAAAGATTCTGGAGCGACGATATTAATCGTTGGCGTGAAGTAGCGAGTTGAGCCCGCCCCAATCACCACTCTTAGGCAGAGCTTCTATCGCCCCGTTATTTGAATTGCGCCTGAAGAGAAGTCCATGTGCGCCCGAGAGATCCCGTGCTTTCACTGTCGTGCCATCTGGGAGTGCGACTTTCGACCCAGCTGTGAGATAGAGCCCCGCTTCAACAACGCACTCATCACCAAGTGAGATACCCAGTCCTGAATTAGCGCCGAGGAGAGAACGTTTACCAACTTTGATCACTTCTTTTCCGCCGCCCGAGAGAGTTCCCATTATGGATGCGCCACCACCGATATCACTGCCATCGTCAACTGTGACACCGGCGGAGATTCTGCCCTCGACCATAGATGCACCGAGTGTTCCAGCATTGAAATTCACGAAACCTTCATGCATCACCGTCGTGCCTGGTGAAAGATAAGCGCCAAGCCTGACTCGATTTCCATCGGCAATTCGAACGCCCTCAGGCACTACGTAGTCGAGCATCCTTGGGAATTTATCCACACCATGGACGGTGAGATGGCCGAACTCGACTCGAAGTTGCTCTCGAACTGAAGCAAATCCCGTGATTGCCGCGGGTCCGAAATTAGTCCAGACGACGTTAGGCAGTTGAGCGAATATCCCATCGAGATTTTGTTGATGTGGTTTGACGATGCGATGTGAGAGTAGATGAAGTCGTAGATAAGCATCGCAGACACCTTCAATCTTCTGATCAAGATTGATCTCAAGCGCCACTGGTTCGCGATGAATACCTCGAACCTCCTCATCTCTGCGAGGAGTAGAGATAAAACTTTCAAGTGCAGGAGCTTTCGCATCGGCGATTCTCCCGAGGCCGAGGGAGTGGAAGTAGGTATCGAGTACTCCGGTCGCATGGATGGTTGCGATACCGAATCCATAAGCAAAACGCTGAGAATCCTGCGATGACATGGCTTAACGCTATCAAGGGCAGCGCGAGTTCTGAGGATGGTCAATTACTCTGGTCTCATGAGAAGGCGAGTCGCTGTCTATTGCTCATCCTCCACCGCTATCGAAGAGCGCTATATCGAGCTTGCCTTCGGAGTTGGTTCGGCCATCGCGGATGCTGGATGGGAACTGGTTTGGGGCGGCGGGAAGATCTCGATGATGGGCGCTGTAGCGCAGGGCGTGCGCTCTCGTGGCGGGCAATCGATTGGTGTGATCCCGAGCAAGTTGAAGCAGATTGAATTCGTCGATGACCAAGCCAGTGAGATGATCGAAGTGGCCGATATGCGTGAGCGGAAGGGAAGAATCGAGTCACTCTCAGATGCGTTTATCGCCCTTCCAGGAAGTCTTGGCACATTGGAAGAGCTCTTTGAAATCTGGGTAGGTGGTTATCTGAATTTCCATGAGAAACCGATTGTCATCCTTGATCCCTTTGGGACTTATCGTTCATTGCACTCTCTCCTTGATGATCTTGATCGAGAGAAATTAATGAAGCCTGGTCAACGAGGCAGAGTCCACTGGAGCGACTCTGTCGAGGACTCAATCGAATTCCTCAAGGGACGTTTCTGATGCGCCCAATAAAGGAGTTCGCGCTCACGGTAAAAATAGATGCGCCTCTTGCAGAGGTCTGGCGCGAGATGATTGATTGGCAGGGTCAATCAGAGTGGATGCTTGCGACAAGAGTCTACGACGATAGTGAAAGTCCAGTAGGTGTGGGGCATCGACTTCGAGCATTCACTGGACTCTTTGCCAAGCGAAGCACTCTCATCGGAGTGATGGATGAGATGGTGGTCTCGGAGTGGCAGCCGCCAACTTTCGCCCGTGTGGAACACATCGGAAGAGTTATCAAGGGCTACGGAACATTCACTCTCACTGATCTTGGTAAGAATCAGACCAGGTTTGATTGGTTCGAAGAGATAGCTGCACCGCGATTGATACTGGCCTTGATCAAGATCCCTACTCTCTTTGGTGTTCTGATTTCCTTGAAGCGTTTTAAGAAAATTGTGGAATCAAAGGGTTCCATCTCATCGAAATGAAAGTGCCAGAGGCATCGTCATCCCCTAATTCTTCGATGGCTCAACTGATCGCCGCTTTGCCTGAAGAGGAACGCATCATCCTTACTCTCTTCTACCTCAAGTCAGAGAGCGCGGATTCCATAGCAAAAAGACTTGGCGTGCCCGAACGAGCAGTAGAGAGCGTCTTAATATCAGGTCGATCGCGCCTCTTGGCCTCACTTGGTCTCGATACCTCCAAAACAGCAGACAAGACCTCGGATAAGAAGGCAGAGGACCACGCTCAGGAAGGGAAGCAGGAGTAGCGCTTTCCTCGCCAATTTCCCACGAGAAGGCTTATCGGGGATAATTCCTCCCCTACCTCGGAATTCCAAAGCTTCTTCCCCGACAGGGGATTCGGATGGGAGTCGACATGGCCGCTATGAAACCTCGAACAGGCGATGGCCCCATGGAAGTAACTAAAGAGGCGAGAAGTTTGGTCATGCGCATTCCACTCGAGGGTGGCGGACGACTAGTTGTTGAACTCAATCAAGAAGAGGCTCGAAGTTTGGCCGATTGCCTCCATGCAGCAGTTAACCTCATCAAGAAGTAGTTCTAAGCGTTGAACGGATCACTGTGAACCGTTCCATCCCTTCTCTAACTTCGCTAAAGCCGAGTAAGAATGCGGCAAGAAGTTTCTCTACTTTCGATGCAGTCGCCATTGGCTATCGAAAAGATTCAAAGAAGATCAACTTTCTTCTCAGTAAGAATGAGATTAGCGAAATCGAGCGCTCGCTCTCAATAGGGATTGGCGAGCTATTCGATCTCCACTCCAAAGAAGCTCGAGGCAGTAACGAGAGCGTTGATGCAAAGGCTGGCGAACTCTTTATCGCTCCACTGGCCAAAGGCCCATCGATCGCTTTCTATTCGATTGGGAGCGCGAGCGTCCCTGATCTGCGCAAAGCAGGTTCATCTCTAGGACGTCGCTTCAAAGGTAAAGACCAGCGAGTGCATCTCATTGGCCGTCTTGAGAACGCCTTCATTGAGGCGCTGATTCTGTCGAATTACAGCTGGAGTGAGAAGAGCGCTCCTGCTCCTACTAATCCGAGATTCACATTCGATGACGGAGCGATCAATCAGAAGGAGTTCGATTCTACGATGGTGATCATCGCCTCGCTCTGGCGAGCCCGAGATCTCATTCACACCACATCGAATATCAAGTCGCCCGCTTGGGTCGCGCAAGAAGTGAAGAAGATGGCGAAGGGAATAGCACAACTTAAAGTTGAAGTCAGGGCAGGCAGAGAGCTCGCTGAATTTGGTGGGCTTCGTGCAGTCGGCGGTTCGTCGACGGTGCATCCACCACGACTTGCTCAGATGAGCTATACCCCTCGAGGTGCAAAACGACATGTAGTTCTCGTGGGCAAAGGAATCACTTTCGATACTGGAGGAGTCTCACTCAAGCGACCATACGAGATGATGGTTGCGATGAAGACCGATATGAGCGGTGCAGCAGTTGTTAGCGCTGTGACGATCGCCGCTGCAAAGTTGAAGATTCCGGTGAAGGTGACAGCGCTCTTGATGCTTGCCGAGAATACGATCTCGGCGACCGCGCAGAGACCCTCTGATGTCATCAAACATTATGGTGGCACAACTGTTGAAGTTATCAATACCGATGCTGAAGGACGCTTGGTTCTTGCAGATGGATTAGCTTTCGCAGACCTGCACCTAGACCCAGATTTCTTGATTGATGTCGCAACTTTGACCGGAGCCGCATCTCTTGGACTTGGAAAGCAATATGCAGCGATGTATACCCGAGATAATCGTCTTGCAAAGAACCTCCATGAGATAAGCCTCTGGGCGGGCGATCCACTCTGGCAGATGCCATTGATCGATGACTATGCGATTGCACTGAAGAGTGAAGTAGCAGATTTCAATCACACCGCAGATAAGCCAAAGTTTGGCGCGGGCTCAGTGACTGCAGCGCTATTTCTAGAGAAGTTCGTTGGAAAGCGAAAGTGGGTCCATCTAGATATTGCGGGCCCTGCTCGTTCAGAAGTTGATGCTGGTGAATTCGTCAAGGGCGGTACAGGCTTTGGTGTGCGGACTCTTACTCGTTGGTTGGCGACGCTCTGATGGCATCCTCACTTCCATTCGTTCCACAACGAGGGGATATGGCCTCCTATAGCGAGAGCCTCTTCCCTGAATCTGATCTCATTGCCCAAGCAAGAGCCCGCGGGCTGGAGTTTGGAATTCCCAATACCGAGCAGTTGGTCGGCTCTTTGATCCGTTACTTGGCAGAGCTGATCGGCGCATCGGCCGTGGTAGAGGTCGGCACTGGAACGGGAGTGAGCGGGCTTTACCTGCTCGAACTACCTCACCTCACTCTCACCTCGATTGACGCTGAGATGGCACATGCGAAGGCAGCACGTCTTGCCTTTGATGAGGCTCAGATTTCGCCAACACGTTATCGATTAATCACAGGCGCAACTAAGGAAGTAATCGGCAAACTTGCAGATAACTCGTATGACATATTCGTCATGCGCCAGACTCGAGATAGCGGAGATAGCGACTACCTCGTCGATGCCCTTGGCCATGCACAGCGGTCACTTCGACCTGGGGGTCTCTTGATTCTCGACAGCGTCTTAGGTGGTGGAAAAGTCGCAGATCCAACGCAACGAGATGATCAGAGCATCGCACGGCGTGAGGTCATCCGCGCCATTCGCGCAAGCAATAATTGGCGCCCATTGCTCTTGCCGCTGGCTGATGGAGTGATGGTGGCAACGAAATCAATGGCGAATTGAAAATAAATGGTGTGATGGAAGGGATAAGTAAGTGACCTCAGAGTCAAACGCAGATCAAGAGCCCACGACTAAGCGCGGCGGTTACGTGGGTGCATCTGGTCACACCAGTTGGTGGAGCGCTCCTGCGGGTGAAGGCGTCACGAAGAGTTTTGTAAGTTCAGGTGCTAAGCCACGACGCAAGGTAGGAATCGTGTCGACAGTGATAGTTGCGCTCGTAGCGGGCCTTGGTGGCGGAGTCGGTGGTGCTTATCTGGCAGATCGTGAGTTGATTTCGACAAATGCGAATTTGGTTCAGGTCAACGACACCATTGAGCGGGCACCGAATTCAATCGCAGGTATAGCAGGACGAGTCATTCCTTCCGTGGTCTCAATTACAACTCGAACCAAGAATGGTGGTGGAACCGGCTCGGGATTCTTCATTCGAAGCGATGGCTTCCTCCTCACCAATAACCATGTCATTAGCGCTGCTGCAACTAATAATGGTTCGATCACGGTCAAACTCAATAATGGAAAATCATTCAAAGCGCGAGTTGTTGGAAGAAATGCCTCATACGATTTGGCGGTATTGAAGATCGCAGTTAATGATGCCCCAGCGCTTCAGTTCGGCGATAGCGAGGCGATTCAAGTCGGTGACAATGTGATTGCCATTGGCTCTCCCCTAGGGCTAAGTGGAACAGTCACAACTGGGATCATCAGTGCTAAGAACCGTGCAGTGACGACAGGTGGCGAGGGGGAGACATCCTTCATCAATGCGCTTCAGACTGATGCAGCTATCAATCCAGGAAATTCAGGCGGGCCGCTAGTGGATATGTCAGGCGCTGTGGTCGGAGTTAACTCAGCGATTGCAACTCTTGGATCTGGTTTTGGCGGAAGTGGTTCGATTGGTCTTGGCTTTGCGATTCCAATTAATCAAGCTCGAAAGACGGCCGAGCAGTTGATAGCGACGGGAAGATCGGTCTATCCGATCATTGGGGTATCGATTGATTCTCGTTACACCGGAGATGGCGCGTTAGTCGCTGATCAGAAGGATGCAGTCCTACCAGGAGGACCTGGTGAGAAAGCTGGAATCAAGCCCGGCGATGTCATCATCAAGTTCGAAGACATCGAAGTGAGCAATTCTGATGAGTTGATCGTCGCAGTGAGGTCGAAGGATGTCGGCGACAAGGTGACACTCGTCCTATTGCGCGACGGCAAGCGAATCTCGGTCACGCTCACTTTGATTGCGGGACAGAGCTAAAGGCTTCGTGGCTAATCGGATGAGAGAGTAAGTAGACTCGCGACTATGTTCGACATAGGTTCAGGAGAAATCATCGGCCTTGCCATTCTAGGAATGATTCTGGTCGGCCCTGATCGTTTACCGAAAGCAGCTGCTGATGCTGCACGTTTCATCAAGCGTCTTCGGGAAGTGACGAGCGGTGCAGGTGATGAACTGAAGAAGAATCTAGGTCCTGGATTCGAAACGTTGGATATCCGGGATTTGAACCCAAAGAACTTGATACAAAAGCATGTTCTTGATGCTGTTGACGATAAACCACGGGTCACAAATAGCACCAAGGCGGTAAGAGCAAAGAAACCTCCAGCACAATTCGATCCGGATATGCTCTAAATACCTTCTATGGTTGAAGAGATACGTCAGGCACTTTCGAAAGTCAATGACCCCGAGCTCCGCCGACCGATCACAGAACTTGGGATGGTTGAGAAGGTCGAGCTAGTTGGAAGCAGAATTCATATTCGAATATTGCTCACCATTGCTGGCTGTCCGATGCGAGATCGTCTAGAACGAGATATCAAGGGCGCTCTCGACTCTTTTAAGAAGGTGGATGAGATAGAGATTGATTTTGGTGTGATGAGTGATGAACAGCGAAACGAGGTCAAGCGAATAGTTCGAGGCGGAAGAGAGAAAGAGATTCCTTTTGCACGCTCTGATTCTCTGACTCGCGTCATTGGAGTTGCCTCGGGTAAGGGCGGGGTTGGCAAATCTTCAGTAACGGTCAATCTTGCGGTAGCACTGAGTGAGCAGGGATTTAGCGTGGGTATCTTGGATGCCGATGTCTATGGCCACTCGATACCGCGATTGATCGGCGTACCCGGTTCAAGACCTACGGTAATTGATCAACTCTTCATTCCCGTAGAGAGCCATGGCGTCAAAGTTGTATCTATGGAGATGTTCAAACCCGAACGCTCTGACCCGATTGCCTACCGTGGTCCGCTCTTACACCGGGTCTTGGAACAGTTGCTAACTGATGCCTATTGGGGTGATCTAGATTTCTTGCTTCTTGATCTGCCTCCTGGCACTGGCGATATTGCAATCTCGTTAGCACAGCTGATTCCTAACTCAGAAATCTTGGTGGTGACAACGCCTCAAGTTGCTGCAGCAGAGGTCGCTGAACGAGCTGGGCGAATCGCTCACCAACTTAAGCAGAGAATCATCGGAGTGATTGAGAATATGTCTGCATCTCCTTGCTCTTCATGCGGCGAGCCGCAAGAGCTCTTTGGAAGTGGTGGGGGCGAGGAGAGCGCGCGCAGACTCTCTACTTTGGTGGGAGCAGATGTGCCGCTTATTGCAAAGATCCCGTTCCAGTTGAATCTGCGCGAAGGTGGCGACGATGGCCATCCGATAGTGAAACAAGCGCCGGATTCTGCTGCGGCGAAGGGTTTCATAGAGCTTGCACGTACATTGAGTGAACGTCAACGCTCACTTCTTGGAGTCAGGCTCACTCTCGCCACTTGAGTGTCGATCTTTCAAAGAATCTTTGAATTCTTTGAGTAGTTCTTGTACCTCTTCACGGACTGTTTCAGGTGTAGCCACCTTCTCAAGTTGTGCGCGAAGCGCGGCCCCACTCCGTCTACTTGGAACAACTCTGTCAATAAGTAAAGAGACATCTGCGATCCATGAGGGAGGGGATGCCAAGTGCGCACATTTTAGTCCAGATTCACTTAGGCTCGTTCCCTTATCGTGACTGCGCGTATCTGCGATGATGAAGGGACGAGGATGTCTGAGGGCAAATCAGGCTTTGATGGCGTTCGCGCTCAGAGTCATACCGCATTGCCAACTGGACGCGATGTTCCTCTCCTCCTTGGCGGAATGATCGGGCTTGGCATGTCTGGACCACTCATTGCAGTGAGTGCAATGCCGATCATGGTCCTGATCTTCTGGCGGAATATCGCGGGTTCGATATTGATGCTCCCATTCGCCCTCCGCGCTCGTCAGTGGCGAAGTAGCGCAGAGCGTCGAGCAATCGCCTGGTCGCTTCTCGCCGGAGTCGTCTTGGCACTTCACTTTGTTGGCTTCTTCATCGCGATGCGATTCACCACAGTTGCTGCCGGAACTGCTCTTACCGCTCTTCAACCGCTATTCGTTGCCATTTATGTGAGCGCATTGGGTGGCCACATTCCAAAACGAGCCTGGATTGGCATGACGATATCTTTCATCGGAGTCTTAGCAGTTACTGGGGTTGACCTCACTATTTCAGTTCGAGCATTCCTTGGCGATCTTGCCGCGATCGGATGTGCGGCGCTCTCTGCACTCTATGTTTTGATCGGATCTCGGGCGCAGAGCGTTATCGCAACATCCACCTACACGAGCATCTGCTATCTCACCTCTGCCTTCACCGCTCTTCCTGCCATCTTGTTGCTAGGTGATCCTGTCTTTGATTTTCCGTTGCAGCAGTGGCTAATCTTGATTGCACTGATTATTGGTGCACAGGTGATGGGGCATACCATGATGAACTTCTCGCTCAAGCGAGTCTCACCAACTGTCGTCTCCCTCGTGATCTTCTTCGAGGTACCACTTGGGGCGCTATTCGCATGGTGGTGGATCGACCAAGTTCCACCTATTGGCATCATCCCGGGTATCGTGATTTTGCTCGTCGGATGCGCACTCTTTGTCACTCGAAACGATAGTAAGGTCCAAGTATGAGTGCGCGGATAGATCTTCATACTCACTCCAATGAGAGTGATGGAACCGATACGCCGCTTGAACTTCTCAACAAAGTAGCCGAGGCGGAAATAGATCGCTTCGCGCTGACCGATCATGACTCCATCGCGGGATGGCAACAAATCAAAGATTTAGTTCCAAGTGGTATCGAGCTAGTGATTGGTGCTGAGGTCTCGTGTCAGACGGTAGATGCCCTCAGCGTGCATATGCTCGGTTTTCTCTTCGATCCTGAGAACAAAGCACTGATTGATTCGATGAATGAGACCCGAGGAAATCGGATCACAAGGATGGAGCGGATTGTCGGCAGGCTTCAAGAGGCAGGGATTAATATTTCAGTCGAAGATGTCTATGCCGAGGTGAGTGAGGGTGCGACTATCGGTAGGCCACATCTTGCCGATGCCATGATTCGTAAAGGGATCGTCAGTGAGCGTGGCGAGGCATTCGAGAGATTCCTCCATAATCGATCGAAGTTCTACATCCCAGATGCATCACCAACTCCTGAGGAAGCGATCAGATTGATCAAAGAGGCGGGGGGCGTAGCGGTGATTGCCCATCCTTTTGCATCGCTACGTGGACGGATCATCTCAAGTGAATATTTGGAGAGTCTGATTGATGCTGGATTAGATGGGATTGAGATTTTCCATCGAGACCATAGTGAAGGTGAGCGCGATCAGCTTTTTGCCTTGGTTCGAAGATACGCTCTCTTGGTCACCGGTGGTAGTGATTACCATGGCAAAAGAAAAGTGAATCGACTCGGAGAGAATCTCACCGAGCTTTCGCAATGGGAGAAGATCTCAGAGCGCGCAACTGGTTATACGAAAGGAGCTTGAAAGTGGATCTGATTGACTTAACTTTTGGGCTACAAGCCTTGGTCACACTCCTGGTCATCATGGATCCGCCAGGTGCAACGCCACTCTTCCTCTCTTTGGTATCAGCCAAGCCAATGCGCGAGCAGAGGAAATTGGCCTGGCAAGCAGCGATTACTTCTTTCATCGTGATCACACTCTTTGCCATCTTCGGACAGTGGATCCTCGACTACTTGAAGATCTCTCTCCCTGCCCTCAAAGGTGCCGGGGGACTTCTCCTACTTCTCGTCGCACTTGAGCTTTTGAAGGGAGATGGAAGCCGCGAAGCGGGGCGAAGAAGTGGCAATGTGGCTCTAGTTCCGCTTGGTACTCCACTTTTGGCAGGTCCAGGAGCGATTGTTGCCATCATGCTCTTCGTACAAGAGGCGAGCACTTCAAGTAATCCGTTAGATCAGTCGATTCAGTGGAACCGCTACTTGGCGCTTGCTCTGGCGGTGGTCATTGTCCATCTCATCATCGGCCTTACCTTGATGTACTCGACGAAGATCGTCGCAGTAATCAAAGAGTCAGGCGTAGAACTTCTCGCTCGAATTGCCGGCTTATTACTGGCAGCAATTGCAGTAGAGATGTTGGTCTCTGCAATTCGCGAATTCTTTCCGACTATCTAGCGAAGATTTAGAGGGTAGCGAAGCCAACTTTTCGCTCGCTCGGAGCAGCTATCTCTACAAAACCGATCTTGCCGGCTGGGACGATTACTTGACGGCCACGGAAATCCGAGAGCACAAGTGGCGTTGTTGATGACATTGCTTCATTGACTGCATCAATCACAGCCTCACGCGTCGAATCGCTCTCGAGAACTATCTCTCGAGCGGTATCGGTGACACTTATTCGAATCTCGATTCGTGAACTTTCCGCACTCTTCTTTGTGGCCATAGCGTCAAGTCTAGTGAACTAACTCTGTCGGGGAAAACCAGAGATACCCCGCCAGATGAGATTTGAGACGAAGGCAACAGCCTCTTCCTTGCTCGAGATTCCATCACGATCTAGCCAGTGGCGAGCAGTTATCTGAGCGTTTCCGATGATTCCGATGGCGAGCAACATTGATGCTTCCTTGCTCAGTCCAGTATCGATTGAAATGACCGCAGAGACTGCGGCAGCGCAGTCGTAGGTCATTCGATTGAGTCGTTCGCGAACTTGTGGCTCGATACTCATATCGCTTTCGAAGAGCAGTCGAAATGCCCCACCTTTGTCATCGATGAAATCAAAGTAAGCCTGGATCGTGCGGCGCACTCGATTCGAGTTATCACTCGTCGATGCAATCGCCTTCTGGATGGCGAAGACAAGTGAATCTATATGGGTATCGAGGACGGCCAAGTAGAGATCCAGCTTTGAGGGAAAGTGCTGATAGAGCACTGGCTTACTGACTCCCGCGCGAACTGCAATCTCATCCATAGATGCGGCGTGATATCCGGATAGCGTAAATGCTTCTAACGCTGCAGTGAGTAGCTGAGCTCTACGTTCATCGCGGGGAAGCCTTCCCTTATCTTTCGAATCATTAGATTTCGAGTCGACCACTTTGAGATTGTCAGGTCTCTTCTCGTGAGGAGCGCTTGCCGAGGGTGTCATAAGTGCCATAGTAATACTATGAGTGATGCGAGCGGGAATCACGCATCAATTGAACGAGGCGATTAGACTCCACGCTTATGTCTAGAAAACCATCTTTGATGCTTGTTCATGCGCATCCAGATGATGAAACCATCAACAATGGCGTCACGATGGCGCATTACGCCAAGCTTGGCCATCGCATCACCCTGGTCACCTGCACGCGTGGTGAGGAGGGTGAAGTCTTAGTGCCAGAGCTTGCTCATCTCGCGAGTTCTGATCAGGACAAGCTCGGTGAACATCGCGAAGGAGAACTAGCAGATGCGATGCGTGTCCTTGGCATTAGCGACTTTCGTTTCTTAGGTTCAGGAAAAGTCAGATTTCGAGATAGTGGAATGATGGGATCAGAGCCGAACGAAAGAAAAGACTCATTCTGGCAAGCCGATCTTGATGATGCAGCATCTCACTTGGCTGCTGTGATGTTAGAGGTCAAACCCGATGTCTTGATTACCTATGACGAGTTTGGTGGCTATGGCCATCCCGATCACATCAAGGCGCACCAGATTGCGATGCGCGCTGCTGAGATGATTCGAGATCGATGGGAAATCCGTAAGATCTATTGGAACACCATCCCGATTTCAGTCATCGAGGCAGGTATTAGCGCCATGAAAGAGGTAGGAAGTGACTTCTGGGGTGTTGAGAAGGCTGAAGACTTTCCTTTCGCCAAACCTGACGAGGCCGTGACAACAGTGGTCAGCAACGAGTCCTTGGTCGAGCTCAAGATGGCAGCGATGAAAGCGCATGCCACGCAGATAACAGTGGATGGGCCATTCTTTGCGCTCTCAAACAATCTTGGGGTCAAAGTCTGGGGTCAAGAGTTCTATTCACTGGTCTATGGAAAGAAGTCAGGCCCGTTTGACTCAGAGGGAAGAGAGACAGATATCTTCGCGGGGCTTGCATGACCAGATCGCTGATCCGTGCGATTGTGGTTTCTGCAGTATTGGTTGTCGTAGCGGTATTTCTCCATAACACCATCTCGCCTTATGGCTTATTTCTCGCAATCGCAGTCGGACCAATTGGAATTCGATTCATCGCTAAAGGAGCGATCTCCAAGCTAGAACCTATATCGGCAGCGATCACCTGGTTCGTCCTTCTCTATCTCGCAAGCACCAACCAGAATGGCAATGAGATCCTGGTTCAGGGAGATACCAATGGCAACGCCTTCATCGTTGGCAGTAGTGCACTTATACTCTTGACCTTGATCACCTCATTTGGCAACCGTCGAGCTTCTAGATAGCGCCCTCTCTCCACTCCCAAACTTGTCCATTCACTTCATCTCGGACTTCAATCCCTCGATCCGCCAAGAGATCACGTAACTGATCACTCTTGGCATAATCTTTTGCAGCACGCGCCTGGATTCGAGCTTCAAGGAGTAACGATTCGGCTTCACCGAGTTCTCTCGCAGGTTCGACCTCAATGCGCATCAGATCAAGACCGAGAACTTGCTCAATAGTTGCAAAGACTTCTGATTTGATCGAATCTGCCAACTGCTCATCCTTCTCGAGTGTGCGCAATCGCTGCAAGGCCCGGGGTGTATCGAGATCGTTGGCAATATCTGAGGCAATCTCCTCGATGATTACTTGCCCTTGCCTACTCGATTCGACTGAAGGCGAAGCTGCCTGATGAGCAAAACGCTTTCGCCACCGGCGAAGCAATCGATCGGCCGCTGTAATCGAAGCCCAGGAGAGATCCATCTGGCTTCGGTAGCGATTTTCGAGGAAGCAGAATCTAACTGCTAGGGGATCAAGTCCACGTGCAATTACATCTGAGAGAAGTACAACGTTTCCTGCGCTCTTTGACATCTTTCGCCCTTCAAAGAGTAGATGTTCGCCATGAAGCCAGAGATCCACTGCCTCATCACTTGGATAGAGATCTTTCGCGACCGGATTGGACTGTGCTCGCTCATTCTCGTGATGAGGGAATCGAAGGTCGATCCCACCGATATGAAGGTCGATATGGCCGTTCAGATAGCGAAGTGACATAGCTGAACATTCGATATGCCACCCCGGAAAACCCTTACCCCAGGGGGAATCCCAGATCATCTCTCGCCTAGTTCCAGCAGATTTCCAGAGCGCCCAATCTGCGTGGAATCGCTTGGCTCCCGCCTCAGTAAATTCATAACGATGGCCAGGTTTGAGATCTGTAAGTCGATTACCACTCAATACGCCATAACTCTCAAATCCCTCGCTCGAGAAGTAGACCGTCCCATCTTCACCTTGATAGGCAAGATCTTTATCGATCAATTGTGAGATGTGTTGCTGCATCATCTCGATACATTCACTCGCTCGCGGATAATGATCTGCTGGCTTTATCCCAAGGAGTGCGAGATCTCGGTGAAATCTGGATTCATAGTCACGGGCTATTTCGAAGGGATCTCTCTTGCGCTCCTGTGATTCCTTCAAGACCTTGTCTTCATCAAAGTCCTCACTCATATGTCCGACATCAGTGATGTTTTGAATCATTAAGACATCAAACCCGGAAAACTCAATTGCTCGACGAATCAGGTCAGAGAGAAGGAATGTCCTTAAGTTACCTAGATGTGCATCGCGATAAACAGTCGGACCGCAACAGTAGATTCGAACCTCTTGCGCATCACTGCTCTTGATCTCACGTACCTGCCTGGAGAGAGTGTCGTAGATCTTGATTCCGGTTGCGCCTACTTCGCTTCCTTTCGCTTCACTGCGATTTCGGGGCAAGACTTCGCGAAGTGCAAAGACTGATCGGGGATCGAAGGTTGCGATCGAGCCATCTTTGCGTTCTACCTGGTTGGCGTTAACGAGGATTCCGAGCAAGTCTCGATATCCCCCCAATTCTTCACGGAGGCGAATGCTGACCCGCTTGCCGACAAGTGAGGCGAGATCGCGATGCTCTCTGCCAGAAGTAAGGCGACCTGACTCCCCACTAGTTGGGCTCATGAGGGGAAGGTTATGCGAGAATGACGCACCGAACCTTGAGAGAATCTCAACCCCTAGCCGAAAGGAATCTCTTTCGATGACTTATGTGATCGCCGAGCCATGTATCGATGTGAAGGACAAGTCGTGCATCGAGGAATGCCCAGTGGATTGCATCTATGAGGGTGGCCGGATGCTCTATATCCAGCCTGATGAATGCGTTGATTGTGGGGCTTGCGAGCCGGTCTGCCCGGTTGAGGCCATCTATTACGAGGACGATGTCCCTTCGCAATGGAGCGAGTTCAAGGGATATAACTCGGATTTCTTCGATGAGCTGGGTTCACCAGGCGGTGCGGCAAAGGTTGGGCCAACAGGCAAGGATCATCCAGTAGTTCTTCAAATCCAGAAGAAGCCGGAGAGCAACTGAGCACCTCTGATTTTGCATTGCCAGATTTCCCTTGGGATCTACTGGCTCCCTATGGCGTAAGAGCAAAGAACCATCCCAAAGGAGCGATAGACCTTTCACAAGGGACTCCAGTTGATCCGACTCCTGATTTCATTCAAAAGGCGCTACATGAAGCATCGAATGCCCCGGGTTATCCGGTAACGACAGGGTCACCGGAACTTCGTCGCGCAATCATCACGTACTGTCGCGATCAACTCGGTGCAGCAGGGGAATTTGATGTACTGCCGGTGATCGGTTCTAAGGAATTTGTTGCCTGGTTGCCCTTCATGCTCCGTAGCAAGAAGGTACTGATACCTGAAATTGCATATCCCACATATCGCGTCGGAGCGATCATTGCGGGTGCCGAGATCGAGGAAGTGGGAATTGATGCAACGAAATGGAATACAGATTCTGGAGATCTGATCTGGGTAAATACTCCCTCTAATCCAACAGGTCGAGTTCATAGCGCCGATGAGATCACAGCCGCACTTGCGCATCGATCGAGGGGTGCAATCGTTGCTGTTGATGAGTGTTACTTCTCCTTTGGTGATTCGAAGAAACCCATATCGACCTTTCAATTGGCGCGAGGGGATAACAAGAATTTCCTCACTGTCCATTCGCTCTCCAAACGCTCTAATCTTGCGGGGTATCGGGGGGCCTTCGTCGCTGGGGACCCAGCGCTGATCTCGCGCCTGCTTGAACTACGTAAACACGCCGGGATGATGGCACCGGCCCCGGTGCAGCACGCGGTAGCGGTGGCACTGGGCGATGAGGTTCACGTGCAAGAACAGGCGATGGTCTACGCCGCACGGCGAAAACGTCTTGCACCGGCACTGACCTCGAAGGGATTTGCAGTCGACTTCTCTGATGCGGGGCTCTATATCTGGTGCTCGAATGGTGAGGAAGATTGGGCCCAGGTCGCTTGGTTTGCTGAGCGCGGAATCTTGGTAACTCCCGGGAATTTCTATGGCAAAGGGGGCGCTCGCCACATAAGAATCGCCCTCACAGCGACCGATGCGAAAATCGATGAGGCGATAGAGCGAATTCTTCATTCCTAGTTTTTTTGCAGGTGTTTGAGCAAGTGTTTGAGCAGGAGTTTTTGTAAGAGTGAGGAGGTCGATTAGATGTCTGATCGGGTAGCGGCGATTCTTCTTGTTGGAGGACGCGGCACACGTCTTGCACCTTTAACTAACCAGACACCCAAACCAATGCTTCCAGTTGGTGGGGTTCCATTCACACTGCACCAAGTCCTTCAAGCGAAGGAAGCGGGAGTCGACGAGTTAGTCTTTGCAACAAGTTATCTTGCGCAAGTTTTTGAACCCTACTTCGGTGATGGTTCTCGATTTGGTATGAAGATCAGGTATGCAACCGAGCGGGAAGCGCTCGGTACTGGTGGTGGAATTCGAAATGCAGTTTCGCTTCTTGATCTTGATGACGAAGACGCGGTCGTCATATTCAACGGAGATGTGCTCTCAGATCATGACTTGAGCGGTCAGATAGCGAAGCACCGCGAAGTAGATGCAGATGTGACGCTCTATCTCACAAAGGTTTCCGATGCACGCCCCTTTGGTGTTGTCCCGACAGATGCTTCGGGTTGGGTTACCGATTTCTTGGAGAAGATGGATCGCCCGATAACTAATCAAATCAACGCGGGATGCTATGTATTCAAAAAAAGAGTGATTGATGAGATTCCTAGCGGGCAAGTAGTCAGTATCGAGCGCGAGACTTTCCCCACATTATTGAAGTCAGGTCGTCGGATCAGAGGATTTGTCGACCATGGATACTGGCGCGATATTGGCACTCCTGGCGCACTGATCGCTGCGTCAGCGGATCTCGTTACTGGTCGATTCCATTCACCTGCAACACCGATGAGTAACTCGCCAACTGGGCAGGGAGTAATCGAATCTTCAGCGAAAATCGCAGGAAATTCAGTGATTGATGCTGGTTCTGTTGTCCTTGCTGGCGCAGAGATTGGACAGAACTGCACCATTCTTTCCAGCATTGTCAGTGCGGGTGCAAGGATCTCTGATGGCTTGAGAATCGAATCTGCTTTCGTCGCACCGAACTCACACATCACCCTTGATAATTGCCAGGGCGAAGTCCTGGGTTTCTGACCCCAATTCCTACTTGACTTAGGGGTCTTACATGCGTGTAATTCAGCCTAGTTAGGGGGCCATCTTGGCCCCTTGTTTGCGAATGGGAGTGTCGCTGGCATGCTCAAACCCTCGACCGGAGATGTCAATCCGCGGCGTGATGGAAGTTATCGAGAGACTGGTCCCAGTGTTCAGTTAGGAAGTGGGGAGATCCTTGAACTGTCTTGGCAGGAGCGAGCTCTCTGTGCTCAGACCGATCCAGAAGCTTTCTTCCCTGAAAAGGGTGGCTCAACCCGCGAAGCAAAGCGCGTCTGTATGTCATGCGAAGTTCGAGCGGAGTGTCTCGAATATGCCTTGGCACATGATGAACGTTTTGGAATTTGGGGCGGGCTCTCCGAGCGCGAACGTCGTCGCCTCAAGCGCAGACCCGCGTAACGCTCGAACTCCTCGCCACTCACTCGATCTTCTTCTGACTTCAATCGGTGTAGGTCACCGATGATTCGTGTTACCGCGATCCTTGTCTCTCATGACGGTGCAACATGGTTGCCACAGACCGTCGCTGCCCTCGCATCGCAGAGTCATCCGATTGATCGAATCGTTGCAGTTGATACTGGTTCTACGGATGATTCAGTTCGCTTACTGCGAAGCGCAGGGATACATGTCATCCAGACGACACGTGGCATGGGTTTTGGCGAAGCAGTTCAGCTCGCTGTTGATGCGACTCCCGCTTTCGTTGCGACAGAGCCAAAAGGCAAGAGCGCTTCTTCCGCTTCTCAATCTACTTTGCCAGCAGTGCAAGAGTGGCTTTGGATCGTGCATGATGATTGCGCACCTGCAAAAGATGCCCTCGAGCGTCTTCTCGCTGGGGTAAAAGAGAAGCCACAAGTCGCTCTTGCTGGACCGAAGTTGCGTGGTTGGCACAATCGCAAGCACTTGCTGGAGTTGGGCGTCAGTATCGCCACAAATGGCGCCAGGTGGACCGGGTTGGAATATCGCGAACAGGATCAGGGTCAGCACGATGACGAGCGTGATGTCCTAGCTGTAAGCACCGCCGCCATGTTGATTCGCCGTGAAGTATTCACCGAGCTTGGCGGTTTCGATCCCAAGCTCTCGCTCTTTCGTGATGATGTAGATCTTGGCTGGCGTGTGCGGGCAGCGGGACATTCAGTTGTCGCAGTCCCTGAGGCGATCGCCTATCACGGTGAAGCGGCATCAAATGAGCGACGTTCCATTGATGTGGACGATGCCCTTCTACACCGTCCACTTCTATTAGATCGAAGGCATGCTGCTTATGTACTTCTAGCCAATGCGTCGTTGATCTATCTGCCCATCCTCGCTCTCCAGCTATTGCTTAGTGCCCTCGTACGCTCGATCGGATATCTCATCGCCAAACTTCCTGGTTATGCCCTCGATGAATTGGCAGCAGTTGCACTAGTCCTTATCAAGCCGCAAGAGATCTTTGCCGCACGAAAGGTGCGGCGAGGTCAACGCCTTCTTGCAGGGTCAGCGATTAGATCTTTCCTTCCACCACGGGGTATTCAATTTCGCCTCGCTTTCGAAAGGGCGAGAAATGCACTGGAGCGCTATCTCGCTCGGCGAATCCCGTTTCAAATACTGCCGAACGAGCCCGAGAGATCAGTCCTGGATATTGATGACGAAAAGCTTGAAGAGGAAGAGATATTCACCGAGCGGAAATCAACGCTTCGCACTCTCTTCACTCGACCGCTCTTTCTCTTCTCGCTCGCAGTTCTCTTTTTAACCCTAATCGCTTCAAGAAATCGTCTTGGTGCTATCGAGGGAGGGGCGCTGCTCCAATCGCCATCGAGTGGGATGGATTTGATCAGTAAGTATTTTGAGTCCTGGCACCCGATCGCTCTTGGTTCAAGCGCTAATACGCCGACCTGGATTGCTGTAGTGGGATTGGCTTCAGGGCTACTGCTTGGGAACTTGAAGCTAATGATTACCCTCTTTTTCTATGCTGCGATTCCACTGACGCTCTGGATCGGATATCGATTCGCAAAGGGATTTACTACCTCCACATTGATTGCACTTGCGGCGGCGAGTGCCTATGCATTCTCGCCACCGATACTTCATGCCGTCACCCATGGCTTGATAGGAACGCTGGTCATCGCCTTGATAACTCCTCTCTTGTTCAAGTCGATGATGGGCGCAAGTGCGATTGAGACTCTGAGCTGGCGCGCAGTAGCAGCCCATGCACTCCTCTACTCAATTGCCCTTGCCTTCTCGCCGCCAGCATTCATAGTCCTTACATCCTGGCACTTTCTTCTTTCGATGATGCAAACCCTTGGTGAGTTCGGTAAAAGATTGAGGGGCGATCGAGAAGATCTCCAGCTTGTGCTTGCCAGAGTTGTGAAGCGATCTCTGATCTTGGTTGGTGCGATCGCAATCAATGTCCCGTGGTCACTTGAACTTTTGGCTCATCCTTCGCGCGCTCTCCTTGAGCCTGGAGTAAGCCTCGATGGTGCAAATGGTCTTCTCCTGCTCTTTGGCAATCCCGGTCTCAGCCTTGCGACACTCTCGGCCGCACCGATAATCATGATCATTGCTCTCTTTCGACGGGACTGCCGACAGTTCGCGCTGATTGCGCTCTTCATCTCTTCCATCACAGCCTTGTTCTCACTCTTTTCGATTGCAGGTCATGGAAGTAGCCAATTGATCTCACCTTCACTCGGTGGCGCGACAACTCTCTTCATTGCAGCTTCGATCATTGCCGGAATTAGGCTTCTTGAACTTGTCTTGCCTCAGATTCGTGACTCTGCACTCAACTTCAGACACTTTGCGGCGGCCGCAATTGCGATCTCTGTCTTGCTCACCTCACTCTCTTCCATCATCTGGTGGTTGGGTCCAGGTGCAGGAGGACCTGTGAAGAGTGAGGAGACTTTCGCAGTCCCAGCATTCATCATCGCTAATGCGACGACACAGGAGCGATACAAGTCTCTGCTGATACGCGAACGTGAGGGACGTTTGCTCTACTGGGTGGTTCGCGACAAACCATTGGAGATCGGTGATTCCGATATCGTCTATGGAAGCAGTGAGCCAATCGAAGAAGCTGTCGCGGGATTAGTCACGGGGGCTGGAATTGAAAGTAGTTCGATTCTTGGTGACTATGGAATTCGATACCTATTCTTGACTCAACCAGTGAACAAGTCCCTTGCTCGGACCATTGATGGAATCGGAGGGTTCACTCGCGCTAGCTCTACCGATGCAGGCGTGGTCTGGAAGGTAGTTGGAGCATCCTCGCGAATCTCGCTCTTGCCTGATGTTGATGGCGATGCAGCTACCGAGCTTTCCATTTCGCTGGGAAGTGATGAGGTGGCAGCAGAAGGAACAATTACTCGACCCGGCATCGTGACCATCGCCGAACGCTTTGACGATCGCTGGCGGATGTTGGTCAATAACAATCGAGTCGAGTTAACCCGAGGTGTCTCTGGTCTGCCGCAATTTGAAGTCACCGAAGCGTTCCTTGTCGAAGGGGGAGATTTCATCATCTATCACGACGGCACTTCTCGACGTGGCTGGCTCTCACTGCAATTCATTGCTTTTGCCACCTTTGCCATCCTTGCTCTTCCGTCAAGGCGCCGACGAAGTGATGTGCCGATAGAGGAATTGTCATGAGCGCTGATCGCATGAGCCAGAGTGCGCCGCTTCGATATTGGCGGGTGCAAAGCGCACTGCTTTTGATTGGATCACTTCTCATCTCAACGGTTGCCTGGAGGCAGAGCGATCCAAGCGCTCGCGTCGAGCGCACCGCATCTATCCCTGCGACTGTCTGTCCAAATCTCGGTGGCGATGCAAGGACGGTGGCGCTCTTGCCGAGTGCGGCGACGAAGATCAAAGATGCAAAGAGTCGAAAGATCAACTTCGCCAAGGCAAAGAGCAATCCTTATCTACTCTCGAGCGGCTCAATAGTCGTCGCAGGTAGTGAGGTCTCCTCGACCGTGATTAGATCTCGTGCGGGCAAGTACACCTCCGCAACTACTTGTCTCATCGGCTCTGGAGATCAATGGTTTGTCGGAGGAAGCGGTGGCCTTGGATCGACTGCGCGAATCTTGGTCATCAACTCAGGGCTCAGCACTTCCACGATTGAGATTCGCTCCTTTGGCGAGTCAGGAAAAACGGGCGAGAAAGTCATTGCTCTCCCTGCTGTCTCGCAGCGGGAGGTGCGAGTCGATTCTCTTGCACCAGGGGAAGGGGTCGTTGCGCTCGAAGTGATTACCCGTTCAGGAAGAGTGAGCGCATTTCTCTTCGATCAGCGAGGTCGGGGTTTGAATTCCCTTGGCGCTGATTTCGTCTCATCAGGTGAAGCGAGTCAACGATTGGTGATCACTGCGATACCGGTTCGCCATCGTGGTTCAGCTATCCAGACGCATCAATTACATCTCATTGCAACAGGCGCACGATCGGCTGTCGTTGATGTCGAATTGGTTAGCGATGGCAGTCGTTTCACACCGGTAGGACTCTCTGATCGCACCATCGAGAGCGAACGTGTGACCTCGCTTCGATTGCCGAAGGAGCTCGGCAAACGTCCGGCAACTTTGATTGTCACATCGACCGAACCGATTGCGGGATCGGTCTACAGCAGCACGGGAAGAGAATTCGCTTGGTCCACTCCATCGATCTCGCTCAAAGGAGTGGGGTGGAATGTTGGTGGATTGGAGCCGACCATCACGATGGTGGGCAAAACCGTGAGAGTGAAAGCTCTGGTCAAACTGCGCAATGGAAAGACCCTCACGAAGAATCTCAATGGTGCCGAGGTCTTGCAGTGGAAGGTGCCGCCCAATTCGCGATTGATCGAGTTAAGTGGTCTCGATTCGATTCACTTTGGCGCAACGTGGTCGAGCAGTGATGGGTTCACGAGTATTCCACTCAATCCAGGGACTGAACTCGAACGAGCGACGACACCAACATTTGATCTCGGCGCGCTCTTCGGTTGATTCCCTTCGCTCTACTAGGCTCCCAATCCGTAGTTGATTTCTTTTGGTGGTGACGTCCCAGTCCGGGAAGAGGAAGTGATGAGTAGAGTCGCAGGTGTGAGAAGGTGTTCGCGGACCTCATGCAACGAACGTGCTGTTGCGATTCTCTCCTACAACTACGGCGATCAAATCGCACAGCTCTCTCCGATTCAAGGATTTGTCGAACCGCATACTTACGACTTATGTCTTCGTCATAGCCAATCACTCAAAGTCCCGCTCGGCTGGAAGATCATCATCAATGAGATTTCTGACCAACCAGTAGCTTCCAATGAGGACTTCAATGAGATCGCCAATGCAGTACGTGGCGTTCTCGAGGATGATTCAGATGCGCAAGGATCAGATGCGAATCTTCAACCAGAGTTGAGAAGACGCGGACACCTTCGAGCCCTCTAGAATTCGTAGAACTGCTAGGGAAGAAGTTAGGGACTCATGATCAAGCCTGCGACCCTTGATCGCATCATCAAGGCATATGACATTCGTGGTCTCGTCGGTTCTGAGATCAATGAGGAATTCGCCTTCGCAGCAGGAAGTGCCTTCGCGCGATTCATCGAGATGGAACGTGAACCCGGAAAAGTCGTCATTGGTGAGGATATGCGCCCATCTTCTTCACCGCTTGCCGATGCATTCTCAGATGGAATCAATAGCCAAGGACTTGATGTCATCCGTATTGGTTTGGCTTCGACCGATCAACTTTATTTTGCCTCGGGCCATCTTGCCCTTCCTGGTGCCATGTTTACCGCTAGCCATAATCCCGCCGAATATAACGGGATAAAACTCTGTCGCTCTGGCGCGAGGCCGATCAGTCAAGAATCTGGACTTGGCTGGATCAAGAGCGCTATTCGCGAGGGCACACCAATCGTCAATCGACCACCTGGACGCAGTGATAGTCAAGACTTTCTGCACGATTATGTCGACTTCCTCTTCTCGCTCTTTGAGATCGACTTTTCGAAGGGGAGACGATTGCGCCTTGTGATTGACGCTGGAAATGGGATGGCAGGGCATACCGCACCGAAGGTATTCGATCGAATATCGGGCGAGCTCTTTCCCCTCTATTTCGAACTGGATGGGACTTTCCCCAATCATGAAGCCAATCCAATCGAGCCCTCCAATCTGGTTGACCTTCAAGATGCAGTAAGAAGGAACGAGGCAGACCTTGGTCTGGCCTTTGATGGCGATGCTGATCGCTGCTTCTTGGTTGATGAAAAAGGTGATCTGATCTCACCATCTGCTCTTACCGCACTTATAGCGGCACAAGAATTAGCGAAGAGTCCTGGGGCGAAGATCATCTACAACTTGATCTGCTCCCGTTCGGTACCAGAAGTGATCAACGAGAGTGGTGGTTCTGGTATTCGAAGTCGCGTCGGACATTCCTATATCAAGAAGTTGATGGCAGAGAACAAAGCGATTTTTGGTGGTGAGCACTCTGGACATTTCTATTTCGAGAAGTTCTGGAATGCAGACTCTGGAATGCTTGCTGCGCTCTATGCAATTGCTGCCTTGAAGGCAACACGAAAGAGCATGAGCCAGATACTCACCGAATATGATCGTTATTGCCAGAGTGGAGAGATAAATAGCAAGGTGGATGATGTCGAAGGTGCGATCAACCGAATCCTGACTACATTTCCAGAGTCATCACATCATCATGATCGATTGGATGGGCTCACTGTCGAGCCGGTCGATTCGACGCAATGGTGGTTCAATGTAAGGGCTTCTAATACTGAACCCCTGCTCCGCCTCAATGTGGAGGCTAAGGATGAGGCGAAGATGGTCGAGATTCGAGATCAAGTCCTCGCTTTGATTCGCTAACGGGTAAGATTCACCCCTCGCTCCGATAGTCGGGGCTGCTTCTCCAACGAGGTATTTGAGGGGTTTTCTGTGAATCCAACGACCATGGCGCTTCCTAAGCACGACATCGCTGATGCCTCGCTTGCGGCTGAAGGAAAGAAGAGGATCGAGTGGGCAGGGCGAAACATGCCGGTGCTGAAAGAGATCCGTGCGCGATTTGAGAAAGAGAAGCCATTCGCTGGGGTCCGCATCGCTGCCTGTATGCACGTCACCACAGAGACGGCTAACTTGATGATCACCTTGAAGGCTGGAGGCGCGGAGTTAGCACTCTGTGCATCGAATCCGCTCTCTACTCAAGATGACACCGCCGCTGCATTGGTCCATGAGTACGGAATCTCCGTCTTTGCACGTAATGCAATCGACCGTGATGGTTACTACGGTCATATCAATGCCGCTCTCGACATCGCACCACATCAAGTCTTCGATGATGGCTGCGACTTGGTCAACACCTTGCATACCACTCGTCGTGAACTTCTCCCTGAGATTGCTGGCGGGTGCGAAGAGACCACCACCGGTGTTATCCGCTTGAAGCAGATGGCAAAGGATGGTGCTCTGACATTCCCGATGGTTGCAGTCAATGACACTGATACCAAGCATATGTTCGATAATCGTTATGGAACCGGACAGTCGACACTTGATGCGATCTTCCGTGCTACCAATATTCTCCTCGCCGGCAAGACCATGGTCGTTGCTGGATTCGGTTACTGCGGTAAAGGTGTTGCAGAACGCGCCCGTGGCCTTGGAGCAGATGTCGTAGTCACCGAGATCGACCCAACCAAAGCCCTCGATGCGATGATGCAGGGATATCGTGTGATGCCAATGCATGAAGCAGCAAAGGTTGGCGATATCTTCATCACCGTCACTGGAAATCGTGATGTTCTTCGTGCTGAGCATTTCTCTCTGATGAAAGATGGAGCGATCCTTGCCAACTCGGGACACTTTGATATCGAGATTGATGTCGCTTGGCTAGAGCAGTACGCAAAGAAGAAGAATTCGAAGATCAGACATCAGACCGATGAGTATGTGTTGGCTGATGACCGTCGGATCCTGATTGTCGCCGAGGGTCGCTTAGTCAACCTCGGTGCTGCTGAGGGACACCCTGCGGTTGTGATGGATATGTCTTTCTCTGACCAAGCACTCACTGCAGAATGGTTAGTCAAGACTGCAAAGACTCTTACTCCAGGAGTGCACAACGTTCCAACAGAGATCGATAAGGAAGTGGCACGACTCAAACTCAAGAGTCTTGGCGCTGAAATTGACACTCTCACTGCCGAGCAAGTCGAGTATTTGAACTCTTGGGAGCACGGCAGCTAATGCCATCGGTTCTGGTCGTTGAGGATGATCAAGATCTCGCTGAGATGCTTGGGATCGTCCTCAACGGAGCTGGAATCGAAGTCGATCTCGTAAGCCGTGGCGATGAGGTCATGGATGTATTTCGCAATAACCAACCAGATGTCGTTCTCTTAGATGTGATGCTTCCTGGCCTTGATGGAGTCGAGGTCTGTAAGGCGATTCGTGAGGAGTCGCCTCGAGTACCGATCATCTTCCTCTCTGCAAAAGGTGAGACCACTGACAAAATAAGTGGTCTCGATGCAGGAGCGGATGATTACCTCGTCAAACCGATGGAGCATTACTCAGAACTTGTCGCGAGGATCCGCGCACAACTCCGTCGAAATTCACGGCAGTTAAGTGGTGCATTGACCATGGGTGACCTCAACATTGATCTAGTCGAGCACACGGTGACCCGTGGTGGGAAAGCGATTGCATTGACTCGACTCGAGTTTGATCTATTAGTTGCGCTCGCCAAAGAGCCTGGTCGAGTGTTCACGAGAGAAGAACTTCTCCATGAAGTCTGGGATTATCGTCACTCGTCAGATACGAGGCTAGTCAATGTCCATGTCCAACGACTTCGAGCGAAGATCGAACATGATCCAGAGAATCCGCAGTTGATCACCACCATCCGTGGCGTTGGCTACAAATCCGGCGTGCCCACAGTTCGATAGTTTCGGATCTCGATCGCGATGCCAAAGCGCCTCTTCACGGCGCTGAGCCAATCCCTCGCCCTGCGAGTCGTCGTCATCGCTATCACCTTCTTCACTGTCTCTGCTGGTGTCGTGGGAACAGTGATCTTCAATCAGATTCGAGACCGAATCATCGATGATCGAATCGAAAACTCCATCAATGAAGCAACGACGACGATCGCTGCCGCTGAATTCCGCTTCTCCATCGTCCAGGGAACTGATACCGCTATCTTGGAGCGGACTTTCAATGATGTTCTGGAACTTGGTAATACTCCAGGGGCGCTTCTCTTTGGCAGAGAGATTGCCCTTGTTAAAAGCCCTGGCAATGAGATAGCGACTCTAGATTTCACTCGTACATCTAACTTTCTCAAGCTCACCTCGATTCCTTCGGATCTCCGGGCTGATCTGGTCGACTCGACAGAGGTGAAGTGGCGACTTACCGAGATCACCTATCTCAGTGGCCGTTCATTCCCTGGCGTTGCGATAGGAAGGAAAATTTTGGTTCAAGGTGCCGGGCCATATGAGATGTACGTCTTCTTCTCCTTCAAAGGCCAACAAGATTCCATTGACATTGTGGCGCGGGGTCTACTGATTGCAGGAATCTTGGTCTTCCTCCTCATCCTTGGTATCGCTGCGCTCATCGTGAGGCGAGTGGTAGAGCCAATACGCAAAATCGCCTCGACTGCTGAATCGTTCACGAGTGGGGATTTCTCCAAACGTGTTGAGGTTGAAGGTGCCGATGAGATTGCAGCGCTGGGTCGGTCATTCAATGAGATGGCATTCTCTATCCAGCAACAGATTTCACGGCTTGAGAATCTCTCAAGAATGCAGCAGAGATTCGTATCTGATGTCTCTCATGAGTTGCGCAATCCACTGACCACGGTACGCATGGCCTCTGAAGTCATCCTTGCGGCAAAGCATGGTTTTGACCCAACAGTCGCACGAAGTGCCGAGATCTTGATGACGCAGATAACTCGATTCGATCAACTTCTCACTGATTTGCTTGAAGTAAGTAGATTCGATGCCGCAGTCGCGACCCTTGCTTCGGAGCCGATTGACCTTGCCGGGCTCCTTCGCGAGACCATTGATGAGTTTGATATTCGTAGCACCCGTGTAGAGATTCGATTGGTGCCAGCAAGCGCTTCCACAGTAGCTGCGGGGGATGCTCGGCGAGTCAAACGGATCATGAGAAATCTCTTGAGCAATGCACTCGACCATGGTGAGGGCAAGGAGATTTTGGTGACAATCGAGCGAAAAGAGAGCAGCGTCGATATCGGATTTCGCGATTTTGGCATTGGCCTTGAACCAGAACAATTCGATCGAGTCTTCGAGCGATTCTGGCGAGCCGATGCATCCAGGTCGCGAGAGCGAGGTGGCACAGGGCTTGGACTGGCAATCGCACGTGAGGATACGAAACTTCATGGGGGATCTATCCGTGTATTTGGGGAACCAGGAAGAGGAGCGCTTTTCATCGTCACGCTCCCGATTGCCTCAGGTCAACCAATCTCTGATTCCCCAACCGATCTTCGTGCACAGTTCGACTCGTTGGGTTGATTGACTCAACCAGCTAGCCGTTTCACTGGTTGAGTGGGTATCAATTCAGTTGCGGAATTTCTGGGATCGGCGATGCGTGGGCTTCGCTCTCTAGTTTTTCCTCCCTCGTGCCCGCTCTGTTGTCTTGAGGAGAGTGAAGGGTGCAAGGAGTGCCTTGGCTCGTGGCGGATAGCGCCGAGTATCAGAGTTATTGATTCGATTCCGATCTACTCACCAGTCATCTACGACCTTCGCGCTAGATCGGTAGTTCTTGCAGCGAAAGAACGTGGTGAGCGCCTCGCTCGAACCTTCATTGTCGAAGCAATCTCTTCTGTCGTTGAGAGGATTGAACCAGTTCAAGCTCTTGCACTGGTATCCATCCCATCTTCAAAGAGAGCTCTGCGAAAACGTGGTGATGATTTCTTGGCGCGAGTCGTTGATGAAGTAGTGGCAAAAGATCCCAAAAGACTACAACGACTTTCACTTCTCGACTTCAAATTTCAAGTCAGTGATCAGAGTGGTCTATCAATGCGAAATCGAGCAGCGAACCTCGATGGGTCTCTTGAGATAAAGAGCCGATCAACTCAAAATTTGATGCGCGCACCTTCTCTTGTGATCATTGATGATGTGCTCACCACTGGTTCAACGATGCGAGCTGCGATACAAGCGCTACGGATCGACCCATCGACAAGAATCATCGCCGGCGTGACCGCTTGTAGAAGTGAACGCTTCTAGCCTCTAAGTCGCAGAGTGCATTTCTCAGAGACTCTTCAAGGGTTGTTTCTGAGGATGATAAGCGTCACCTTCCTCAGGATCTAAGTTATTTATGGGGCTGCTTACGCTCTAAGATATCCACGTGGTGGCCGTCCTCGACAAGATTTTGCGCGCAGGTGAAGGTCGAATCCTCAAGCGATTGAGCAAGATCGCTGATTCCGTTAATGAATTCGAATCAGAGATTTCTCAACTGAGTGATGGCGAACTTCGAAACAAGACCGATGAGTTTAAGAAGCGCTATCAGGATGGCGAAGAACTCGATGACTTGCTCCCCGAGACCTTTGCTGTGGTTCGCGAAGCTGCCAAGCGAACGTTAGGACAGCGACATTACGACGTTCAGCTTATGGGTGGAGCTGCTCTTCATCTAGGAAATATCGCCGAGATGAAGACCGGTGAGGGAAAGACCTTAGTCTCGACTCTTCCCGCTTATCTCAATGCTCTCTCCGGTGAAGGTGTACATGTCGTTACCACCAATGACTATCTTGCCGAGCGCGATAGCGAATGGATGGGACGTATCCATCGCTTCTTAGGACTTCGGGTTGGTGTGATTCTGGCTTCGATGACCCCAGATGAACGGCGCGACGCCTACCGTTGCGACATCACATACGGAACCAATAATGAGTTTGGATTCGATTATCTCCGTGACAACATGGCGTGGAACCTTGAAGGTTGCGTGCAACGTCAACATAACTTCGCGATCGTCGATGAAGTTGACTCCATCCTCATTGATGAGGCAAGGACGCCACTGATCATCAGCGGACCTGCAGACAAGGCCACCAAGTGGTACGTCGAGTTCGCCAATATTGCCGCTCGACTCGAGCGAGATCACCATTACGAAGTTGATGAGAAGAAGCGAACAGTAGGAATCGTCGATGCCGGTGTCGCTCGAGTCGAAGAGTTGTTGAAGATCGACAACCTCTACGAATCGGTCAATACCCCGCTCATTGGCTATCTCAATAATGCGATCAAGGCGAAAGAGCTCTTCAAGCGAGACCGGGATTATGTGGTTCAAGCAGGTGAGCTGTTGATTGTTGATGAACATACCGGTCGAATTCTTGATGGTCGGCGATACAACGAAGGACTTCATCAAGCCCTTGAGGCGAAGGAGCGAGTGCCGATCAAGGATGAGAACCAGACCTTGGCCACAATCACGCTACAGAACTATTTCCGACTCTATGAGAAGTTGAGTGGCATGACTGGAACGGCCATGACGGAAGCCGCTGAATTCCTGCAGATTTACAAGTTAGGTGTGGTTCCGATTCCCACTAACAAATCGATGCAACGTATCGACCAGAGCGATTTGATCTATAAGAACGAGAAGGCGAAGTTCCAGGCAGTTGCTGAGGACATCGCAGAGCGTCATCGAAAAGGTCAACCAGTTCTTGTTGGCACAGTGAGCGTCGAGAAGTCTGAGCTCTTGTCCGAGACGCTCAAGCGTCGTGGCATCAAGCATGAAGTGCTCAATGCAAAACAACATGCACGTGAAGCAGCAATCATCGCTCGAGCCGGAAAGCTCGGGGCAGTCACTGTCGCAACCAATATGGCTGGTCGCGGTACCGACATCATGCTCGGTGGCAATCCTGAGTTCATGGCTGATTTCGAACTTCAAGAGCGAGGGATATCGCCCGTTGATACCGCCGAGGAATATGAGAAGACTTGGCCGATTGAATTGGCAAAGCAGAAGGAGTTAGTCGCAAGAGAACACGATCAAGTTGTCGAACTTGGCGGTCTCTACGTCCTCGGTACGGAGCGCCACGAATCCCGCCGCATCGACAATCAGCTCCGTGGTCGATCCGGTCGTCAGGGCGATCCCGGTGAATCGCGGTTCTACCTCTCGCTCGAAGATGACTTGATGCGAAGGTTCAATTCGGTCTTGGTGGAAAGGTTCCTTGGCGCAGCAGGAATTCCTGATGATATGCCAATTGAATCGAAGATGGTCTCTAACGCAATCAAGTCAGCGCAGACTCAAGTCGAAGCTCAGAACTTCGAGATGCGCAAGAACGTCTTGAAGTATGACGATGTGATGAATCGTCAACGAGAAGTGATCTATGGTGAACGACGCGAGATCTTGGAAGGTCTCGAACTCGCAGATCAGATTCAAGGTTTCATTGATGACACTGTCTCTGCCTACATCCAGGCAGCTACTTCAGAGGGATTCCCAGAGCAATGGGATCTTGATCAACTATGGACAGCATTTAAAGCGCTCTATCCAGTCAGTTTCACCAAAGAACAAGTGATCGCTGAAGTTGGCGAGCTTGGTGGACTCGATCCAGAGTTCCTGTTACAGAGGTTCCTTGAGGATATCCATAATGCTTATGGCAATCGTGAGGCAGAGCTGACCACTGATGTGATGCGTGAGTTGGAGCGAAAGGTATTGCTCTCAGTTCTTGATCGAAAGTGGCGTGAACACCTTTACGAGATGGATTATCTCCAAGAGGGAATCGGCCTTCGAGCAATGGCTCAACGTGATCCACTCGTTGAATATCAGAAAGAGGGCTACGACCTCTTCGTTGCGATGATGGATGCGGTCAAGGAAGAGACTGTCGGATTCCTTTTCAATGTCGAGGTGAAGAGCGAATCGGGTGCAACGCCTCAAGTTCAAGCTAAGGGAATTGAAGCCAAGGGTCTCGAAGCAAAGAGTGCGCAGTACTCCTACTCAAGTAGTGAGGGCGCAGCCTCTGGTCAAGGTGTCACAGTTAACGGTGTCAAGGTTGATGGTGTTACTCGTAACGCACCTTGTCCCTGCGGTTCGGGGAAGAAGTTCAAACGTTGCCATGGAGATCCACGAAACCAGTAGCCCTTCACTGAGTCGAGCGCAGTGGTTCGATAACAGTGCAGAGCCAGCGTCGATCCACCCCTTCAAATCGAAGCACTAACGCGATGATGCGTGATCCGGTATCAACAGTCACAATGACTTCAGCTAGAGACTCTAAGGGCTGGCGGATGTGAACTCTTCGTATTCTGCAGCCGCCTTCCAAAAGTTTAGTCATGGAGAGAAGTCGATTAAAAGTTGTGCGATGACACCATCTCGCTAGCTGTTGCGGTGAGCGTCGCATAGACATGATCTCGACCATTCGAAGCACAAAGTGTTTCACCCACTGCCTTATTTCGGGCAGTTCTGATTGCGGTGTTGGAACCGGGGCAAAATCATTCTCATAGAGCTCGCCAAAGTTCGAGGGGATTAGAAATAGTCGACGCTTTATCCCGGGTTCGCTGCAACGCTGGCGAGGTGGATAGAGCGGAAGCATCGGTTCTTGCCAATTTGTTGAAATCATTGGCTGAGATTGGGCTTATTGCAAGGCGTTTGAATCGACGAGAAGGTTGACTCCTGCTCACCCAAAAAGGTGATTGTGTAAAACCTTTTATTGGCTCTCTGAGTCAAAATAAATAATGCGCCATGAATCTCACCAAACGAGGCATAACCGGAATAGTTTTAATCGTGGTATCAATCATGGCGGCAGGGTTGATCGCAAGAAGTACCGATAAGACTTCGCTCTATTGGGTAGCAACCGGTGAGATAGCTACCGGTGATCGAATCAGTGATGAACAGGTCGCATTGGCCAGACTCTTTCTACCGGGCCATAGCGAGTATTACCTGAGCGCAACCGAGGATGTGATCGGCATGATTGCCAGAGAAGCTATCTCTCAGGGTGAGGCGTTGAATCGCGGTGACCTCTCTGAAAATTCAGACTTTCGACTCTGGCGTCTGATTTCTTTGGATATCTCAAGTGCAGACCTTCCCTATAGCGCCGTCAAAGGGTCGCTGATCGATATCTATCGCTTGCTCGAGGATGGTTCACTTGGCGCCGAGTTAGTCCTTGAATCAGTTGTCGTTGACTCAGTGAGTATCGGTAACGTAATCAGCGATCGGGTTCAGGTGGTGGTCCGTCTTCCACTTGCACAGGTGCGCCCGCTTCTTGATGCTTATGCAACATCTCGCATTACGATCTCATCTCACCTTAACTGAGATTTACCAGCTAGCGATGACTGTATCTGTCTCGACATTCTTCAATGACTTCGCACTTGAAGAAGTGGTTGTCGCTCATCTCACCCAGATGGGGTATCGACTTGCTCACCGCGTTGTAGGCGTTGAGCCTTGGCAGGCGGGTGATTCATTTGATGTCGATCTGATATTTACCGATCACTTAGCCATCACTGGAGATCGGGTGATTGTCATTCCGCATGAGGCGCTTCGATGGAGTAGGGAGGGATTTATCGAACATCTTCATAGAGCTCTCTACGCTCATGCCCCCAACAATCCCTCTGGTGAAGTGAGCGAACATCTCCTTGTTATTGGCTCTGCTGCCGTGAGGAGAGATAGTGAGACTTTCGTTGAGGTTCTGATCAAAATGAGGATGATTGATGCGATGAGCAAATCCATCTCGACTTTTCATGATGACGAGCTCTCTCTAGCTCTAATGCCGACCAGAAGGAACTTAGAGATTGAGCGAATCATGCAAATCCAGAACGCGACGAGAGCCTTATTCCTATTCAAAGAGGGACGAGCGGAGTTTGCCGGAGCAGAGAGCTTCGTGGCGTATCAACGCCGAATGCACCAAGAGTTGAATCTAGGTTTCTTGGTAGTTTCATCGAAGGATCGCCACTCGAAGCGATATATCAATGATGTAGCGGGGCGGCTGCATCCTTTCCCGATTTTCCCGATACGAATGAACGCCCTCCACGCAATCGGCGCCGATGGAGAAGCCGCGGGGGCTCATTCACCTTCATCCCTTCAGCTTCACCGACTTCGCTTCAAGGAGTTAGCCAAATGGCTAGGCTCCACTCGTGGCGATAAGGAGCAATGAGACACTCAAGCGAACATCGCTGAGCGAGATTCAAACCACCCACCTTGGCGAGCTCGTCACTGAATGGCAACTCTTAGCAGACCTATCTTTCGCAGATCTCACTTTATGGGTGCCACAGCGGCGTGATGCCTCTAACTGGCCCGAAGGGCATATCGCGATCGCTCATATCAGGCCAACGACAGCATCTACCTGTTATACCAACGATCCAATCGGCTCAGAGATTCGATGGGGTAGCAATTCAAGAATCGATGATGCGCTCTCCACCGGTGAGATTGTCAGGGACAATCAAGAGCAACGTCTCAATGAATTCATAATCAAAGAAGAAGCTATCCCAGTCAATCACGATGGACAGATCATTGCGGTCATCTCTCGAGTTCGAAACATTGAGACGATGCGAACTCCGTCAAAGTTGGAATTAAACTATCGCGAGATAGCTAATCAGATATATCGAATGATCGCTCAAGGAACCTTCCCTATCGCAGGGAATGTATACCTCTCTGAGTCAGCTCCTCGAGTAGGAGATGGTCTGATTCGACTCGATCTCGATGGAACAATTTCCTACGCAAGCCCAAATGCGCTCTCAGCATTCAATCGTCTTGGTTGGCGCAGTGAGTTACGTGGCGAGAGCCTCGGCGAAGTGGTCGAATCATTGCCACAACCTTCCCTCTCGAGCCTTATTCGTGAGGCAAGTGAAGAGAGTTGGCGTGTAGCTTTGAGTGGAAAGATCCTTCGCAGAGCAGAGTTCGAAATTGATCAAGGGACTATTGATCTTTTTGCCATACCACTTCTTGAGGGAGCGCTCCGTAGTGGCAGCGAGCGCGTGGGAGCGATGGTCTTGGTCCGCGATGTGACTGAGTTGCGTCGTAGAGAGCGAGCGTTGATTTCCAAAGATGCGACCATTCGCGAGATACATCATCGAGTCAAGAACAATCTTCAGACGGTCTCCGCGCTACTTCGACTTCAAGCGCGACGTATCTCAGATCCGGCCGCTACGGAGGCACTTGACCAGGCAGTAAGGAGAGTTGGCTCAATAGCCCTGGTCCATGAAACTCTCGCAAGCAACACTGCAGAACTTGTCGACTTCGATGGTGTAGTCGATCGCATCATTCATAGTGAGATGGATTTGAGCTTAAGAACCGCAACCACACCAATCGA